>Ga0207661_10000854_pt1 | contig 19991 bp, 19 predicted proteins | sample KBSC713LmetaG_FD_184337 | JGI IMG/M metagenome (GOLD analysis project Ga0207661, IMG submission 184337) | Corn rhizosphere microbial communities from Kellogg Biological Station, Michigan, USA - KBS C7.1-3L metaG (SPAdes) (version 2) | ecosystem: Host-associated > Plants > Roots > Rhizosphere ...
AGGTGCTGAACGAGATGAAGCTGATCGTCGACCTGCTCTACCAGGGCGGCTACGAGTACATGCGCTACTCGATCTCCGACGTCGCCGAGTACGGCGACCTGCGCGTCGGGCCGCAGATCGTCGACGACGGCGTCAAGGAGCGGATGCAGGGCGTGCTCGAGAACATCCGCAGCGGCCGCTTCGCGGAGGAGCTCTTCGCCGACGACGAGGCCGGCCGGCCGCGCTTCGCGCAGCTGCGCGCAGAGGGCGCCGAGCGGGCGAAGGAGATCGAGCGCGTCGGCAAGGAGCTCCGCGAGCTCGCGGGGGTGGAAGGGCTTCTTGGCGTCGGTTGAGGTCGGGGTCGCCCTCCTGGGCTATGGAACGGTCGGTGCGTCGGTGAGCAGGATGCTCGCGGAAAGCGGCGAGGAGATCGAGCGGGCCACCGGGCACCGCCTCCGAGTCGTGCGCGCGCTCGTCCGCGACCTCGAGAAGGAGCGGGCGTTCCCTGCCGAGGACGGAGTCCTGACGGACGACTTCCACACGGTGCGCGACGACCCGCGCGTCGACGTCGTCGCCGAGGTGATGGGCGGCGTCGCGCCCGCAGGGGAGTACGTCCGCGAGCTGCTCCGCGCCGGCAAGCCTGTCGTCTCGGCGAACAAGCAGCTGGTCGCGCGCGAGGGCGCCGAGCTGTTCGCCGCCGCGTCGGAAGCGGGCGTGCAGCTGCGTTTCGAGGCCTCGGTCTGCGCGGCGATCCCCGTCGTGAAGGTGCTGCGCGAGTCGCTGATCGCGACGAACGTCCACCGGGTCCTCGGCATCGTCAACGGAACCACCAACTTCATCCTCTCGCGGATGGAGCGCGGCGAGACGTACGACGACGCGCTCGCCGAGGCGCAGCGCCTCGGCTACGCGGAGGCCGACCCGACGGACGACGTCGAGGGCCTGGACGCGGCCGCGAAGATGTCGATCCTCGCCACGGTCGCGTTCGGCTCGCGCGTCACGCCTGACCAGGTGGAGACGCGCGGGATCACCGAGCTGACGCCCGCGCACGTGGCGGCGGCCGCGGAGCTCGGGATGGTCGTGCGACTCGTCGGGCTCGCGACGCTCGTCGGGGAGGAGGTGGACGTGCGAGTGCAACCGGCCTTCGTCGAGCGCTCGCACCCGCTTGCCGCCGTGGACGGCGCCTTCAACGCCGTCATGCTCCAGGGCGACGCGATCCGCGAGATCACCCTCGAGGGCCCGGGCGCGGGCGGGACGGAGACCGCGTCCGCCGTCGTCGCCGACCTCGTCAGCGTCGTCGGCACCGCCGGCACCGGCTTCCTGCAGAACGACGCGTGCTGGCGTGAGCTCGGCCGCCTCGATCCGGACGCCTGGTCGGCGCCGTTCTACGTCCACCTCGACGTCGCCGACCGTCCGGGCGTGCTCGCCCACGCCGCGTCGCGGCTCGCCGCGCACGAGGTGTCGGTCGCGCAGCTCGTGCAGCATCTCGAGGAAGGCAGGGCGTCGCTCGACCTCGTCCTGCACGAGACGCCGCTCGGCCGGCTGCGCGCCGCGCTCGCCGAGATCGCGGTTTTTCCAGAGGTGCTCGACCGTCCCTTCGTCGCGCCGGTGGTGGCGGCGTGATCACGCTGGGCGAGGGCAACACGCCGCTGCTGCGTGCGCCGCGGCTCTCGGAGCGCTTCGGCGTCGAGCTGTGGTTGAAGTGGGAGGCGGCGAACCCGACGGGATCGTTCAAGGACCGCGGGATGGCCGTGGCCGTGACGCACGCCGTCGAAGAGGGCGCGCACACGCTCGTCTGCGCATCCACCGGCAACACCGCCGCGTCGTGCGCCGCATACGCCGCGCGCGCCGGCCTGCGCGCGGTGATCGTCGTCGCCGCGGGCGCGGCTGCCGGGCCGAAGCTGCTGCAGGTTCGCGCCGTCGGCGGCGAGGTCGTGGAGGTGGAGGGCACGTTCTCCGACGCGTTCTCGCATGCAGAGGAGCTCGGCCTGCAGGAGGGCCATGTGCTGGTGAACTCGACGAACCCAGACCGGATCGAGGGACAGAAGACGGCGGCACTCGAGATCGTCGAGCAGCTCGGCGGGGCGCCCGACGTGCTGACGCTCCCCTACGGCGGCGGCGGCAACACGAAGGCGTACGCGCGCGGCTTCGGCGAGCGAGGCACGCTCCCGCGGCTGCACCCCGTGCAGGCCGCCGAGCGCGCGACGACCGTCGCGTCCGCGATCCGCATCGTCGAGCCGGTGCACCGCGCGGAGCTCGAGCAGGCCGTCGCGGACAGCGGCGGGGCCGTGCACACCGTCGACGACGACGCGATGGTCGAGGCGCGCCGGCTGCTCGGACGGGAAGAGGGACTGTTCTGCGAGCCGGCGTCGGCGGCAGGGATCGCGGCGCTGCCCGAGTCCGCCGGTGCCGGCGAGCGCGTCGTCTGCGTGATCACCGGTCACGGGCTGAAGGACCCGGCATGACGACGATCCACGTGCAGGCGCCGGCGACGACCGCGAACCTCGGGCCCGGCTTCGACGTGGCCGGTGCCGCGCTCGACCTCTGGAACGAGCTCGAGGTCCGGGACGGCGACACCGCCGTGGACGGGGAGCACCTGGGCGTGCGCGCGTTCGCGCGCTTCGCGCCCCCGGAGGGTCGCGAGTTCTCCTTCACCGACCGGATCCCGCGCGAGCGAGGGCTCGGCTCGAGCGCCGCGGTCGTCGCCCTCGGGCTCGTCGCCGGTGCGCTCGCGGCGGGCGTCGACTGCACGGCCGACGAGCTGCTCGAGGCCGGCCTCGAGCTCGAGGGGCACGCCGACAACCTCGCCGCAGCCCTCGTCGGCGGTGTCACACTGACCTGGGACGGGCGAATCGCCCGCGTCGCCGACGACGTGCCGGCGACCGCGATCGCCGTCGTCCCGAAGAACCGCGTCAACACGGCGGAGGCGCGCGCAGCGCTGCCGCAGACGGTGCCGCATGCCGACGCCGTGTACAGCGCGGGGCGTGCGGCGCTGCTCGGTGCGGCGCTGGCCCGCGGCGACGACTCCCTCTTCGCCGCCGCAGCAGACGATCGTCTGCACGAGCCGTACCGCGCCGAGCACGCGCCGCACCTGCACGAGATCCGCGCCGACCTGCCGGACGGCGCGCTCGCCGCGACGCTCTCCGGCTCCGGCCCGACGGTGATCGTCTGGGCGCGGCGCGGCCGCTCGGCGGACGTCGCGGCCGAGCTCGAGTCGCGCTTCCCCGACCACGACGTCTTGCAGCTGTCAATCGCGAGGAACGGAGCTGGACCCGTATGAGCGTAGGTTTGACGGAGCTCATCAACGAGCGGAGGCGGCGGCTTTGCCGCCGCCGGGAGCGGGTATGAGCGATCCGTACACACGTCCCTCCGATCCGGCGAAGCGGCGCAGCGCCGCGCTGACGGACGGCGTCGACCGCGCGCCGGCACGCGCGATGCTGAAGGGGATCGGGCTCGACGACGACGCGCTCGCGCGCCCGCTCGTCGGCATCGCGACGACGTGGATCGAGACGATGCCGTGCAACTGGAACCAGCGCGAGCTCGCGCGCCACGTTCGCCGCGGAATCATCGACGCGGGCGGCACGCCGGTGGAGTTCAACACGATCGCCGTGTCGGACGGCGTGTCCATGGGCACCGAGGGGATGCGCGCGTCGCTCGTGTCGCGCGAGGTGATCGCCGACTCGATCGAGCTGGTCGTGCGCGGCCATCTGCTCGACGGGCTCGTGTGCATCGTCGGTTGCGACAAGACCATCCCCGCCGCCGCGATGGCGCTCGCCCGGCTCGACGTCCCGGGTCTCGTCCTCTACAACGGCACGATCGCGCCGGGCCGTTTCCGCGGTCGCGACGTCACCGTCCAGGACGTCTTCGAGGCGATCGGCGCCGCCGCCGCCGGGAAGATGTCGAACGCCGACGTGCACGAGCTGGAGGACGTCGCGTGCCCTGGGGCGGGAGCGTGCGGCGGCCAGTTCACCGCGAACACGATGGCCACCGTCCTCGAGTTCCTCGGGATCTCCCCGGCCGGACTGAACGACGTGCCGGCGACCGATCCGGCGAAGAAGGACGCGGCCTACGAGTCCGGCAAGATCGCGATGCGGCTGGTGCGCGAGGACATCCGGCCGTCGCAGGTCATGACGAAGGAGGCGCTGCACAACGCGGTCGCCTCCGTCGCCGCGACGGGCGGCTCGACGAACGGCGTCCTGCACCTGCTGGCGCTCGCGTACGAGCTCGGGCTCGAGCTGACGATCGACGAGTTCGACAGGATCGCCGAGCGCACGCCGGTCGTCGCCGACATCAAGCCGGGGGGCCGCTTCGTCGCCACCGACCTGCACGCCGCCGGCGGCGTCGCGCTCGTCGCGCGCGAGCTGCTGAAGGCGGGGCTCGTGTACGGCGACGCTCCGAACGTCGACGGCCGCTCGCTCGCGGAGGTCGCCACGGCCGTCGTCGAGACGCCGGGCCAGGAGGTGGTCGTCCCGATCGAGACGCCGCTGAAGCCGACCGGCGGGCTCGCGATCCTGCGCGGCAACCTCGCGCCGGAGGGCTGCGTCGTCAAGCTCGCCGGGCACGAGCGCCTGTTCCACCGCGGGCCGGCGCGCGTGTTCGACTCGGAGGAGGAGTGCTTCGCCGCCGTCAAGGCGCGCACGATCCGGGCCGGCGACGTCGTCGTGATCCGCTACGAGGGCCCGGCCGGCGGGCCGGGGATGCGCGAGATGCTGCACGTGACCGCCGCGCTCGTCGGCGAGGGGCTCGGCGACGAGGTGGCGCTGATCACGGACGGGCGCTTCTCGGGCGCCACGCACGGGCTGATGGTCGGACACGTCGCACCGGAGGCCGCACGCGGCGGCCCGATTGCCGCGCTGCGCGACGGCGACGAGATCGAGCTCGACGTCGAGGGCCGCGAGCTGCGCGTCCTGCTGTCGGAGGACGAGATCGCTGCGCGGCTGCGCGACGTCGTCCCGCCTCCGCCGCGCTACACGAAGGGCGTGCTCGCGCGCTACGCCGCCGGAGTCTCCTCCGCATCCGAAGGAGCCGTGCTCCGTTGACGCCACTCGGTGTGAGCTTCATTTTGTATAGTCCCAGCACCAAGGAGCCGGGCACGTCCCGCTCCGCATCGAGAGAGGCTGAGGGAACCGGCCCTGTGACGCCTCGGCAACCAGCGCAACAGCGCACGGTGCCAATCCCGGTCGGATGCCGAGCGACGACGAAAGGAAGGTTGTAGTGCCCGCCACCGCACTTCGCTGCCGGGTCTGCGAGACCCATCACCCGCTCGACCCCGTGGGCGTGTGCCCGCGCTGCTTCGGGCCGCTCGATCCCGTCTACGACCGGGAGGAGCAGCGCCGTCTCGTCACGCGCGAGCGGATCGAGGCGGGCCCGTACTCGATCTGGCGCTACGCCGACCTGCTCCCGGTCGCCGCGCCGGCCGAGCCGCGGCTCGCGCCGGGCTGGACGCCGCTCGTCCGAGCGCCGCGCCTCGCCGCGGCGCTCGGGATCGGCGAGCTCCTGTTGAAGCTCGACACCGCGAATCCCACGCACTCCTTCAAGGACCGCCCCGTCGCCGTCGCGTGCGCGAAGGCGCAGGAGCACGGCTCCACGACGCTCGCGTGCTCCTCCACGGGCAATCTCGCGAACGCGGTCGCGGCGCGGGCCGCGGCGGAAGGGCTCGAGTCGGCGATCCTCTGCCCGGCCGACCTGGAGCCGGAGAAGCTGATCGCGTCGGCGGTGTACGGCCCCCGCATCTACGCGGTCGAGGGCAGCTACGACGACTGCAGCCGCCTGACCGTCGAGCTCTCCTTCGAGGTCGACTGGGCTTTCGTCAACGTGCAGCTCCGCTCCTACTACGCGGAGGGCTCGAAGACGCTCGCGTTCGAGATCGTCGAGCAGCTCGGCTGGGAGCTGCCCGACGTCGTCGTGGCGCCGATCGCGTCGGGTGCGATGTTCACGAAGGTGCACCAGGGCTTCACGGAGCTGCTCGAGCTCGGGCTCGTGGAGGGCGAGCGTCCCCGCCTGGTCGGTGCGCAGGCGGAAGGGTGCGCACCGGTCGCGCGCGCGTGGGCGGAGGGCGGGAAGGTGAAGCCGGTGCGCCCGGCGACGCTCGCCCGCTCGCTTGCGATCGGCTCTCCGGCCGACGGTGCGCTCGCCGCGGCGACGGCGACGTCCATCCACATCACGCCGGAGGAGGAGATCGTCGAGAACATCGCGCTGCTCGCCGAGACGACCGGCGTGTTCGGCGAGACGGCGCCGGCGGTGACGCTCGGCGCGTTGCGCGCAGCCGTGCGCGCAGGAGAGATCGGGGAGGACGACCGCGTCGTGCTCCTCGTCACGGGCGACGGGCTGAAGACCCCCGGCCTCGTCGCCGACCGGCTCGACCCGATCGTGATCGAGCCGGATGCAGACCGGATCCTCGAGACGCTGGGAGGTGTGGCATGAGAACGGGCCCGAGAACGGGCTTCCGCTGGACGCACGACACGATCGTGTACGCGATCACGCTGTGGTACCGGAAGCACAGTCGTCCCCCGCTGACGAGCGACTGGGAACAGGCCGGAGAGAACCATCCGTCGCGGCAGACCGTCGCGCGCGTGTTCGGCAGCTGGAACGCGGCGATCGCCGCAGCCGGCTTCCGTCCCCGCCCGCGCGGCCGCCAGCCGAAGAGGCTGCTTGCCGAGAGCTAGGGTCGTCGTGCTGCCCGGGGACGGGATCGGGCCGGAGGTCGCCCGCGAGGCGCGGCGCGTTCTCGAGCGGCTCGCGCCGGACGTCGAGCTCGAGGAGCAGCCGCTCGGCGGTGCGGCGATCCGCGCGACCGGCGAGCCGCTGCCGCGGGCGACGCTCGACGCGTGTCTTCGTGCGACGGCCGTGCTGAAGGGGCCGGTCGGCGACCCGGAGTTCGACGCGAAGGACGTCCGCCCCGAGCAGGGGCTGCTCGGCCTGCGCGCGGCGCTCGATGCGTACGCGAATCTCCGTCCGGCCGCGCAGGGCGACGTCGACGTGCTGATCGTGCGCGAGCTCGTCGGCGGCCTCTACTTCGGCGCCAAGGGCACGCGCGAGGACGGCACCGTGTACGACACGTGCGAGTACCACCCGCGGCAGGTGGAGCGGATCGTCCGGCGCGGCTTCGAGCTCGCGCAGGGCAGGCGGAAGAAGCTCACGTCCGTGGACAAGGCGAACGTGCTCGAGACGTCCCGGCTCTGGCGGCGGATCGTCGACGAGACGGCGCCGCGCTATCCGGACGTCGAGGTCGAACACATGCTCGTCGACAACGCGGCGATGCAACTCGCGCTTGCGCCGCAGCAGTTCGACGTGATCGTCACCGAGAACATGTTCGGCGACATCCTCTCCGACCTCGCCGCGGCGATGACAGGCGGGCTCGGGCTGGCCCCGTCGGCGTCGCTGTCCGACGGCGGCGCGGGGATCTTCGAGCCGGTGCACGGCTCGGCGCCCGACATCGCCGGGCGGGGCGCGGCGAACCCGACCGCGATGCTGCGCTCGACGGCGCTGCTGCTCGAGCACGGGCTCGGCCTCCACGACGAGTCGGCGGCGCTGACCCGAGCGATGGACGGCGCGCTGGAGTCGGTGCGCACACCCGACCTCGGCGGCGACGCGACGACGGCCGACGTCGGGGAGGCGGTGCTGGCGCGGCTATGAGCGCCGTCATCACGTATCCGGGGCCGGAGGGCACGCACACCGCGGCAGCTGCGGCGGCGCTGTTCCCGCGGCACGAGCGTCGCCCGCTCGAGAGCTTTCGCGCCGTCGCCGAGGCGGTGACGGCGGGCGCGGCGTCGTCCGGCGTGTTGCCGATCGAGAGCTCGCTCGCCGGCGCGGTCGCCGAGACCCACGATCTGCTGTACGAGCTCGACCTGTCGATCGTCGGCGAGATCGTCCAGCCGATCCGTCACTGCCTGCTCGGTGTCGGCGCGCTCGACGCGGTGCGCGTCGTCCGCTCACACCCGACGGCGTTCGAGCAGTGCCGGCGGCTGCTCGACGGGGTCTCGCTGATTCCGGCCGCGACGACGGCGGATGCGGCGCGCATCGTGGCGCAGCGCGGCGACCCGCACGAGGCGGCGCTCGCCTCGCCCGCGGCGGCCGAGGAGTTCGGGCTCCAGGTGCTCGCCGACGACGTCGGCGACCATCCGGCCTTCACGCGCTTCGTCACCGTCGCCGCGCACACGCTCGTGCACGTCGACGACGCCCGCACGGCGCTCTCGTTCGTCACCGACCACCGGCCGGGCGCGCTGCACGCGGCGATCACGCCGTTCGCGCAGGCCGGCCTCGACCTGCAACGACTCGTCTCTCGGCCGCTGCCGGAGACGCCGTTCCGCTACCGGTTCGACGCTGTCGTCGCCGGGCATCCGCTCGACCCCGCGGTGCGCGAGGCGCTTCGCGCAGTCCGGGCCGTCACGCGCGAGCTGCGCGTGCTCGGCGTCTACGCACCCCACGAGGAGGACGCATGACCGTTGCCGCGCAGGACGAGTACGTCGCGCGTGCCCGTCGCGACATCTCGGATCTCGACCGCTCGCTCGTCGAGCTCGTGAACAAGCGGCTCGTGCTCGTCGCGAAGCTCTGGCGCTACAAGGACGAGCACGGTCTCGACCTCGTCGACCCCGCGCGCGAGGAGTGGATGCTCCAGTACCTGCAGCGCCTGAACCGCGGCCCGCTCTCCCGCGAGGGCCTCGAGGAGCTCTACCACGAGCTGCTCGGATTGATGAAGCGCGAGGTGCAGCGGAGCTAGCTGCCTGCATTCATGCAGGCAGCAGTCGTCCCGTAGGTCAGATCGCGGCGGCCGCCTCGTACGCCGAGATGGCGTCCTCGTGCTGCAGCGTCAGGGCGATCTCGTCGAGCCCTTCGAGGATGCACGTCCGCGAGTGCTCGTCCAGCTCGAACGGGAACCCGCCCGCCTCGCGTGCTTCCAGGTCGACCGTCAGCTCCTCGTCGTGCGCGGCCCGCGTCATCAGCGTGCGCACCTGTCGATCCTCCAGCTCCACTGGAAGCAGACCGATCTTGAGGGAGTTCTGACGGAAGATGTCGCCGAACGACGGCGCGATCACGACGTCGAACCCGTGATCCTGCAGCGCCCACGCGGCGTGCTCCCGCGACGAGCCGCAGCCGAAGTTGCGCCCGGCGAGCAGGATCCGCCCCGACTGCGTGTTCAGCTCGAAGCCGGGATCCTTGCGCCAGTCGTGGAAGAGGAACTCGCCGAAGCCGCTGCGTTCGATCCGCTTGAGGAACTGCTTCGGGATGATCTGGTCGGTGTCGACGTCCGGTCGGTCGAGCACGACGGCGCGCGAGGTCACCGAGCGGAACGCCTTCATGCGTCGGCGAAGTGCCCGGCGAGCGCGGTCGCCGCGGCGATCGAGGGGCTGACGAGGTGCGTGCGGCCGCCCGCGCCCTGGCGGCCCTCGAAGTTGCGGTTCGAAGTCGACGCGCAGCGCTCACCCGCGGCGAGCACGTCCGGGTTCATGCCGAGGCACATCGAGCAGCCCGCGCGGCGCCATTCGAAGCCGGCGTCGACGAAGATCCGGTCGAGCCCTTCCGCCTCCGCCTGCGCCTTCACCTGCGCCGACCCGGGGACGACCATCGCGCGCACGTTCGGATGTACCTGCTTGCCGCGCACGACTGCCGCGGCCGCGCGCAGGTCCTCGATGCGCGAGTTCGTGCACGAGCCGATGAAGACGCGATCGACCGCGATCTCGCGGATCGGCGTGCCGGCCTCGAGCGCCATGTAGGCGAGCGCACGCTCCGCGGCCTCGTCGGCCGGCTGCGGCACGACGTCGTCGATCGACGCGACCATGCCTGGGTTCGTCCCCCAGGTGACCTGCGGCTTGATCTCGGCGACGTCGATCTCCAGGTGTTTGTCGTATTCGGCATCCGGATCGGAGCGCAGCTCGCGCCAGCGTTCGTCGAACGGGACGCCGCGCTCGCGCAGGTACGCGAACGTCGTCTCGTCCGGCGCGATCAGCCCCGCGCGCGCGCCCGCCTCGATCGACATGTTGCAGACCGTCATCCGGCCCTCCATCGAGAGCGCCTCGATCGCCGGGCCGGCGAACTCGATCACGTGCCCGACCCCGCCGTCCACGCCGATGCGGCCGATCGCGGCGAGCACGTAGTCCTTCGCGCCGACGCCGGGCGCCGGCTCGCCGATGAACGTGATCCGGAGCGAGTGCGGCTTGCGCTGCGGCAGCGTCTGGGTCGCGAGCACGTGCTCGACCTCTGACGTCCCGATCCCGAACGCGAGCGCCCCGAACGCGCCGTGCGTCGAGGTGTGCGAGTCGCCGCACACGATCGTCTTGCCGGGCTGCGTCAGCCCCAGCTCGGGCCCGATCACGTGCACGATCCCTTCCGTCCCCGATCCGGTCTCGTGCAGGGGAACGCCGAACTCGGCGCAGTTCGCACGCAGTGTCTCCAGCTGCTGCCGGGAGAGCGGGTCCGCAGGCGCGTCGTCGCCGGTCGGGACGTTGTGGTCCATCGTCGCGACGGTCAGGTCGGGCCGACGCACAGCGCGGCCTGCGATCCGGAGCCCCTCGAACGCCTGCGGGGAGGTGACCTCGTGGACGAGGTGGAGGTCGATGTAGAGCAGGTCCGGCGCGCCCTCCTCGCGGCGCACGACATGGCGCTCCCAGATGCGGTCGACGAGCGTCCGGCCCATGTGTCGACGCTAGCGCGGAGGTCTGCGAGCGGGCAAGGGATTGTCCGGTTTCCAGCGACTTTCGGCCCATACTGGTTGCGATGGCGGCAGTCTCCGACGCACTGCGGCGCGACGTGCGCCTGCTCGGCGACCTGCTCGGGCGCGTGCTCGTCGAGCAGGAGGGCGAGGGCCTGCTCGAGGACGTCGAACGCGTCCGGGCGCTCGCCCGCGCCGCGCGCGCCGGCGAGCCCCACGACGAGCTCCGGCGGGCGGTCGCGGAGTTGCCGCTCGAGCGGCAGGCGAGCGTCCTCCGCGCTTTCGCCCTCTACTTCCAGCTCGCGAACGTCGCCGAGCAGCACCACCGCATCCGGCGTCTGCGCGAGTACCGCGAGGAGGGACGCGTCCCGCGCGAGTCGCTCGCGGCCGTCGAGGAGCTCCGTCCGGTCTCGCTCGGGCTCGTGCTGACCGCCCACCCCACGGAGGCCACTCGGCGGACGGTGCTCGCGGCCCACCTGCGGATCGCGCGGCTGCTCGAGCGCGGCGAGAACGAGGAGGCGCTGCTCGGGGAGATCACCGGGCTCTGGCAGGCGGACGAGGTGCGGACCCGGCGCCCCCACGTCGTGGATGAGATTCGCAACGGGCACTGGTTCTTCGAGCAGAGCCTGATCGACGCCGGCGAGGGGCTCCTCCGCGACTACCGCCGCCGTGCGCCGGACGCTCCGCCGCCGTTCCGCTTCGGCACGTGGATCGGCGGCGACGCGGACGGCAACCCGAACACGAACGTCGAGACGCTGCGCGAGGCGCGGCGGCGCGCCCGCGAGCTGCTGCGGCTCCGCTACCGCGCCGACACGCGCGCTCTCGCCCAGGAGCTCGGCGTCTCCTCGCGGCTCGTGCCGGTCTCCGACGAGTTGCGTGAGTCGATCGCGCGCGACGAGCAGGAGTTGCCGGAGTACGCACAGCAGATCGCCGACCAGAACCTCGACGAGCCGTACCGGCGCAAGCTCTCCCTCGTCTGGCACCGGCTGGACGCCGATCGTTACGCGCGCGCGGAGGACCTGCTCGCCGACCTCGACGTGCTCGACCGCAGCCTGCGCGCGAACCGCGGCACCCGGATCGCCGACGGCGCGCTCGCGGCGCTGCGGCGACGGGTCGAGCTGTTCGGCTTCGAGCTCGCCGGCGTGGAGGTTCGTGTTCACGCGCGTGACGCGCGGCAGCCCGACGAGCGTATCCGGGCGCTGCTCGCGGAGGCGGGCGAGACGGTGATCGTCTCGGGCACCTCCTCCGCCGAGGACGTCGAGCGGGTGCGTGCGCTCACCCCTGCGCGCAACGTCGTGCCGCTTTTCGAGTCGCTCGAGACGCTGCGCGCCGCGCCGCGTATCTACGAGCAGCTCGGCTGTCGGGAGGTGATGGTCGGCTACTCCGACTCCGCGAAGGACGTCGGCTACCTCGCCGCGCAGTGGGAGATCCGGCAGGCGCTCGTCGCGCTCGCGGAGGCGGCCCGGCGACGCGACTCCGAGCTGACGGTCTTCCACGGGCGCGGCGGCAGCGCAGGACGCGGCGGCGGCCCGACCTTCGACGCGATCCTCGCGCAGCCGCAGGGGCATCCGCCGGGGCTGCTCAAGCTGACCGAGCAGGGCGAGACGATCGCCTTCAAGTACGGGCTGCCGGAGCTCGCCCGGCGCAACCTCGAGGCTGCACTCGCCGCGACGCTGCACGCCGCGGCCGGGGTCGAGCCGCGGATCGATACGGGCCCCATGCTCGAGCTCGCGGAGCGCTCGCGCGAGACGTATCGCTCGCTCGTCGACGATCCGGGCTTCGTCCAGTTCTTCCGCACGTTCACGCCGGTCGACGAGCTCGCACTGCTGAACATCGGCTCGCGGCCCGCGCGCCGGGCGGACGACGCCGACTTCATGGCGTCGCTCCGCGCGATCCCGTGGGTGTTCTCCTGGACGCAGAACCGCTGCCTGCTCCCGGCCTGGTACGGCTGCGGCACGGCGTTCGACTCCGCGGACCTCGACGCGCTGCGCGTTCTCTACCGCGAGTGGCCGTTCTTCACCACGCTCGTCCAGAATCTCGAGATGACGCTGGCCAAGTCGAGCCTGGAGATCGCGCGTGAGTACCTCGCGCTCGTCGACGACGCGCGGCTGTGGCCCGCGATCGAGGCGGAGCACGAGCGGACGGTCGACGCCGTGCTGGCGATCGTCGAGGCGGACAGGCTGCTCGACCGCCATCCCGTGGTCCAGCGCTCGGTCGAGCTGCGCAACCCCTACGTCGACCCGCTGAACGCGATCCAGGTCGAGCTGCTCACGCGGCACCGCGCCGGCGACGACGGGGTGGAGCCGGCGCTGCTGCGCTCGATCGCCGGGATCGCGGCGGCGCTGAGGAACACGGGATGATCGAGGCCGAGGCCCGCGCCGCACACGAGGCCGTGGCGGCGCTGCACGACGAGGGGGTCGCCCGGGCGCTCGCGCGTGCGGCGGAGCTCGTCCGCGAGCGGCGCGAGGCGATCCTCCGTGCGAATGCGGACGACGTCGCGGCGGCGACGTCGCTCGATGAGGGCGCGCTCGACCGGCTGCGTCTGGACGATGATCGCCTGGAGGGGATCGCGAAGCAGCTCGCACAGCTCGCAGAGCTGCCGCCGCTCGACCGGCTCGAGGATGCGTGGACGCTCGACTCCGGTGCGCGCGTCGAGGTGCGCCGCATACCGGTCGGCGCGGTCGGCGCGAACTTCGAGGCGCGGCCGAACGTCGCCGTCGACGTCGCCGGCCAGCTGCTGAAGTCGCTGAACGCCGCCGTGCTGCGCACCGGCGGCGCGGCGCTGCGCACCGTGACCGTGCTCGTCGACGAGGTGCTGCGGCCGGCGCTCGCGGAGTCCGGGCTTCCGCCCGCTGCGGTCGGACTCGTGCGCACGCCGGACCGGGCCGGCGCGCGCGCGCTCGTCTCGCTACCGGAGCTGCTGCCGCTCGTGATCCTGCGCGGCAGCGGCGAGACGACGGCGGCGCTCGCGCGCGAGGCGGCGCAGCACGGCGTGCGGACGCTCGCGCACGCGGAAGGCGGCGGCGTCCTCTACCTGCACCGCGCCGCCGACCCGGCGAGGGCCCGGGAGCTCGTGGAGGCCGGCCTCGACCGGCTCGGCGTGTGCAACCGGCTCAACCTCCTACTCAGTGACAGTGTGCAACTTGTTCCGTTCGAGGTCTTCGAGCGGCTGGGGATCGAGGTGCGCGAACCGGAGCGGCTCGGGCACGAGTGGGCGAACGACCCCTACCGGATCGCGTCGGTGACCGTGCACGTCGTCGGCTCGCCCGAGGAGGCGGCGGCGCTCGCCAACGCGGAGACGAGCGGGCTCGCGGCGTCGATCGTCACCGAGGACGCCGACGCCGCGCGCGCGTTCCTCGACGCGTACCGCGGCACCGCCGCGTACTGGAACGCGACGACGCGGCTCACCGACGGGTTCAAGCTGACCGGCTCGCCGGAGACGGGGATCAACGTCGACCGTGTCCCCGGCCCGCGCGGCCCGGTGACGTACCGCGACCTCTGGCTGCGCCAGTACCGCGTCGTCGGGTGAAACGGCCACTGGTCGTCAAGCTCGGCTCCTCGCTCGTCGTGGACGCGCGCGGCCGCCCACGCCGCGCGCTGCTGCGCCGGCGCGCGGCGGAGATCGCCGCGACCGTCGACAAGGGAACGCCCGTCTGCGTCGTCTCGTCCGGCGCGATCGCCCTCGGGCTCGGCGGCGCGAAGCGGCCGTCGTCGCTGCCGCGGCTGCAGGCGGCCTCCGCGCTCGGTCAGGCCGCCCTGCAGCGCGCGTGGCAGGACGCGCTACGCCCGCACGGACACGAGGCGGCCCAGATCCTCCTCACGAGCGCCGAGCTCGGCGACCGCCGTGCGTACGTGAACGTGCGCGCCGCGTTCCAGGCGCTGTTCGCGCTCGGCGCGGTGCCGGTCGTGAACGAGAACGACGCGACGGCGACCGACGAGATCGGCTTCGGCGACAACGACGCGCTCGCCGCGCAGGTCGCGGTCCTGCTGCGCGCGCGGCTGCTCGTCCTGCTCACCTCGGTGCCGGGAGTGCTGCGCGAGGGCGTCGTGATCAGCGACGGCGCGCAGGCTCGCACGGCCGAGTTCGGCGCGGGCACGACGCTCGGTCGCGGCGGGATGGAGAGCAAGGTCGCCGCAGCCGAGCTCGCCGCGGGCGCCGGCATCCCGACCGTGATCGCCGGGGACACGCCGCTCGCCGAGCTGCTCGCCGCCGGCGGCACGCGCTTCGCCGCCGCCGAGGGCGCGCCCGCGTTCAAGCTCTGGCTCCGGCACGGCAAGCGGGTCAGCGGCCGGCTGCTCGTCGACGCGGGCGCGCGGCGCGCCGTGGTCGAGGCCGGGGCGAGCCTGCTGGCGGTCGGCGTCACCGGCGTCGAGGGACGGATCCGGGCGGGCGACGGGGTGGAGCTCGTCGGGCCGGACGGCGTCCCGTTCGCCCGCGGGCTCGCCTCGGTCGACGCCGCCGACCTGGGGCCCGGCGTGGAGGCGGTGCACCGGGACCGCCTCGTCCTGCTGTAAGCCGGACAACTAACTTTCCTAAATGAAGTAATGCCACGTAGCCTCGCGGGATGACGTCCTGGGACGCCGTCTACGAGCGCAACTCGGTGGAGCGGATCAAGCGCGACCGGGCACCGCTCGGGATCCGCGAGGAGCTGCCGGCCCTGATCGCCGAGGGCTACGAGCGCATGGCGGAGGAGGACATCGTCCGCCTGCAGTGGTGGGGCCTCTACCACGACAAACCGAAGATCGGGACGTTCATGCTGCGCGTGAAGATCCCCAGCGGGATCCTGACGCCGGCGAAGCTCCGGACGATCGGCGAGGTCGCGAACCGCTACGGGCGCGGCGACGCCGAGCTGACGACGCGGCAGTGCATCCAGCTGCACTGGCTCGAGCTCGCCTCCCTCCCCGACGTCTTCCGCGACCTGGAGGCCGCCGGGATCACGAGCGCCGGCGGCTGCGGCGACACCGTGCGCAACATCACCGGCTGCCCCGTCGCCGGGATCGCCGCCGACGAGCACTTCGACTCGACGCCCGTGCTCGACGCCGCCACCGCGGAGTTCTACGGCAACCCTGCCTGGGCGAACCTGCCGCGCAAGCACAAGTACTCGATCGCGAGCTGCCCAGACCGCTGCAACGCGCCGGAGATCAACTGCGTGTCGCTCGTCGGCGTCGTGCACGACGGCCGCGAGGGGTACGGCGTGCTGGTCGGCGGCGGGCTCTCCTCCGTCCCGCGCATCGCCCGCGACCTCGGCGTCTTCATCCCGAAGGAGCAGGCGGTCGAGCTGCTCGGCGCCGTTACCTCGGTGTGGAGCGACGATCTGAAGTACCGCATGTCGCGCGTGAAGGCGCGGCTCAAGTTCATGGTCGACGACGTCGGCGCGGACGGCCTGCGCGAGCGCGTCGAGGCTCGGCTCGGACGGGCGCTCGAGCGGCTCGAGCTGCCTCCCGCGGAGCCGCGCCTCTCCACGCACGTCGGCATCCACCCGCAGAAGGACGGGCTGCACTACGTCGGCGTGCCGGTGCCGCTCGGGCTCACCTCGGGCAACCAGCTGATCGCCGTCGCCGACCTCGTCGAGCGCTTCGGCGGCGACGTCCGGCTGACCCGGCAGCAGAATCTGATCGTCACCGGCGTGCGCGACGTGCCGGCGACCGTCGACGCGCTCGCGGGCCTCGGCTTGCCGCTGGACGTCAACCCGGTTTGGGCGGGCTCGATCGCGTGCACCGGCGAACCGCACTGCAACTTCTCCGTCGGCGAGACGAAGGGCCGGCTGAGGGAGCTCGTCGCGCACCTCGAGGCGACGTTCGGCGACGCGATCGCCGACCTGCGCCTGCACCTGGACGGCTGCCCGCACGCGTGCGCGCAGCACTGGATCGGCGACCTCGGCTTCCAGGCGACGACCGGGAAGGACTCGGACGGCAACCGCATCCCCGCGTACGACGTGTTCGTCCGCGGCGGCCGCGACCGGGTCGGGACGTCGCTCTTCCGGCGCGTCCCGAGCGAGGAGCTCGAGCCGGCCGTGGAGGGGCTCCTGCGCGGCTGGCTGGACGAGCGCGAGCCCGGCGAGTCGTTCCCGGACTTCCAGCTGCGGCTCTCCGACGAGGAGCTCGGCGCGCACGCCCGGCTCGAACCCGTGGTCAAGCGAAAGGTGGCGGCATGACGGTTTGGCTCGACGAGCTGGACGCCGGCGAGCTCTCGATCCAGTTCGAGGGCGAGGAGCCGCAGGCGCTGCTCGAATGGGCGCTCGAGGAGTTCGAGCGCATTGCGATCTCCGCCGCCTTCCAGGCGGACGACGTCGCCCTGATTGACATGGCGTACCGCATCGACCCCTCGGTGCGCGTCTTCACGGTCGACACCGGACGGCTGCCCGAGGAGACGCACGCACTGATCGCGGCGCTGCGCGATCGCTATCCGGGGCTCGCGCTCGAGGTGCTGCAGCCCGATCCCGGACAGGTCGAGCGCCTGGTCGCGGCGAAAGGGCTCGATCTGATGCGCGAGTCGGTCGAGAACCGGCTGCTCTGCTGCAACGTGCGCAAGGTGCAGCCGTTGACCGGGCACTTGGACGGCCTCGACGCGTGGGTGACGGGACTGCGTCGCGACCAGTGGGCGACGCGCACGAACATCCGCAAGGTCGAGATCGACCACGACCACGGCGCGATCGTCAAGCTCAACCCGCTCGCCGAGTGGACGAAGCGGGAGGTGTGGGAGTACCTGCGCGAGCACGACGTCCCGGTGCACGCGCTCTACGCGCAGGGCTACACGTCGATCGGCTGCGCGCCGTGCACGCGGGCGATCGCACCGGGCGAGGACGACCGCGCGGGCCGCTGGTGGTGGGAGAGCGGCGCGCCGAAGGAGTGCGGCATGCACTGCTCGATCGAGCACGGCGGCTTCGAGCACGAGCTGAAGGCCATCCTCGGCAAATGAAGATTCGCGGAGTCGCGGCGGAGGTCGCGCTCGGGGAGGCGCAGGCGGTGCTCGCGCACGTCCGGGATCCCGAGCGGCGCGGACGGCTCGCCGACCTCGCAGCGGCGGTGCAGGACGGCGACGTTGCGGAGGACGAGGCGTCGGCGCTGGAGGAGCTGCTCGAGGTCGGGCTCGCGAGCGGCCGCATCCGCGGCGTCTACGGTCCCGAGGGCGAGCAGGCCGCGCTCGCGACGTACCGCCGCCTGCCGGGCGGCCGCGCGCTCTCGGAGAGCGCGGCCGAGGTGAGCGACGCGCTCTCCTCCCTGGCCGGGCGCACCCTGGACGAGGTGAAGGTGCAGGCGGCCGGCCCGGGCTCCTACCTCGTCACGCTCGCCGTCGAAGGGCGCGAGCTGTCCGTCCGCCTCGACCGCGCCGGCGCGCGCGTCCATGCCGTCGGTGTCTGAGCACTACGTCGCCTGCCTCGACCTGACGGCGCGCCGCTGCGTCCTGATCGGCGACGCGCCGCAGAAGGCGGAGGCGCTGCGTGCCGCGGGCGCGGATGTCGTCGTCGCGGAGACGTACGAGCCGTCGCTGCTCGACGCAGCCTGGCTTGTGGTCTGCGTCGACCATGCGCAGGGCGAACGAGTCTTCGCGGATGCGTGCGCGCGCGGGATCTTCTGCAACGTCGAGGATATTCCCGAGCTCTGCACGTTCATCCTGCCGGCGCTGCACCGCCGCGGGCCGATCACCCTCGCGGTGTCGACGGGGGGCGCGTCGCCGGCGCTCGCGCAGTGGCTGCGCGACCGCTTCGCCGAGCAGATCGGCTTCGAGCACGAGCAGTTGGCGTTTGAACTGCGCCGGATCCGTCCGTGGGTGAAGCGCAATTTCCACACGTACGCCGAACGCCGCGCGTACTTCCGCGAGCGCGTGGAGCGTGCATTGGCATGAGCGTCGCCCTCGTCGGGGCGGGGCCGGGCGACCCGGAGCTGATCACGGTGCGGGGCCTCGCGCGCGTGCGCGCGGCCGAGGTGCTCGTGTACGACCGGCTCGTCACACCGGCGCTCGTGGACGAGACACCGCAGGGTGCGCTGCGCGTCGCGCGCGACGAGCTGACGCAGGACGAGGTGAACGCGCTCCTCGTCGAGCACGGCCGTCGCTCGTTCGTCGTGCGGCTGAAGGGCGGCGACCCGTTCGTGTTCGGACGCGGCGGCGAGGAAGCGCTCGCGCTCGCGGAGGCCGGCGTCCCGTTCGAGCTCGTGCCCGGCGTGTCCTCGATCGCAGCCGTCCCCGGCTCGGCGCTCGTCCCCGTGACGCACCGCGGCGTCTCGCAGGCGGTGACCGCGTTCGCGGCACACGACGTCGAGTCGCTGGACGTCGCCGCGCTCGCGCGCGTGCCCGGCACGCTCGTCGCCTTCATGGGCGGAGCGGGAGCGAAGCGGCTCGCGCAGCGGCTGATCGAGCACGGCAAGCCGGCCTCGACGCCGGCGGCGGTGATCTCGCGTGGGACGCTGCCGGACGAGGAGGTGGTCGTGTCGCCGCTCGGAGCGGTGTCGGCGGCGAACCGCACGCCGGCGCTGCTCGTCGTGGGCGAGGTGGTCGCCGTGCGCGAGGCGCTCGCTCTGCGAGCATCTGCTGCGTGACCGAGTTCCGCCGCGTCGACGCGCTGCCGCCCTATGCCTTCGCCGAGGTGGAGCGGCTGAAGCTCGAGCTTCGTCGGGCAGGCGAGGACGTCGTCGACCTCGGCTTCGGCAATCCCGACGTGGCTCCGCCGGAGATCGCCGTCGAGAAGCTGCGAGAGGCGGCTCTGTTGCCGCGCAACCACCGCTACTCCGCCAGTCGCGGGCTCCCGAACCTGCGCGCCGCCGTGTGCGACCTGTACCGCGACCGGTACGGCGTCGCGCTCGATCCGGAGACGGAGGTGACGATGTCGCTCGGCGCGAAGGAGGGGCTCGTGCACCTGCTCTGGGTGCTGCTCGCGCCCGGCGACGTCGCGCTCGTGCCCAGCCCGAGCTATCCCATCCACCTCTTCGCGCCCGGGTTCGCCGGCGCCGCGGTGCAGCGCGTGCCGGCGGACGACTTCGTCGCGGGCGTGCACGAGGCGTGGGAGGCGGCGCAGCCGCGACCGCGCGTGCTGCTCTGCTCCTTCCCGCACAACCCGACGACCGCGTGTGCGGATCGCGAGGAGCTGCAGCGGCTCGTCGACTTCGCGCGGGAGAAGGAGCTCGTGCTCGTGCACGACTTCGCGTACGCCGACCTCGGCTTCGACGGCTACCGGCCGCCCTCGATCTTCGAGGCGGAGGGCGCGAAGGAGGTGGCGGTCGAGCTGTACTCGCTGACGAAGGGCTTCTCGCTCGCGGGCTGGCGGGTCGCGTTCGTGCTGGGGCGGTCGGACGTCGTCGGGGCGCTGGCGCGACTGAAGTCGTACCTCGACTACGGCAGCTTCCAGCCGTTGCAGATCGCCGCGACGGT
>Ga0207661_10000855_pt1 | contig 19980 bp, 22 predicted proteins | sample KBSC713LmetaG_FD_184337 | JGI IMG/M metagenome (GOLD analysis project Ga0207661, IMG submission 184337) | Corn rhizosphere microbial communities from Kellogg Biological Station, Michigan, USA - KBS C7.1-3L metaG (SPAdes) (version 2) | ecosystem: Host-associated > Plants > Roots > Rhizosphere ...
TGAACTGAAGGACGTATTCGCCTTTTTCGTTGAACTTCTGGATGCGTTTGTTGCCGCTGTCGGCGACCCAGACGTTCCCTTTGGAGTCGACGGCGAGGTTCTTCGGCGTCGCGAACTGGCCGTTGCCGGTGCCGGGGCTTCCGAACTGACTCAGGTATTCGCCTTTTTCGTTGAACTTCTCGACCCGGTTGTTGCCGGTGTCGATCACCCAGATGTTGCCCTTGAGATCGATGGCGGCAGCGCGAGGTTGGTTGAACTGACCGTTGCCGCTGCCTTTCGCCCCGAACTGGCTCAGGTATTCGCCTTTTTCGTTGAAGACCTGAACGCGGTTGTTGCCTTCGTCCGGGACCACGAGGTTGCCGTTCAGCGGGTTTACTGCGACGCCGGTCGGTTCTTTGAACTGGCCGTTGCCGGTGCCGGAGGTGCCGAAGTTGCTGGCGAAGGTGGGCGTGAAGGCGGCCGTCGTGAAGGTCGCGTCTTTGCCAAAAACCGTCCCTTGGCTGCTGCTCGCCTTGATCCGGAAGTGGTAGGTCGTGTTCGGAAGCAGCTTCGTCAGCAGGACTCCCTTCTGCACTTCGGCGGTCCCCGAACCTGCGCTTTCCGCCACGGCAGGAGCGAGGCTTCCGTAACTCGTCGTCGGGCCGTATTCGAATTGGGCAGTCGTCGCATATCCGTTCGGATTCGCAGTGCCGTGGAGAATGGCTTCGGTGACCGTTGCGGCCGTTGCGGATCCCGTGGTTGCGCCGGGAGGGTTCGAGGTGGTCGTGAAGGTCTGGTCTTCTCCGGTCGTCGTTCCCGTGCTGTTCGTCTCCGCGACTCGGAAGTGGTAGGTCGTGCTCGGCGCGAGTTCGCCCACCAGCTTGCTCGCAGCCACGTTGGCTGTTCCGGAGCCGGCGCTGACTTCGGCGGTTTTCGAGCCGTACGCTTTCGTCGTGCCGTATTCGAAGAAGTAGGTGGAGGCCAGTTTCTCCGGGTTGACGGTCCCTTTCAGCGTCGCTTCCGCTCCGTTGACGCCGCTGGCAGATCCGGTGATCGCGTAGGCATGCGGCGGTTCTAGATCGGCTTCGGCGCAGCTGTTGAGATGGTCGTCGTACTGCTTCTGCGCGTAGGCCCCGGAGGGAAGTTCGAAATCGGCCAGCAACTGGCAGATGTCCGCGATCTCCTGGCCGGAGGACTTGGTCCACGACCCGTCGATCAAGGGGTCGGTCGCCGCCTCCGCGTACTCATGCGAGGCGCTCTTCGAGGTCTTGAAGACGGGGTTTTTGCTCGGATTGCCCGTTTCGATGCACCCGTTGGTGCTGTAGGGCGGATCTCCTTGATAGGGCACAAAGGAGTAGACGATTCCCCCGGTCACGCCGATGCCAGCGCTGGTCACGCCATGGAAGGCGCAGCCGGGAAGAGTTGAGTAGGTGGAGCCCGGGGCGGTGACGACGAAGACCTGGCTGGAGGTTTCGATCGGCCATTTGTTCACGCTGACGGCGCTCGAGATCTCTTCTTCCAGCTTCAGCACCGAGACTTTTTCGGGAGCTTTGACTTTTTCGTCGAAGTAGCTGGTCGTCGTGACCGTCGACGAGATTCGGCCGGTCGAGTCGAAGTACTGCGTCAGCAATCCCTGGTAGGCCGAGCCGGTCAGATTCCCGAAGAGGGTCTGCAGCATGTTGCGGACTTCGACGCCTTTTTCGGTCGAGTTGAAATTCGACCCCCAGAAGACAACGTTCACTTTCGGGTTGTGCTGCACGTGACCGGTTTCCTTGTAGAGGATCGGCCCGCCTTCTCCTTCGAGTTCTTCCAGTTCGTAGGCAGACTCTTCAAACGATTCCGGTTCGAAGTGAACGCTGCGACCTTTTGCCCAGGCCGGAGGATTCGCCAGCCCCGTCCTCGACTGCTCTGCCGAGCAGGGACCTCCACAACCCGCGGAAGCATCTGCCGGCAGGATCACCGCAGCAGTGGCCAGGAGCGAGATGAGGCCGGCGAAGAGGATCAGGGTCCTTCGCCCGTAGGCAACGCCAAGCACGTCGAGCTGCACCGCTTCAGCGAAGAACTTCAAGGTCAACCTCCAAGCTCGTGGGCGACAGCAGTCGACCACCGACCGAGGCTGTATGCAAGAGGAAAACTGAGTAATTTAACGAACTACGGTGTTCGTGACGGTAGCTCGGCTCCTCACCGCGCCCGCCGGTAGCGAATGTGCGTGGCGAGCGGAGAGTGGAGCACCTCGACCGGCTCGAACTCGAAGGACTCGACCCCATCGAACAGCCGCTCGCCGGACCCGAGCAGGACGGGGACCACGTCGAGCGTGAGCTCGTCGATCACTCCGGCTGCAAGGGCCTGGCGGACAGTCGAGGCGCCACCGGCGATGTCAACACCATCTTCGCGGGCCGCCGCGAGCGCCTGCTCGTAGGCGGCCGCGAAGCCCTCCGTGACGAAGTGAAAGCTCGTTTTGCCCTCCATCTCGACCGGCTCGCGGGCATGGTGGGTGAGCACGAAAACCGGCGCGTGATAGGGCGGCTCAGAGCCCCACCATCCATCCCAATCCCCCTCCCACTCGCCGCGGATCGGCCCGAACATGTTGCGGCCCATGACGTAGGCCCCGCGCGTTCGCATCAGCCAGCCCTCCGCCGCCGCGTCGGCATCGTTCGCGCGCTCGTCTCCGAGGTGCCACCGATGGAGTTCCATGCCGCGCTTCCCCAGCGGATTCTCCCGGCTCTGATCCGGCCCGGCGACGAAGCCGTCGAGCGATATCGAGATGTGGCAGGTGGTATGCGGCATTGGCGTCCTCCAGGTGATTGCGATGAAGCTGTTCTACTAGTGCCCCCGGCTGGATTCGAACCAGCGACCGTCGGATTAGAAGTTCAGCCGGAAGGCGTCTAGCAGGACGAATCTCGCCTGAGTAGGGCCAATCACGTCCAGGGGGTTCAGCTGAGTTCGCTGGAGTTGGGGACCAATTTCGGGACCAAGTTTCAGCCGCCGCGAGCAACCACAAGTCCGACTATTGCGGCGAGTGTCCCCGGCTTGGGTCGGAGTGACCCCCCTGACGCAGCCACGATTCCTTCAGCTCAAGGGAGGGCGACGCGCCTATATCTGCGTGGTCCGGAACTTGATCTATTGGCGCGTCAGCCAAGACTTCACGGAGAACATCCTGCCGCTCAGGGCTCTTCAGGATTTGAGCCGCCCAGAGACCAAAGGAAAAATCCTCGGCCTCTTCAAATCCCAGATCCAAATCAAGATCGGCGGCGTCCACGGAAAAGCGATAGCGGTGATCTGGCGCACAGATCTCCACGTGATAGCCGCCGTCAGCTTGTTCGACCTCGGCGCTCAACTCGTCAAGAAACCAGGGCTTCCCGTCGATAGCCATCCATAGCCGACCCCCTGCTCGATAGATCGCAGCTGGCTTCTCATCGATATATCCGAAGTGGCCAGAAACAGCTCGCGTCCCAGCTTTTCTAAGGAGGAAGCTGCGAGCTGCAGACAGTCGATGGACGCTCCTCTTGTCAAGCTCCAAGAGCCTTGAGGCGTTCTCTGAATCCTTGAGATAGACCATGCTCATTTAGCTTAGATCACGACCCCCCGTGCGACATGCGCTTTCGCATATTTCCTCCCAGGTCCGACCTCGACTTCTCAGCCACTCAATCGAAGGACCGAGCGGATGCCCGTACTTCTGCAGGTTGCGACGATAGATGGCAATCTGCCCCCGCCTTCCAAACAAGGGAGTCCTGAGCTTGTAGCGCACGCCGATGGCCCGGCGCTTCCCATGCAAGCGCCGGGCTACCTGCTCCACTCCAATACCAGCCGCGAGCCATTCAGCTCTTAGATGAGCTAGCTCTCGAACCTCTGCTTCATATCGCTCACGAAGGCTGTTTCCTGCCATTGAATCGTCCCGCCGCGCCTAGCCGAAGAGGGGAAACCTATCTTCAACGAGATGTGGCGGTCGGCGTGTGAGGACTCCACAGCAACCGTAGTAAGTAACGCCCCCGCCAGGACTCGAACCTGGAACCCTCCGGATTAGAAGTTCAGCCGGAAGGCGTCCAGCGGGCCGAATCTGGTCTATGGAGGTCGATCCCGTCCAAGCAGTTCGGCTGAGTTCGCTGGAGTTGGGGACCAATTTCGGGACCAAGTTTTCGGGGCGGATGGCCCATGACCTGCCGTCGCGCTACCGTCTGTAGCGATGGAGGCATCAGTCGACTTCACGATCGCGTTTGAGAACCCGGACGAGGCCGGTTGGATCGTCGCGCGTGTCCTCGAGGTACCTGGCGCGGTCAGCCAAGGCCGCACCCGTGAGGAGGCCCGCGAGAACGTGCTCGACGCGCTGCAGACCGTCTTGACTCCCGATGGTGAGCTGGCCGGGGAAGCCGCCGATTCTGATCGGGAGCACTTGCGGTTTACTGCCGCGGCGTGAAGCGTCGCGACTTCGAACGTCATCTCCAAACTCACGGCTGCCGAGAGGTCGGCGGTGCGAGGCACGCAAAGTGGCGCGGTCCCCAGGATCAGGTCTCAGCGGTGCCGCGGCACAAAGAGATCGGGCCTGGACTGGTGCGCACGATTTGCAGCCAGCTCGGTGTGCCCGCTCCCAAGAACCCGCGCTAGCAAGTCCAGCATCCCAACCTAGACGTCGGCGAGCGAGAACCGGCTTGCTCAAGTTGGGGAGCGCTTGCGGCGTTGCGCGCGCCGCGCTTCGCGTCGCTCCGCGAAGTCGATCCACTTCATCCCAATCACCGGCCCCCGCTCAACTATGTAAATCACCAGCACGCCAACTACAGCAACGGTGGGTGACCACGAGAAGAGAAATGACCAAACACAACTCATGCTGCGACTCTCAGACGTAGCCGATACTTGGGACTGAACTTCGTCTCCGCGGTAGCGGCTGTCATTGCGACCTTCTCGTTTTCCGTTGACGCTTCTCCCCCCACAGCCCTTCGTTCTGACCAACGTCTTTCTCGCCACGACGACCATCTCCATTGAGCTCGTAGTCGAGCTGTGTAACGCGCAGTCGTTCACCCGCCGCGCGCGCGGCGATGCGCTCCTGTGCCTTTTCGTTGATCCGGCGATCAAGGTCGCCGCCGCGACCGCGCCGGCCACCGCGCTTTCCGCGACGGGTCTTTTTGGGCTCAGACATAGAGCCCTTTTGGGCGCCGGCGGCCTAGCGCCGGCTCGGCCGAGTCAGATGCTCCTGGAGGGTCGTCGCCCGAATCACCGCCGCGCCGTACGCGACGGGTAGTGGGCACTCGGCGACGCCGAGCGTTGCAGATCCGCGGTGCGCGCGCCATGACCGTCGGCGCAGGACCCTTCAGGCGCCCGATTCCTGGATCAGCAAATGCTTCGCGACCCCTCTCGGCCTCGATCCGCTCGCGCTTCCGCTTCGCCCAGACACGAGTTTTCTCTGCATCCCGCTCGAGGTGAGTCGCCCACTCTTCATCTTCGATGGCCCGCGAGTAGACGGATTCCCAAAGCCGCAGCTTTGCTTGATCCTCGCTATCCAGCACGTTGACTTCCGCTTCCCATGCTTCGATCGTGCCCGCGTCTGGCAGACCATCCGTATCGTCGACGACGACGTAATAGTTCACTCCCGTCGTCTGCGCGAGAGTCGAGATGGCGATATTGAGCCAATGGCGCCAGTGACAGCGGAACGCTTCATTTTCTCGACCAACACGCTCGTGGTACCTCACGATCACCGCCACCTTGCGGACAGAAGAGAGGATTGCGTCCAACAGCTCGCTAGGGCAGTGAGCAGTCGCCCGCTCCTTTACTGGCGCCTGCAGGTTCGGAGATAGCGGGTCAATCGCGATCGTCTCGTAAACGTTGTCGCCAGCGCGCCAGATGCCGTCCTCTCCCCAGCCGGAGCGCCGCTCGAAGACACTCTCGTCACCGAAGTCAAACTCCGCTTCCACCGCACTGAGACCGATCACCCATTTCGTGTGGGTCGGGTGCATGGCGCCATAAAGGCTCCGGAATTTCTTTGCCGCCTTTTGCCAGGCTGCGTTGTGGGGATGCTCCCTCCCAATCAGCTCGCACAAGGCTTCCTCCCATTCCTGGGGGAAGCTCTCAGCCTCTTCAAGTTCGCGTTCGGCCCGAAGGAGGTCATCCTTCTGCTTCTCAATCACCGAGTCGATACTTGCTCCGGCTCCATACTCCCGCTGCACCGCAATCAGGGTCGCCTCTGGAGTTATCTCGCGACCCGATTCCAGGCGCTCGATCTCTTTCCGAGCCCAAATAATGCTGCTGCGTGCCTCGTGGATCGCGCTATGACAGTCCTCGGCCTGAGTCATGAACAGGCAGTCGCGCTCCGGCATCGGTGGGCGCCGCGGCTCCATTGGCTGCTTTACGCCGGTGGGGTTAAAGAGAACTACCACGCCAAGCTGGCTTTCCGTGTTCGCTGAAACGACCTGCTGCGTGAGCGAGGGCCGCCGCCGGGGGCACAGGCGACAAGGACATTGAGCCTGCGATGCGGTTATGGCGCCGGATCTCCACCGTGTGGGTGGTGTGGAAGGGGAGCGCCGAGGGCTGCTCAACCCACTGAGAGAGACTGTCGAGCTTCGGGTCTATCCGCTTTCTATCCTCGGATCTGGACCAATCATCCGCGCCGAGCAGCGTAGCGCGCTCGGCGGCGCCACCGAGCGCCCCCGGCTGGATTCGAACCAGCGACCGTCGGATTAGAAGTCCGATGCTCTATCCAGCTGAGCTACGGGGGCAGGGGATCAAGGTTAGGCGGTGGCTGGGCGGCTCGCTTAGGATGCGGCGATGGCGAAAGTCGAGGTTGCGGGACGTGAGTTTCATTACGAGCGGGGCGGCTCGGGGGAGCCGCTGCTGCTGATCCAGGGAATGAGCGGGACGCACGCCGCCTGGGGACGGCCGTTCAGGGAGGCCCTGCAGGAGGGATTTGACGTCATCGCCTTCGACAACCGGGGGATGGGGTTCTCGGCGCCGGTGGACGGCCCGTTCACGATCGTGGAGATGTCCGAGGACAGGGCGGGCCTGCTGGGGGAGCTGGACGTCGAGAGCGCACACGTGGTCGGGATCTCGATGGGCGGGATGATCGCCCAGGAGCTGGCGCTGGCCGAGCCGGGGAAGCTGCGCTCGCTGACACTCGGATGCACCTACTGCGGCGGGCCGGGCTCGCAGCTGATGCCCGAGGAGAACCTGCAGAAGCTGGTCGCCGGGATGCAATCGGGCGATCGCGACAAGGCGATCCGGGCCGGCTACGAAGTCAACCTCTCCCCCGCCTTCCGGGCCGACGAGTCCACCTATGCCGGCTTCCACGAGATGGCTACCAGCGTGCCGGCGCCGAAAGCGACGATCGAACTGCAGGCGCAGGCGATCTTCAGTCACGACACCAGCGGCCGACTCGGCGAGATCTCGACCCCGACGCTGATCGTCCACGGCACCGACGACGGCGTCCTCCCCTTCCCCAACGGCGAGCTGATCGCCTCGCTGATGCCGAGCGCGCGCTTTGAGCCGCTCGAGGGCGTCGGCCACATGTTCTGGTGGGAGCAGCCGCAGCGCTCTGCCGAGCTGATCCGCGAGCACGCGCTCGCGACGGCGCGCTAGGCGCTTTTCCGTCCCAGGAGGACGTAAAAGCGCCCCGCCCCTATTCGATCGCTTCTTCGCCGACTACTTTGGGGCGTTTTTCCGGCTTGCAGGCCGACGGATCGAGCTTGCCTTCGACCCTGAACACGTAGTCGGTCTGCGGCGAGGCCTTGGTGTCTCTGACGACCAGCTTCACCGCCGGGTCGTTCTTCACCCAGGCAAAGACAGGGAACTGGTACGGGTTCGGCACACCCGAGTTGTAGGGGCCGGTGTCCTGGGTGTATTCGCTCAGCACCAGGTAGTCGTAGTCGCCCTGGTTGATCAGGGCGCGCAGCTGCTCGCAGCTGGTCGGCAGGCGGTTCGAGCCGTGCGGACCGTGAACGCCGATGTATTCGACGCGGTTGGTCGCGTCATTGCCGTAGAAGCCGTACTGGCCGAAGATGATCTGGCTGGAGCCGATGATCCCGATCCGCTGGTCGTGCAGCTTCTGGGTGTAGACGTAGGCCTCCTTCGGCCCCCCTTCGCCGAGGAACGGATCCGGGTTGACGTAATGCTGATCGGCGTACTGAACCTGCTGGGCGCGACCCAGCACCACCGCCAGCAGTACCAGCGCCGCAGCGCCCCCCGCCACGGCGACACGGCTGACGCTCCAGCGGGTTCGCGCCAGCGAGAGCGCCGCCGGCGCCCAGACCAGGCACAGCGTCAGGAAGACCGTGCCGACGATGTAGGAGGTGAACCAGCGCGGCGTCGTCAGCACCGTGATCGCGAAAACCAAGGTGAGGAAGAGCAGCGTCTGCCAGGCCCGCCTGTCGGGCGCCCGAATCGGCCGCGCCAGCGGCAGCATCGCCATCGCCAGGACCAGGCCGGGAATCAGGTAACGCGTGTTGGTGAAAAACCCAGTCGGCGAGCCCTCCTGCCCCGCCGCGGTCAGCGGCGTGAAGACATAGACGACCGCGGTCAGCAGCGAGGCAACCGCAATCACCCGCAGGATCTTGTTGCGGGAGCGCCAGGCGATGTAGACGGCGGCACTGACGGCGATGATCAGGATCAGCGGCCAGAGCGGCCCGAGCGCGTTGTCGAGCTCGGGGAAGAACCAGCGCCGGTAGATGGTTGGGTCGGTGAGGTAGTGGGAGACCGAGAACCGCGGCCGCGGGTCGAGTGGCATCTGGTCGGGCTTCGGCAGGTTGAGCGGCCCGAATTTGGTGATCGGGATCGGGTTGCCGCCGGTCTTGATCGCCGCCCGCAGGTACCAGTAGCCGCCGACGACCAGCATCGGCAGCCCCATCACCCAGGTGGTGGTCCAGCGCCGGCCGCGGCCGCTGAAGACGACGACGCCGATCGTGATCGCCGCCACCGGCACGAGGAAGGTCGTCTTCACCGACGCGGCAAGCCCGGCCGCGATCCCGGCCATGATCAGCGGCCCCTTATCGAGCAGCGGCGCGTCTCGCTCCGGCGCGTCCTGGACCGCGCCCGCCGCCGGCGCCCGCCGCTGGTGGCCGTTGATCAGGAAGGCGGCGAAGGCGAGCAGGAACGCCAACCCCATGATGTCGTTGCGCGCCTCGCCTGGCTGGGTTTCGATCATCACCCCGGAGTCGAGGACGATCGCCGCCGCGACCAGCGTCGCCGGCCCGACCTTGTAGGGGCGGCCGATGCACCAGGCGGCGAGCAGCCCGATCGGCAGCCAGATCATGTTCTGCAGCGGCGCCAGCCAGTCGCTCTTGAAGAGGACGATCGTCGAAGCGTTGATCAGCTCGGTGCTGGCGGGGTAGAACCAGGCGGCCAGCCGCAGCGGGTCCGTGAAGTGGAGGTGGACCGTCGAGTGTTCCTGGGCGATGAACGCCGAGAAAGGCATGTGGTACCAGGTGGTGTCGCCGCCGAACATCCCGAAGTCGAGGCTCGACTGGGTCGGGAAGGTCCACTCGGCGACGGTCCATGAGGCGACGCCGAGGGCGATCAGGAGGGCGATGTTCTCGACTCGCGGCGCCGCCACCTCGGCACCCTGACCGATGGCTTTCGAGCGCCCGAGCCAGGCGGCGCCGAGGCCGACGCCGATGCAGAGGACGACGATCCAGCCGAAGTAGAGCGCGCTCAGCGAGCCGAGGATCTCGAGGCAGACGACCAGCATCGCCACGGCCAGCGTCGCGTCGGCGAGTCGCGCCAGGGCGCCGCTGAATTCCGGCACGATCCAGCGCCGCAGCCAGTAGCCGCCGAGGGCGAGGGCCGCGATGATCCCGATCAGGGCGAGGGAGCCGGCGATGTAGGAGCCGAAGGAGGGTGCCACGAAGGCGGGGATGCTATTCGGCGCGCCCCCCGGGTACCGCCGCGGTAGGCGAACGCTCCTAAGCCGCAGCGGCGGGGATGGTGCAGGCGACCCCGGTGCCTTTCAGCCCGCAGTAGCCGTTCGGCACCTTGTACAGGTACTGCTGGTGGTAATCCTCGGCGTAGTAGAACGGCCCGGCGGGCTCGATCTCGGTGGTGATCTCCTCCCTGCCGGCCTCGCGCAGGGAACGCTCGTAGGCCTCGCGGGCCATCTCCGCGGTGGCCTTTTGGGCGTCATTGGTGAAGTAGATACCCGAGCGGTATTGGGTGCCGACGTCGTTGCCCTGGCGCATCCCCTGGGTCGGATCGTGCTCCTCGAAGAACACCTTCAGCAGGTCGGCATAGGAGATAACCCGCGGGTCGAAGGCGACCATCACCGCCTCCGCGTGGCCCGTCTTCGCCGAGCAGACCTCCTCGTAGGTGGGGTTTGGAGTCGTCCCGGTCTGGTAGCCGACCGCCGTCGTGTAGACACCGTCGAGTTCCCAAAAGAGCCGCTCCGCGCCCCAGAAGCAGCCGAGCGCGAAGTAGGCGACCTCGATCCCCTCCGGGAAGGGCGGCTCCAGCGGGGTCCCGAGGACCGCATGGGTGTCGGGCACGTCGTAGGCCCGTTCGCTGCGGCCGGGCAGCGCCTCCTCGGGAGCGACCATCTTCGTCTTCTCCGGGTGCATCATCGTCATCAGCTTTCCGAGTCTGTTCATCTCCGCCCGTTCCCTCTGAGCTGTTCTTTGTATCGGCTTCCCACTTCCTATGGAGAAGGTAGCGTCTGCGCATGGCCTGCTTGGTCGTTCTGCTTGCGTTCATCTCGCCGCGGCTGGCGCTGTTCGCGATCTTCCTCTTCTCCGACCTGCTGAGCGAAGCCTTCGATAGCTGGTTCCTTCCCCTGCTCGGGTTCTTCCTGCTGCCCTGGACGACCCTCGCCTACGCCGTGATGTGGACCGTCAACAGCAACCGAGTCAGCGGCTTTGAGTGGTTCGTCGTCATCCTCGCCTTCGTCGTCGACCTCGGCTCCTACGCGAACCGAAACCGGATGCAGCGCGCCTAGGACTACTGCTCGACCGGGTAGGCGATCCGGATCTGGCGCTTGGAGAGGACCAGGAACGGCACCTGCGTCGCCTTCCCGTCCGCCAGCGCGGTGAGCTGCACGTTGGTCAGCGGCACGAACTCGAACTCCCCGCGGTTGAGCGAGTCCGAGAAGCGACTCTGGTAGCCGGCGGGCGGCAGGGTCAGGTCGCCTTCGATCAGCTGCCGGTCGGTTTCGAAGACGGCACGCTCGACCCGTCGCCGCTCCCGCGACTCGGTCGGATCGTCGACATGGCTTCCAAATAGCTCTTTCATCACGGACGTTGGGAACATTTTCGACCATGGCGGGGGAGAACTTGATCCCTTGCCCTCTTTGGATCGGAGATGAACGAAGTCGACCAGCACCCTCCCGACCGAATGGCCATTATTATGGTCATATGGGTAAATCGATGACCGCAACTGCAGCCAAGGCAAACTTCCTGCGTCTCCTCGACGAGGCGGCCGCCGGTGAGGAGATTGAGATCACTCGACACGGTCAACCGGTCGCGCGCCTGACCCCTCCCCTCGGGGCTCGGTCTTTGGAGGGGCTGTTTCAGGGACATGCAAGGACGGCAGTCGACGAGGAGGAGCTCTTCTCGACCGGTGAGATCTGGAACGCCTCGTAGATGAGCGCAGTCCTGTTGGATACCCATGTAGTCCACTGGTGGTCGGCGGAACCGAAACGGGTCAGCCGCTCTGCCCGTCGGGCACTGGAAACTGCCGATGAACTACTTATCGCGGCGGTCTCCTGGTACGAGCTGGCGTGGCTGGCCCGCCATGGACGCATTGCCCTCGATATCCCAATCCGTTCCTGGCTGGAGAACCTCAGCGCGCATGTGCGGACGATTGGCCTCAGCCCGGCAATAGCCGAGACCGCTATCGCCCTGCCCGATTCTTTTCCTGGAGATCCCGCCGACCGACAGATCTATGCCACCGCGATCGAGCACGGGGCCAAATTGCTGACGAAGGATCGGGCGATCGCCGAGCACGACAAGCCCCGCTCGCTCGTCCTCTGGTGAAGCGAGGCTATTGCCCCGCGTGTTCGGCGGCCTTCTCGCGCGCTTCGGACTTCTCCTCCAGCGTCATTGCGCCGGGGTGTCCGTCGCCGGGCCAGGGTGAGAGGACCATCAGCAGGCGGGCGTCGGAGCGGGCGACCACCGTCCGCCGCTCTCCGGGAGCGAACTCGAAGAGGTGGCCGGCGCTGGCGCTGGCGAAATCCGCCCCGTCCTCGGTAGTGACGTCGACCTCGCCGTCGACGACGATCACCCGCGCCCGCTCGTGCACCTCGTGCTCCTGCAGCTCCTCCCCCGCGGGCAGCAGCAAGAGGATCGTTCGCGCGTCGTCGGCCGAGGCGAGGATCCGCGGCTGATGCGCCTCGACCTCGATCGTCTTCAGATCCCAACTTTCCATCTGCAACCTCCATCGCCGGGGACGCCTGCGCATTCCCTACCCGCAGGTTGTTGATCCTCAACAGCCCGCTCTCTGAGGTCACAAATTGTGACCTCAGAGCCCAATCGGGGTGCCCGGATTCGAACCGGGGACCTCCGCCACCCAAAGGCGGCGCGCTACCAGGCTGCGCCACACCCCGTTAGGGGCAAGTGTAGGTTCTGGGGGCGATGGCGGAGGTGCTTCCTTTCAAGGCGCTGCACTACGACCTCGGGAAGGTCGGCTCGCTGGATGCCGTCGCGGCGCCTCCTTATGACGTGATCGACGCGGCGCAGCGCAAGGCGCTGCTGGAGCGCTCGCCCTACAACGCGGTCGCGATCGACCTGCCGAAGCCGTTCGACCCCGCCGACCCTGACAGCAACCCCAGCGGCGATCCCTACGCGGAGGCGGCGCAGCGGATCGCGGCGTGGCGCTCTGACGGCGCCCTGGTCCAGGACGAGGAGCCCTCCCTCTGGGCGCTGACCCAGGACTACGTCGCCCCCGACGGCAACAGCTACAGCCGCAACGGGATCCTCGCCCGGGTGCGGGTCGAGGACTACGAGAGCGGCACCGTGCGGCCCCACGAGCGCACCCATCCCGGCCCCCTCCTCGACAGGTTGGAGCTGACCCGTGCCAGCGGCTACAACCTCTCGCCGATCTTCTCGCTCAGCACCGAGGACGCATGGCCGCTGGTCGCGCCGAGGCTGCCAGATCAGCCTTGGGGCGAGGCGCGCGACGAAGACGGGACCGTCAACCGGCTCTGGAAGATCGAGGACCCCGCCGTCCACGCCGCAGTGACCGAGTGCCTGGCCGGCGCCCAGTTGCTGATCGCCGACGGCCACCACCGCTACGAGACCGCCCGCGCCTTCCGCGACGAGGTCGGCGGCGAGGGACCGCACAACTACACGCTGATGTCGCTGACCGGGCTCGACGACCCCGGCCTCCTCGTCTTCCCAACCCACCGCCTGCTCTCCGGCTTCGCCGCGGACTCCGAGAAGCAGCAGCAACTCGGCAACGGCCTGCGAGAGCTCTTCGACATCACTGAGGTCTCCCGCGAGGAAATCGACCCGGCGGGCGAGGACGGCGTCGGCGTCTTCGGCCTCTACGACTCCTTCCACAAGAGGGCCTTCCGCCTGCGGCTCAAGGACCTCGGTGAGGTCGACCGCCGACTCGAGGGAAAGCCCGAGTCCTACCGCCGGCTCGACTCGGCGATTCTCGAGACGCTGGTGCTGAAGGGTCTGGCCGGGATGAGCGACCACGACATCGACGAGCGCGACGGCCTCGAATACGCGAAGACCGTCGACGCCGCCCTGCAAATGGTCGACGAGGGCGACTACGACGTCGCCTTCATCCAGCGCGGGGTCCCGGTCGAGCAGGTCAAGGACATCGCCAACACCGACGCGGTGATGCCGCCGAAGTCGACCTTCTTCTTCCCCAAGGTGATGACCGGCTTCGCCTTCAACCCGGTGCGCTGAGCGTGGTCAAGATCTACACCAAGAAGGGCGACGACGGCAGCACCTCGCTCTGGTATGGCGGCCGGGTCCCCAAGCACCACGGCCGAACCGACGCCTACGGCACCCTCGACGAGGCCTGCTCGCAGCTCGGGATCGCCCGGGCGCTCTGCGGCTCCGAGCAGGCCGAGCTGGCCGCCGACATCCTCCGCCTCCAGGACGACCTCTTCGTCGCCGGGGCCGAGCTGGCGACGGCGCCGGAAGCCGCCGAGCGCCTCGAAGACGGCGTCAGCCGCACCACCGAGGCGATGGTCGCCCAGCTGGAGCAGCTGATCGACCGCTACATGGCCCGGGTCGAGCTGCCGCCGAAGTTCGTCATCCCCGGCGGCACCCAGCTCTCCGCTCAACTCGACGTCGCCCGCACGGTCGTCCGCCGCGCCGAGCGCCGGATCTCCGAACTGAACGAAGCCGGAGAGATCGCCAGCGAGACCGTGATCCACTTCGTCAATCGCGCCTCCGACGCCGTCTACGCGATGGCCCGCTTCGCCGACGTCGACGAGCCCGCCCTGTTCGAGGGCCGCGGCAAGGGCTGACGTGAGGATCGTCGCCCGCCGGGTCGAAGGCTACGCGCACGAAGTCGAGCTGGACGGCAAGCACGACCTGCGGGTCGACGAGCCGCCGGAGGCGGGCGGCACCGACACCGGCCCCCGCCCAACCGAGCTGCTCGGCGCCAGCCTCGCCGGCTGCATCGCGATCACGGTCGAGATGTACGCCGACCGCAAAGGCTGGGACGTCGGTGGGCTCGAGGTCGAGGTCGAGATGGATTACGAGGGGCCGGTGCCGACCAGCTTCGAGGTCGGGGTGAAGCTGCCCGGCGATCTCGACGCCGAGCAGCGGCGGCGGCTCCTGGTCATCGCCACCAAGTGCCCCGTCCACAAGGTCCTCGCCGGCGAGGCGCACGTCACCGTGACCGAGCGGCTGGAGGCCGCCTGATGGACCTCGGTCTCGCCGGACGCTCCTGCGTGGTCACCGGCGCCAGCAGCGGCATCGGCCGCGAGACCGCCCTGCAGCTCTGCGCCGAGGGGGCGAAGGTGCTGCTGGTCGCCCGCGGCGAGGAGCGCCTGGCGGCGGCGACCGAGGAGGCGGGGCGAGCGGCGGAGCCGGCCGGCGGCAAGGCCGCGGCGCTTGTCCTCGACGTCACCGGCGAGGACGCCGGCGAGCGAATGCTGGCCGCCTGCGAGGAGCGCTTCGGTTCTCTCGACGTCCTCGTCAACAACGCCGGCGCCGCCAAGTGGCGCGACCTCGACGAGGTCCCGGACGAGGACTGGCGGGCCCAGTACGAGCTGAACGTGATGGCGCCGCTGCGGGCGATGCGGGCGGCGATCCCGCCGATGGTCGAGCGTGGCTGGGGCCGCGTCGTCAACGTCTGCTCGACGGCCGGCAAGCGGCCCTCGGCGGCGATGGCCGAGTACTCGGTCGCCAAGGCGGCCGAGCTTTCGCTCTCGCGCCTCTTCGCCGACCGCTACGCGAAGACCGGCGTCCTCGTCAACGCGGTCGCCCCGGGCCCGGTCGAGGCGGAGATGTGGATGGATCCCGGCGGCCTGCTCGACCAGTCACGCGCTCTCAGCGGAGCAGGCAGTCGCGAGGCGGCGCTGGCCGAAGCGGGCTCGAAGCGCCCGATCGGCCGCCTCGCCCAGCCGGAGGAGATCGCGGCGACGATCGTCTTCCTCTGCGGCGAGCGGGCCTCCTACGTCTCCGGCGCCGCCTGGTCGGTTGACGGCGGCACCGTCCAGGTGATCATCTGATCGGCCGCTCGGTCGAGGCGGCTGTGCTGCTGCCGCTCTACGGCTGGCCGGAGGACCCCGGCCTCGTCTTCACCGAGCGCCGCGCCGACCTGCGGCGCCACGCCGGCGAGATCTCCTTCCCCGGAGGCCGCCGCGACGAGGGCGACGCCGACCTGCTGGCGACGGCGCTGCGCGAGGCCGAGGAGGAGATCGGGCTCGATCCTTCCCAGGTCGAAGCCGGCGAGGCGCTGCCGGCGATAAAGACCTTCGTCACCAACTACCTCGTCCACCCCTTCGTCGGCTACGTCCCCCACCCGCGCGAGCTCGACCTGCGGCCGAACCCGAGCGAGGTCGAAACCGTCCTCACCTTCTCGCTGGATCTTTTGCGCGAGGGCTACGAGATGCGCCGCCTGGTCCGCCGCGGCGTCCCCATCCACACCCCGACCTACGAGGTCGAAGGGCATCTGATCTGGGGAGCAACCGCGCGGATCCTCAGCGACTTCCTTAAACGTGTCTGAGGAGGCGTAACCAAGCCTGGCAAGGACGCAGGGAGCGTGGCGTGCTCTGCACGCGAGCGACCGAGGACGCCGCCAGGCGCCGGTTACGGCTTCTCAGACGGCTGCGGGACGATGCGGATGTAGGGCTTGGGGGACTCCCAGCCCTCGGGCCAGAGTTCTTTCGCCTCGTCCTCTTTGACCGAGCCGGAGATGATCACGTCGTCGCCCTGCTGCCACTGCGCCGGCGTCGCCACTTTGTGGTTTTCGGTCAGTTGCAGCGAGTCGATTACCCGCAGCACCTCGTCGAAGTTGCGGCCGGTGGTCATCGGGTAGACGAGGATGAGTTTGATCTTCTTGTCGGGACCGATGACGAAGACGTTGCGGACGGTCTGGTTGTCGGCCGGGGTGCGATCGCCGGCGTCGCCGGATACGTCGGCCGCCAGCATCCCGTAGGCCTTGGCGATCGAGAAGTCGGCGTCGCTGATGATCGGGTACTCGACCTTCGCGCCCTGGGTCTCCTCGATGTCGTTGGCCCACTCCTCGTGTCGGTCGAGCGGGTCGATCGAGAGGCCGGCGATCTTGACGCCGCGCTTCGCGAACTCGGGCTCGATCCGCGCCATGTAGCCGAGCTCGGTCGTGCAGACCGGGGTGAAGTCCTTCGGGTGGGAGAAGAGGACCGCCCACGAGCCCTCGATCCAGTCGTGGAACTTGATCCGGCCCTGCGTGGTATCGGCCTCGAAATCGGGTGCTAAGTCACCGAGCTGTAGAGCCATTTTCCCGCTCCTCTCGCGTTTCTTCGTCTATTACCTGAATCCTTATCGGAGTTTAGCTATTTGCGGTCACCGGCCAGCGAGGACGCCGTTGACGAGAGAGGCCAGATCGTCCCCCTCTTTCACCACCTGAACCGGGATCCGCCAGGTGCGGGCGGCGTGGCGGACGACCTCCGCCCCCTCCTCTGTTCCCTCATAGACGACTCCTCGAACCGGGGTTTCGACCAGGTGTTCGAGCAGGCGCTCCAGGCGCGGGCCGTGGACTGCGGCCAACTCCTCCTCGCTGCCGCTGCAGTTGCCGAGCAGGAGGAGGAGCACCGCGACGTCACCGACCAGCTCGAGAATCGTCCCCGGCCGGCCGGGATTGGCCTCAGCCGGCTCGATCCCCGCCGCCGCAATCTCCTCCAGGCCCTCCTCGCGGCGGCTCGTCCCCCTCACCGCCCAGCCCTCGGCCAGCAGTTGCCCGCCCAACTCCCGGCCGCGGCAGCCGCAGCCGACGATCAGCGCCCGCGCCACCTAGCTCGCCTCGAAGGGGCCGCGGCCGCGCAGGCGCAGCTTCTCGTCCTCGGCGACCCCGCGGTGCAGGTCCTCCTCGGTCATCTCCGGAGCTCCGCGCCGCCGCCGCATCTCGTTCTGGGCATCCAGCATCTGGCGGACGTCGTCGATCTCGTTCTGCGCCTCGACCTCCGGCGAGCGGGTGGGGACCCAGTCGACGAGGCTGGCGGAGCTGCCCGGGTAGAAGTGGCCGACGACCAACAGCACGCCGACCATGAAGGCCAGCAACCCCAGGGTTCCGAGGATGAAGAGCACCCGAGAAGGATACGGTTCACAGCCATGCCCGAGGCCTACCTGATCGAACCGCTGCGGACCCCGATGGGCGCCTACCGCGGCGCGCTGGCCGGCGTCCGCCCCGACGACCTTGCCGCCCACGTGATCGCCGCCGTGGTCGAGCGCAGCGGCGTCGACCCGGAGCGGATCGTCGATGTCTACTTCGGCGCCGCCAACCAGTCCGGCGAGGACAACCGCGACGTCGCCCGGATGGCGGCGCTGCTGGCCGGTCTGCCGCAGAGCGTGCCCGGCGCGACCGTCAATCGCCTCTGCGCCTCCGGCCTGGAGGCGATCAACAGCGCCGCCCGCGCGGTCAAGGCCGGCGAGGGCGACTTCTACCTGGCCGGTGGGGTCGAGTCGATGAGCCGCGCGCCCTGGGTGGTCGAGAAGCCCAGCGCGCCCATGCCCCGCGGACCGCAGACGATGCACGACACGACGCTGGGCTGGCGGATGATCAACCCGCGGATGGCCGAGCTCGGCGTCTCCACCGAAGCGATGGGCGAGACCGGCGAGAACGTCGCCGAACGCTACGGCGTCAGCCGCGAGGACCAGGATGCCTTCGCCCTGCGCAGCCACCAGCGGGCGGTCGCCGCGACCGAAGCGGGGAAGCTGGCCGAGGAGATCGTCCCGATCGAGGCGCCCCGGGGCCGCGAGAAGGTCCTGGTCGAATCCGACGAGGGCCCGCGTCCCGATGCCTCGCTCGAGAAGTTGGCGAAACTGAAGCCGGTCTTTCGCGAGGGCGGCACCGTCACCGCCGGCAACGCCTCGACCCTCAACGACGGTGCCGCCTGCCTGCTCGTCGCCTCCGAGAAGGGCGCCGAAGAGCTCGGCGTCGAGCCGCGGGCCCGGGTCGTCGCCACCGGCGTCGCCGGCGTCGACCCCGCCTTCATGGGCGTGGGCCCGGTGAAAGCGGTACCGCGGGCGCTGGCTAACGCAGGACTGACGATCGACCAGATCGACCTGGTCGAGCTGAACGAGGCCTTCGCCTCCCAGGTCCTGGCCAGCGCCCGCGAGCTCGGCATCGACGAGGAGCGGCTCAACGTCAACGGCGGCGCGATCGCCCTAGGCCACCCGCTCGGCTGCTCCGGGGCCCGCCTCACCGGCACCCTGGTCCGCGAGCTGAAGCGCCGGGGCGGCAGGTACGGGGTCGCCACCCTCTGCGTCGGGGTCGGCCAAGGTTTGTCCACCGTTTACGAAGCGGTCTGAACGCTCAACTAGGGTGTTGTTCATGCAGATGGCGGGGAAACGACTGCTGACGATCCTCTGCGGCGCGATTCTGGCGCTGGCCCTCGGCCTGCCCGCCGCCGCCTCCGCCTCGGCCGGAGCGCGGGCCTCGATCATCGGCGGCAGCCCGGCGACGATCGCGCAGTTCCCCTCGCTCGCCTACATCGAGGCCGGGAACAAGCACTCGGGCTTCGCCTGCAGCGGCAGCGTGGTGGCGCCGCGGGTGATCCTCACCGCCGGCCACTGCGCGGAGGACATCGAAAGCGGCGAGCTGACGAAGCCGGGCGAATACGCGGTCGCGACCAACATCGCCAACCCGAAGCAGGCGACCGCGGAAAACATCTTCAGCGTCAGCGCCGTCCACGTCTTCCCCTCCTTCGACCCCGGCGTGATCCACGGCGACGCCGCCCTGCTGATCCTCTCGCGCCCGACCAGCGCCCCCGCCCTGCCGCTCGCCGGTCCCGCCGACATCGCACTCTACGAAGGCGGCGCCCCGGTCACGGTCGCCGGCTGGGGACTGACCCGGGCCCAGAACCGGCAGGCGCCGTCGAACATGCGCTCAGCGACGATGGAAATCCAGCGGGCGACCACCTGCCGGCGCAAAACGCGCGGCTTCTACCGGGAATTCGCTCCCGCAGTCCAACTCTGCCTGCTGAGCCCACCGGCGAACAAATCGGGCACCTGCTTCGGCGACAGCGGCGGCCCGGCGATCGGCACCCGCGCCGACGGCACGCCGGTCGAGCTCGGTGTGATCAGCATCGTCGGTCCCCTTTGCACCCCGGAGGCGCCGAACGTGCTGACCCGCGTCGATTACGTCTCCGCCTGGGTCTCGGAATGGATCGCCGCGACCGAAACCGGCGCGCCCGCTCCGTTCGTCGATCCGGCGGCAGCGCTGCCAGCGATGACGAAATCGGTCGCCGAGGAGTTCGCGGTCTACACCCTCTTCAACGCCTTCGGCCAGCGCTTCGGCGACCTCAGCAAGATCTCCGGCAGCTGCCGCAAGGCGAGCCGCACGCGCTACCGCTGTGAAATCGCCTGGCTCAGCCACCACACCATCTACGCCGGCGCCGTCTCCCCCTTCTACGTGCGGCGCCAGCAGACCAAC
>Ga0207661_10000856_pt1 | contig 19971 bp, 12 predicted proteins | sample KBSC713LmetaG_FD_184337 | JGI IMG/M metagenome (GOLD analysis project Ga0207661, IMG submission 184337) | Corn rhizosphere microbial communities from Kellogg Biological Station, Michigan, USA - KBS C7.1-3L metaG (SPAdes) (version 2) | ecosystem: Host-associated > Plants > Roots > Rhizosphere ...
CGAGTCGCACCTTGTTCTCCGGCGTCACGCGGGCGAGCACGCCGATCTCGTCGATCTGGGCGGCCGCCTCATCGTCGCTCATCGCGTCGAAGTCGGCGCCCGTGATCGCGCGGCCCTCGATTCCCAGCTGCGTCGCGATCGCCGCCGCGGTGACCGCGTGGTCGCCCGTGATCATCCGCACGCGGATGCCCGCGGCCTTCGCGGTCGCGATCGCGTCCTTGGCGGTCGGGCGGGGTGGGTCGACGATGCCGACGAGCGTCAGCACGGTCAGCTCCTGCATGTAGCCGAGCAGGTCGGCGTTCGAGTCGAAGGAGTCCGGGTCGAAGTCTCGCCGTGCCGTCGCCAGCACGCGCAGGCCCTGCTCGCCGAGGCGCTCGTTCTCGGCCTCGTACCGCTGCTTCATCGAGTCGTCGATCACGACCGGGCTCAGGTCCTCGGCGGCGAGGGACGTGGTCGCCCGGGCGAGCACCTGGTCGGGCGCGCCCTTGACGAAGCAGCGGACGACATCGTGCCCGCCCTCGTCCTGCATTCGGTGGAACGTCGCCATCAGCTTGTACTCCGAGTCGAAAGGCAACGTTGCGACTCGCGGGAGGTCGGCCCGCGTCGACTCGGGATCGAGGCCGCCCTTGGCGGCGAGGACGACGAGCGCCCCCTCGGTGGGGTCGCCGATCATTTCGCCGTCGTGGACGACGGCGTCCGAGGCGAGGATCATCGCCATCAGGAACTGGTCGAGCGGCACGTCCGACTGCCCGCCCGAGCGCGTGATCTTGCCTTCGGTCGAGTATCCCGAGCCCGTGACCGTATAGCGGCGGCCGGGTATCGCCATCTCCACCGCGGTCATCTGGTTCAGCGTGAGCGTCCCGGTCTTGTCGGAGTTGATCACGGACGTCGCGCCGAGCGTCTCGGTGGAGCGCAGGCGCTTGACGATCGCGTTCGCCTTCGCCAGCAGCTGCGTCCCCATCGACAGGATCGTCGTCACCACAGCCGGGAGCCCGGTCGGGATGGCGGCGATCGCGAAGGCGAGCGCAGCGGTGAAGACGGTCTTGAAGCTGTCTCCGCGCGAGAGGTTGAGGGCCATCGAGACGATGACCGCGGTGCCCGAGATGAACAGGATCTGCATCGTCAGCTTCTGCAGCTGCCTGGTCAGCGGGGTGACCGTCTCCTCTTCGTGCGCGAGGAGATGGGAGATGTGGCCGACCTCGGTTGCCATCCCTGTGGCCGTGACCACGAACAGGCCGGAGCCGCGGGTGACGTTCGTGTTCATGAAGACCATGTCGATGCGGTCGCCGAGCGGCGTGTCCGGGCTCTCCAGCGTGTCGACCGACTTCGCCACGGGCAGGCTCTCGCCGGTCAGCGCCGACTCGGCCACCTCGAGCGTCGCCGCCTCCAGCAGGCGCCCGTCGGCCGGCACGATGTCGCCTGCCTCGATCGCGACCACGTCTCCGGGGACGAGCTCCTCCGCCGGGACCTCGACGAGCTGCCCGTCGCGGCGAGGGCGAGCCTTGATGAACATCATCTTCTGGAGGGCCGCCACCGCCTCCGCCGCCTTGCCCTCCTGGTGGAGCCCGAGGACGGCGTTGAAGAACGTGAGGAGGAGCACGACGATCCCGGTTCCGTACTCGTGCAGCGGCCAGATGCTGCCGACGCCGACGACGAGCAGGACGATCTGCATGGCGTCGCGGTACTGGCGGACGAAGGCGCGCCAGCGCGGCTCGGGCTTGGCCTCGGCGAACTTGTTCGGGCCGTACTGCGCCTGCCGCGACGCGACCTCGGCGGCCGTCAAGCCGTGCTGGACGTCGACCTCCAGCTTCCCGGCGACGTCCTCGCCGGAAAGCGTGTACCAGCTGGTCGCGGGCGCGGGAGCTGCGGTCGTCGCCATCGGTTCTCCTCTCAGCGGTAGGGGGGAACGTCGCCCGGCTCGGTCATGTGGCGACGCTGCGACTTGTACACCGGGATCCCGAGGATCAGCGCGACGCCGGCGAGGACGAACGGCATCCACTCGGCCCACGAGCCCCAGTCGTGGCCGAAGATCTCGCCGATGCTCCGCTGGCCCTGGGCGCCGGTGTTGCGCGAGTAGACGATGAACAGGACCGAGAAGACGACGGCGAGGAAGGCAACGATCGAGTCGCGCAGGAAATGGGCTCCCAGACCCTGTTTGCGGTCGATCCAGCGCCACTTCAGCTGTGCGAGCGCCGAGAACAGGTAGGGAATGGCCGCGGTGATGCCGGTCATCAGGACGAGCGTCGTGAACGCGTTCGCTCCGCCGGTACCGGCGTAGTTCAGGACCATCGCGAGGGAGGCGAGTGCGGTCGAGGCGATGATGCCGAAGGCGGGCGCCCCGGCCTTGTTCAGACGCTTGAACTGCTCGGGGAACAGCCCGTCGTTCGCCGCGGCGAGTGGCATCTCCGCGCAGATCATCGTCCAGCCGTTCAGCGCGCCGAGGCCCGAGACGATCACGAGGATCGCCATCACGTCTCCCGCCCAGGTGCCGCCGAAGATCTCGTTGGCCGCCGCCGAGAACGGCTCGGTCGTCGCCCGCAGTTCTGCGTTGGAGAGGATCCCGAAGATCGCGATCAGCGAGAGCATGTACACGGCCGCCGTCGCCAGTGTGCCGAGCAGGGTCGCCCGCCCGACGTTCCGATCCGGGTCGCGCACCTTGCCGGCGGCGACCGAGGCGGTCTCGACGCCGATGTAGCTGAACAGCGCGATCGCCATGCCGCTCCCGATCGCCGCAACCGTGCTCTGGGTGCTGACGTTCCACGGCGTGTAGTTCGAGCCTTCGATGAAGAAAAGACCCACGGTCGAGATGAACAGCAACGCCGAGAACTTCAGGATCGTCGTCAGCACCTGGATCGACGCCATGTTCTGCGCGCCGGAGAGATTGACGAATGCGGGCAGCCAGAGCCCGACGAGCACGAGCACGATCGACCAGCCCTTGGTGTGGTCCTCGTTGACGAAGTGCTCGACGTACAGCACCCAGCCCACGGCGATCGCAGCGTTCCCCGCCCAGGCAGTGATCCAGTACGACCAGGCGTTCATGAAGCCGAGGGGGTTGCCGAAGCCCACGCGCGCGTAGGCGTACGGTCCTCCGTCTGCCGGCAGGCGGCGTGACAGCGCACCGAACAGGACGGCCAGGACGAGCGCCCCGATCGTCGTCAGGGCCATCGACACCAGCGTGATCGGCCCGTACGGAGCCAACGACGTCGGCAGGTTGAAGATGCCGACGCCGATGATCGAGCCCATGATCAGCGCGATCGCGGCGGGTAGCCCGAAGCCCTGGCCCTTCTCCATGCTCGCGGGTGCCGCTGCTGCTACCTGCTCGCTCATGGATTTCTCCTTCAGGCGGCGGGGTCGGCCAACTGAGAAGTCAATTCGGGCGGTGGTCGCCGCAAAACGGCATCGAGCACGACGGCAAGTATCCCCGTGCCGACGATCGCGGCGAAGGTCTCCGGTGCATTGCCGATCGTGTCGGCGATGAAGAAGACGAGGACGACGGCGATCACGACGATCGCGGCGAGCACGATCACTGGGTTGCTGCCTGTGTCGTGCCGCCGGCGCCAACCCGCGACGCCGATCAGCAGGAACACCGCGAGCGAGACGGCGCTGCCGACCGAGGCGATCGCGCCGAGCGTGGCGAGGTTGGCGATCACCAGGGCAAGCCCGGTCGTGACGAGCAGTCCGCCGTGCGGGCCGAGCCGCGACGCCGCGCCGAGGAACGCGGGAAAGACGCGGATCTCGGCGAGTGAGTTGCAGAGATTGTCGGACGCGTACAGCGTCGCGTTGGTGCAGCCCGCGGTCGCGAGCAGCGCGGCGATCGCCATTGCCGTGAAGCCGGCGTCGCCGAGCTGCGGCCGGGCGGCCTCGGCGATCGCGGTCTCGCCGTAGCCGATCACTTCGGGGACGGTCAGCGTTCCGAACACGCCGATCGCGATCAGCACGTACAGAACGGTGGTGATGCCGAGGGAGAGCGCCATCGCCCGCGGCAGGTCGCGCTTCGGGTTCGCCATGTCGCCGGCGGTGAAGGTCAGCACGTTGAAGCCGAGGAACGCAAAGAAGGTCAGCGCGACGCTCGCCAGGATCTTCGAGGCCGACGGGTAGTCGTCGAACGAGAGCAGCGCCGTGTCGATGTGCGGGAGCGTGCTGAAGATGAAGACGCCGAAGACGGCCAGGACGCCGACGACGAGTGCCGCCTGCGCCGCGGCGACCGCCTTCGTCCCGACCATGTTCAGCGCGCACATCACGACTAGCAGGGCGCTGATGAACACGTTGTCCCAGCCCGACCAGGTGCTGTCGGGAACGAACAGCGAGACCGCATAGCCTCCGAAGGAGACGGCAACCATCGCGGTGACGACGACGACCGCGGCGATGTAGCCGAGCCACGACGTGATTCCGACGACCCGGCCCAGCCCGAAGCCCTCGGTCAGGTAGGTGATCAGGCCGCCCGAGCTCGGGAAGCGCATCCCGAGCTTCGCGCAGACGTAGCCGAGCAGGCCGGCGACGATGCCACCGATCAGGAACGAGATCCAGACGGCGGCGCCCGCAACGGCGCCCGCCTCGCCCAGCAGGGCGAAGATGCCCGCTCCGACCATCGAGCCGACGCCGAGCACCGTCGCCCCCCGCAGCGAGAGCGTGCGTTCCGGCGGCGCAGCCGGAAGGGCAGGCTCGATCACGCCGTCACCGTCGTCCCCGCTTCCCCCTTGATCAGTGCCTTGGTGTCGGTGATCGACCCGATCACCGCCCGCCCGCCCGTCTCCACCGCGAACCTGCACGCGGCCTTCACCTTCGGGCCCATCGAGCCTTCCGCGAACTCGCTGCCCGCCAGCTCGTCGGGCGTCGCGCGGCTGATCAGCCGCTGGTCCGGCGTTCCCCAGTCCGCGTAGACCCCGTCGACGTCAGTGACGATCGCCAGTACGTCCGCCTTCAGGTCGGCGGCGAGCAGAGCGCTGGCGAGGTCCTTGTCGATCACGGCTTCGATCCCGACCAGCCGTCGTCCGGCGGGGACCGCCTCGTCGGTGTACATCACGGGGATGCCGCCACCGCCGGCGCAGATGACGACGGCGCCGTCGCGGAGGAGGACCTCGATCGTCTCCAGACCGAAGATGCGCTTCGGCAGCGGTGAGGGGACCACCCGGCGCATGCTGTCCCCGTCCGGCTTGAACGTCCAACCCTTCTCCTTCCCCAGGGCGTCCGCCTCGCCGGCCGTATAGATGGGACCGATCGGCTTCGTCGGGTTCCCGAACGCCGGGTCCTTCGGATCGACCTCGATTTGCGTCAGCAGCGTCGCAAGGTGTCTCTCGAACGGAAGCACGTTCCCGAGCTCCTGCTGGATCAGGTAGCCGATCATCCCCTCGGTCTGGGCGCCGAGCAGGTCGAGTGGATAGGTCGGCACCTCGCCGTACGCGGCGCCCTGCAGTGCGAGCAGGCCGACCTGCGGCCCGTTGCCGTGCGAGACGACGAGCTCGTGCTCCAGCGCGAGCGGCGCGAGCGCCTCGCACGCCGCCCGGGCGTTCGTGCGCTGGTTCTCGGCCGTGAGCGGCTCGCCGCGCCTGAGCAGCGCGTTGCCGCCGAGCGCGACGACGACCCGCACGCTGCTCAGCTCCCGATCGTGGCGACCATGACCGCCTTGATCGTGTGCAGCCGGTTCTCGGCCTCGTCGAAGACGATCGACGCCGGCGACTCGAACACCTCCTCGGTCACCTCGAGCGACTCCATCCCGAACTTCTCGAAGATCTCCTTGCCGACCTCGGTGTCTGTGTTGTGGAACGCCGGCAGGCAATGCATGAACTTGCAGTCCGGATTGCCCGTCAGCTCCATCGTCTTCGCGTTCACCTGGTAGGGCTTCAGGAGCTCGATCCGCTCCTTCCAGACGTCGTCGGGCTCGCCCATCGAGACCCAGACGTCGGTCAGCAGGAAGTCGGCGCCCTTCACCGCCTCCTCGACGTCGTCGGTGAGCAGCATGCGAGCGCCGGTCTCGGCGGCCACCTTGTGCCCCAGTTCCTGGATCTCCTGGCGCGGCCAGAGCGACTTCGGGCTGCAGATCCGGACGTCGAACCCGAGCTTGGCGCCGTCGACCCAGTAGCTGTCGGCCATGTTGAACCGGGCGTCGCCGAGATAGCAGAAAGTGATCTCCTCGAACGGCTTGCTGCAGTGCTCGGACATGGTGAGGAAGTCGGCGAGCATCTGGGTCGGGTGCCACTCGTCGGTCAGGCCGTTGTAGACCGGAACGCCGGCGTACTCGGCGAGCTCGTCGGCCATCTCCTGGGTAAACCCGCGGAACTCGATCGCGTCGTACATCCGGCCGAGCACGCGGGCCGTGTCCTTGGCCGTCTCCTTGTGGCCCATGTGCGAGCCGCTCGGGCCGATGAAGGTGACGTTCGCGCCCTGGTCGTACGCCGCCACCTCGAACGCGCAGCGCGTGCGGGTCGAGTCCTTCTCGAAGATCAGCGCGATCTCCTTGCCGACGAGCTTCTGCTCCTCGGTTCCGTTCTTCTTCGCCGCCTTTAGCTCGCGGGCGAGCTCGATCAGGTAGCGGAACTCGTCGGGGGAGTAGTCGGCGAGGCGGAGGAAATGCCTGCCGCGGAGGTCGACGACGGTGCTCATGGATTGGACTCCTTTCAGGCGTCGCGAACGACTGGGCAGGTCATGCAGTGGCCGCCGCCGCGGCCACGGCCGAGCTCGGAGCCCGAGATCGCCCGGACCTCGACGCCGGCCTTCTCCATCTTCCGGATCGTCGCCTCGTTCCGCTCGTAGCCGACCACCACACCGGGGCCGAGCGCGACGACGTTGTTGCCGTCGTCCCACTGCTCGCGCTCGGACTCGAACTCGTCCCCGCCTGTCGGAACGACCTTCAGGTCTTCGATTCCGAGCTCCTCGCGAAGGACGTCCAGGAACGAGCGCTCGGAGACCTCCGCCTTGACGCCCCCATCGCCGTCCGGGGTGAACAGGATCGGGAGGATCGTGTCGACGACCGGCTGGTAGATGGTGATCACGTTGCGGTCGCACATCGTGAAGACGGTGTCGAGGTGCATCGCCGAGCGCTCGCGCGGCATCTGCGCGCCGACGACGAGCCGGGCCGCGTCCTTCGCGAACATGTTCTGCGCGAGGATGCTCACGGCCTTTGCGGTGGAGCGCTCGCCCATCCCGATCAGCACGACCCCGTTGCCGGCCGGCATCTGGTCGCCGCCCTCGATGGAGGCGGTGCCCCAGTCGTGGTCGAAGCCCCCGTACCAGACGTCGAACTCGGCGTCGGCGAAACGAGGATGGAACTTGTAGACAGCCTCGAGGTTCAGCGTCTCGTGCTGCCTGGCCGGCCAGAACATCTGGTTGATCGACACGCCTCCGTAGAGCCAGGCGCTGGTGTCGCGCATGAACAGCTGGTTCGGTAGCGGCGGGAGCACGAAGTCGGTCGGCTGCATCGCCCGGCCGATCGTGGTGCGGATGTCGTCCGGCAGCTCCTGCTCCGTCAGCCCACCGGTGAGGATCGTCGCCAGCTCGGCGGCGGGGAGGCCGCTCGCCCACTCGGTGAGCGGCTCCGAGAAGACCGCCGTCACCTCCTCGGGGCGGAGGCGCCGCTCGAGGATCCACGTCCGCGCCTTCTTGTCCTCGAGAGTCTCGGCGAGCAGGCCGTGGAAGACGAGGACTTCGACGCCGTATTCGCGCATCAGGTCGACGAACGCGTCGTGCTCCTGGCGGGCACGGCGGACCCAGATCACGTCGTCGAAGAGGAGCTCGTGGCAGTTCGTCGGGGACAGGCGCTCATGGGCAATGTCGGGCCGATGGACGATCACGGTGCGCAGCGTCCCGACTTCGGAGTGGACTCCAAGTGCGGTCGTGGCGGGCGCGCTCATGCTCGTGCTCCTTTCGCGCTTACGTGACGAGGGACGAGACCGGCAACAGCATCGCTGTCAGGACGGTGAATATGTGGCGAACGGGGGTTTCGGACGATCGCACGGGGCAACTGCAAGCCTAGAGTTTCACGGCTCGGTTGTGTGGATCACGGACGCCGTCGCGAAGCCGAGCGTCGTAAGCACACGCGTCGCTCGGCAAGACTGAGTCGGCGTAGACCGGCAGCAGGGGGTCCGGTCTCCAGCTAGGCATGATCGCCGTCACACCCGGAGGCCGGCCGAACAGGTCCTCGTAGACACGCGTGTGGGGAGCGCGTATCCCCCGGCCTTCTCGATGTCCTAGCCGGTGGTCGTCGCGGTGGTCGAGATCGCGCTCGTCGTGGTGGTTGTGGCCTTGGTGGTCGTGGTGGGCGTCGTCGAGGTTGTGGTCGTCGTCGCGGTTACCGGCTCGAGCGTTCCGTCTGCCACTGCTTTGTCGAAGGCGTCCGCGGTCTCGGCGCTGAAGCGGCCGTCCGCAGTGACCCCGAGATCCGTTTGGAGCTTCTTCACGGCGGCCTGTGTGTTCGCGCCATAGTCACCGTCGATCGGGCCTGTGTAGTACCCGTACTCCGTGAGCACCGTCTGGATCTGGACGACGACATCCCGCGCTTTCCCCTTCAGGGCCGCGTCGGTTTCCGGCCCGTACACGCCGTCGGCGGTGACGCCGAGAGCCTTCTGCATCTCCGCGACGGCGGCGGTCGTTTCGTCCGAGTAGACGCCGTCGATCGGACCCGAGTAGAAGCCGAGGTGGGTCATCACCGTCTGGAGATCCGCAACGGCGGGGCCTGCGGGGGTCGTCGGCTCCGTCGGGGTCGTGGTCGTGGCCGTGGTCGTGGGCGTGCCGCCCCTGCGGATCAGGACGAGGCTGGTTCCGTGGCTGCCGGTCTCGTCGCCGTGGTGGTGCTTCGGACCGCGTGCGTAGGCGATTAGACCCACCACCAGGAGCCCGGCCACCCCGATGAGCAGCCATTCAACCCAACGTCGCATCTCGCAACCTCCTCAGACCGCCGCCGAGATCGCGAGCACGGCAATCGAGAGGCCACTGAGCACGATGAGGAGCGGCCAAACCCATCGTAAGTACGTTCCGTACGGGACGCGGGCGATTGCAAGACCGCCCATCACGACAGCAGAGGTCGGGACAACCAGGTTCATTACGCCCGAGGCGCTCTGGTAGGCGGTCACGACGAGGGCAGTCGACACGCCGAGGAACCCGGCCAGCGGTGCAACGATCGGCATCGCCAGGGTCGCCAGTCCAGACGACGACGGGATCACGAACGACAACGGCAGGAAGAGGAGGAACATCAGGACCAGGAACCAGACCTCACCCGTGCCCCCGAGAGCCTTCTCGATCCAGTGCAAGATCGTGTCGGTGATCTGGCCGTTGTTCATGATCACGGTGATCCCGCGGGCGATGCCGATGATCAGCGCCACTCCGAGCAGGTCCCGGGCGCCATCGACGAAGCTGGTCGTCAACTCGCCTTCGCTCAACCGGCCGATCAGACCGATGATGATCGCGAACAGCAGGAAGGAGGCGGTCATCTCCGGGAACCACCACCACCATGTGGGGAACGGGATCCCGAGGTCCGACCACGGAATGACGCCGTAGATCATCACTACGAACGCGAGCGCGAATACGGCCAGGATCGCCTTCTGCACACCCGTGAGTGCGACTTGGTCGCCGTCGCCGCTGTCGGCGCGGAAGCGGGCCTCGTTCTCGGCCTTCAGGTCGTAGACGAGCGACTTCGACGGGTCTTTCTTGACGCGATCGGCGTAGCGCAGGACGAAGAAGACACCGATGGCTACGCCCACGATGAGGATGACCAAGCGTCCGATCAGCCCTTCGCTGATCGGTACGCCTGCGATTCCTGAGGCGATTCCCGTCGCGAACGGGTTGACGGTCGACCCGATCACGCCGATCCCGCACCCGAGGAGGACGACGGCGGCGCCGGTGAGCGCATCGAAGCCGGCGGCGATAAGCACGGTGATAACGAGCGCGTAGAAGCCCAGGCTCTCCTCCGCCATCCCGTAGCTGGTGCCCCCGAGTGCGAAGACGCACATGAGGACTGGGATCATCAGCCGCTCTCTGCCCTTCAAACGCTGGACGAGGTTGCCGATCCCCGTCTCGATCGCGCCTGTTTTCATCGTCACGCCGAGGAACCCCCCGATCACGAGAATGAACAGCGCGATATCGATCGCGCCGAAGAGCGAACCCGAGTTGTAGTAGTTGATGTTCCCCTTCGCGTCCTCGATCCCGTAGAGACCGTTGATCGGCGCAGTCAGAGAATCGCGGAGGATGTGCGCGGGGTGGGACGGAACCTCGTGGTACGTGCCTGGAATCGGCTCACCCACTGCGTTCAGGTTGTAGACGCCGGCCGGGATCACCCAGGTCGCGATCGCCGCCAACACGATCAACGCAAACAGGATCGTGTACGCCGACGGAAGACTGAACCGGGCCTTGTGCTCGGGCTCAGCGGGAGCCACGGATTCGTTCATATCGACTCGGCAGGGACGGGCTGATCGGTCATCTGGCCTCGCGGCGGTGCGCCACTTATACAGGTCGGGGCGGCTCGTTTTCCAGCCCGCTTCCAGCCCGCGGTTCACGGCGCGTCGCCCATCTGGGCGCGCAGGCTGACGGTCGGCGCCTCGACCCGCGAGCGCGGCGCCGCCGACATCTGCTTGGGAACAGAACCTCCGCTACGGCGGCTCCGGCTTCGCCACAGGACGGCGACTCGCTGCGACGCGGGTGGAAGTCGGTCGGGAAGCGGCCGGTCGGGAAACGGCTTATCGTGCTCGCGTGCGCGCCTCCAACCTGCGAGCCCTACTGGCCGCCATCTGGGCCGACCCGCGGGGCCGGAAGTGGCTCCTGCTCTCGCAGGGTGCACTGGTCGGCCAGGTGATCTTCGACCTGGCGATCCCGCTGGCGATCCGCCAGATCGTCAACAACGGCATCCTCGCCGGCAACTTCGACAAGGTGATCGAGGGCGCGCTGTACATGGCGGTCTTCGCGATCGCGAGCATGCTCTTCGCCACCGCGTGCTCGTGGTATGCGGCGCGCGTCGGCGAGGAGGTGGGCCACCGGCTGCGGGTGAACCTCTACCGCAAGGTGACGCAGCTCTCGTGGGGGAACATCGACCGCCTCGAGACCAGCGACCTGCTCGTCCGGCTGACCACCGACATCAACCAGGTCCGCGTGATGACGACGAGCGGCGTGACCACGTTGCTCCGCGCGCCGCTGATGATCATCGGAGCGATCCTCATCCTGCTCTGGGTCGACGTCCGGCTGGCGCTGGTGATGCTCGTGTTCCTGCCCGTCGTGATCGGGGTGCTCGCCTTCTACCAGCTGAAGGGCGCACCGCTCTACCGGGCCGTGCTCGCCCGCTTCGACGGGCTCAACCAGGTGCTGCAGGAGAACATGGCGGGGGTCAGGGTCGTGCAGGCGTTCGTGCGCCAGGACTACGAGAACGCGCGGTTCGAGCGGGAGAACGTCGGCCTGCAGGGCTCGGCGACGGCCGCCCAGAGCGCCGCGGCGTTCCTCAACCCGGCCCTGCTGCTGGTGATCAACCTCGGGCTGGCCGGTGCGCTCTGGGTAGGCGGCGACCTCGTCATCGACGGAAGGATCGAGTTGGGGTCCGTCTTCGTCCTCCTGAACTACCTGGTCGCGGTGATGATCCCGCTGATCCTGCTCTCGGTGCTGCTGCCGCAGATGGCGTCGGCCGACTCGTCGGTCGGCCGCGTCGTCGAGGTGCTCGAACAGCAGCCCGACGTTCCGGAGAAGCCCGGCGCGCCGAGCCTGGCCGAGGCGGCCGGCGGAGACGTCAAGGGGCGGGTCGCCTTCGAGGGCGTGACCTTCTCGTACCTCGATGCCGACGGGCAGCCGAACTCCGAGCCGGTGCTCAGCGACATCGACCTCGTCGCCGAGCCGGGTCAGGTGATCGCGTTCCTGGGTGCGACCGGCTCGGGCAAGTCGACGCTGGTGAACCTCCTCACCCGCTTCTACGACGTGACCGCCGGCCGGGTGACCATCGACGGGGTCGACGTGCGCGACGTCACGCGGCGGTCGCTGCTGGAGACTGTCACCCCGGCGCTCCAGCAGCCGAGCCTGTTCAGCGGGACGATCGAGGAGAACCTGAAGTTCGGCGCCGATCCGGAAAAGGGCGCGATCGACGTCGTCACGGCCGCTCATGCGGCGGAGGCCGCGGAGTTCGTCGAGAACCGCCCGGACGGCTACACCGGCGAGGTCAAGCGCCGCGGCGCGAACTTCTCCGGGGGACAGCGCCAGCGCCTCGCGATCGCGCGCGCCCTCGTGCGCCGGCCGCGGATCCTGATCCTCGACGACACGACGAGCGCGCTGGACGTCGCCACCGAGGCCCGCGTCCAGGACGCGATCCGCGAGCTGATGGGCGACAGCACCGTCTTCCTGGTCGCCCAGCGGATCAGCGCGGTGCTGACGGCCGACGTGATCGTGGTGCTGGAGGAAGGCCGCATGGTCGCCAGTGGCAGCCATGAGGAGCTGCTCGGGTCGAGCCCGGAATACCGGTCGATCTACGAGTCCCAGCTGGGGCCGGTGCCAGCCTAGTGGCCGACGCGACGCTCAGCCCGGTCGTCGAGGAGCAGAAACCGAAGTCGCTCCGCCGGCTGCTCCACTACCTGCTCGCCGCGCGCGGCAAGATCGCGCTCACCTGCCTGCTCAGCTTCGTCGGCACGACGCTGGCGCTGATCCCCGCCGTGCAGGTCGGCAGGATCATCAACGGCCCGATCGCCGACGGGGACAAGACCCGGCTCGCGATCGACCTGCTGATCATGCTCGCGTTCGCCGCCGGCGGCTTCCTCGGCATGTGGCTCGGCGGCCGGGTCCTCGCCGTCGCGGCCCAGGACGCCATGTACCGCCTGCGCAAGGACATCTTCGAGCACACGCAGACGCTGTCGCTGCGGTTCTTCGACCGCCAGCCCATCGGCGACCTGATGAGCCGGATCACCAACGACCTGGACTCGGTCGGGCAGCTGTTCGACAAGGGCCTCTACCCGGCGATCAACTCGGCGTTCACGCTCGTGATCACGACGATCCTGATGTTCGTCGTCAGCTGGCAACTCTCGATCGCCGTGATCCTGATCGCGCCGCTGGTCCTGGCGCTGATGCAGTTCACGTCGCGCTACTCGGGCCCGGCGTTCGCGGTGCTCCAGGAGCGCACCGGCGCGCTCAACGGCACGGCGGAGGAGTTCATCACCGGCGACCGCACCGTCAAGGCGTACCTGGTCGAGGACCTGTCGGTGGCCAAGCTCGAGCAGCTCAGCAACGAGGCCCGCGCGGCCGGCGTCAGGGCCAACTTCGTCGCCCTCACGGCGATGCCGCTCTCGTCGATGCTGTCCAACCTCGACGTCGCCCTCGTCGCGCTCGCAGGCGGCTGGCTGTCGATCAGGGGGACGGTCAGCGTCGGCACGGTCGCGACCTTCTTCATCTTCGCGCGGATGTTTGCGCGACCGCTCAACCAGTTCGCCCAGATCCTGAACATGGCGCTGCAGGCGAACGCGGGCGCAACCCGGGTCTTCGAGATCCTGGACGAGGAGCCGGAGATCCTCGACCGCGCCGGCGCGCACGACGTCGACACGGTCGACGGTCAGGTGGTGATGGACCACGTCGACTTCTCATACGTGCCGGGCGTGCCGATCCTGCACGATGTCTCGCTGGTGGCGAAGCCGGGTCAGAAGGTCGGGCTCGTCGGGCCGACCGGCGCGGGCAAGAGCACGATCATCAACGTGATCACCCGGTACTACGACATCCAGGCGGGCGACATCCGCCTCGACGACGCGAGCATCTACGACGTGACCACGACCAGCCTGCGTGAGCAGGTCGGCATGGTTCTCCAGGAGCCGTACCTCTTCTCGGACACCGTGATGGCGAACATCCGCTACGCGCGGCTCGAGGCGACCGACGAGGAGTGCATCGAGGCGGCCAAGGCCGCCCGTGCCGACGGCTTCATCACCCGACTGCCCGACGGCTACGAGACCGTGCTCTCAGGCGGCGGCTCGAACCTCAGCCAGGGCCAGCGGCAGCTGATCACGATCGCGCGCATCGTTCTCGCCAGCCGGCCGGTGCTGATCCTCGACGAGGCGACCTCGAGCGTGGATACCCGCACGGAGAAGGCGCTCCAGGAGGCGCTCACCACCATGATGAAGGGCCGGACCAGCTTCGTGATCGCCCACCGGCTTTCGACCATCCGCGACTCGGACGTGATCGTCGCGATCAACGAAGGCCGCGTCGTCGACGTCGGCAGCCACGACGAGCTGATGGCCGCGCGCGGCTTCTACCACGACCTCTACATGAGTCAGTTCCGCGGCGACGCCAGGCCCCCCGCCCCATGACGGAAGGAGATCCCGTGGCAACGATGACGACGACGCCCGCCCTCTCTGCCGAACAGATCCAGGAGTTGCTCGCCCTGTCGGCGGAGGCGGACAGCGTCGAGCTGAAGCTGACCGTGCCGGAGTCCCACCAGGTGTCGACGATCCAGGGGCTCGGGCTCGACCCGTTGGAGGCCCAGATCCGGCAGGTCTTCTTCTTCGACACACCCGACCTCGCCCTCGACAGTCAGGGCGTCGTCGTCCGGGCCCGGCGGATCCAGGGCAAGGGCAACGACTCGATCGTCAAGCTGCGACCCGTCGTTCCGCACGAGCTGCCCGAGGAGCTACGGGCCTCGGGGAGTTTCCGGGTCGAGGTCGACGCGCTCCCCGGCGGCTTCGTCTGCTCGGGGACGATGAAGGGCACGCCGCCCGACGTGCTCGGATCGGTACGAGGCAAGCGCCCCCTGCGGAAGCTCTTCTCGAAGGAGCAGCGCGCGTTCTACGCGGCTCACGTCGAGGGGATCCCTCTCGACGAACTGGCGATCCTCGGTCCGATCTTCGTCCTCAAGCTGCGGATCACCCCGGAGAAGCTCGGCCGCCGGCTGGTGGCCGAGATGTGGATCTACCCGGACGGCTCCAGGCTCCTCGAGCTCTCGACGCGCTGTGGGACGCACGAGGCCTTCCAGGTCGCTGCCGAGACTCGTGCCTTCCTTGCGGGGCAAGGGGTGGATGTCTCCGGCGAGCAGGAGACGAAGACCCGCAAGGCGCTCCAGTACTTCGCGAAGAGCCTGAAGACCGAGACCGAGTCCGAGTCCGAGTCCGAGACCGAGTCCGAGTCGTGATCGTCCCCCGCTGGGAGTGGCGGACCTTCGGCGACGACTTCGGCGAGGCGGAGCGAAAGCTGGCGGCGATCGCGCCCGAGCGGGTGCACGAGAGCGACGAGATCTACCTGCTGTCGGTCGCCAGCGACGCGTCGGTGAAGGTGCGTGACGCGCTGATGGACGTGAAGCTCCTCGAGGCGGTCGACGGCGACGGGCTCGAGCAGTGGAAGCCCGTGCTGAAGGCCGAGTTCCCGCTGGCCGCGGACGGCGTCCGCGGAGTGTTCGACGCGCTCGCCATCCCCGCGCCGGTTCTCACCCGCGAGGCGTACACGGCCGACCAGCTCGTCGACGAGCTGGTCGACCCCGACCCTCGCCTGCGGGCATTGGAGGTGCACAAGCACCGCGAGCGCTTCACGGTCGACGGCGCGATGGCGGAGCTGTCCGAGGCCCGGGTGGCAGAGGGCGCCCGGCGGACGATCGCGATCGAGTCGGAGGACGCGTCCCTCGTGGTCGCAGCGGTTCGGAAGCTGGGCTTGCCCCTGCGGCCGAACGTCTGTCTGGCCCGCGGGCTGAAGGCGCTCGTCGGGTTCGGCGCATGAGATACGCAGTGATCGACGTCGGCACGAGCTCGGTCAAGTTCGTGATCGCGGAACGGGCCGAGGGCGGCTCATGGGCGACGGTGGTCGACCGGGCGGAGGTGACGAGGCTCGGGGAGGGGCTGGACGACGGCGGCGAGCTCCGGCCGGAGCCGATCGAGCGCACCGTCGAGGCCGTCGCCGCAATGGTCGAGGAGGCCGGGGAGGCCGGCGTCGGCGAGATCGCGGCCGTCGGCACCGCCGGGCTTCGGATCGCCTCCAACAGCGCGACGTTCCTGGACGCCGTCCGGGAACGGACGGGCGTCGAGGTCGAGGTCATCTCCGGCGAGGAGGAGAGCCGCCTCGCGTACCTCGCGGTCACGTCCTCGCTGGAGCTGGGAAACGACGCGCTCGTCGTCTTCGACACGGGCGGCGGCAGCTCGCAGTTCACCTTCGGCCGCGCCGATCGGGTCGACGAGCGCTTCAGCGTCAATGTCGGCGCCGCCCGGTTCACCGAGCGGTTCGGGCTCGACGGGGTCGTCGACGAGCAGGCCATCGGCGCGGCGCGGGCCGCGATCGCGGCCGATCTCGACCGCCTGGACGGCCGGCCTGTGCCCGACGTCGTCGCCGGGATGGGCGGCGCGGTGACCAACCTCGCTGCCGTGGAGCACGAGCTGACGACCTACGACCCGAACGTGATCCAGGGCGCAACGCTCGAGGCGGCCGAGGTCGACCGGCAGATCGAGCTCTACCGGACACGCACGGCCGACCAGCGGCGCGGCATCGCCGGCCTTCAGCCCAAGCGCGCGGAGGTGATCCTCGCAGGCGCCCTGATCGTGCGCACGGTGCTCGCCAGCCTCGGCCGGGACCGGCTCACCGTGAGCGACCGCGGCCTCCGCCACGGTGTGCTGGCCGAGCGATTCGGCCGGTAGCGACGCGGTCTCGTCCCGAGCCCACAGAGGGTGGAGCGCCCCGGGCCGACAGGCGTACCGTTACCGAAGCCAGGCCTGGTCGGCGATGAAGTCCCAGATCGGGTTGTACTGGAAGTTGCGGAGCCGCTTCGAGACGAGCTCGGGGGAGTGCGAGTTCACGGTCGGCACCCAGTAGGCACGGTCGACGATCAGCCGGTCGATCTCGGCCCAGAGCGCTGCCGCCCGGCCCGCGTCGCGAACCTGCAGGGCGGTCGCCTGCTGCATCTTCCGGTCGAGGTCGCGATCGCAGACGTACCCGTTGCTGTAGCCGCCGTTGCAGCCGAAGAACTGCGGCAGGAAGGAGGAGGGCTTCGGGTAGTCGGGGAGCCAGTCGCCGTCGACCGAGAGCTGGAACCTCCGGCGCATCGCATACGTGATGCTCGCGCCCGGGACGAGGTGCAGCTTCGTCCGGTACCCGAGCGAACGCAGGACGGAGGCGACGTAGGCGGGAAGCCCGCGCGGAAGGAGCGCGTCGGTCGTGCCCCACACCTGCACCAGCTGTCCTTTCGTGCCAGACGCGACAACGAGCCGGCGCGCCCGGCGGAGGTCGGGTACGCGCCACGCTCCGTCGGGGTCCGGCGAGGATGTGTACGGGCAGTAGCGCCTGTACCCGAGGAATCCCGGGGGCAGCGGCTGGCACGTGGGAGTCGCTGCCGACGCGCCTCCGTACATGCGGACGATCCTCGCCCGGTCGATCGCGAGATTGAGCGCCCGGCGGACACGGACGTCGTCGAACGGCGCCCGGCGGGTGTTCAGCGGGATGAAGTCCTGAACGAACGTGGCATTCGCGTGGAGCCGGCCCGGCGCGGTGAGCTGCAGCCGCCGCAACCGATCGGGCGGAATGAGACCGAAGGTCCAGTCGGCCTCGCCGCGCTCGATCGCCGTCGCCGCGGCGTCGAAGGAGGGATAGACGCCCCAGACCACGGCGTCCGGGTTCCCGTCCGGCTGGGCGGCGTGCGACCACTCGCGGAAGAACGGATTCCGCTCGAAGCGAATCTCGCCGCCGTCCCACGGGAGCAGCCGGTACGGCCCCGTCCCGGCAACCGGCTTCGATCGGACGTCCCGGTCGGGCGTCCGCGGAGGGACGGGGGCGCCGTACGAGAACGGCGTCAGTCTGTAGAGGAAGTCGGGATCCGGAGACACGAGCCGGAACACGATCGTCCCGGAGGCGTCGTCCGTACGGATACCGGAGGAGAGATCGCACGTCGCCGGCCGGCGTCGACAGGCACGTGCGCCGACCACGCCCGAGTAGAAGTCGGCTCCGGGCGAGCCGGCCCGGAACAGGCGCTCGATCGCCCGCCGGAAGTCACCGGCGACGAGCGCCGTGCCGTCGGAGTAGCGGATGCCGCGCCGCAGGCGGAAGGCGTACGTCGTGCCGCCGTTCGTGGCGGGCGGCAGCGACACGGCGAGATCAGGGACGAGCGTCAGCCCGGCTGTCCCCGGCGCCACCCGGAAGGTGACCAGGGTGTCGTAGGCGAGCTTGCCCCACTGGGTGGGCATCGCGAAGTTCTGGAAGGCGGGGTCGATCGAGGAGAACCGGCTCGTGGTGGCGATTCTCAGCGTGCCCCCGCGATGGGCATCCGAGCTCGGCCCGGAGCCGATCCAGAGCGTCCCGCCGACTGCAGCGACCGCCGCCGGCTGCCCGCCGGTCGCGAGCTGCACGACGGCGTTCGACCGTGGATCGATCCGCGAGACGGCCCCGGCGTACCGGTTTGCGACCCAGACCGACCCGTTCGAGACGGCGATACCGGAGGGCCCGCTGCCGACGGGGATGGTCGCGGCCACGTGACCCGTCGCGAGGTCGATTCTCGACACGGTCGCATCGAGCTCGTTGGCCACCCAGAGCGCACCGAACCCGAGCGCGAGTGAATCCGGCCCGCCCCCGACCTGGACGACGGCAACGGTTTCGCCGGTTCGAGCGTCGACGGCGAAGACGCGCCCGGCATCGTGATCGGCGACCCAGACGTTCTCCGAGTCGACCGCGAGGGCGCCCGGCCGTGCGTCGACGCTGATCGTCCGCTCTCCTTCGCCCGCGATCTCGTCGATCTTGATCAGCGCCTGGTCGGTCGCGTCGGCAACCCAGAGGCCCGCCTCGCCGAACGCGATCGCGGCGGCATCTGCACCGCCCAGGCGGATCGTCTGCGTGACCGCGTCGGTCGTGGGGTCGATCCGCGCGATCGAGCCGGCGAGGGTGCTGGCCGCCCACACCGCGGTGCGGCCGACGGCCAGGGCGTTCGGCTGCCCGTCGAGCGAGATCCGGTCGGCGATCCTTCCGGTCACGGGATCGGCGCGCAGGACCTGCCGGTTGCTCGGGTCGGCGATCCAGACGGCAGTCCTGCTTGCGGCGATCGCGGCGGGGAGACCGGGGAGCTCGTCGGCTACGGCGATCGCCCGGGATCGCATTCCGAGCGAAAGGAGGCTGCTCGTGCGGGAAGCGGCGGGTTCGTCCGGACGCCCATCACCGCGGGCGAGGACCACGATCGCGGCAGCCGCCGCCGCACCGAGGGCGAGGGCGGAGGCGACGACCAGCACCAGGCGCCTGCGCTGCGGCTTCGGACGTCCCGTCCTCGACGTGGCCGCTTCCGCTGCCAGAGCCGGGTCGTGCCGAAGGATCCGCCGCTCGAGCTGTCGCAGCTGCGGGCTCGGCTCGAGCCCGAGCTCCTCGCCGAACCGGCGGCGCGCCTTCGCGCAAGCGCTCAGGGCATCCGACTGCCGTCCGGCCCGATAGAGGGCGAGCATCAGCTGGCCGACCAGACGCTCGCGGGTCGGGTGCTCGCGCACGAGCTCCTCGAGCTCGGGCACGAGCCCCTGGTCGAGTCCCCGTTGGAGATCTGCCTCGATCCGATCCTCGGTCGCGTCGAGCCGCCGTTCCTCCAGTGAATCGGCTTCGCGGCCGATCGGCTCGTAGACCAGGTCCGCGAGCGCGTGGCCCCGCCAGAGGCCCAGCGCCTCGCGCAGCTTCTCGGCTGCGTCGTCCGGCTCCCGGGCGTCGAGGCATGCGCTCGCCTGCTCCACGAGGCGTCCGAAGCGATCGAGGTCGAGCTCCCCGGGCTCGACCGCGAGCACGTAACCGGGCGCTCTGCGAACCAGGCGGTCGGGGTCGAGCTGTCCCCGCAGGCGCGAGACGTGGCTGTCGAGCGACCGGGACGCCCCTGCGGGCGGCGTCTCTCCCCAGAGCGCCTCGATCAGGACGTCGCGGGGGACGACCTCGTTCGGGTGCAGCAGGAGACAGGCAAGGAGCGAGCGCTGCTTCGGGCCGCCGAGCTCGACCGACCGGCCGTCGCGCCGCACCTCGATCGGGCCGAGGATCGCGAACTCCACCGCGGCGAGATAAGCACGTTCGCAACACGATTTCCACATCGCTGCAACAGCGCTGCCGGACGAT
>Ga0207661_10000858_pt1 | contig 19953 bp, 19 predicted proteins | sample KBSC713LmetaG_FD_184337 | JGI IMG/M metagenome (GOLD analysis project Ga0207661, IMG submission 184337) | Corn rhizosphere microbial communities from Kellogg Biological Station, Michigan, USA - KBS C7.1-3L metaG (SPAdes) (version 2) | ecosystem: Host-associated > Plants > Roots > Rhizosphere ...
CGGAGAAGATACGGGTCACCGGCGACAAGCTGGCGCAGAAGACCTACTACCGCCACAGCGGCTACCCGGGCGGGATCAAGTCCCGGACGCTCGGCGAGATGCTCGAGCGCAGGCCGGAGGAAGTGATCCGAAAGGCCGTGAAGGGGATGCTGCCGCGCAACCGCCTCGCCCGCCAGCAGCTGACGAAGCTGAAGGTGTACGCCGGGCCGGACCACCCACACGCGGCGCAGCAGCCGAAAACGATGGAGACCGACTGAGCTTGATGGACGACGAGACGCGAAAAGACGAGACCACCGAGGGCCAGGAGCCGACTCCCGAGGAGCAGGAGCCCCAGGCCGAGGTCAACGAGGAGCCGGTAGCCGAGGAGGTAACCGCTCCGGAGGCCGATCAGGAGCCCGTCGTCACCGAGCAGACCGAGGAGGCCCCGCCCGAGCCCGAGCAGGCCGAGGAGGCTGCTGAGGAGCCCAAGGCCGAGGAGCCGAAGGCCGAGGAGAAAAAGAGAGATGTCATCCCCGGCGCCGACCTGGAGCCGATCCTGGTGGAGCCGGAGAAACCCGAGCTGAGCGCCGAGGAGCGCGCACGGCTGGAAGCCGAGGAAGAAGAGAAAGCGCGGCGCGAAGCCGAGCTGGCCGCCGCCGAGGAGGACGACACCGCGGCGAGCCGCGCCCCGGCGAAAATGGAGAAAGGCGCCCGCTTCCTCGCCACCGGCAAGCGCAAGAGCTCGATCGCCCGCGTCACCCTGCTGCCGGGCAAAGGCGAGATCACGATCAACAAGCGCAGCCTCGAGGAGTTCTTCCCGCGGCCCCTGCACCAGACGATGGTCAAGCAGCCGCTCGCGGTCTCCGGCTACGAGGGCAACGTCGACGTCCGCGTCCGCGTCCACGGCGGCGGCATCAGCGGCCAGGCCGGTGCCGTCCGGCACGGGGTCGCCCGCGCCCTGACCGAGATCGACGCCGAGCTCCGCGGCGACCTCAAGCGCCGTGGCTTCCTCACCCGCGACGCCCGCGTCAAGGAGCGCCGCAAGGCCGGTCTGAAGAAGGCCCGCAAGCGGCCTCAGTTCAGCAAGCGCTGACGAGGGCGGCTTGACGACCGCGCGCAAGCTCTTCGGAACCGACGGGGTCCGGGGAGAGGCCGGCACCTTCCTCAGCGCCGAGCTGGCGACCGCCTTGGGGCGGGCCACGACGGCTTCGCTGGAGGCCGAGCGGCCGCAGGTCCTGATCGTCCGCGACACCCGCGAGTCCGGGCCGATGCTGGAGGCGGCGCTGGCCGCCGGCATCGCCGCCGCCGGGGGCGATGCCCTGCTGGCCGGGGTTCTGCCGACGCCGGCCGCCGCGATCCTGGTCCGGCGCCTCGGGCTCGACCTCGCCGCCGTCGTCTCCGCCTCCCACAACCCCTTCCACGACAACGGGATCAAGTTCTTCGACGGCAACGGCGTCAAGCTCGCCGACGAGGTCGAGGCCCGGATCGAGGCGCTGATCGAGGAGCCGGCAGCCGCCGAGCGCGCCGGCCACGTGCGCGAGCTGAACGGCGGACTCGACGACTACCTGCGCGAGCTGCAGGCCGCCTTCCCGCTCAATCTCGCCGGCCGCAAGGTCCTGCTCGACTGCGCCAACGGCGCCACCTACCGCGCCGCCCCGGCGATCTTCGAGCGCCTCGGCGCCGAGGTCGAGACGATCGGGGCCGAGCCGGACGGCCGCAACATCAACGCCGGCTGCGGGTCGACCCACGTCGAGGCGCTGGCCGAGCGCGTCGCCACCTCCGGGGCCGAGATCGGCTTCGCTTTCGACGGCGACGGGGACCGCGTCCTCGCTGCTGACGGCGACGGCAAGGTCCACGACGGCGACGAGCTGATCGCCCTCGCGGCCCGCGGGATGGCGAGCCGGGGGGAGCTGAACGGGGGCGTGGTCGTCACCGTGATGAGCAACTACGGCTTCCACCAGGCGATGACCGAGGCCGGGATCGAGGTCGCGGTGACCCAGGTCGGCGACCGCTACGTGATCGACGAGATGCGCAAGCGCAGCTGGCCGCTCGGCGGCGAGCAGTCGGGCCACATCATCTGCTCGGACTTCGTCTCCACCGGCGACGGGATCGCCGCCGCGCTGATGACGATGCGGGAGCTGGGCAGCCGCCGGCTCGAGGACGCGGTGCCGATGGAGAAGCTGCCGCAGACCCTGGTCAACGTGAAGGTCGCGAACCGCGAGGCGATCAAGGACGCCGCCGCGGTCTGGGAGGCGGTCGAGCGGGAGAGCGAGGGCCTCGAGGGACGCGGCCGGGTCCTGCTGCGGCCCTCCGGGACCGAGCCGCTGGTCCGGGTGATGGTCGAGGCGCCGACGGCCGAGGAGGCCGAGTCGACCGCCGAGCGCCTGGCCGGGCTCGTGCGCCAAGAGCTCGCCTGACCGGCGTCCGGCTCCCGCCCTCTACCCTTACTCGCCTCTTATGTGCGGCATCGTCGGATACGTGGGCGCCAGGCCCTGCGAGGAGCTGCTGCTCTCGGGCCTGGAAAAGCTCGAATACCGGGGCTATGACTCGGCCGGCCTCTCCGTGCTCGCCGACGGCGAGGTCGAGAGCGTGCACGCGGTCGGCAACCTCGCCAACCTGCGGGCCGCGGTCGACGAGCGCGCCAATAACGGCGCCGGGCCGCTGCCGGCCTCGGCGACCGGGATCGCCCACACCCGCTGGGCCACCCACGGCCGCGTCACCGAGGAGAACGCCCATCCCCACGACGACGGCTCCGGCCGCGTCCACATCGTCCTCAACGGGATCGTCGAGAACCACTCGGAGCTGCGCCGCCGCCTCCAGGACGAAGGCAGGGCCTTCACCTCCGAGACCGATGCCGAGGTGGTCGCCCACCTGATCGCCGCCCACTACGACGGCGACCTCGCCGCCGCCGTCCGCGCCGCCTACGCCGAGCTGCGCGGCCACTACGCCTTCGTCGCCATGCACGCCGACGAGCCGCAGCGGTTGCTCGGGGCGCGCAAGGAGTGCCCGCTGGTCGCCGGCGTCGGCGAGGGGGAGACCTTCCTCGCCTCCGCGATCCCGGCCTTCCTCGCCAGCACCCGCACCGCGATGCCGATCGAAAACGGCGAGATCGTCGAAATCGAAGCCGGCGCGGTGCGGATCACCGACACCGAGGGGACCCCGATCGCGCGCGAGGCCGAAGAGGTGACCTGGGACGCCGACGCCGCCGAGAAGGGCGGCTACGAGACCTTCATGCTGAAGGAGATCCACGAACAGGCCGACGCGGTCGCCGAGACGATCACCGACCGCCTGCCCGGCACCGAGGGGGTCGAGCTCTCCGACGTCGAGCTCTCCGACGAGTTCCTGCGCGGGGTGCGGCGGATCGTGATCGTCGCCTGCGGCACCTCCTACCACGCCGGCCTGGTCGGCCGCTACGCGATCGAGGAGTGGGCGCGGGTGCCGGTGGAGATGGACATCGCCTCCGAGTACCGCTACCGCAACCCGGTGGTCGGCCCGGACGACCTGGTGATCGGGATGACCCAGTCCGGCGAGACCGCCGACACCCTGGCGGCGATGCGGCTGGCACGCGAGGCCGGCGCAACGGTGCTGGCGATCACGAACATCATGGGCAGCCAGGCGACCCGCGACGCCGACGCCGTCCTCTACATCCGCGCCGGGATGGAGGTCAGCGTCGCCGCGACCAAGACCTTCGTCGCCCAGGTGGCGGCGATGTACCTGCTGGGGCTGCGGCTGGCCGAGCTGCGCGGGACCCTCCCGGCAGGGCGGCTGACCGAGCTGGTGGGGGAGATGAAGCGGTTGCCATCGAAGATGGAGGAGACCCTGGCGATGACCGAGGCGCCGGCCCGGGAGGTCGCCGCTCGCCACAGCGACCAGGAATTCTTCCTCTACCTCGGCCGCCACATCGGCCTCCCGGTCTGCCTCGAGGGGGCGCTGAAGCTGAAGGAGATCAGCTACATCCCGACCGACGCCTACGCGGCCGGCGAGATGAAGCACGGCCCGATCGCCCTGCTCGACGAGTCGACCCCGGTGATCTGCATCGCCACCGAGAGCCCGGTCCTGGAGAAGGTCCTCTCCAACGTCGAGGAGGTGCGAGCGCGGGGGGCGCAGACCATCGGGATCGCCACCGCCGGGGACTCGCGGGTCTCCGAGGTCGCCGACGAGACGATCGAGGTCGCCGCCACCGACTGGATCCTGCAGCCGATCGTCGCGATCCTGCCGCTGCAGCTGCTCGCCTACGCGATCGCCCGCAACCGCGGCCTCAACGTCGATCAGCCGCGTAACCTTGCGAAGACCGTCACCGTCGAGTGACCACTCCGCCGGGGTTCGCCTGGTCGGCTGAACTTGTCCAAAACGCTCGCTAGAGTGCCCGCCTCCGTGAAGCACCGCCTCGTCCTTCCAGTCCTCCTCGCGGCCCTGGGCGCCCTGCTCGTCGCCGGCTGCGGCGGAGGCGGCGGCAGCGACAGCGGCGGTACCGATCCGGCCAGCGTCGCGCCGGCCAAGTCACCGGTTTTCATCGACTTCACGCTCCAGCCCGAAGGCGAAACGAAGCAGAACATCGAAGCGCTGGCGCAGAAGATCGCCGGGGTCGACGACCTCGGCGGCCTGATCGTCGAAGAACTCGAGAACTCGGCCTCCGAAGACGGCGAAGAATTCGACTTCGAAAAGGAAGTCGAACCGTGGCTTGGAGAAAAAGCGGGCCTCTTCCTGCAGGACTACGAAGCAGAAGACTTCGAAGGCTATGGCGCCGCGATCCAGACGACCAACGAAGACGAAGCGCGGGGGTTCGTCGACAAGCAGATCGAATCTGAAGACGAATCGATCGGGGACCGCTCCTACGAAGGCGTCAACTTCAAGGTCCAGGACGACGAAACGTCGATCGGCGTCTTCGACGGCCTTCTTGTCTTCGCCGAAGACGAAGCGATCTTCAAATCGATGGTCGACGCCTCGAACGGCGACAACCTCGGCGGCCAGGGCGTCTACACCAGCGCCGTCTCCGACGTTCCCGGCGACAGCGTCGCCAACGTCTTCGTCGACATCGGCGGCCTGATCGAAGAAGCGGGCAACGAAATCGACTCCGAAACCGAACTCTTCCTCGAAGGCGTCGGGATCGAACCGAAGGAAGCGACCGCGGTCGCCAGCCTCGTCCCCGGCTCCGATCAGGTCGAGATCGACCTCAGCTCGAACCTCAGCGGCGACAACCCGCCCGGCGGCGACGCCTCCGCGCTGCTCGGCTCGCTGCCGGCCACCTCGGTCGCCGCCTTCGCCTCGCCGGAATTCGGCGACCGCTTCAACGAAGGGATCGACCGGATCGACGCGGAGGGGATTCCGGGCGAGGGGATTCCGCCGCACAAGCTGAAGAAGACCCTGAAGGAAGCGGGGGTAGACCTCGAATCGATCGCCTCCTCGATCGGCGACGTCGGCGTCTACCTCACCGGCAACAGCGAAAGCAGCCTCGGCGGGGCGATGATCCTCGAAGCCGAAGACGAGGAAACGGCGAAGAACACCGTCTCCAACCTCGGCCTCTTCCTCCGCTCCACCGGCACCCCCGGGATCACCAAGATCAGCGAAGGCGCCAGCGGCTTCTCGATCCGCAGCCCCGAACTGGGTCGCCAGCCGGTCGTCGTCGTCGCCAAGGGCAGCCGCATCGCGATCGGCTACGGCCTCGCGGCGACGCTCTCGAGCTTCCAGGAATCCGGCAAGACCCTCGCCGACTCGGCGACCTACAAGGAAGCTACCGAAGCCCTCGGCGATACGCCGATCTCCGTCTACGTGGACGGCGGGTCGGCGCTGAAGCTGGCTACGGCGCTGATGCCGCCGGGTGAAGTCCAATTCGAGGAAGCGAAGCCGTACCTACAGAAGATCGATTACCTGGCGCTTGGGTCCGAAGCGTCGGGCGATCTGGCTACTGCCAAGTTGATCGTCGGCGTCAAGTAGTTCGCGGCGCGGGAGAGGGGACCGGTGGGGTCCCTGGGAGCACCTCCGCCGCGTGAAGCGTGGATGGGCTGACGCCGCTGGCGGGATTGACGCGGCTCCATGCTGAGTACCCAGGGACCCCACCGGTCCCCTCTGTGACCCCATTGGATCCGCTTGAAGATCTCAGTGGTTAATTGAGCACCTATACGGTGCCGAAGTCGCCTTTCGCTGCCTGTCTGGGTGGGCCGAGGCCGCGGTGACGGCCGATCAACTGATGCGTGCTGCCCAAGCCAAGGCGGTCACAGTGGAGCCCTCCTTCTCCTGCTCCACACGCTCTAGATCCCGCCTGTAGAGCCAATGACATTTTGTAAATATCAATGAATCATCGGGATCCAGGGGTCGCATAGGCTGGGTCGATGGAGTCGTGGCTGAAGCCGCTGTTTGACGCCGGGGGCATGCGCGCCGTCGACCGGTGGGCGATCGAGGAGAAGGGGGTTCCTTCGCTGGAGTTGATGGAGGCTGCGGGGCGGTCGGTGGCGGAGGCTGTTGCTGGGCTGGCTCCGCAGGGGCAGGTGCGGGTTGTTTGCGGGAAGGGGAACAACGGGGGGGATGGGTTCGTGGCGGCTCGGCTGCTGCGGGAGATGGGGTTCGAGGTCGATGTGTTGCTCTTGTGGCCTTCCGAGGATCTCCGGGGAGATGCGGCGGTCAACTACGAGCGGTGCGGGGGAGAGTTGATCGAGGGGGGCGTTGCGGGCCGGCTGGAGGGGTCGGGTGCTGTCGTCGATGCGATCTTCGGGACCGGATTCGACGGGGCGCCGCGGGAGCCCGCCGCTTCTGCGATGGGGACGATCAATGGGTGCGGGGCGCCGGTGGTGGCCTGCGACATTGCTTCTGGGGTCGATGCCTCCAGCGGCGAGGTGGCGGGGGAGGCGGTCGAAGCTGATGTGACGGTGAGCTTCCATGCGGCCAAGGTCGGGCAGCGGGTCGCGCCGGGGAAGTGGCACAGCGGGGAGCTGCGGGTGGCGGCGATCGGGATTCCGGACGGGGCGCCGGGGGAGCCCGTCGCCGGTGTGATCGACGCTTCCGTGCTGGAGCTGGCGCCACGCCGCGGCCCGCACTCGACCAAGTTCAGCTCCGGGCAGGTCGCCGTCGCCGGCGGCTCGCGTGGGTTGACGGGAGCGGTGCGGATGGCCTCGCTGGCGGCGATCCGGGCCGGCGCCGGATACGCCACGGTCGCCGTGCCGGCCGACTTGGAGATGGTCTTCGAGCTGGCACAGCCGGAGGTGATGTCGGTCGGCTGCCCCGGGGGCGACGGTTGCCTCGTGCCCGCTTCGGAGAAGGCGGTTCTGCGGACCTTCGAGAAGGCGGCGGCCGGCATCTTCGGCCCCGGGCTCGGCAAGGACCCTGGCTCGTTTGAGCTCGCCCGCTCGGTCGTTCCCAAGATCGAGGCGCCGTTGGTCCTCGACGCCGACGGCCTCAACGCCTTCGCCGGGCGCCTCGGGGAGCTGCGGGCGCGGCGGGCGCCGACGGTGCTCACCCCGCACGCCGGCGAGCTCGGCCGGCTGCTCGAACGCGACTCCGCCGAGGTCGACGCCCATCGGCTCGCCAGCGCCCGCGAAGCGGCCGAGGCCGCAGGTGCGATCGTCGTCCTCAAGGGCGACGACACGATCGTCACCGACGGCTCGCGCGCTGCCGTCAACGCTCTCTCGGCCCCGGCTCTCGCCACCGCCGGCAGCGGCGACGTCCTCTCCGGCGTCGCCGCCGGCCTCCTCGCTCGCATGGACGACCCCTTCGCCGCCACCTGCGCCGCGGTCGTCGCCCACGCCCGCGCCGGCCGCGACGCCGCCGCCCGCGTCGGCGCCGCCGAGTCGGTGATCGCCACCGACGTCGTCGACTCGGTCCCCCTGGCGCTGCGGCCCGACGGGCCGGTCGAATAACCTCGCGCCCATGAAGACCGCCGGAGAGATCATGTCCCGCGACGTCCCCAGCGTCCATCCCAGCGACGACGCCCGCACCGCGATCGACCTGCTCTCGAAAACCGATCTCGGCGCGATCCCCGTCGTCGACAACGACAACAAGCTGGTCGGGATCGTCAGCGAGTCCGACCTCATCCTCGGCGAGGAGGAGTCGGATCTGCACCTGCCGCACTACCTCAACATCATGGGCGGGATCGTCTTCGTCGGCTCGATGAAGGGGTTCGAGGAGCGGCTGGAAAAAGCCTTCGCGACCGAAGTCTCGGAGCTGATGACCGCCGACCCGATCGTCGCCCACGACTACGAGGCGGCGGACCGGGTGGCGAAGAAAATCGCCGACAAGCACCACAACCACCTGCCGGTCGTGGACGCCGACGGCTACCTGGCCGGGATGGTCACCAGGGCCGACGCGCTCGCCGCCCTGGTCGACGGCGACTAGAGCCATGGAGCGGGCGGTCGCCCGGATCGACTTCGACGCGGTGCGCGCCAACTGCGCGCGGCTGAAGTCCGAGCTGACCGACGGAGCGGAGCTCTGCGCCGTGGTCAAGGCCGACGGCTACGGGCACGGGGCCGATGGCTGCGCCAATGCCGCCCTGGAGGGCGGGGCCAACCGTCTCGCAGTGGCGACGGCGGGGGAGGCGGAGCAGGTGGGCCGCCGCTTTCAGCACGTGCCGCTGCTGACGATGGGGGCGCTGACGGCGGAGGAGGTGGACGTGGCGTTCTCCGCCGGCTCGGAGCTCGCCGTCTGGCGCGAGGATTCCCGCCGCCTGATCGCCGACCGGGCTCGCGCCCACGGCCGCCGCGCCCGCGTCCACGTCAAGTACGACAGCGGCATGGGCCGGCTCGGCAACCGCGACGCGGCCGAGGTCTTGGCGCTGGTCCGGGCCTGCGCCGAGGATGCCGATTTGGAGCTGGCCGGGATCTGGACCCACCTTGCCACCGCCGACGAACTCGACTCCTCCTACTTCGACGAGCAGCTGGACCGCTTCGACGAGGTCGTCGCCGCGGTCAGGGCCGAGCACCCCGACGTCCTCGTCCACGCCGCCAACAGCGCCGCCGTCCTCCGCGACAAGCGCTCCCATTACGGGATGGCACGCTGCGGGGTCGCCATCTACGGCCTCGATCCCTTCCAGCGCGACCCCGGCGAGCAGGGCCTGCGGCCCGCGCTCTCGCTCCACTCCCACGTCGCCGACGTCAAGCGCTTCCCTGCCGGGGCGAGCGCCGGCTACGGCCGCAGGTGGACGGCTCCAGTCGACACCTGGGTCGGGGTGATCCCGCTCGGCTACGGCGACGGGGTCCGCCGCGCCCTCACCAACAACGCCGACGTCCTCGTCGGCGGCCGGCGCCACCCGCTCGTCGGCACCGTCTCGATGGACAACATCACGATCGACCTCGGTCCCGAGACCGATGTCGAGCCGGGCGCCGAGGCGGTCCTGATCGGGCGCCAGGGCGAGGAGGAGATCCGCGCCGAGGAGCTCGCCGCCCGCCTGAAGACGATCAACTACGAGGTCACCTGCGCGATCTCGGCGCGGGTGCCGCGGGTGCCGGCTTGACGGTGGCGCTTTTGTATCCCCATGGTTGACAAAAGCGCCACCGGCCTCGGAGAGGCGCCGGTCGTGGGGGCGGTGCGGGCCGCCCTCGGAGACGCCAGGGCCGTCTGGATCGTCGGCGGCGCCGTGCGGGACGCGGCGCTCGGTCGCGAGGTCACCGACCTTGACCTCGCCGCTGCCGGGAACCCCGGGGCGGTCGCGAAGGCGATCGGCGCCGAGCTAGGCGAGCACGCCTTCGAGCTCTCGGCCGAGTTCGGGACCTGGCGGGTGGCGGCGCAGAAGCACGGCTGGCAGATCGACGTCACCGCCCTGCGCGGCAGCGGCATCGAGGAAGACCTGGCCGGGCGCGACTTCACGATCGGCGCCGTCGCCGTATCCCTCGCCGGGGACGAGCCGATCGATCCCTACGGCGGCCTCGCCGACCTGGCTGCGAAGCGCCTGCGCGCGGTCGGCACCGAAAGCTTCGCCAGCGATCCGCTGAGGCTGCTGCGGGCGGCCCGGCTCGCCGCCGAGCTGGACCTGGAGATCGAGCCGGAGACGCTTGAGCTCGCCCGTGCCTGCGCCCCGCGCGCCGCCTACCCTGCCGGCGAGCGGCAGCTGGCGGAGCTGCGCCAGCTGGTCGGCGGCCCCGATCCTCTGCGCGGCCTGCGCCTGCTCGACGAGCTCGGCGTCACCGGCTTCGTCCTTCCCGAGCTGGAGACCCTGCGCGGGGTCGAGCAGGGGCCGAACCACCACCTCGACGTCTACGACCACACGATCGCCGTGTTGGAGCACACGCTCGAGGTCGAGGGGGACTTGGAGCGCTTCGCCGGCGATCGCGCCGCCGAGGTCGCCGCGCTGCTCGACGAGCCGCTCGCCGACGAGATGACCCGCCGCACCGCCCTGCGCTTCGGTGCGCTCTTCCACGACATCGCCAAGCCGGCGACGAAGGCCGAACGCGACGGCTTCGTCGGCTTCAAAGGCCACGACGAGGTGGGGGCCGAGGTGATCGGCGAGGTCTGCCGCCGCCTGCGGGCCAGCCGCCGCCTCACCCAGCACCTGCAGGGGATGGCCCGGCACCACCTGCGGCTCGGGTTCCTGATCCCGGAGATGCCGCTGACGCCGCGCCGGGTCCACGACTACCTGCGGGCGACCGATCCGGTCACCGTCGACGTCACCCTGCTCACCGTCGCCGACCGCCTTTCCGCCCGCGGCAAAGGCCCGATCGCCAGTCCCGAGATGGTCGCCGCCCACCTGCAGCTGGCGCGCGAGATGATCGCCGCCGGCCTCGACTGGCGCCGCGAGGGGCCGCCGGCGCCGCTGCTGCGCGGCGACGAGATCGCCGCCGCGCTGGGGATCGAACCGGGGCCCGAGCTCGGCAACGCCGTCGCCGAGCTGGAGGCAGCGCAATTTGCAGGGGAAGTCACTGACCGGGAGGGCGCCCTCCGACACCTGCGCCGTTAGATACGCTCCGCGCGCATGGCCAAAGAGGAAAAGATCGAAATGGAGGGGGAGATCACCGAGGCTCTCCCCAACACGATGTTCCGGGTCAAACTGGACAACGGCCACGACGTGCTCGGCCACATCTCGGGAAAGATGCGCCGCCACTACATCCGCATCCTCCCCGGCGACCGCGTGAAGATCGAGCTCTCCCCGTACGACCTCGACAGAGGTCGCATCACTTATCGGTACAAATAAGCGGCGTTCAGAGCGGTTGCGGGTCCGCTAGCTCGGCCACCAACGCCGACCAGGCAAAGTCTTTGGCGCCCAGGCCCTTGCCGTTCCGCGGGTCGTAGTACTCGCGCAGGCCTTCGCGGGCGACGGCGCCGATTACGCCGTCCGCCAGCCGTTCCGCCTCGGCCTCGTAGCCGAGCCGGCGCAGGCCCAGCCAGACGAGCCAGGCGGAATTGATCCAGGTCGGGCCCCGCCAGTAGCGGCGAATCGGGCCGTGGCCGCCGTCGGGTTCGTAGCCGCGCTCGCCGACCGCGACCGAGGGTGGCGCCACCGCGGTCAGGAACTCGCGCTCGTTCAGCAGGTGCTCCTCGACCAGGCGGCGGCCGATCTCCTCCGGCAGATCGGGCAGCGCCAGCGGCGCCAGCGAGGCCCAGGTCAGGGCCTGCGGCCGCACCCCGCCCGGTAGGGCTTCGTCGACGAAGACCCCGCGCCGCTCGTCCCAGAGCCGGTCGACCAGAGCCGGCGTCGCCGAGGGCCTGCCCAGCGCCTGCAGCGACAGCGACCAGAGGGTGTTGACGAGGACCTCGCAGAGGACCGGCTGGCCGGCGTCGCGGAGGCGCCGCGCGTTCCAGTCGAGACCGCGATTGCGGTGGACCAGCAGCGGGAAGCCGATCCGCCCGTTCGCTCGCCAGCCCCAGACCTCCTCGAACTTCGGCGAGGCGTCGAGCCCGGACTCGTCGGGCTGGACGATCCAGAGCAGCCCGTCCCCCTCGAGGTCGCGGTTGCGTTGCAGCCAGTCCACGTGCCGGGCGATCCGCGGTTCCGCGGCGGGGTCGCCGACGGCGATCCGCCAGGCCCAGGCGAGCAGCGGCGGCTGGATCGTCTCGGTCTCCCGCGCCCGGCGGTTGCGGACGTTGTAGAAGAGGAGCCGTGGGCCGGAGACGTGGCTGCGCCAGAAGATCGTGTGGCCGATGAAGCCGTCGGGCCGTTGCGCCGCCAGCAGGCTCTCCAGCTCCAGCCGCGCCCGCGCCGGCTCGAACCGCCGCCAGACGATCGCCGCGAAGCAGGAGTCCCAGTACCACTGCCAGGGGTAGCGGCCCGGGCTCGGCTCGGTGTAGCTGAAGGGAGTCTCGCCGCGGCGGCCCGTGACCCAGTTCTGCCGCAGGACCCGCTCGGTCTCGGCGAGGACGCTGCCGAAGGCGTCGTTGCCGAAGGCGCTGTTGCCGAAGGCGCCGTTAGACATTGGTGCGGCGCATCTCGCGCAGCGCCAGCGAACCCAGGAGCGCGAGCAGGCCCGCCAGGGCGACGAGTCCCGGCCAGGTGTCGGCCCAGGTGACGCTGCCGACGAACCCCTGTCGCGCCGCTTCCAGCACGTTGGTGAGCGGGTTGACGTTGGCGACCTTCTCCAGCCAGGGCTGCAGCAGCGCCAGCGGCGCGTAGGCCGGGGTGAAGAGGATCAGCGCCATCGTCCCGGCCTGCATCAGCGGCGCCGCCGACTGGCTCTTGAAGTGAAGCGCCAGCATCGATCCCCAGCAGGCGGCGGCAGCGGCCGTCGCGGCGACCATCAGGTAACAGATGACAAGCCCGTCGAGCCCGGGCCATTCGGCGCCGATCGCGAAGGCGATCCCCAGCACGAAGGTCGCCGGGATCAGCGAGCGGGCGCTGGCCGCAAGCACGTTGCCGGCGAGCAGGACCCAGCGCGGAGCGGGGGAGACGAGCAGGCGGTCGACCCACCCCTGTTCGTAGTCGCGGGCCAGGTTGACCCCCGCCGCGGCGCCGGTGAAGCCGGCCCCCTGCAGCATGCTGACCGGGACGATGAAGCTCTCATAAGAGCCGGTTTCGAAGCCCTGCAGCTGGGTCAGCGCGCCGAAGACCCCGTTCAGGCCGAGGAAGAAGATCGTCGGCGCCAACACCCCGGGGATCGCAGCTCCCGGCACCCGCACCAGCTCGTTCTTCGCCCGCGCCATCAGGGCGCCGATCGTCGCCAGGTTGGTGCGCCACCCTGCCGGCGAAGCCGGCGCTTCTCCCGGCGCTTCTCCCGGCGCTTCTCCCATGACCGCTTCCATCAGCCCACCCGCAGCCGGTGCTTGAGGGCGCGGGAGCTGAGCACCAGGCCGAGGACGACGATGCCGGCGATCGCTGCCACCGCCTCCAGGGTCTGGGTGGCGTCGATCCCGGAGATGATCGGCTCGCGCACCCCTTCGACGATGAAGCTGAGCGGGTTGTACTGGGCGATCGTCTTCGCCGGCTCGATCATCAGTTCCTGGGGGAAGAAGGCCGAGGAGAGGAAGAGGACGACGAGGACGAGCGGGAAGAGGCCCTGGACGACGCTGGCGCTGCCGGTGCGCAGGGCGATCGCGGCGCCGATCCCGCCGACTGCGAGGGCCGAGGCGGTGACCAGCAGGATCGCCAGCAGGGCGCCTGGCACCCCGCCCTCGATATGAGCGCCGAAGATCAGGCCGATCGCGAGAAACCACAACGAAGCGAAGAGCCCCAGCGCCGCCGTCCCGGCCAGGCGCCCGAGGACGATCGCGAAGCGGGGGATCGGGGCGGCGAAGAGGCGGTCGGTGAAGCCCATCTCGATGTCGACCGCGAAGGCGATGCCGCCGCTGTTGCCGGCCAGCATCATCGACTGCATCATCGAGCCGGCCAGCATGAACTGGAGGAAGCTCTGAACCGGGGGGAAGCCGGGCAGTTCGATGCTGGCGCCGGCGCCCCCGGTCTGGATCGCCAGCAGCAGGGTGGGGAAGACGACGATCGGCGCCAGCAGCTGCGGCCGGCGGAAGGTCTGGCGGATCGAGCGAGCCCCCAGCGCCCGCACCACCCTCGCGCTTTTCGCCAGGTCGTTCACGCGGGCACCGGCTCCCCGCCGTCCTCGCTCTCCTCCTTTTCGAGGTGGTGCCCGGTCTTATCAACGAAGACGTCGTCGAGGGTCGGGCGCACCAGCTCCAGCGACTCGACCGCGATCCCGGCCTCGTCGAGAGCGCGGACGACGCGGGGGATGTCGGCGGCGCCATTCTCGACCTCGACCAAGACTCGCTTGCCGTCCTTCGGCGGCAGCAGGCGGCCGATCTCGGCGCAGACCCGCTCGGCCTCCGCGACTTCGCCCTCGCCGATCAGCAGCTCGACGTGCGGGTCGCCGATTTCGTCCTTGAGCGATTCCGGCGTGCCCTCGGCGACGATCCGGCCGCTGTCGATGATCCCGACGCTGTCGGCCAGCTGGTCGGCCTCCTCCAGGTACTGGGTGGTGAGGAAGACGGTGGTCCCGTCGTCGTTCAGCGCCCGCACCTCCTCCCAGATGGTTTTGCGGCTGACGGGATCGAGGCCGGTGGTCGGCTCGTCGAGGAAGAGGACGCTCGGTTCGTGGACGAGGGCGGCGGCAAGGTCGAGGCGCCGCTTCATCCCGCCCGAGTAGCCGCCGACGCGGCGGTCGGCGACGGCGGCCAGGTCGACCCGTTCCAGCAGGGCGTCGGCGCGCTCGCGCCCGGCGGCGGGCGGCAGCCCCTGCAGCGTCGCCTGCAGACGGATCAGCTCGCGGCCGGTCATCAGCGGGTCGAGCGCCGCTTCCTGTAGGGCGACCCCGATCGAGGCGCGCACCTGCCGCGCGTCGGCGACGACGTCGTGTCCGGCGACGCTGGCGCGGCCGCCGCTCGGCAGCAGCAGGGTCGTCAGCATCCGCACCGTCGTCGTCTTGCCGGCGCCGTTGGGGCCGAGGAAGCCGTAGATCTCGCCCTCGGCGACCGTAAGGTCGATGCCCTGGACCGCGAGGACCTCGCCGAAGGCGCGCTCGAGCCCCTCGACCTCGATCGCCGGCAACTCAGGCCTCCAGCGGCTCGGCACCGCGCGCGGCCGGCGGCAGCGCCTCGACCCAGCGGCGGCCGTTGGCCCGCTCGAGCGTCTCGGCCGCATCGAGCAGCAGCTCGTCCCGTCCCCAGGCGGCTTGCAACTGCAGGCCGATCGGCAGCCCCTCGGAGGAGCCGACGGGCACGCTGATCGCCGGGATGCCGGTGAGGTTGGCGAGGGCACCGCCACGGACGTTCGCTTCGTCGGCGGTAAGGGTCCCGCTCGGCAGCTCGACCAGCGGCGCCTCCAGCGGCGGCGCCACCGCCGGCACGGTCGGGCAGGCGACCAAGTCGACCTCCTCGAAGACCTTCGCCAGGGTCCGGCGGGCCATCGTCCGCACCTGCCCGGCCTTGATCGTCGCGATCGCCGGCAGCAGCACCCGGTACTTGAGCAGCCCGCGGCCGATCGGGCTCAGCTCCGGGTCGAGGTCGTTGAGCTTCTCGACGGTGACCCCGCCGAGGCTCTCGCTGTTGGCGATCAGGACCGTCGCCAGCGTCGCCGCCGCCAGTTCGGGCAGCTCGATCTCCCGCACCTCGCCGCCGCTCTCGCGCCGCAGCTGCTCGATCGCCTCCTCGCAGGCCTCGCGCACCGGCGGCGCTACGTCCTCGGAGACCTCGCCGCGGATGACGCCGATCCGGAGGCCCTCGGACTTTCCCGCTCGCAGCTCCTCGCCGAAGAGGACCGAGTCGAGCAGGCGGCAGTCGGCGGCGTCGGCGCAGAGGGCACCGGAGACGATCGTGGTCGAGATCCCTGCCATGTGGTGGCCGGCCATCGCCGAGCGCCCGAAGGTTGGCTTCAGCCCGGTGAGGCCGCAGTAGGCGGCCGGGTAGCGGATCGAGCCGACCCCGTCGGCGCCGACGGCGCCGGCGACCAGCCGCCCCGCCACGGCGGCCGCGGGGCCGCTGGAGGAGCCACCCGGGCAGCGCTCGAGGTTCCAGGGGTTGTGGGCGGGGCCGTAGACGGAGATGTTGCCGGTGCTGCTGGCCCCGAGCTCGTGCATGTTGCCGACCCCGACGACGACCGCGCCGGCGTCGCGCAGGGCGCGGTAGGGGCCGGACTCACCCGGCGCGGTCTGCGCCAGCATCTCGGCGGCGCCGAACCTCTGCGCCCGCCAGGGCAGCGGCCACTCGTCCTTGATCACGATCGGGACCCCATGGAGGGGGCCGGGCGGCGCCGCGGCGAGCATCTCCCGCGAGCGCTCCGGGAAGGTCTCGACGACCGCGTTCAGCGCCCGGTTCCGCTCCTCGATCCGCGCCAGGCACGCCTCCAGCAGCTCGCCGGCGTCGAGGTCGCCGGCGGCGATCGCCGCCGCCTGCTCTCGCAGGGTCAGGTCGAGCGGCTCGCTCATCGGCTCGGCGGCGCCTGCGAGAGGTCGGGGTCGCGCTCGGCCGGCACCTGGCTGGTGTCGAGCTGCAGCAGCTCGAGGATCGGCGGCCAGAAGGTCTGGTGGGCGGCGCCGATCACGGCCAGCTCGATCTCGTCGGCCTCGATCCCGTACGCGGCCAGGCCCGCCGGGATGAAATCGTCGCTGCGATCGGAAGCCTCCATCGGCGCCGAACCCTACCTGGGCACTTGGCCGGGATCGTGCAGAGGGCCCCACAGCGCCGCATCCAGCCGCGCCGGACGGCAAGATTGGCGCCGCAACTGGGCTCCTAGCCCGGTGTTTGCCTCAGCAATGGCCCACGCAGAGACCAAGACGACCTCCCGGCGCCTCCTGGCGCTGCTCGGCGCTGCCGCCCTCCTGGCGGCGCTGGTCGCGATCGCGCCCCGGAAAGCCGACTCGGCGCCGCTGCGGGTCGTCGTCCTCGGCCAGACGCCGAACGTGCCGTCCCCTTCCTGCCCGGGCAAAACCGACGCCAACGGCACTCCGCTGGTCGAATGCCGGGTCGAGGGTCACGTCACCGGCTTCCAGTCGATCGCCGACGGCGTAGCGCGCCCGTTCGAGGCCCCGTTCGAAGGAAAGATCGTCGCCTGGTCGATCTCCCTCTCGAAGCCCTCGACCAAGGAAACGAAAACGACCACCGACGAGGTGGGCTTCTTCAACGACTTCTTCGGCACTCCCGCCGAGGCCCGGATCGGCGTCCTGCGTCCGGTCGAAGGCTCGAAGCCGCCCCAGTACAAACTGGTCCGCCAGAGCCCGATCGAGGTCCTCAACCCCTACTTCGGCAGCACCCCGATCTTCGCCCTCGACCACCCGCTTACCGTCCTCAAGGGCCAGGTCGTGGCGCTAACCGTCCCCACCTGGGCGCCGATGTTCGCCCTCAACCTCTCCGGCGAAAACACCTGGCGCGGCAGCCGCCTCCCCGAACACTGCATCTCCCGGGAAGACGTCCAGGGCGGCCACCCCCAGCAGGGCGTCGGCAAGACCAAGACCTACGGCTGCTACTACTCCGACGCGCGGCTGCTCTACACCGCGACGCTAGTCAAGAAGCCGTAAGCGGCTTCTAGAGCGCTTCTTGACGCAGCCCGCAATAGGGGCAGTCGCTGACGTCCAGCCCGATCAGCTGGTCGCAGCGGCGGCAGGCGCGGAGGTTCTCGGGGCTGCGGGGCAGGGAGGACACGGAGGGGGCCAGGGGCAGGACCTTGGCGACGGGCGTCATCTCCTCGCCGGTCTCGCGGTCGACGTAGACCGAGCCGGGTTCCGTGGGGGCGAGGGCCTCGCGGCCGGAGGCCGCGGCGCGCATGCGGTAGAGCTGCTTCTCGTTCATCGCCGGGAAGACTATTAACTTCGGCGGCTCCGATGCGCGTTCTCGTCTTTCACGGCTACATGCTGCGGGGCACCGGCAGCAACATCTACAACGTCAACCTGGCGCGGGCGCTGGCTCGGCTCGGCCACGAGGTGCACCTGCTCTGCCAGGACCGCGAGGTCCGGATCGAGGGGGTGCAGATCCACAACCCCGAGATCGGCGGCCTCCTGCCCGTCTACGTCAAAGACCCCTACGAGGGGTTCGAGGTGAAGGCGTTCCCGGAGCTGAGCGAGGCGGAGCTGGATCGCTACCTCGACGCCAACGTCGCCGCGGTGCGGGAGGTGGCCGCGGGCGCAGGGGGGATCGACCTCGCCCTCGCCAACCACCTGGTAATGGGGCCGGCGATCCTCGCCCGCGCCGACATCGCCCCTTTCGCGGCGAAGATCCACGGCTCCGCGCTCGAGTACACGGTGAAGCCGCACCCCCGCTTCCTGCCCTTCGCCAGCGAGGGGGTGGAGGCCGCCCGAGGCGTCCTCGTCGGCTCCGGCCACACCGCCGAGTCGCTCTGGGCGGCGCTGCCCGGGGTGCCGAGGCTACGGGAGAAGACCCGGCTCGGGCCGCCCGGGGTCGACGTCGAGGAGTTCCGTCCCGGGGCCGAGCGGGAGCCGCTGGTTGCCTACGTCGGCAAGCTGATCGTCTCCAAGGGCGTCGACCTCCTGCTCGCCGCCTGGCCGCTGACCCGCGCGGCCCATCCGCGGGCGCGGCTCGAGATCGCCGGCTACGGCGCCTACGAGGACGGGCTGCGGCAGCTGCTGGCGGCGTTGGACGGTGGCGACCTCGAGGCGGCGCGCGAGGTCGCCCGGCGCGGCTGGGCCCTGGAGGGAGGGGAGGAGCGGCCGCTGCCGATCCTCTCGGCCTTCCTCGCCGACCCTCCCGCCGGGTACGTGGAGCAGGCCCGCGCCGCCGCCGGCTCGGTCGAGTTCGTCGGCCGGCTCGAGCACCGCGAGGTGGCCTCCTTCTTTCCCCGGGCCGAGGCGATGGTGATGCCGAGCACCTTCCCGGAGGCCTTCGGGATGGTCGCGGTAGAGGCCGCTGCCTGCGGAACCCTGCCGATCTCGGCTGGTCACTCGGGGATGCTCGAGGTGTCCCGGCAGCTGCGCTCCGAGCTTCCGGAGGAGGTCGGGGCGCTCACCTCGTTCCCGGTCGAGGAGGGCGCGGTGAAGGCGATCGCCGCCCGGATCGACCGCTGGCTCGCCCTCCCGGAGGCGGAGCGGCGGCAGGCTCGCGAGAGCCTGGTCGCAACCGTCGCCCGGCTCTGGAGCTGGGAGGGAGTGGCGCGCGGCGTCCTCGCCGCGGCCGCCGGCGAGCTGGAGGATCTACCGCGCCCAGGCAGCTAGTGCGAAGCGTCACCTGAGGCCGCAAAGCCTCCCGCCGCCGCTTCAATAGAATGCCCGCCGCCCCAATGTACGGCCGCCTGCCCATAGTGAAGATGCTGCTGGTGACGATCGCCTCGACGGCGGTCATCTCCGTGGTGATGGTGCAGATCAACTGGAACGGCCAGGGCGCCTCCACGGCCGCCCCGAAGATCGACCACCTGCTGAACGTGATGATCGTCCTCTCCTCGTTCGTCTTCTCGCTGGTGGTGGTGATGCTCTTCTACGCGCTTTGGAAATTCAAAGCGAAGCCGGGGGACGAATCGGACGGGGAGCCGATCCACGGCAACACCCGCCTCGAGATCGCCTGGACCCTGATCCCGACGATCATCGTCCTCTTCGCCGGCGGCTACAGCTGGAAGGTGCTCGACGAACTCGAACACAAGGACCCGCACCACCTGACGGTCTCGGTCTTCTCCCAGCAGTACGCCTGGAGCTTCGCCTACCCGGGCAAGGAATACGCCTATTCGCAGGGAGAACTGCACGTCCCGGTCGGCGAGCAGGTCCAGTTCAAGATGCACGCGATGGACGTGATCCACTCCTTCTGGGTGCCCGAGTGGCGGATCAAGAAAGACAACGTCCCCGGGATCACGACGACGGCGGTCGTCACCCCCGACAAGGTCGGGACCTACCAGCTGGTCTGCACCGAGCTCTGCGGCTTCGGCCACGCGACGATGCGGGCGAAAGTGGTAGTCGAGCCCAAGAGCAAGTTCGAAAAATGGGTCGAAGGCCTCGACCAGGAACTGCCCGAACCGTATATGGACGTGCTCAAGGAAGAGACCGAAACCAACGCTCCGGACCTCGGGGCCGGTGGGGCGTAAAAGGCATAATGGAGCGAGCTGATGGTTGACGCGATCAAGAGACCCGGCTGGTGGCGTGGGCTGCTGGGGGCCATTGCCTTCGGCGCCTTCGGCTTCGGCCT
>Ga0207661_10000859_pt1 | contig 19928 bp, 19 predicted proteins | sample KBSC713LmetaG_FD_184337 | JGI IMG/M metagenome (GOLD analysis project Ga0207661, IMG submission 184337) | Corn rhizosphere microbial communities from Kellogg Biological Station, Michigan, USA - KBS C7.1-3L metaG (SPAdes) (version 2) | ecosystem: Host-associated > Plants > Roots > Rhizosphere ...
GCCGGCGGCGCCTGCCTCACCTGGGCGGGGCGGATCGAGCGGCTCGCGGACTCCCTCCCGGTCACGCCCGTCGCCGTGATCCCGCGGCAGCTCGTGCGGACGGCCGAAGCGCGGGATGCGCTGCCGCAGGAGCTGCCGTATGCCGACGCGGTCTTCACCGTCGCGCGGGCGACGTTGCTCGGGGCGGGGCTCGCGCGCGGAGACGCGACCTTGCTCGAGGCTGCGTTCGAGGATCGCCTCCACGAGCCCTACCGCCCCTCGCCGCTCCTCCATGCGATCCGCTCCGACCTGCCGGGCGGCGCCGTCGGCGCGACGCTCTCCGGGTCCGGCCCGACCGTCATCGTCTGGGCCGAGGAGGCGGAGGCGTGCGCGGCCGAGCTGGCCGATCGCTTCCCCGACGAGACGGTGCTGACGCTGCCGGTCTCCGCCGAAGGCGCACACTGAACCTCCCCTGGGAGCTCGAGCTCGGCATTCCGTGCTGAAGATCCCGGTCGACGACGACGTCGAGAGCGTGCAGGAGCCCGTACGAGGAGCGGCTCCTTTGGCCTGGGGTGCCGGCGGCCGTACTTCCCCGGTGAGGTCGAGCTGGTGCGGATGTTCTCCGAGGTAGGCTCTTCGTGATGATCGCCGCCGAGGACACCCTGCGCGCGACGCTCGGCGAGCCGTCGGAGGTCGTGAAGGCGAAGATCGCCGACCGGCTGAACGAGCTGACGCGCCAGTTCGTGGAGCGCTCGCCGTTCGTCTGTCTCGCCACCTCGGCCGCGGACGGCACGTGCGACGTCTCGCCGCGCGGCGACCCGGCGGGCTTCGTCAAGGTGCTGGACGAGCGGACGCTGCTCCTGCCCGACCGGCCGGGGAACAGGCTGGCGGACTCGCTCAGGAACGTGCTCGAGAACCCGCACGTCGCGCTCATCTTCATCATCCCGGGCATCAGCGACACCTTCCGCGTGAACGGGCGGGCGACGATCGTCGAGGATCCAGAGCTGCTCGAGCCGTGCGCGGTCGAAGGCAAGGTGCCGACGCTCGGTCTGCGGATCAAGGTCGACGAGGCGTACACGCACTGTCCGAAGGCGTTCCTGCGCGCCAGGCTCTGGGATCCGGAGGCGTACGCCGACCGGTCCGAGCTTCCGTCGTCCGGCGAGCTGATGCGTTCGGTCGGCGCGGACGTCGATCCGAAGCAGTACGACGCGGAGCGGGCCGAACGGTACGCGCGCCGCGAGGGCTTCTACTGATCGAGTACCGCTTCGTCGACTGCGCCTACGAGCTCGACCGCTGGGAGGCAGGTCGTGAGCTGTACCTCGAGGCACACATCCCGGGTGCCGCGTTCCTCGGTATCGAGCTCTCCGACCTCTCAGTCGAGGGACAAGGGCGCCACCCGCTGCCGCGTGAGGATGACTTCGCGGCCGCCGCGGGCCGGGCGGGAATCGGCGACGGCGTGTTCGTTGTCGCCTACGATCACGGCGGCGCCGGCGGCGCGGCGCGGCTCTGGTGGCTGCTCCGCCACTACGGGCACGAGGACGTGGCGGTGCTGCGCGGAGGGCTGGACGCCTGGATCGGGCCGCTGCGCGCCGGCGAGGAGGAGATCGAGCCGCGGGAATTCGTGCCGCGGCCGCGCGCCGGCGACACGATCGACGCGGACGAGTTGGCGCGGCGGTTGGGCGAGTCCGAGCTGGTGGTGGTCGATGCGCGCTCGCCCGAGCGCTACCGGGGCGAGACGGAGCCGATCGATCCGGTTGCCGGGCGGATCCCCGGCGCAGTCAACTGGTTCTACGCGGAAGCGAGCGAGCCGCCGCCGGAGATCGCCGAGGCCGGGGAGATCGTCGTCTACTGCGGCTCCGGGATCACCGCCTGCGTCGATCTCCTGCTGCTCGCGGAGGCCGGCCGGTCCGACGCGAAGCTCTACCCGGGATCGTGGAGCGACTGGTGCCGGCGAGGCCTTCCGGCCGAAAGAGGCTAGTCGGAGCTCGTGGCGTTTGGCACCCAGTCTCTGAGACTGGGGTGGAAACAATTGCGCAACGATTCGTCCACAGGGGTGCTAGCGGTACGCCCCGATCAGCGCGCCGCCGGCGACCACCAGCACCGCCCCGAGGACGAGGTGGCGGCCGACCAGCTCGGTCCGGCGCAGCAGCAGCACCGCGAGCAGGACGGCGAACAGCGACTCCGTCGCCACGAGCGGGCTGACGACCGTCACCCGTGAGCGGTAGAAGGCCTCGAACAGAAACGCGTACGAGGCGCCCCACAGCACTCCCGGGAGGACGAAGCTCGGCCCCTCGCGCCGGATGTCGCCCAACACGCGCTTGCCCCGCAAGGCGACCAGCACGACGAAGACCAGCACCGTCCCGGAGAGGATCGTCGTCGCAGCCGCCAGTTGCGGCGCGACTGTGCTGTCCGAGGCGATGTGCCGGACGATGTTGTCGCGCGTCGCGAACAGGATCGTGCAGCCGAAGGCGTAGACCAGGCCGATCGCCCGGAAGTGCTCCGGCCGGGTGCGCTCGGCGATCAGCGCGAGACCGCCGCAGACGATCAGCACCGCCCCGACCAGGAGCGGCGCCTGCGCCGGCTCCCCGAGCGCGATGATCGCGATCGTCACCGCCACCAGCGGCGCTGCGCCTGCGATCACCGACGCGCGCGCAGGGCCGGCCTCGCGGACGCCGAGCACGAAGAGGAGCTGCGCACCGCCGGGTGCGAGCACCCCGGCGAGCAGATACGGCCAGAGCTCGCCGCCCCACTCGCGGCCGGCGAGCGCGACGACGGCGCAGACGCAGAACCCGCTGAACGACGTCGCGAACGCCCCGACGAGCGCATCGCGGCTCCGCCGCATCGAGAAGCCGAGCGCGATCGACATCCCGCCGAAGAGAAGGGCAGAGCAGAGCGCGAGTGCGACCCCGGACACCGTTCGAACCTAACCGGTTAGCGTTGAAGCGTGGCGATCGAGCGCGTGTGCGTGATCGGGGCGGGGGTGATCGGCAGCCTCTACGCCGGCCATCTGGCCCGTGACCTCGAGGTCAGCGTGCTCACGCGGCGGGCAGAGCACGCCGAGGCGCTCGAAGCGGACGGCCTGCGCATCTCCGGCAAGTCCGACTTCACCGCGCGCGTCCGCGCCACCGCCGATCCGGCCGAGCTCCCCGAGTTCGACCTCGGGATCGTCGCCACCAAGGCGACCCAGCTCGAGGGGGCCGTCGCCGGGCTCACGGGGCGTTTCCCCGGCGCGACCCTGATGACGATCCAGAACGGCCTCGGCGCCGAGGATCTCGTGCGCACGCGGGGCGACTGGCCGCTGCTGTCGGCGGTCACGTTCATGAGCGGCGTCCGCCATACGGACACACACGTCGAGTACGAGCTCGACACCGAGACCTGGCTCGGCCCGTTCGCGGGCACCGCCACGTACGAGCAGGCGCAGGAGGTGGAGGCGCTGCTCGTCGCGGCGGGCCTGCGCGCGCGCGCCTTCCCGGACCTGCGGCCGGCGCAGTGGTCGAAGCTGATCTTCAACGCGACCGTGAACACGGTTTCGGCGCTCACCGACCTGCCGCACGTCGGCGCCTTCGCCGCCCGTGATCGCGAGGTCGACCTCGGAAATCTCGTCCACGACCTGATGGACGAGGGCAAGACGGTTGCCGCCGCCGCGGGCGTCGCGCTGCACGAAGATCCCTGGGAGATGAACGTGCACGCCGTCCGCCGCGGTGAGACGCTCGCCGCCCAGGGTCACTATGCCCACGTCCCGTCGATGCTCGAGGACGTCCGCGCGGGCCGCCCGACCGAGATCGACTTCATCACCGGAGCGCTCGTCCGCGAGGCGGCGAAGCACGGCGTTCCGGTCCCGCTGCACACGGCGATGTACCGACTCGTCAAGGCGCGCGAATGCGCGTAGCCGTGATCGGCTGCGGCGCCGTCGGCTCGCTCTTCGCCGCCAACCTCGGCACCCTCGACGACGTCGAGGTCTGGGCGTACGACCTCTGGCAGGAGCACGTCGACGCGATCAACGCGACCGGCCTGCGGCTGTCCGGTGCAGGCGAGGTGGTCGGGCGCGTGCAGGCAACAGCCGACCCGGCCGCGCTCCCGCCCTGCGAGCTCGGGATCGTCGCGACCAAGAGCCAGCACACCTCGGCGGCGATGGCGGCGACCGCCCACGCGTTCGAGCAGGGCTCCGTCTGCTCGGTGCAGAACGGCGCCGGGAACGAGGAGCTGGTGGCGGAGCACGTTCAGCGGGTGATCCGCGGCACCACCTTCCCCGCCGGCCACGTGATCGAGCCGGGTCACGTCGGCTGGGACACCAGAGGCGACACCCACATCGGCCCGTTCGAGCCGAGCGCTGCGCCGATGAAAGACGTGATCGCTCTCGCCGATGCATGCACCCGCGCCGGCATGCCGACGCATGCGCTCGAGGACGCCCGCGGCGCCCAGTGGCGCAAGCTGATCTTCAACGCCGCCTCGAACGCGATCGCCGCACTCACCGGCCGGACGCACGGCCAGGTCGCCGAGCCGCCCACCCGCGACCTCGCCTGGGCGGTGATGGCAGAAGGCCGTGCGGTCGCGGACGCGCAGGGAATCACGCTGGACCTGAGCCCCGAGGACCTGTTCGACCACGCGGCGCGCAGGGACGTCGCCTACGGGCACAAGCCGTCGATGCTCCAGGACGTCGAGGCCGGGCGCGAGACCGAGATCGACTTCCTCAACGGCGCGATCGTCGCCTTCGGCGAGCGCCACGGGGTCGACGCGCCGCTGAACCGGGCACTGACACAACTGGTCAAGGGAAAGGAGCGTGCGTGACGAGCCAGGCGGAGATCGACCGGAGATACGCGAACGTGCGGGCGCAGGCTCAGGAGGACGGCCTCGACGCGGTCGTCGTCGCCGGCTCGGAATACACGGGCTTCGAGGGCGCCGTGCGTTACCTCTCCGGCTTCCGGATCCTGCACCGCTACGCCTACGTCGTCCTGCCGGTCGACGGTGAGCCCTCGGCCGTCTTTCCGAAGGAGGCGCGCTGGGTCGGCGACCATTCCGAAGCCTGGATCGAGGACAGGATCTTCGCCGAGCACCCCGGCCAGTGGATCGCCGATCGCGGCTTCCGCAAGATCGGCGTCTACGGGCTCGACTACGTGATGCCGGTCCGCGACTTCCGTCCGATCGCCGACGTTGCCGTGCCGTGGGACCAGGGCTTCGACACCGCGCGGGCGGTCAAGTCGGAGGAAGAGCTGGCGTCGGTCGAGGAGAGCTTTCGCCTGAACGAGGACGGCGTCCGGGCCGCGCTCGCCGCGTACGAGGTGGGTAAGACCGAGGCCGAGGTGATGGGTGAGGCAGAGCGCGTCTTCGCTGCGCGCGGCACATACCGCACGACCATGGATATGGTGCTCGCCGGCCCGCAGGGCGGGGCCGGCCCCGAGTTCAAGCACCCGAGCGCCAGCCGGAGGATCGAGCAGGACGATCTGCTCCTGTACGGCCTCGAGATCGCCGCTTCAGGGGGTCACTGGGTCGAGTTCTCCCGCCCGTTCTGCGCCGGCGAGCCGAGCAGGGAGACGCTCGCGGGGATGGAGGCGTACGAGGAGTACGTCGTGGCCGCGCGCGCCACGATGGGCGCAGGCGCCTCCGCGCATGACGTCCACCGCGCCGTCTCGAAGGGGTTTCTCGACCGCGGCTTCAAACTCGGCCACGTCACCGGCCACTCGATCGGGATGACGATGATCGAGTTCCCGCGGGTCGGCGAGGGCCTCGACACCGAGCTCAAGGAGAACATGGTGATCTCGATGCATCCGCACGCGATCAGCGAGGACGAACGCACGTGCCTGTACATGCAGGACACGTGGCGGGTCACGACGGACGGCGGCGTTCCGTTCTCGGAGGTGCCGATCCGGATCTTCAAGCCGGGTGAATCCCTGTGAACGGCCTGGACTTCTTCGTCGAGGCGGTGCCGCCGAGCCTGGCCGTCCAGTACGGGCGCCGGGTCGAAGAGGCGGGCTTCCGGACCGCCTGGTTCCCGGAGATCGTCTTCGGCGACTCGTTCGTTCCGGCGACCGCCACTGCGACCGGCACCTCGAGCCTGCTGCTCGGCACCGGCGTCGTCGGCATCTGGAGCCGCTCGCCGGTGACGATGGCGCTCCAGGCGGCATCGGTGAACGAGCTCTCGAACGGCCGCCTCCTGCTCGGGCTGGGCGTCCAGGCGCGGAACTACGTGTCCGGCTGGCACGACCGCACCTACGAGCGGCCGATCCGCGCGATGCGCGAGTACGTGACCATCCTCAAACGGGCGCTCGCCGGCGAACCGGTCACCTTCGAGGGCGAGCTCTTCTCGGTGCGGGACTTCCAGCTGCAGATGCCGCTGCCCGAGCAGCCTGTACGTGTGTACATCGCCGCCGTCGGCCCGCAGATGATCCGACTGGCGGGTGAGGTCGCCGACGGCGTGCTCGGCTACTGCTGGTCGACGGCCTACGTGCGCGAGGTCGTCCTGCCGGCGCTCCGCGACGGCGCGGCTCGGGCCGGCCGTTCGCTCGACGAGGTCGACGTCGCCTGCGGCTACCCGACCGTGGTCGCTGAGGACGGCCGCGCGATCGAGAACGCGAAGGGCCAGGTGCTGATGTTCGCGACCGCCGCGAGCTCGTCCCCGTTCTACGCCGAGAGCTTCGCCGCCGCCGGCTACGGCGACCTTGTCGCGGAGCTACGGGAGCGAGTCGCCGCGCTCGACGCCGACGGTGCGATCGCCGCGATTCCCGACGAGGCGGTCGCCGCGATGACCGTTTCCGGCACGCCGGACGAGATCCAACGCCGGGCCGACGAGCTTCGCGCGACCGGCGTTCGGACCGTGGCCGTGAATCCGTCCCCGCCCGGGCTCTGGTACCCGCTGTACCAGGGGCACTTCCCGGACGGGTTCCCGATGCGGGAGTTCTCGTTCCCGGAGTACCTCGGCCAGATGGACGACGCCCTGCGACTGATCGGAGGATGAGATGCTGAAGGAGAGCGGGAAGCGCCAGCGGGAGGCGGTGCCGTTCACCGTTCGCACCGCCGACGGCGACTCGATCGAGCTGACGTATTCGTCGCCGCGGGTGGCGGAGGAGCACGACGAGGAGGAGGTGCTCGACTCGCTGCCCTGGTTCGAGCCGGGGAAGCCGCTTCGCAACTACATGCTCCATCAGACCGACTTCTACGACGAGGTCGAGCAGATCTGGGGCCGGCGCTGGGGCGCGGAAGGGATCGGCACGCTCCGCGAGGTGCTCGTCTCGCGCCCGACCGAGAACGAGATCCGGCCCGAGTACTCGAAGGAGTGGCAGTACTACTACTCGAGCGCGGCCGGGAACGCCGACCTCGGCCGTCTGCAGGCGCAGTTCGACGAGTACTACGATGTCCTCGCCGGCCATGGGGTGCGGGTCAACTACCTCGAGGCGCCCGTGCCCGCGATCGGCGAGTACGGCTACATCAAGAATCTGGTCACCCTCGCCGGGGCGGGGCTCTGCGTTCGGGGCGGCGTGATCCTCCACCGCTACGGGCTCGGCTCGTGGCAGCGCGGTCGCGAGGTGATCTGGTCGAAGGCGCTCGCAGCGCTGCAGGTGCCGATCTATCTGACCATCCACGGCCGCGGGATCTGCGAGCCCGGCGCCGGGCGTTGGCTCGACTCGAAGACGTTCGTCTTCAACGAGAGCGTGGTCGCGAACGAGGAAGGCCTGCGCCAGCTCGGGTTCGTGCTCGAGACGCTCGGCGTCGAGTTGGTCGTCACGCACAGCCCCGGCTGGTACGACTCGATCGGCGAGGGGTCGATCGGCACGTCCCACATGGACATGGTCTGCATGGTCCCCGACGACCGGGTGATCGTGCTTGCGCCGCACCTCGTCAACTACGGCTTCGTGCGCTGGCTGATGGAGCGCGACTACCGGATCGTCGAGGTGCCGCTCGACGAGTACTGGGACCTGGCGGTGAACGGCGTCACGCTGGAGCCCGGGAAGGTCGTGATGAACCGAGGCTCGTCGACGGTGGTCGAGGCGCTCGAGCGGGCAGACGTCGAGGTGATCCAGGTCGACTTCTCCGAGAGCCAGCGCTTCGCGATCGCGGGTTTGCACTGCGCAACGCTCGAGCTGGTGCGCGACCAGCCCGAGGACTAGGCGGCTCACACAGGCAGCAGCGGCTGATCCGGCTCGGGCCCCGCGCTGATCCTGTGGACGAATCGTTACGCAAACGTTTCAACCCCAGTCTCAGAGACTGGGTGTGAGACGTCACGAGCTCGGACCAGGCTCTTTAGGGCCGGAGATCGGGGTGCGGTGCGCTAGACGCCGGCCTCCGGCGCGGGCGCCGGAGGCTCGGGGCCGGCCTGGCGGCCGCGCAGCGAGCGCGGGAGCCCGAACTCCCGGCCGCCGGTGAGCCCGCCCGGTCGCAGCAGCAGCACGGCGAGCATCACGATCGAGACGCCGACGAGCGACGAGCCCTGCGGCAGGGTGATGTTCCAGCCGAAGACGTCGATCCCGTTCTCGCCGTTCTGGAGCAGGATGTTGACGAGGCTGACGCCGAGCGCGCCGACGACCGCGCCCCAGAGGCTGTGCACGCCGCCGACGACCAGCATCGCCAGCGTCAGGAAGGTCAGGTCGAGGTAGACCTGGTTGGTGGTGATGCTGCCCGGCGGCAGGTGGACGAGCAGCCCGCCCGCGAACCCGGAGAGCGCGCCCGAGAGGACGAACGCGCCCAGCCGCTGCCGGTGCACGTCGATTCCTGCCGCCTGCGCCGCCGCCGGGTCCTCGCGGGTCGCGCGCAGCTGCCGGCCCCAGCGGCTGCGCTGGTAGGCGAACGCGATCGCGATCACCGCCAGCGCGCCGATCGTCGCCTGCACGTAATCCGTGGTCACGGGGATCAGCGTGAGCGTGGTCGCGCCGGGGCCGATCCGCGTCCAGTAGGTGAGGATGTTGTAGGTGATCCCGAGCACCGCGAACGTGGCGATGCCGGCCGCAAGCCCGGACAGCCTCATCAGCGGTACTCCGACGACCAGCGCGAACACCCCGCCCAGCGCGGCCGCCAGCACGAGGGACCACGCGTTCGAGATCGAGTGGTCGCGGAGCAGCGGGAAGAGGTCGGGGAGCACGCCCGGCTTGACGTCCGAAGGCACGGTCATCAGCCCCGCAGCGAACCCGCCGACCGCGACGAAGCTGATCTGCCCGAAGGAGAGGACGCCCGAGTTGCCGATGAAGACGTAGAGCGCGACCACGATTGCGACGGAGACGATCGCGGTGCGGAACTTGACGTCGTCCGCCGCGTTCACCGTCTGCGAGGCGATCACGGCGAAGAGCACCACGACCAGCGCGGGCCCGAGCAGCGGCGCCAGGGTGTCGACCGTGCGCCTCATACGCGCTCCACCGGTGCCCGGCCGCGGCGGACGAACAGCCCGTCCGGCCGCAGCAGCAGGACGATGATCACCAGCACGAAGATCACCGACGGGAGGTAGACGCCGGAGGTGAACGGCACCGCCGTCTGGCTGGTCGACCCCTGCGTCGCCAGCTCGTAGCCGAGGAACGAGTTCGCGAAGCCGATCAGGAAGCCGCCGAGCGTGGCCGCGACCAGGCTGGTCATGCCGCCGACGACCACCCCGATCAGGACGAAGATCGTCTCGCTCAGCCCGGTCGTGTTCGTCACCTGCGGGCTCTGAACCGTGAGGATCACCGCGGAGAGGGCGGCGAGGACGCCGCTGATCGCGACCGCGGCCATGATCACCGTGTTGGCGCGCACGCCGACCATCCGCGCGGTGTGGAAGTCGGCCGCGGCCGCCCGCATCTGCAGGCCGATCGACGTCCGGTTCAGGAGCAGCGCGATCGTGCCGAGTGCCACCGCCCCGGTACCGATCGCCACGAACGTGATCCAGCGGATGTGCAGCGAGCCGATGTCGGCCGCCTGGTTCAACCCGCCGAGGACGCCGACCGAGTCTCCGACGGGGCGGTTCTGGTACGTGTAGCGGAGCAGCGCGAGATTCTGGAGCAGGTAGCTGACCGCGAAGGTCGCGACCAGGACGGTCGCGGGCGACGTGTTCCGCAGCGGCCGGAAGACCGCCCGGTCCATGACCAGCGAGGCGAACACCGCTGCTGCGACGGCGATCAGGATCGCGATCACGTCGCCCCAGCCCTGTGTGAAGACGAGCATGTAGGCGGCGATCATGATCAGCTGCCCGTAGGCGAAGTTGATGATCCGGAGCACCCCGAACACGAGCCCGATACCGACCGCGATCAGGGCGTAGACCGCCCCGAGCCCGATCGCGTCGATCAACGCCTGGACGTGAGTCATGCGAGGTAGGCGGCGATCAGCCGGTCGGTGTCGCCGGCGTCGGACGGCGCGAGCGTCAGGCTGACGGCGCCGTTCGAGAGCACGTGCGTACGCGCCGCGAGGGCGACCGTGCGCTGCGCCCGCTGCTCGACCAGGAGCACGCCGACGCCGCGGTCGCGAATCTGGACGAGCGCCTCGAACAACGTGTCGACGAGCTTGGGGGCGAGCCCCAGCGAGGGCTCGTCGAGCAGCAGCACCCTCGGCCCGGCGGCGAGCGCGCGGGCGATCGCGAGCTGTTGCTGCTGGCCGCCTGAGAGCGCGCCGGCCGGCCGGTCCCGGAATTCGCGAACGACCGGGAAGAGCTCGTGGATCCAGGCGAGGTCCTCCTCGACGCCGGGCCGGTCGCCGCGGCCGACGATTCCGAGCTGCAGGTTCTCGGCGACGGTGAAGTCGGCGTAGATCCGTCTCCCCTCGGGGACGAGCCCGAGGCCGAGCCGCGCAATCGCCTCGGGGTGGAGCCCACGGATCGGGCGGCCTTCCAGGCGCACTTCGCCGGCCTGCGCCGCCTGCAGCCCCATCAGCGCGTGCAGCGTGGTCGTCTTGCCGGCCCCGTTCGGGCCGATCAGGCCGACGATCTCGCCGCGGTGCACCTCGAGGCCGAGTCCGCGCACCGCCGAGACGGGCCCGTACCGGACGTCCAGCCCCTCCACGACCAGGAGCGGCTCAGGCATCTTCGTCCTGCTGGACGGCGGTCTCGCCGAGGTAGGCCGCGGCCACGTCCACCGACCCGCGGATCTCGGCGGGCGTCCCCTGGGCGAGCGTCCGCCCGAGGTCGAGAACCTGGATCCGGTCGCAGACGTCCATGACCAGCGACATGTTGTGGTCGATCAGCAGGACGCCGGCCTCCCGCTCGTCCCGGACGAGACGGATGGCCGCGGCGAAGCCGGGCACCTCCGGCTCCGGCAGACCGGCCGCGGGCTCGTCGAGGAGCACGAACCGCGGCTCGGTCGCCAGCGCCCGCGCGACGCCGAGCCTGCGCTCGTCGCCGTGGGCGAGCGCCGACGCCGCCAGGTGCGCCTGGGCCGAGAGCCCGAGCAGGGAGAGGAGGTCCGCGGCCCGCTTCCGTGCCGTCCGGGGGGACGCGCCGGCACCGAGCGCCGCCACCTCGACGTTCTCGCGCACGGTGAGGTTGCGGAACGACCGGCTGTGCTGGAACGTCCGGGCGAGGCCGTTGCGCCCCCGCCGCGCCGGCGACCAGCGCGTGACGTCGCTCCCCGCGATCGAGACCGCGCCCTCGTCCGGAAAGTCGAACCCGCTGAGGATGTTCACGAGCGTGGTCTTGCCGGCGCCGTTCGGGCCGATCAGGCCGACGACCTCGTGCCGGTGCAGCTCGAGCGAGACCTCCCGGAGTGCGCGGACGCCGAAAAAGGACCGTGAGATGCCGGTGGCCTGGAGGATGTCTCCAGGCCACCGGTCGGTCGCAGGCGAGGTCGCCTGGGCCACGAGCTGTCAGCTGATCTTGGCCGGCGACGACGCCTTGATCTGGCCGACGTACTTCGGCTTGTTGTTCTGGACGACCATCACGCGGTACGTCCGCCCGAACACGCTGTGCAGCGCCGGCGAGAAGCTGACCTTCCCCGAGACCGTCGGCGCGTTGCGGAACTTCCCCATCTGCGCGGCCAGCTTCGCGCCGTCCGTGGAGCCGCCGGCCCGGTTGATCGCCGCGGCGATGCCGTCGATTGCGGCTGCACCGGTCACGAAGCCGCCCGTCGCGGGCGCCTGGTGCTTGGCCTTCATCTTCGCGATCAGGGCCTTGACGGGTGCGCTCGGGTCGTCGCCGAACACCGAGGCGTACGTGACGTAGTAGTAGTTCGTCACCTTCGGGTTCTTCGGGTACCAGAAGGTGCCGTCACCGGCCCACGAGTTCATGATCGGCGTGTTGTTGCCGAGGCTGCGGATGCCTGCCATCTCGGTCGGCCAGTCCGAGAACCCGTCGGAGGTGACGATCACGTCGGCCTTGTGCTGGTTCACGCGGCTGACGACGTTCTGGATCGTCTTGTCGCCGGCTGTGAAGCTCTCGGCGTCCACGATCTTGCCGCCGAGCTGCTTGAACCGGGTCGTGAACGCCTGGACGACGTTCTTGAAGTACACGATCACGTTGTCGGTGACGGTGATCGCCGTCTTCCACTTCTTCACCTTGTAGGCGTACTCGGCCATGGCCGCGCCCTCGTCCTGGGCGACGTTCCCGAAGCTGAAGGCGAGCTTGCCCTTGCTCCCGAAACGCTTCGGGCCCATCTGGTCGGTGCCGATGCACGGCGCGACCGTCAGCAGGCCCTTGTTCAGGAACGTGAGGATCGCCGGCGTCGCAAAGTCGACGTCGCAGGTGACCCAGCCGATCACGGCGCCCTTCGAGATGAGGCTCGACGCGCATGACGTGGACACGTCGGGCTTCGAGTTCTGGGTGTTGCAGGTGACGATCTTCAGCGGCCGGCCGTTGACGCCGCCCGCCGCGTTGATCTTGGCGATCTCGAGCTGGGCTGCCGTCAGCGCCGGATTGTTGAACGGCGACATCTGGCCGCTCGTGTCGATCGCCGCTCCGATGATGATCGGCGCTCCTGCCGCGCTCTTGCCCGACGCCGTCGTCGCCCCGATCGTGACGCCCGCCGCGACGGCGGCGACCGCGAACAGTGCGACGATGGCGCGTTTTGGTCTGATCATTCTGCCTCCTAGGCTGAAAAGGTACTTCTGTTAGAGACGACCATACGCATGGTTTGTATGCAGATTCAACGCGGTTCGGTTTAGCGTTGGGGGATGCGGATCGGGATCTGCCAGTGGACGACCTTTCCGGCCTCGTTCGAGGACGAGCTGGCCGCGTATCGCGCCGCCGGCGCCGGGGCGATCGGGATCCTCGAGCACAAGCTGGACGGGGTCGACGACGCGCGCGGCAAGCTGCGCGCGAGCGGGCTTGCCGTCTCCGCCTGCCTGCCTGCTGCGGGGTCGATCCTGCCCTCGCCGCTGATCCCGGGCCCGGAGGAGCCGGAGGCGCGGGTGGAGTCGATCTGTCGCTCGATCGCGCGCTTCGCCGAGCTGGAGGCCTCGTGCGTGTTCTTCCTCACCGGCCCCGGGGACGACCGGGAAACGGTCGTGGACGGGATCCGCCGGATCGCCGAGGCGGGCGAGCGGCACGGCGTCCCCGTCGCGCTGGAACCGATTCATCCGTCGCAGGCGGACCTGCTCTCGCCCGTGTCGACGATCGTGCAGGCGCTCGAGCTGATCGGCGACGCGGACGTCGGTGTCCTCTTCGACACGTGGCATCTGCCCGAGGTCTCGCACGTCGACCGGATCCTCGGCGTGCACGTGTCCGACCGGACACGGCCGGAGACGCGGTCGGACCTAGACCGCGCGCTGCCCGGCGACGACTCGCGCGCGGCGGTGCGTGCGCTCGAGGCCGCAGGCTACGAGGGCTGGTACGACGTCGAGGTGATGTCCGACGACGGCACCTTCGGCGACGCGTTCCCCGACTCGCTGTGGGCGTTGCCGACGGACGAAATCGCGCGCCGCGCGGTCGCGAGCATGGAGCAGCTGTGAGGCGCTACGACGCGGTCGCGATCGGCAGCGGGATCAACGCGCTCGTCGCCGGCGCGCTGCTCGCGCGCAAGGGCTGGACGGTGTGCGTGCTGGAGCGGAACGACTGGCTGGGCGGCGCGATCCGGACGGCCGAGATCACAGAGCCGGGCTTCGTCCACGAGGTGTTCGCGTCGTGGCACCCGCTGTTCACCGGCTCCGAAGCGTACGTGCTGCTGCGGGACGAGCTGGAGGCGCGCGGGGTCGAGTACCTGAACACCGACCTGCCGACGGCCACGCTCTTCCCGGACGGGCAGTCGCGGTTCCTGACCACCTCGCACCACGAGAACGTCGCGTCGCTCGGGTCGGGCTGGGACCGGACGGTGTCGGAGTTCATGCCCAATGCCGACCTGACCTTCGGCGTGCTCGGCACCGAGCTGTGGTCGCGAGACGGCGCCAGGCTCGCCTCCCGGATGCTGCGCCGGCTGGGACGGCGCGGCCTTGTCCAGTTCTCCGGGAACGTCCTCTCGACGTGCCGCGACTGGACTACGGAGACGTTCGACGAGGAGCAGGCATGGGGGCTGTTCGCCCCGTGGGTGCTGCACACCGGGCTCGGTCCCGACGCGGCCTCGTCCGGCTTCATGGCGCAGGTGGTCGGCGTCGCGCTCGAGCTGGGGGGGATGCCCGTCCCGCGGGGCGGCGGCGTTCGCCTGGTGGAGGCGCTGGCGGGGATCATCCAGGACGCGGGCGGAGCGTGCGAGACGGGGCGGGAGGTCGAGCAGATCGTCGTCGAGTCCGATCACGCGACCGGCGTCAGGACCGCCGACGGTGAGGTGATCGAGGCGACCAGGGCGGTGCTCGCCGGCGTGACGCCGCAGGCGCTGTACGGCTCGCTTCTCGGGACGGGCCCTGCGGGCCCATTCCTTCAGGAAGCGCAGAGGTTCCGCTACGGCCGGGGCGAGATGCAGATCCACTTCGCGCTGTCCGAGCGGCCGCGCTGGCAGGGCGACGAGCGACTCGGCCGGACCGCGATCGTCCACCTGACGCCCGGCCTGAACGGCGTCTCGCGTGCGGTGAACGAGGCCGACCGCGACCTGCTGCCGGCCGAGGCGACGGTCGTCGTCGGCCAGCCGATGGCGGTCGACCCGTCGCGCGCGCCCGAGGGCCGGTGGATCCTCTGGATCCAGCTCCAGGAGGTCCCGTCGCGTCCGGCCGGCGACGCGGCCGGCGAGCTCGACGTCGGCGACGGGACCTGGACGGAGGAGCTGCGCGAGGCGTACGCCGACCGCATCCAGGGGCGGATCGCCGCTCAGGCGCCGGGGTTCGAGGCGTCGATCCTCCGCCGCGTGACTTACTCGCCCGCCGACATCGAGGCCGCCAACCCGAACATGCCCGGCGGCGACATCTACTCGGGCTCGTGCGCGCTCGACCAGAGCCTGATCTGGCGCCCGCGCCCGGGCCTGCCCGGCCACCGGACGCACGTCGGGCAGCTCTGGCACGTCGGCGCGAGCACGCACCCGGGCCCGGGCCTGGGCGCCGGCTCGGGCACGCTCGTGGCGAAGCAGCTGCTCAAGCGCCGGCTCCGGCGTCGTTGAGGCAAGTAGCCTTTCGCCGTGCCGGTCGATCGCGACCTGTTCGTCGAGATCATGGCGTCGTACCCCGCGGGTGTGGCGGTCGTGACCACACTGGACGCGGACGGGACGCCCCGGGGGCTGACGACGACGGCGGTGTCATCGGTCTCCGCCGAGCCGCCGCTGCTGCTGGTCTGTGTCGATCTGACGTCGCGGACGCTCCCGGCGCTGCGCGCGGGCGGGCGGTTCGTCGTCAATTTCCTCCGCGAGGGGCGCAGCGAGCTCGCGCGCCTGTTCGCGTCGAAGTCGGAGGACAAGTTCGACGGTGTCGAGTGGCATCCGAGCGCCAGCGGAATGCCGGTGCTGGCCGCGGACGCGCTTGCCTGGGCAGAGTGCGTGACGGTGCACGAGCTCGAGCCCGGCGACCACGTCGTCCTGCTCGGCCAGGTGGAGGACGGCGACGGCGCTGCCGACGAGGACGCGCCGCTGATGTACTACCGCCGCTCGTGGGGCGTGTGGAAGCCGGCGCCGCGGGAGATGCCGAGCCGCAAGATCCCGGCTTTGGAGGTCAGCGGGCAGGACCTGCTCTGGGAGGGCGCGGAGCTTTGACGCAAACGGCAGTGACAGGCTCGAGCCTGTCACTGCCTTACGCCGAGGCCGCCGCTCCGGTCTTGAAGTGCGGCATCACGCGAGCGGCGAACAGCTCCTGGTTCTTGATCGCCTGCCAGTGGTCGAAGCCGCCGGGATTGACCGTGATCGAGATCTCCGTCAGCCCCTCGCAGACGTCGCGCACCGCCTCGATTCGCTCGATCACGTCCTCCGGCGTCCCCACCCAGACGATGTCGCCGGCGATCATCTCGTCGTACGGCGTCTCGGCCAGCTTCTCCAGGATCCCCGCCGTGTAGAAGCCGTAGCCGGCGCCGGTCAGCTCGTCGGCCGGCGGCTTCTCGTGCTCGACCAGCGGCGACGCGTTCCCGGCGAGGAAGCCCTTGATCCCCTCCTCGGCCTCGCGGACCGCGGTGTCGCGGTCCTCGTCGAGGTAGCAGGCGTGGATCCAGACGATGTCCGGCTCGGTGCCGAACTCGGCGCACTTCGAGCGGTACAGGTCGAGCTGCTCGCGGAGCGCCTCGTACGGCAGCAAAGGCGGCACGACCACGCCCCAACCGTTCTTGGCCGCGAGAACGTACGTCTTGTCCGAAGTGCCACCCGTGAAGACGCGGAACTTGCCGCGTGGCGGCGGGACGATCCGCGCGTCGTGGACGTCGTAGAACTTGCCCGAGAACGAGAACGGCTCGCCGCCCGACTCCAGGGCCGTGAAGAGGATCTCCAGTGACTCGTCGTAGCGGTCGACCATCTCGCTGTACTGGACACCGGCGCGCCAGGGGATCCAGCCGTGGCCACGGCCGACGCCGAACTCGTACCGGCCGCCCATCAGGATGTCCGCGAAGGCGATCCGCGACGCCAGCACCATCGGGTTGTGGTACGGGAGGACGTGCACGAGCGTCCGGAAGTTGATCCGCGAGGTGCGCTGCGCGGCCGCGGAGAAGAGCGCGATCGGGTCGGGCGACGCCGAGAACTTCGGGAAGAAGAAGTGCTCGATCCCGGAGTACGCGTCGAAGCCGAGACGGTCGGCGTTCTCGATCTGCTCGAGGACCTCGGCGTAGACCTGAGCCGGCTCCTTGCCCGGCCACCACTGGAGCTCGGAGTAGATGCTAAATTTCATGGGGCGATCCTACGATGGCTAGCCGCGCTCGGCACCGAGAGCCGGATCGAGCCCGGCCGGCCGCTCGCGCCGGCGTCCCGGGATCAGGAAGCCTGCGGCGGTGCAGACGACCAGGAACGCGGTCGCCATCACGAACGTCTCGGTGAAGCCGGTTACGAGCGGCTCGCCGTTCGCGGCCAGGTGGCCGGCGATGAAGGTGGCGGAGAGCTGGCCGCCGATCGCGCCGCCGATCGTGCGCATGACGGTGTTCATCCCGCCGGCGGCGCCGGTCTGGTGCGGTTCGACCGCCTGCACGATCAGGTTGCCGAGGCTGCGAACGCGAGCCCGATTCCGAGGCCCATCAGCGCCGCGCTGACCAGCATGTCCAGCGGTGAGCCGTGCGCGACCGCGATCAGCCCGTACGCGGCGGCGGTGAAGCCGGAGCCGACGATCACGGCGGTCTTCGACCCGAACCGCTCGGCGATCCTGCCGGCGAGCGCGCCGACGATCACCATGCCGATCGTGGACGGAAGCAGGTAGAGCCCAGAGACGACGACCGACGCGCCGAAGCCGAAGCCGGTGCTCTTCGGCAGCTGGGCGAACTGCGGGAAGACGACGAACGACGAGTAGAGCCCGGCGCCGAGGAGGAAGGCGGTCAGGTTCGTCGTCCAGACACCCCGGATGCGCATCATGTTCATGTCGATCAGCGGCTGGTCGCTGCGCGCCTCCACCACGACCCAGACCGCGCAGACGACGAGCCCGGCGGCGAGCAGGCCGAGCGTCTTCGGCGAGCCCCAGCCCCACGTGGTCGTCTCGCTCACCGAGAGGAGCACCATCGAGATCCCGCTGCCCATCAGCGCGGCCGCGAGCCAGTTCACGCGCCCCGGGATCTTCACCGGCGACTCGGGGATGTACCGCCACGCGCAGAACGCGGCCGGGACGATCACGAGGAGCGGGAGCCAGAACAGCCACTGCCAGCCGAGGTGCTCGACGACGAGACCGCCGAGCACGATGCCGATCCCGGCGCCGATTCCGAGGATGGCCGAGATCAGCCCGATTCCACCGGCGACCTCGTGCGGTGGGAACTCGTCGCGGATGATCCCGAACGACAGCGGGAAGATGCCGCCGCCGACGCCCTGGATCACCCGCGCCACGATCAGCACGATCAGGCTGTGCGAGACGGCCGCGAGCAGTGTGCCGGCGCCGAACACGACCAGCGTCCAGACGAGGACGTGCTCCTTGCCGAACATGTCTCCGAGGCGGCCCAGGAGTGCGGTGCCCACCGACGCCGACAGCAGGTAGCCGGTGAGGAGCCAGGCGACGCCCGTCTCCGAGGTGTGGAGATCGTGCTGGATCGTCGGCAGCGCCGGAACGACTGCGGAGCTGAGCATCGCGTAGGCCAGTCCCGCGATGGCGAGGACGGCCAGCGTGAGGTGCGGATGCGAGCGCTTGCCGGCCATCCCCGCATTCTGCAGGCGGCGTCCGGGTCAGCGTTCGCGCAGTCGAACGAGAGCTTCGAGCTCCTCGTCGGTGACGAGGCCGCGCTTCTCGGCGCCCAGTGCCTTCACCTGCTCGAGCAGGCCGGGCCACTGCTCCTCGGGCACGTCGAGGCCGAGGCGCTCGACGGCGATCCGGATCGAGTCGATCCCGCTCTTCTTGCCGAGCACGACGGAGCGCTCGGCGCCGACCAGTTCGGACGAGTACGGCTCGATCGCCGGCGGGTCGTGGAACTGGCTCGCGACCGCGCCGCTCTCGCGGCGGAAGAGGTTCTCGCCGACGACCGGCTTCCAGGCCTCGAGCGGCGTGCCGGAGACCTCGGCGACCACGTGCGAGACCGCTCGGGCTCGGTCGAGGCGCAGGTTCGTCCCGACGCCGTAGAGCGCGTCCAGCGTCAGCGCGACCTCGATCAGGTTGGCGTTGCCGCCGCGCTCGCCCATGCCGTTGATCGTCCCCTGGATCCAGGTCGCGCCGGCGCGGACGGCGGCTGCGGCCGCCGCGGTTGCGAGGCCGAAGTCGTTGTGGCCGTGAAAGTGGACGGGGACGTCCGGCCCGAGCCACTGGCGCGTGCGCCCGACCAGCTCGGCGGCCGCCTCGGGCGTGGCGACCCCGATCGTGTCGACGACGACCGCCTCCTTCGCACCCGCCTCGACCGCCGTCTCGTACGCCTGCCGGAAGAACTCGAGGTCGGCGCGGGTGCCGTCGACGCCGAAGTAGGCGACCGTGATCCCGTGTTCCGCGGCGAAGGACACGGCGTTCCGGATGCGCTCGAGCATCGACTCGCGCGAGACGCCGAGCGCGGCCAGCTTCGCGTCGGAGATCGGCGACTCGATCACGCTCGCCAGCACGCCGAGCTCGGCCAACGCTTCTACATCGGCGGCAACGGCGCGCGAGAAGCCCCAGACCTCTGCGTCGAGGCCGGCCCCGGCGATCAGCTTGACCGCGTCCCAGTCGTCCTGCGACACGCGCGGGAAGCCGGCCTCGATCCGTTCGATCCCGAGCGAGTCGATCGCGCGGGCGAGCTCGAGCTTTTGCTGCGGGTCGAGGACGACGCCGACGGTCTGCTCGCCGTCGCGCAGGGTGGTGTCGTAGAGCCCGACGGAGCCGCCGATCGCGTACGGCTCGTTGACCGCCCCGGTCCAGATCAGGTCAGATCTCGACGACGCCATCCGGGAACGGTGACAGCTTCTCCGGGCCGTCGGCCGTGATCAGGAAGTTGTCCTCGAGCCGGAGGCCGCCGCCCTCGGGCCAGTAGATGCCGGGCTCGATCGCCAGCACCATGTTCTCGAGGATCTCGCCACCCCCCGCCTGGTGGGCGTACGGCGGCTCGTGGGCACGGGCTCCGATGCCGTGGCAGATCGGATGGCTCGGCTGGC
>Ga0207661_10000864_pt1 | contig 19886 bp, 20 predicted proteins | sample KBSC713LmetaG_FD_184337 | JGI IMG/M metagenome (GOLD analysis project Ga0207661, IMG submission 184337) | Corn rhizosphere microbial communities from Kellogg Biological Station, Michigan, USA - KBS C7.1-3L metaG (SPAdes) (version 2) | ecosystem: Host-associated > Plants > Roots > Rhizosphere ...
CGGCTCCATCCCTTTCGGCTATGTCCTTCCCCGCCTGCTCCGCGGCGACGACATCCGCCGCCACGGCAGTGGGAACGTGGGCGCGACGAACGTCTGGCGGGTCTACGGTCGCTCGCTGGGCCTGCCAGTGGCGGTGCTCGACGTCCTCAAGGGCCTCGTCCCCGCCGCGCTCGGGCTCCGGCTCGGCGGCGACTGGGTCGGCGTGCTCGCCGGGGCGGCGGCGATGCTCGGCCATGCGCGTCCCGTCTTTCTCGGCTTCTCGAAGGGCGGGAAGATGGTCGCGACGGCCGGCGGGGTCGCGCTCGCGCTTGCGCCGTTCGCCGCCTTGGGCTGCGCCGCGATCTGGCTCGTCGCCTTCGCGCTCACGCGCTACGCCTCGCTCGCCTCGATGCTCGCGGCGGTCGCGCTCCCCGTGCTCTGCCTCGCGCTCGGCTCGTCCTGGCCGGTCGTCGGCTTCACCGCCCTCGCCGCCGTCGCTGTACTGGGGCTCCACCGACAGAACGTCCGTCGCCTGCTCGCCGGCACGGAGCCGCGCTTCGCGCGTGGAGCTCCCTCGCGCTCGTAGGCCGGCCTCAGCCCGCGAGCCAGTCCTCGAGCGAGGTCTGCCGATCGACGGGGGCGCCGCCCGAGAGCTCTGCCCGGAGCTCGCCGGCCGTGCCCCAGCGTTCGGCGACGACGTCGTGATCGTGGATCGTCTCGAGGTTCACCTGGCGTGAGAGCACGAAGTCGTCGTCGTCGAGCCCCGGCTCGAGCTCGAGCAGCTCGGCGAGCGCGATCCGCACGGAATCCTCGACGAAGCGCGGGCGGAGATGCGCATGCTCGACGACGAACAGCTCGTCCGGGCGCTTGAGCAGCTCGAACACGGGGGCGCTCATCGAGCGTTCGACGACGCCCATCAGGTCCTCGGCGTCGAGCTCGCGCTCGGTGCCGACGAGCAGCGTGCCGCGGCCGCGCTGGTTGTGCGTCGCGAGCGGGACGAGCTCGAGGATGCGGTCGACGTCGTCGCCGAACCCCGCCTCGACGAGCCGCTCCGCTGCGTGATCGCGGACGAGGCCCTGCGCGCAAGGGCACGCATTGATCCCGGTCGCCTCGACGCCGACGATCCGGCGCGTCCGCTGCGGGGTCGACGCCGCGATGCCGATCAGCGACACGATCTCCTGGGTCGAGAGCCCCGTGACCGGGGTCGTGCGGCGGAGAGGCCACCGCGCGACGATCCGCACCTCGGCCCGCAGCGCCCGCTGGCGTTCGACGATCTGCGACGCGATCCGGTCGGCGAGCGTCTCGACGAGCAGGCCTTCTCCGAGCACGACCTCGTCGATCGCCTCGTCGAACAGCTCCGGGAACCGCGACATGTGGACGCCCTTCTGGTCGCGCGAGAGGTCGACCGTGCAGTCGATCTCGGCCGACATCAGGATCTCCTGCGCGCCACGGCGGATGCGGATCGCCTTGTGCACCCCGGTCACGCCCGCGCGCGACAGCGCCAGCCCGACGGGCGGAGCCGAGGCCTGCATGTCGCTCACGGTGCGCGCGTCGCTCACCCCGCCACGCTACCTCTCAGAACTAGCGGAGGAGCCTCGACAGGCGGCGGTCCTTGAGGATGCGCCCGCCCGTCTGCTCGGCCGGGCAGTACGTGATCGTGTGCTCCTCGAAGTCCACGCGGCGGAGCGTCTCGCCGCAACGCGGGCACGGCTCGCCGAAGCGGCCGTGCACGAGATACACGACGGCGTCGCCCTTCCCCTCGATCCGCAGCTCGAGGGCGCGCGCGAGGTTCTCGCGGATCGTCGTCGCAAGCGCCTCGACCTCGCCGTCGTCGAGGTCGGTCGAGAGCCGGAATGGCGAGAGCCGCGCCTCCCACAGGATCTCGTTCGCATGCGCGCGCCCGATGCCGGCGAGCGCGCGCTGGTCGCGAAGCAAAGGGTGCAACTGGCGGCGCTCACGGACGAGGATCGGCGCGAGTAGCTCGGCGTCGACGTCGAGCGCGTCGGGCCCGAGGTGCGACAGGTCCGCCTCGAGCTGGTCAGGGGTGACGATCCAGACGCCCGCGCGCTTCTTCTTGCCCGCCTCCGTGAGCGCGAGCTCCCCGCCGTCCGCGAAGCGCAGCTGGAACATCGGTTTCGCGGGCCCCTTCTTGCCGGCTGGGATGTAGCGGAGGCGGCCCGCGCTCATCAGGTGCACGCGGAGAAACAGCTCGCCGTCGTCCGTCGGGAACAGCAGGTTCTTCCCACGCCGCTCAGCGCCCGTGAACCGCCGTCCCTCGAGGGCGTCCGGGCGAGGATCGAACGTCTTCAGCGTCGCGACGTGACCCGGGCGCGCAGACTCGATCGGCGCGCGCGTCACATCGGGGTCGAGCTCGCGCACCCAGGCCTCGACCTCGGGCAGCTCCGGCATGGCCTCAGCGTACTTCCCGGCTCGTCGCGTAGGCTCGGACGCCGTGGAGCCGATCGTGGTCGAGGTGACGCGAGGGCCCGTCGTCGAGGCCCGACACGTCGTCCATGCGGTGGCGATCAGCGACGGGAAGCTCGAGCTCGCGCTCGGGGACCCCGGGCTCGTCACCTTCCTGCGCTCCTCTGCGAAGCCCTTGCAGGCGCTACCCACCGTGCGGGCGAGACCGGATCTCGACGACGAGGAGATCGCGCTGATGTGCGCGTCGCACCTCGCCGCGCCCGAGCAGCTCGCGGTCGTCCGCCGGCTCCTCGCGGCCGCGCCCGCCCGCGAGGACGAGCTCGAGTGCGGCATCGACGACTCGCGGATCGAGCACAACTGCTCCGGGAAGCACGCAGGGCTGCTCGCGCTGTGCCGCGCACGCGGCTGGCCATCGGACGGCTACCGCCTCGCCGGGCATCCGTGTCAGGAAGCGATGCTCGCCGAGATCGCCGCTGCGGCCGGGCTCGATCCCGCTGCGATCCCGACTGCGATCGACGGCTGCGGCGTCCTCACCTTCGGGCTCACGCTCGAGCGCGCCGCCACGGCCTTCGGGCGACTCCCTCGGCTCGACGGTGGAGAGCGAGTCGTTCGCGCGATGCGCGCGAACCCGGACCTGTTGCGCGGCCCCGTCGCGCTCGACGTGCAGCTGATCCGGTCGCTCGACGGCTGGTTCGCGAAGGGTGGCGCAGAGGGTCTCTTGTGCGCTGCTTCCGCCGACGGACTGGTCCTCGCGCTCAAGGTGATGGACGGATCGTTCCGGGCGCTCGCGCCAGCGTTGACGCACGTGCTCGGACGGCTTGGCGTCGAAGGCGAGGCTCTCGGCGGCCTCGAGGTGACCAACGCCCGCAGGGAACGAGTCGGCGAATTACGCGTTGTCCGGTAAGACACCGATTGTGACGGATCCTGTAGTCAACCCCGTGACGATTCCCTTTCCAAACACCTGGGGCGTGTATACGATCCCCCGCCGAAGGGACTGAGCCGGGGCGTCGAGGTCCGGCTCGCTGCGTTCGAGGGTCTGTTTCTCAAGCTGGGTTCGTCGCTGGTTTCGAAGATCTGTCTCCGTCAACCGCCTGGCAGAAAGAGGGGTTCATGCTCTCCGTCGATATCGCCCTTCCGGACGTCGATGAGCTCCACAAACTCGTCGAGCAGGGACAGGAAAAGGGGTTCCTGACCTACGACGAGATCGTCAAGTCGCTCGAGGACGTCGAGCTGACGAAGGAGCAGCTCGAGGACTTCACGACGTACCTCATCGACCATGCGATCGAGCTCGTCGAAGGCGAGCAGCACAAGGCGCTGCCCCACGAGCAGCCGATCGTGCCACCGGAGGAGAGTTCGGCACCGAAGCTGGACCTCACGGTCGAGCCCTCGCTCGACTCCCTGCGGCTCTATCTGCGCGAGATCGGCAAGGTGCCGCTCCTCACCGCCGACCAGGAGGTCTCGCTCGCGAAGCGGATCGAGCGCGGCGACGAGGCGGCGAAGCAGCACATGATCGAGGCGAACCTGCGGCTCGTCGTGTCTATCGCCAAGGGGTACCTGGGGCGTGGCCTCTCCTTCCTCGACCTCATCCAGGAAGGATCCCTGGGGCTCATCCGCGCGGTCGAGAAGTTCGACTACCGCAAGGGGTTCAAGTTCTCGACGTACGCGACCTGGTGGATCCGTCAGGCGGTGACGCGTGCGATCGCGGACAAGGCGCGCACGATCCGGATCCCGGTCCACATGGTCGAGAAGCTCAACAAGGTCGTCCACATCGAGCGCCAGCTCGTCCAGCGGCTCGGCCGCGAGCCGAACCCGGAGGAGATCGCGGAGGAGCTCGAGATGACGACCGACGAGGTACGGGAGATCCTGCGGATGGCGCAGCTCCCCGTCTCGCTCGAGAAGCCGATCGGCGAGGAGGAGGACTCCTCGCTCGGTGACTTCGTCCCCGACGACCAGGCCGAGTCGCCGTTCGACACCGCGTCGCTCTCGCTCCGCCGGGAGGACATCGAGGCCGCCCTCGGCTCGCTTCCGGATCGTGAGCGGAAGGTGATCGAGCTCCGCTTCGGGCTCCTCGGCGAGGCTCCGTGCACGCTCGAGGAGGTCGGGCGCACGTTCGGGGTCACGCGCGAGCGCATCCGTCAGATCGAGAACAACACGCTGAAGCGCCTCGAGACCCTGCCCGAGGCCCAACCGCTCAGAGACTGCGTTTAGGAACGTGGGGGAAACCATGTTTCCCCCACGAGCCCCCTTCTTCTGCGCCGTGGGGTCGCAACGGGTCGTTGGCCTCTCGGGCGAGTGAATCGCCCTTCGGCCGCGACGGTTTCGGTTCCTCGACGGACCTACGCCGCTAGGGCGTCGGCCTTCGCGAGGGCGTCGAGCACGGTCGTACGCATGTCGGAGCCGAGTTGCGCGACGTCCGCGTCGAGCGGGGCGGACGCGGTCACGGTGAGCCAGACCGCGCCCGACTTCACGTCGCCGACGAGGACCTTCGTCGCCCCGTGCCTGACGCCCGGCAGACCGTCGACTGCCTCGAGAACGATGTTCCGCGCCCCCTCGAGCGATGCTCCCAGTCGGACGGGGAACTCCGCGGAGACCACGCGCCGCGGGTCGCGGATCGTGCGGTTGACGATCATCGCCGAGGTCAGCTGGCTGTTGGGGATAAACACCCGCCGCGCCTCGTCGGTGACGAGGGTCGTGTAGAGGAGGTCCATCTCCTCGACGAACCCGGTGTGCTCGCCGACGGTGACGCGGTCGCCGAGTCGGAGTGGCTGCGCAAAGGCGACGAGCATGCCCGAGCCGAGGTTCGAGAGCGGCGTGTTGAACGCGAGCCCGACGAAGATCGCCAGCACCGCGCTCGACGCGAGGAGCGCGTTCACGATCTGATCGGTCTCGGGAAAGATCGAGAGCACGTTCCAGACCGCGATCGCCGCAACGAGCGCCACGATCACGCGCCGCAGGAACAGGAGCGACGTCCTGCGTCGCGCGGCCTCTGCAGGGTCACGCTTCGCGAGTCGTCGCTCGTAGCGCTCGAAAACGACGCCCAGCCCGAAGCGCACGCCGAGCACGATCAGCAGGCCGACCCCGGCCGTGACGATCGCCTCGACGGTGCGCCCGCTCACGCTGGGCACATTCGGCGCGCAGGACGCCGAGCCTGCCCATCCCGAGGCGTCACCGAGGTAGTTGCGACCGCGACAGCGGGCGCCTTCAGGGGTATGCCCCCGCCGCAGGCGGGGGATGAAGCGGCAGGATTCCGCTCCTGCGGAATCCTGCTTCGCGAGCAAGCCCTCAGGGATGTGCCCCTGCCGTAGGCGGAGGATCAAGCCGCAGGAATCCGCTGCTGCGGATTCCTGCCTGGCGAGCCAACTTCAGATCGTCGGTTCGCGCTCGGGCTCGCGCTCGAGCTGGAAGGCCGCATGCAATCCGCGCACCGCCTCCGGGATCCGGTCGCGGCCGATCATGCAGGAGATCTTGATCGGCGAGGTCGAGATCATCTCGAGGTTGATCCCGAGGTCGGCGAGCGTCCGGAACATCGTCGCCGCGACACCCGGGTGCGAGCGCATACCCGCGCCGATCAGCGAGACCTTGCCGAGCTCGTGGTTCTCGCCGACGTCGAACGAGCCGAGCTCGACCTGCGCCGCCTCGAGCGCGCTGCGCGTGGCTGGAACGTCCTCGGCCGGCACCGAGAACGACATCTCCGCGCGGCCGTGGACGACGTTCTGGATGATCGTGTCGACGTTGACCTGCGCGCCTGCGACCGCGTCGAAGATCATCGCGGCGACGCCGGGCCGGTCGGGGATCCCGGTCAGGGTGAACACGACGTCCGTCTCCGAGTGGGTGACGGCCGAGACGATCGGCTGCTCCATGCCCTCTGCCTCCTGCACCCAGGTTCCCTCCTCCTCCGAGAACGTGGAGCGCGCATGGATGCGCACCCCGTGGCTTCGTGCGAGCTCGACCGACCGCAGCATCAGGACCTTCGCGCCGGACGCGGCCATCTCGAGCATCTCGTCGTACGACACGACGTCGAGCTTCCGTGCCTCAGGGACGATCCGCGGGTCGGCGGTGAACACGCCGGGGACGTCCGAGTAGATCTCACACGCGCCGCCGAGCGCGGCTGCGAGCGCGACCGCGGTCGCGTCCGTCCCGCCGCGCCCGAGGGTCGTCACGTCCATCGTGTCGCGCGAGAAGCCCTGGAACCCGGCGACCAGCGCGATCCTCCCCTGTTCGAGCGCCGCGCGGATCCGGTCGCCGCGGATCTCGCGGATCTTCGCGCGTGTATGCACCGAGTCCGTGAGGATCCCGGCCTGCGAGCCGGTGAACGAGACCGCTTGCTCGCCGAGGTCGTGGATCGCCATCGCGACCAGCGCGCAGGCGATCCGCTCACCCGTGGAGAGCAGCATGTCGAGCTCACGCGGGTTCGGAGCAGGCGAGACGTCGCTTGCGAGCGCCAGCAGCGTGTCGGTCGTCTTCCCCATCGCGGAGACCGTGCCGACCACGTCGAGCCCGCGGCGCTTCGCCTCGACGAATCGCTTCGCGACGAGCCGGACCTTGTCCGGGTCGGCGACGGACGAGCCGCCGAACTTCATCACGATCGTCTCGGTCATACGAGCTACTCCACGAGGCCCGGGCGCCGGTAGGGGGCGAGGCCGGGCGGGACGGGTGTGCCGGGGCGGAGCGTCGCATCCGGCACGGGCTCGAGCGCCTGCACCACGAGCGGCACGTGTCCCGCCCAGACGTCGAGCTCCGCATCCGGCGTGTCGCCGTCCTCGGGCCCGCCGTCGCGGATCTTGGCGGACGCCTCGTCGAGCGGGAGTCGGAGCACCGACGTCGCCTTCAGCTCCTTCCGGGTCGGTTGCCGCGCCTCCGCCCAGCGACCCGGCAGGAGCTTCTCGGTGAAGGCCTCCAGCGCGGCGAGCTTCTCGTCCGGCTCGTCGACGAGCGTTGCGGCGCCGAGAACGACCACCGAGCGGTAGTTCATCGAGTGCTCGAACACCGAGCGCGCGAGGACGATCCCGTCGAGCAGCGTCACCGTGAGGCAGACCGGAGTCCGCCCCGACAGCGCGCGGAGCGCGCGGCTTGCGGCCGAGCCGTGCACGTAGACCTGGTCGTCGATGCGCGCGTGCAGAGTCGGGATCACGTACGGCTGACCGTCGATGACGAACCCGAGATGCGCCACGAGACCGGCGTCGAGGACGGCCTCGATGGCCTCGCCGTCGTAGCGGCCGCGCTCGGGGAGACGTCGGACCCGCACACGGGGCGAGGCGGCCTGGTGCGCGCGTTGCGGCATGCGTCAAGCCTACGGGCACGCACGGATCGGTTATCGCTCGCCGGAGGTCGACGTGCAGGCATAGTGAGACGCGTTGCCGAGCGCCCGCCCCCGTCGGACGTCCCGGGCATATGAGTTCGAATCCCAGGAGGGACTGATGAGAAGCAGATGGGTTGCGGTCTCGGCCGTCGTCGTGTGCCTTGCGCTCGCGGCACCGCTCGCGTCGTTCGCCGCAGGCACCGACCTGACCGTCGCGAAGGCGACGACCATCACGGTCATCGCCGGCAAGCCGACGGAGTTCCACTTCACGCTCTCGAAGAAGTCGGCCGCCAAGGGCGCCGCCACCTTCAAGATCGTGAACAGGGGCAAGCTCGCGCACGACTTCAAGATCGCCGGCAAGACGTCGAAGATGGTCCAGCCGGGCAAGTCGACGACGCTCAAGGTCACGCTGAAGAAGGGCAAGCAGAAGTACGAGTGCACCGTGCCGGGCCACGCGGCCGCCGGCATGAAGGGGATCCTGGTCGTCAAGTAGCGCCGTTGTGCTCCGCGGACGGGAGCGCCCGGCGGCGCCCCCGTCCGCGAATCTCGGGTCGGCGAAACGGCCGGTGGGCACCGCCTCTCGGCCAGGACGCGCAGCAGCCTCGCGAGCGGCACACACACTCCTAACGGGGCCGTACGGGGCCGTCACTAGGGTTCCGTGATGGACCGGACGCTCCGCTTCCGGCTCGGGGTCGTGTTGGCGCTTCTCGCGCTCGCCGCATCGGTCGCGGCAGCGCCGGACGCGTCCGCCGCTTCGGGCACGCAGCCAGTGGCGTCGCTTGCGCCCCGTGAGACAGCCGCCCAGTGGGCGCGTCTCGTGCGCGGGCACGACCCGCAGCCGCTCGCTGTCGCCGCGGGCTGCCGGCCGTTGCACGCTGTCTTCTACGCGGCGACGGACTGGCTTCGTCTCGCGACCAAGCTCGCGGCGCAGGCGTCGCCCTGCGCCCAGTACTCCGTCTCGATCCCGCCGCTCGTCGCGGACAAGACAAAGCCCCGGCCCGACCAAGCCTGGCGGATCCGCGCCCTTGGGCCGAGCTTCCATGCGCTTGCGGAGATCCACCTGACCGCCTGGCAGAAATGGGTCAATGCGGGGAACGGCTCGTGGTACGAGGCGGGCGTCGAGGCGCGGCGCCGTATGGCCGCAGCCGGCTACGACGTCGCGGCCGGCGACACGTGGGCGCTCAACGAGCTGTCGTCGGCCGTCCGGCGCGGTGACGGCACCTGGCGGACCAACGTGCGCGAGCTCATGCGCGGGCTGTACGACGCGGGCGGCGAGCAGGCGCCTGCGCGGGGCGTCGTCTTCGTGGTCGGCGTCGGTCAGCGCGTCACGACGGTCGCGACATACAAGGCACGGCTGCAGGAGTGGCTCCAGGACAGTGCGTTCTGGGTCGACATGAATGCCTACGTCGGCGACTGGGCGCAGGAGGTCTACGGCGACGTCCGCTCGTACGCGGTCCCGGGCAGCCCGGTCATCCAGCGGCGCGACGCGCTCACCGACTACCTCGAGCACCCGGATCTCCTCGCGGCGGCGGGTGGGGCGGTCTCCGGGACGGCCAACGCGTTCCTCGCGCAGACCGCGAGCCCGCTTGGAAGCGCGGCGTGGCAGTGGGACGGCTCGTTCGGCTGGACCCTCGTCGACGCGCCGCTGATGCAGCAGTTCGTCTCCGCGCAGGTCTACGCGATGCGCAGTCACGATGCATCGTCGGGCCGGGCCGAGGACCGCTGGGGGTTCGCGTGGGCGCCGCGGAACCCCGGCAGCGTCCCGAAGAACGAGTTCGCCTCCGCCGCCGGCTCGGTGCTCGACCGGCTCGCGGCCGCGATCCGCGACTCGGCGGCCGACTCCCCGTCCGATCCGGGCGTGCTCGCGTGCGGTCCGCCCGGCAAGAACCTCTGGTGCGGCGGCGACCTCGTCGGCGCCAACCCGACCCCCAGCTGGGCGACGTTCCGCGCGTGGTCGCCGACCACGCTCACCTTCGTGACGCCGCCGCCGACGCTCGTCGCCGGGGCGGTCTCGACTCCGATCACGATCCAGCCTCAGGTCGCCAACGTGCCGGCGCGGCCTCAGACGCCGCTCGACGTGACGATCACCACCTCGTCGCCGACCGGCACCCTCGCGACGAGCACCACAGGCCCGTTCACGCCGACCGTGACCGTGCAGCTCGCGCCGGGGGCCTTCTCGACCGTCCAGGTCTACTACCAGGACACGACCTCGGGGACGGCGACTCTCACAGCGAGCGCGGCAGGGGCCGTCGCGGGGACGCAGTCGCTCACCGTCTCGGGCGCCCCCGCGGTCTCTCTGGCGATCGAGCCGGCCGCCACGACGCTTCCCCTGGGGGCGACCGCGTCGTTCAGCGCGGTCGGCGTCGACGCGTTCGGAAACCCGATTCCCTCCCTGTCGGCGGCCTGGACGCTCGCGCCCGGGACCCCCGGGACGCTCGCGCCGACGAGCGGGCCCTCGACGACGTACGCCGCGTCCGGCCGGATCGGGAAGGGACAGGTGATCGCGACCGTCACGACCCCCACGGGCCTCCTCACCGCGACGGCGACGATCACCGTCACCCCACCGCCCGTCGTACGGGTCGCGGCAATCCGCTACGGGGTTCGGAAGCGGACGCTGAACGTCTACGTCACCGTCGTGGATGCTCGCGGGCGCCGTGTCCCGAATGCCGCCGTGACGGTGTTCCTCTACCGAAACGGCAAACTGTACGCGCGGGCCGGTGGGAGGACGGTCGGGGGCCGGATGACCTTTACGCGGCCCGCTTCGACCGGCACCTACCGCGCCGTCGTCAGGAAGGTGACCGCGACGGGTCTGCGCTGGAACGCGAAGACGCCCGTGAACCGCTTCGTGCGAAAGCCGCGTCGGTAGCTCAGACGGGCTCCGTGCCAGGCACGGGGGGCCGGGCGCGGAAGGAGAGGAGCAGGCCGCCCATCGTCGCGAGCCACGCGATGAGCGCGACCCACACCATCACCTGCGAGAAGATCTCGATCGGCTGGAAGTCTGAGGCGAGCGAGAGTCGGTACGTCGCGACGGCGTACATGCCGAGTGGGAAGACGAGGCTCCAGTACATCGGCGCGTACGTGAGCGGATAGCGGCGGACGGCGTGTCGCCAGACCCCGAAGATCACGAGCAGCGGGATCCACCAGGTCGCCCAGGCCCAGAGGATCAGCGTGGTGCCGTTCACGAACGGCCGCATCGCGAGCAGGAACGGCAGGTCGGGCTCGGTCAGGATCAGCGTCGACCCCGCGTTCGTGGCGATCGCGGCGGCGCCCATCACGACCCAGAAGAGCGGGTTCATCTCCGCCGCGTCGACGGGAAGGAAGAAGATCCGGTACGCGAACAGCGTCACGAAGATCCCGTAGAAGACGATCCCGACGCCCCACAGCGCGTACACCGCGACGAAGATCGTGTCCTCGAGCGAGCCGAACTCGCCTGCGAGCGGCGCGCCGAGCAGGACGAGCGACTCGGTGCCGACGATCGCGATCAACCAGCCGCCGTGGACGACGTCGGCGCCCGTCTGACCCTCGTCGAAGGTCAGCACCGCGAAACTGAAGTAGCCGAGGGCCACCCACGCCGAGAGCGCGCCGAGCCAGAGGACCAGGGCCCCGTGGTCGTGGCCGCGAAGGTGCAGCTGGAGCCCGAGCACGTCGGAGGCCGCGACGAGGGTGAAGAACGTGAAGACGAGCCGAGGGTCGAGGAGGTCGTGCCAGACCGCGCGAGGCCACGCGAGCACCCGAACGACGAACAGAGCGAGCAGCACCGGGAAAGCGACCAGGGTGACCCCGAACAGGATGTCCGAGATCCGGTCGTGGCTCAGGTAGTAGAACGCGTTCGAGACGATCCCGGTTGCCATGACGAGGGCGAAGTAGCCGGGGTACATCCCGCGGAGCCCCTCCCGGACCGCCCGCCACGCTGCGTCCATGCGCGCAGGCTACGTCCTTCCGCAGAGCTCGGCCCGCAGGTCGGGCCTCCAATGCTTCAATTATGGAAGGATTGAGCGGGGCAGGCGGTTGATGCACCATAGGCAGCCGGTTTCGAACTCGAGGAGGTTTGGATGAACTTGAAGCTTGGCGACATCGCGCCCGATTTCGAGGCGGAGACGACGGACGGCCCGATCGCGTTCCACGACTGGGTGGGCGACTCGTGGGCCGTGCTCTTCTCGCACCCGAAGGACTTCACGCCGGTCTGCACGACCGAGCTCGGCTACATGGCGAGCATCAAGCCGGAGTTCGACCGGCGGAACGTGAAGATCATCGGGCTCTCGGTCGACCCGGTCGAGCGGCATACACAGTGGGCGTCCGACATCGAGGAGACACAGGGCACCGCGCCCAACTACCCGATCATCAGCGACGCGGACTTCAACGTGTCGAAGCTGTACGGGATGCTGCCGGCGGAGGTCGACGGCGATCCCACGGAGCGCACGCCTGCGGACAACCAGACCGTGCGGAACGTCTTCGTGGTCGGCCCGGACAAGAAGGTCAAGCTGATCCTCGTGTACCCGATGTCGACCGGACGGAACTTCGACGAGGTCCTGCGCGTGATCGACTCGCTCCAGCTGACCGCGGAGCACAGCGTCTCGACGCCGGCCAACTGGCGGGACGGCGACCCCGTGATCATCTCCGGCTCGGTGTCCAACGACCAGGCCAAGGAGTTGTGGCCCGACGGCTGGGAGGAGCCCAAGCCGTACATCCGGATCGTGCCCCAGCCGGAAAAAGCCGCCTAGTCGGCGAGGGGGGCCCGGCCCCGGCCGGCCGCCCCCCTCAGCCCCCGTAGGCGGTCTCGAATCCCTCGCGCCAGCTGGGATGGCGCAGGGTCCAGCCGAGGTCGCGGCGCGCCTTCGCGTTCGACGCGCCCCTGATCTCCGTCATCAGGACGACGCCGACCTCCCCGGCGAAGACCCGTGCGAGCCAGCGTGGCACGCGGAACGGCGGCTTGGCGTGAATCGCCTCTGCCAGCGCGGGAAGCCACTCGCGGACCGGTGCGGGGTCGCTGTCGACGACGTTGTAGACCCCCGGCTCGCCCTGTTCGACGGCGAGCACCGTCGCCGCCGCGGCGTCGTCCAGGTGCACGAAGGACCAGACGCCACCGCCGTCACCGACGAGCGGAAAGCGCCGCCGGCGGACGAGCTCGACCTGTGCGTCGTCGGGGGCCCCGTAGAGCCCGCCATAGCGGAGCACGACGCCGCCGGCGTCCTGGACGCGCCCTTCGAGATGCTCGATCGCGTCCAGCGTCTCGCGCATCTCCGGCAGCGGCTGCGCGTCGAGCGGGTCGTCCTCCGACTTCACGGGGCCGCCCTCGCGCGCATACGGCCAGCCGGCATAGCTCTGCGCGACCACGCGCGTGACGCCTGTCTTGCGCGCCGCCTCGAGCAGGCTGTCGGTCCCGTCGGTGCGCAGGCGATTCGTGTCGGCGAAGCTCTCGTCCCAGTGGCGGAAGTCCGTCTTGCCCGCCAGCGCCGTCGCCTCGTGCACGATCGCATCCGGCTCGGCGTTCGCGACCACCTGGCTCGTCGCGTCCGGGTCGAGCATGTCGAGCACCACGGGCTTCGCGCCCAGGGCCCGTAGGAGATCGGCATTCTCCGAGGACCGCGACGTGCCGATCACCTCGTGTCCTCGCTCGACGAGCTGGCAGACGAGCCTGGTTCCCACAGCGCCCGTCGCACCGGCGACAAGAACCCTCATGCCTCGCCGGTACCCGGACGCTCGCATTCGAAAACGGGATTCGGAAACGCGAACAGTGCGGGTTTCCGCACCGTCCGGCCCCGAGGCGATTGCTTAGCATGGCCCTGATGGCGGACGCGTCGCTCACCGTCAAGCCCGCCGCGGCAGAGCTCGAAAGCCTGCTCGAGAGCCATCGGCGAGAGCTGACGGGATACTGCTACCGGATGCTCGGCTCGGCTTTCGACGCCGAGGACGCCGTCCAGGAGACGTTCGTCCGCGCATGGCGGAGCTTCGACCGCTTCGAGGGCCGCTCGTCGCTGCGCTCCTGGCTGTATCGGATCGCGACCAACGTCTCGCTCGACATGCTGAGCGGGCGCGAGCGCCGCGCCAGGCCGATGGACCTGGGCCCGTCCCGCGAACCGGTCGCCGAGAACCTCAACCTGCTACCCGAGGTCACGTGGATCGAGCCGATCCCCGACGGACGGGTCGTTCCCGACGGCGATCCGGCGGAGGTCGCGATCGCGCACGACACGATCAGGCTCGCGTTCATCGCGGCGCTCCAGCACCTTCCGCCCCGACAGCGGGCGGTCCTGATCCTCTGCGAGGTCCTCCGCTGGCAGGCCTCCGAGGTTGCAGAGCTGCTCGAGACGAGCGTCGCGTCGGTCAACAGCGCGCTGCAGCGGGCGCGCGCGACGCTCGACGCGACGGACCTGACGATGGATGCACCCCTCTCGATCGAGGCGGCGGACGCAGAGCTGCTCGAGCGCTACGTCCGGGCGTTCGAGCGCTACGACATGGAGGCGCTGACGGCGCTGATCCACGAGGACGCGACGCAGTCCATGCCGCCGTACGACATGTGGCTGACGGGGCGCGACGACATCTTCCGCTGGTGGTTCGGCCCGGGGATCGGCTGCCAGGGATCTCGGGTGATCCCGACGATCGCCGCGAACGGCGCCCCGGCATTCGGCCAGTACAAGCCCGCGGAGGGCGGTGGCTACGAGCCGTGGGCGCTCCAGGTGGTCGAGGTGCGGGACGGGAAGATCGGCGAGCTGACGTTCTTCCTCGACACGGAGCGGGTGTTCCCGCTGTTCGGCCTGCCGTTGACGTTCGATGGGTAGCTACTCCGCGAGCACGTCGTCGAGGCCCATGAAGGCGACGAGCGCACGGAGCTCGTCGGACGTTCCGCGCAACCGGACCTGGCATGAGCACCGCCTCGCCGCCAGCTGGAGCCGGGCGAGCGCGTCGACCGTGACGGCGTCCGGCTCGACGCCGTCGACCTCGCAGTAGGCGACCTCCGGGCGGGCCCGCTGCAGCAGGGCACAGACGCGGTCGCACAGTCCGGGAAGGTCGCCGCGCGCGATCGGTCCGTGGATGGTGAAGGCGATCGCCCGCGGCCCCGTGGTCATCCGAGGTCTGACCCGTTCCCGCCGAGAAACTCATCGGGCACGGACCGATGAGTTCCCGTCGGCCGGATCGTCTACCCGACCGGAACCGACGCGAAAGGACGTTGTTTGAGCGCACTCGACACCCGCACCCGCTGGCTCGCACTGATCGTCCTGTGCCTGGGCGACCTGATGATCGTCCTCGATACCACGATCGTGAACGTCGCCCTGCCGTCGATCCGCGAGGACCTCGGCTTCTCCGAGACGTCGCTCGCCTGGGTCGTCAACGCATACCTCCTGACTTTCGGCGGCTTCCTGCTGCTCGGCGGGCGGCTCGGCGACCTGTTCGGCCACCGGCGGATGTTCCTCGGCGGCGTGACCCTGTTCACACTCGCGTCGGTCACCTGCGGGCTCGCGACGAGCCAGGGGATGCTCGTCGCCGCGCGGGCCGTGCAGGGGCTCGGCGGGGCGGTCGTCTCGGCGGTCGCGCTGTCGCTGATCATGAGCCTCTTCACCGACGCGGGCGAGCGCGCAAAGGCGATGGGCGTGTTCGGGTTCGTAATGGCGGGCGGCGGCAGCCTGGGCGTGATGCTCGGCGGGATCCTCACCGACACGCTCGACTGGCACTGGATCTTCCTCGTCAACGTGCCCATCGGCGTCGCCGTGATCCTGCTCTCGCTGCGGCTCGTCCCGGCCTCTCGCAGCGCAGCCGTCGGCGGCAGGCTCGACGTCGCGGGCGCGGTCACCGTCACCGCGGCGTTGATGCTCGCCGTCTACGCCGTCGTCAAGGGCAACGACGTCGGATGGACGGCCGCGCGGACGCTCGGGATGCTCGGCCTCTCGGCCGCGCTGTTCGTCGCGTTCGTCGTCCTCGAGTCGCGCGTCTCCGCGCCGCTCGTGCCGCTCCGGCTCTTCAAGCTCCGAAACGTGGCGACCGCGAACGTCGCGGGCGTGTTCTGGGCGGCGGCGATGTTCGCCGCGTTCTTCGTCTCGGCGCTGTACCTGCAGCTGGTGCTCGGCTACAGCCCGCTCCAGGTCGGGCTCGTCTTCCTCCCGTCGAACGTGATCATGGCCGTGTTCTCGCTCGGCCTCTCGGCGAAGCTCGTGATGCGCTACGGGATCAAGCTGCCGCTCTCGACCGGGCTCCTGCTCGCAGCCGCCGGGCTCGCCCTGCTCGCCCGCGCGCCGGTCGAGGGCGACGTGCTCCTCGACGTGCTGCCGGGCATGCTGCTGATCGGGATCGGCGCCGGCATGGCGTTCAACCCCGTGCTGCTCGCCGCGATGAGCGACGTCGCGCCGGAGGAGTCCGGCCTCGCCTCCGGGGTCGTCAACACGTCGTTCATGATGGGCGGCGCCTTGGGCCTGGCCGTCCTCGCGAGTTTGGCTGCGTCGCGGACCGAGTCGCTCGAGTCGTCGGGCAGCGACGCCGTCGCGGCGCTGAACGGCGGATACCACCTGGCGCTGCTTGGCGGCGCGCTCTTCGCTGCCGTCGCCGCGGGAGTCGCTGCGGTGTTCCTCCGCACCGGCGAGGTCGCCGACGTCGGGCACGAAGCCCGCGACGCGCACGGCATGACCGCGGTGCCGGAGCGCGACTGACCTAGACGGCCGGGGCGCGCGCTCGCAGGGCGGGCACCCCCGCTCTGAGCGTGACCGCCGCTGCGACACAGGCGGTGAGCGCCGAGCCCACGAGGATCAGGGCGCCGACGAGCGTGAGCACCTCTGCGCCCCGCAGCACGCCGTTCAGGAGCGTCTCGACGCCCACGGCGAAGAGGATCGCCTCGGCGAGCCAGATCGGGCGTGGATAGAGGGCCGCCTGCTTCGGTCGCGGGCCTGCAGGCCACCACGTCCACGCCGAGAGCGACAGCAGCTTGCCGAGATGCCCGAGCGTCACGCCGGCAGCCCATCCCAGCAGCAGCGCCGTGACGTAGCCCATGAGCCGCGACGGGGAGGGATCGAGGCCGAACACCATGCCGAGGCCGAGGATCGTCGCCTGGAGCAGGAAGAAGACGCCCGTGACGACGTGCGTGAGCGGGCCCTCGAGGCCTTCGAGCCGGTGCTGGCGGCCGATTCGGGCCGTCAGCACCGCGAATGCGACCACTGCGCCGAGCACGAGCAGCGCGCCGACGGCGATCATCGCTCGCCACCCGAGCGCGAGGCCGAGGACGAGCAGCCAGAGCCCGGCAGTGAGCACGAGCTCCTCGACGGGAAGCCGCCGCCGCGGCTCCGCGGGTGCGAGCGAGAGCATCGGCGTGAGCGTCCGTCCGACCGTGACGATGAGGAGCGTCAGCCAGCCGATCACCGCGAGGTGCAGGTGGATCGCGATGACCCGGTCGTGCGGGATCCCGAACAGCGGCGTGAAGCGGCGGTCGGCCAGCGCGGCGCCGACGACGAGCGCCGCGCCCGCATGGAACGTCGAGGCGGCCACGCCGAAGCGGCTCGCGAGGAGCATGCGGCCACGAGGGGCCCGCGCGACGAGAGCGGCGACCTCCCACGCGACGAGCACGAAACCGAGCGCCACGGCGGCTGCCGCGAGCCAGGTCGTCGTGTCGAGGTCGTGCGCGATCGCGTACGCGAGGACGGGCCCTGCGCAGAGCAAGGGCAAGGCAGCCCAGCCGCGCCACACGGTGACGTCGTTCCGGAGGAGCGTCGGCAGCACGTGGAGTGCCGCACCGGTGACCGCCAGCGGAAGGAATGCGAGACCGACGAGATGCACGGCCAGCAGGACTTCCTGCGAGGCGAGCCCTTCGTTCGCCAGCTGCTCCGCCGCAGCCACGAGAGCGGCTGCGGCGGCGAGCCAGCAGAGCAGGGCAGCCCCGAAATACGACGCGACGAGCGCGACCGGCGCCGGCCGGCCGACGCGCGCTCCGCTGCTCACGCCGCGGCGAGCGCCCGCGGGAACAGCACGTTGTTCTCCTCGTGGATGTGCTGGTGGAGGTCGCGCTCCAGCTCGTGGAGCCCGTCCAGCGTGGCCCGGTGCGTGTTGCAGAGCGCCTGCCCGAGGTCGTAGCCGCCGGTCAGGTCGCGCATGCGCGACAGGCTCGCACCCGCCCATTCGTGGTCGTGCTCGAGCTCTCGCACCTGCTCGGCGTCGTAGGGCCCGCCCGCACGGACGAGCGGGAACAGCTGCGTCTCCTCGGCTGCAAGATGCTCCTCGAGCTCGCTGCGGAGAGTGGTGAACGTCTCGCGCAGCTCGACCACAGAGGGGCGCTCCTCGCCGTGCGCGCGCACGACCTTCTCGAGCAGGGCCTCCAGCCGTGGTAGCTCCTGGCGAAGACGGTCGTGGTGCTCCGAGACGATGTGGTCGCACAGCTCTGTGAGCGGGACGGTCGTCCAGTCCCGCTCGCTCGCGGGCAGGTCCGCGGCGGCTTCGAGCGCCGCCACCGCCTCCCCCACGGGAAGGCCGCGCGCCGCGCACGCCTCGGTGAGCGGCGTCTTGCCCCCGCAGCAGTAGTCGAGCCCGAGCTCCTCGAGGACACGTGCGCGCGAGGGCTGCTCGAGCACGAGGTCGGCGACGGTGCGGGACGCGTCGATGGGCATGTCGCTCCTTTCGTTCGCTGGCCACGCCGTCGGCGGCCGCAGACGGCTGTCCCCGGCAACGGTACGTCCCGCGTGCTCCTGCAGCATCCGGTCCGTCCGCGTCCCGCGTTGCGGAGAACTACGTACGAGTCGGGTCGCGCTGAGCGGCCCGACGCGGCTGGATCTGCTGCACCGCCCAGCTGTTCCCGTCGGGGTCCTGGAAGAACACGAACGAGCCCCAGGGGAAGTCCTGCACCTCGCTCGCGCCGACACCGCGCTCCACGAGCACGGCGCGCGCCGCCTCCACGTCGGAGACGACGAGCTGCATGCCCTTGACGGAGCCGGGCGCCGCGTCCGTCACGCCGGTCCCGATCGCGATCGAGCATGCCGAGCCGGGCGGCGTGAGCTGGACGAAGCGGAGGTCGTGGCCCACCTGGTGATCGTGGTCGACGACGAACCCCGCCTGGTCCGCATAGAAGGCCTTTGCGCGATCCACGTCGGCCACCGGGATCGCGACGAGCTCGAGCTTCCAGTCCATGCTGCGTCCTTTCGTCCGACGACTGGGACCACCTCCGCGCGAGGGACGACCCAGCAGGGAGGCTACAACTGGGAGTCATGGACCTCGACGCCGGACCGGAGCAGCAGCGCGCAGAGGTGGAGCAAGTTCGTTCGCTGCTCGACTGGAAACGACGTGTGCTCGACGTCTACCGCGCGGCGCGCGACGAGGCCGTCCCCGAGCGTGGCTGGCGCCTGTGGCGCGAGGGGCGGGATGCGTTGTTCCGCGACCATCCACAGTCGCCGCTCCCGCCGAACGCGCGGGCAAGCTTCTCGGGGCTCGAGTACTTCCCGTACGACCCGAGCCTCCGCGTACTCGCCGTGGTCGAGCCAGCGACGCACGAGCGGGTCGAGATCGGGGCGAGCACTGGGGCGCCCGTCGCGTTCGAGCGCTTCGGACAGGCGCGGTTCCCGCTCGACCGCGAGTCCGCGTCGCTCGACCTCTATTGGCTCGACGGGTACGGCGGCGGCCTCTTTCTCCCGTTCACGGATTCGACGAGCGGGGCCGAGACGTACGGCGCGGGGCGGTATCTGCTCGACACGGTGAAGGGCGCCGACCTGGGCTGGAACGGTGGACGGCTGGTGCTCGACCTGAACTTCGCCTACAACCCGTCCTGCGTCTACGACCCGCGCTGGGCCTGCCCGCTCGCACCGCCCGGGAACCGTCTGGCGGTGTCGGTCCGTGGCGGCGAGCTCGCCTACGAAAGCTGATCGCTAGCGCCGCTCGGCCGCGAGCGCGAGCAGGCTCTCGTGCTCCTCGCGGCAGGCGGGGCAGCCGTCGAGGTGGGCCCGGAGCCCCGGGAGCGCCACCTCGGCGTCGTGCCCGGCGAGCTCGAGCTCCACGAAGCGGTCGAGCTCGGCGAAGCAGGTGTCGCAGCCGACCTCCGGCGCCGCCGGGCCGAGCAGCCCCCGCAGCATCTCTCTCGGTTCGCGTCGTTCCATCAGCTCTCCTCCAGCCACTGCCCGAGCGCAACGCCGCGCTCGGCGAGATGGGCGCGCAGCTTGCGGCGCGCGTCGTGAAGCGTCTTGTAAAGGGCTCCTCGTGTCGAGCCGAGCCGGTCGGCCAGGACGTC
>Ga0207661_10000865_pt1 | contig 19876 bp, 12 predicted proteins | sample KBSC713LmetaG_FD_184337 | JGI IMG/M metagenome (GOLD analysis project Ga0207661, IMG submission 184337) | Corn rhizosphere microbial communities from Kellogg Biological Station, Michigan, USA - KBS C7.1-3L metaG (SPAdes) (version 2) | ecosystem: Host-associated > Plants > Roots > Rhizosphere ...
TCCACGGTCCCCGACAGCTGTTACGGTCCGCGATCCGGCCCATCTGCTTCTCGAGACAGTCGCGCGTTGCTTTCGGCGCGCCGGCGAGCAGCCTCGTCATGCCGTTCGACAGCGCAGTATCGACGCCAGTCGTCGGCGAATAGACGAACGCGCGATCGTTCGAGAACGCTCCGTCACCGTTCACATCTCCAGCGACCGTCGGCGTGAACGCCGTTCCCGACCTGAACGCGCCATTCCAGTTCACCTGAACGGCGTTGAAAAAGATGTAGCGAAGATTGTAGTTGATCTGATGCGGCCCCTGCGCCGACGTCGCCCAGTTGACGCTGAGCGGGTCTCCCGCCGTGCTCGAGAAGCCCGAGTATTGCTCGCGAATTCTACTGTACGTGTACGAGCCGCCCCAGCCAAATCGCGTCGGCGTTCGGAAGATCGGCGAAAGGGACAAGGACAACTGCGCGGTGTTCGACTGAAGGTCCGATCGAATCTCGGTCACGCGAGCGAATTCTTGGCTGACGCGTGCGTCCGCCGACGCGATGCTGCCGGTCGTCGGCACAATGCTCGTCGGCTGCACGTACACCGGTCGCGTTTCGTCCGACAACGTGAATCCGCCCGTCGGACGGAAGTTGAGATCGACCGAACGTTGATTGTTCAAATTGATCGAATACACACCTTCGGCGCTCAATGAGAAGCGGCCATCGAGAACGCTGCCCGACCACGCGAGATTCGATCTCACGGACCGCTGTGGCTTGAAGTCGTGCGCGATCAGCGTGACGTTCGGAACGGTGCTGGAGAAGAGCGTTCCGTTCGTACCGTCCGCGCACTGACTCGGAACCGAGAACGGATCCGTCATGTACGCAGACCAATCCGGAATCGGCGATGCCGGGCCGACGCACGAGATCTGTTGCGTCCCGCTCGGCAACCCAGTGTTATCGAGCGCCGCCGCGATCAATCCCGAGCTTGGCGTGTTCGTGTTCACCGCGATTCCACCGCGGATCACTGCGCGCGGCGTGCGAGCGGCGCCGAAGAATGCAGAGACTTCCTGCGCCTGGCCAACCGTCCAGGAGAATCCAGCACGCGGGCTGAACGTGATCGGCGTCGGGATCTCGTCATTGCGACGACCGAACACCTGCTCGACCTTCGAGTTGTAGGTCGGCACCGTGGTGAACTTCGAGCCGTCGATGCGTAGACCGTACTGGATCTGCAGATCCTGCGTGCGTCGATAGGAATCGGTGATGCCGATGCCGCCGAGCATCTGGCCGGTCGACCGCTGGCGCGCCGTCAACGTTCGGCTGTACGATGCCGGCAGCCCAGCTTCGAGATCGGCGAGCGAATTGAACGTGAACGTGCCAAGTAAATTCGCCGCTTGATTCTGCGAATTCTGTCGGAAATCGAGCTCCGTTCCGAGTTTGAGACGATGCTTATTCGCGTTGTCGAAGAAGGACAGCGTGTTCTGGATTGACGAATTCGTCGACGTGCTCGTCGAGCTCAGCGACTGACTGCCGCCAAAGCCGAGGTTCTGCACGCTGCTCGCGCCATCAGCGAGAAACGAGCTGACGCGGACACGTCCCGACGGAAGTTCTAGGTACGGTGAACCGTAGTCCTTCGACGTATTCACACCGACTTGTGTCTCGCTGAGAAAGCGACCGTAGTAGCCGCTGTGGCGCCCCTGAACTCCTCCGCCATAACTCGTTCGATCCCCGCTCGCCTCGGCCAACTGCGTCGCTCCGCCCGTCACGGGACTGAAGCGCGACCAGTTCCCGTTCATCGTCAGGTTGTACGCCGTTCCGCTCGACGATGTCGGGGGCGCAAAATCGAATACCCCGAGGAAAGAGCCATTGTCGCTCAGCCGACTCGAATGCGACGCGCCGATCGTCGTCGGGACGCCGCGCGACTGAAGAATGCTCAGCAGTCGTGACACCGAGTCCGACGCCACACCCGCGGTCTGCAGACCAAGCGCGCTGGTGTTCAGCAAAGTCTGATTGTCGCGCGACTGTCGTCCGAGTTGATACGAAAGGTTATAAAACGCCTTGTTGAGCGAGATCGGCCCGGAGGCGATGCCGCCGAGCGAAAAGTTCGTGTACTCGGAGGCGAGCGACTGCGCTGCGCGATCGGTCCACTCGAGCTGCCGCGCGTTCACGAGCAGACTTCCGCCGCGATTCCGAATGTTCGTTCCCGAGTTCGGACGAATGTTGAAGTTGCCGCCGCTGAATCCTCCGCGCGTCGCGTCGTACGACGACGTCGTGAGCGAGCTGCTGATCGACGCGTCTCGCGGGAGACTGTTCGAGCCCGTCTGCATACCGTTCATCGTGACGGAGTTCTGGTCGGCGCCGAGCCCGAGGACCGAAAAGCCGTCGGGCTCACCGTCCAGACCCGGGACCAGCAAGACGCCCGGCAATGACGCCGCCATCGCCGCGATGTCCCCCTGCATTTCGGGCGGCAAGTTCGAGATATCGATCGGACGCTCCGTTCCGCTGACGTCCGGTGTTTGCGAATTCCGGCTGATGCGCTGCGCGCTCGACGCGCTGACCGACACCGTGTCGAGCTGTACGACGCTGAGACGCGCGTCGGCGATGAGAACGTCTTCGTCGGCCAGTCGTTTGATCTCGAATTGCCGATAGTTGTACCCAATGAGCGCGTAACCCATGATGTAGTCGCCGGTGCCGCCCGGAAACGCGATTTGAAACGCGCCCTGATTGTTCGTGCGCGCCTCACGTGTGACATTCCCGGGGATCTACGTCGCGGTGACGCGGACGTTGGGCAGCGGAAGGCCCTCGGTGGTCGTCACCCGCCCGCGGATGACGTCGGTTTGCGCCGCGGCTCGCGCCGGGGACCCGGTGGCCAGCGCGATCGCCATCACCGCTGCCGCCAGCATGCTGCGAAGCTCGAACATCGGAAGACGCATCACGGCTCCGACTATCAGTTTAGTAGGTCTCGATCCTATGAATCGCGAGAAATCCGGTCAATGCAACGCGGAACGGAATAATCATTCTTTAATAAATCGCGTCGCCGCCGACCGGTGCGCTCACCGTCTCGAATAGACACAATCAACGTTTATGCGCTCGACCGCCGACGTCGTCATCTGCGGTGCCGGAATCGCCGGTGCTGCTGCAGCCTATCACCTCGCGGTACGCCACGGAATTTCACGTCTCGTCATCATCGACGAGCGTGATCCGCTGACGCTCACGAGCGACAAGGGCACACAAGCGTATCGGAACTGGTGGCCCGGGCCCGACGACACGATGCTGCGACTGGTCTCGCGCAGCATTGACCTTCTCGAGGACACCGCGGCGGAGTGTGGCAACACCTTTCGAATGAGTCGTCGCGGCTACGTCTTCGCCACCGCGAAGCAGGCGCAGGCCGACAGACTTCTCGCGACCGCAAATCAGGTCTCCGAACGCGGCATGGGGTCCGTTCGCGTTCATCCGGGACCCGACGCCTACCGCCCGTCGCAACCAGAAGGATTCGCGGACCAGCCCGTCGGCGCCGATCTCCTGACCGGCGACGAGGTTCATCGCATCTATCCCTATCTCGCGCCGGACACGATCGCCGCGCTTCACATTCGACGCGCCGGTTGGCTGAACGCCGTCGCACTCGGCTCGTGGTTCTTGAAGGAGGCGATCGCCGCCGGCGCGACCTTCGTTCGTGGTCGGGTGACCGGCGTCGGCACGACGGGTGGGCGAGTTCGCGACGTTCAGGTGAACAACGGCGACACGATCAGCACCGAGCGATTCGTGATCGCTGCGGGCCCTGGCCTTCCCGACGTCGCGGGCCTGCTCGGCCTCACGTTGCCCGTATTCCACGAGCTGCACGCGAAGATGACGCTCCGCGATCCGCACGGCGTCGTCGGTCGTGACGCGCCCTTCATTATTTGGCAGGACGAGACCCTGCTGGAGTGGAGCGAGGGAGACCGGCATGAGCTGGAGTCGAATGAGAAGACGGCGCGTCTCGCGCGACTGCTTCCGGGCGGCGTACACGTGCGGCCCGTCGACCTCGCGCATGGCGATGAGCTTTACCTCATTTGGACTTTTGAAACAGAGAAGAAGGAATACGCCTGGCCTCCCTCTTTTGATCCGCATTATGGCGAAGTGGTGCTTCGCGGCGCTGTTCGGATGATTCCGGGGCTAGCGCGATATGTCGATCAGCGACCGGAGGGGATGGTCGACGGTGGTTACTACTGCAAGACGCCGGAGAATCGGCCGCTCATTGGGCCGTTGCCCGTCGAAGGCGCGTTCGTACTCGGCGCATTATCGGGGATGGGCGTGATGTCGTCGCACGCGAGCGCCGAGCTGGTCGCCGCGCACGTGACTGGCGATCGGTTGCCGAGCTATGCGAAGTGGTTCCTGCCGGCGCGCTACGACGATCCGGAGTATCGCGCGCTCGTCGAGCAGTGGGGTCCGCTCGTGGGGCAATTGTAGGTCATCCCGAGGAGTGAAGCAGTGCGCGTCATCCCGAGGAGTGAAGCAGTGCGCGTCATCCCGAGGAGTGAAACGACGAGGGATCGCTATCCACGCGAGGCAGTTGAACGGCCTTGATTGGACAGCGACCCCTCGCTTCGCTCTCGATGACTCGCCGACGGAAAGCTATCGCTGCCGCGGATCCGGCTTCACAACGAACGTTTGCACGTAGCTCCGACCATTCACGGTGAGCTTGGCCGTGAACGTGCCCGTGAGACGCGCGCCGCCACCGCCCCGCCCACCACCGCCTCCGCGACCTCGTCCGCCCCCTGCCGGCGCCGCGACCGGATTCCACACGACACGATGCATTCCCGCCGCGGCCGAAAATGGCTCGGGCGTCGGACGCCACAGTGCGGACGTGTTCGGAATTCCACCCGCTCGGCCACCACCCCGTCCGCCTGCCCCGCCGGGAGCCTGCGCTCCAACAGCCGACGAGAACGAGGCGAGCGTTGCGCCGCCAGCATCGAGGATGTCGAGCACGACTGGTCCACTCGCGGCTGACTTCAAGTAGTAGTCGATCGCCGCGCCATTCGGCGGATTCTGCGCCTGGGGCTCGTCCTTCTGCAGCGGAGTGCCATTGTCTCCGCCCTGGAGATAGTTGATGGCGTCCGTCGGCTTGAAGAGATAGGCATCCGCCGACAGAACGGCATTCGACAACTGGCGAAGCGGTCCGATGTCGTCGACCACCCAGAAGCCTCGGCCATGTGTGGCGACGATCAGATCGTTATTGTAGATCTCGAAATCGCGCACCGAGGTCACCGGCAAGTTGAGCTGCAACGTTTGCCAGTGGTCGCCGTCGTCGAACGAGACGAACGCGCCGCGCTCCGTTCCCGCGAACAACAATCCGCGGTGCATCGGATCTTCCTTCACGACGTGGACGTACACGCCCGCCGGAAGTCCGTTCGTGATCTTCTGCCACGATTTCCCGCTGTCCTTCGTGCGGTAGATATAAGGATCGAAATCCTGGAGCTGATGCCGATCGACGCTCGCGTAGGCCGTCGCCTGATCGAAGTGCGACGCCTCGACGGTCGTGACGCGGCTCCACGGGGTCAGCGCGGACGGCGTCACGTTCTGCCACGTCTTGCCGTCGTCGGTCGTGACCTGAATGACGCCGTCGTCCGTTCCGATCCAGACGAGCGGGGCCTGCAACGGTGAAGGCGAAATCGTGTAGACGACGCCGCGCCTCCCGTTCCGATCGGTATCATCGGCCGACGCTGCATCGAGCGTCGAGGGAACTCCAGGATCTGGCCGCGTCAGATCGCCACTGATCTTCGTCCAGGTCTTGGCGCCATCGATCGTCTTCCAGACATACTGGTTCGAGTAGTACAGCGCCTTCGGGTCGGCTTTCGAGAACACTAAAGGCTGCGTCCAATCCGTCCGGTTGTCGTTCACATCCACCGGTGCCGGGCTATCGGGCAGGGAGGTGTTCGTCTCGAGATCGAACCGCGCCCCCGCGCCGCCGAAGATGATTCCGGGATTCTGCGAATCGCCCGCCGTGTAGCCGCTCTCACCCCCCGCACCGATCGGCTCCCAGTCTCGCATCGAGATCTCGGCGAACTTGCCGCGACTCCGTACGGCGACGGCGCCGCTGTCCTGCTGCGCGCCCGTCACCCAATACGGAAAGCGATAGTCGACGGATACGTGATAGATCTGCGCCGTCGGCTGATTCAGCCACGAGCTCCACGTGACTTCGGTCGGATCATCGGTCTTCGCGTTCCGCGTGATGATCGCGCCCTGGTCGCTCGCGACGATCATCGTATTCGTGTCGTCCGGCGAAACCCACGCCTGATGGTAGTCGTCGCCGCCCGGCGATCCCCGAAGTGCGACCCACGTCTTGCCGCCATCCTTCGTTCGCGAGACCGCAACGTTCGGGACGTAGACTATGTCGGCGTTCTTTGGATCGACGACGAGCTTCTCGAAATACCAGCCGCGTCCCCACAGCGCCTGGTCCGACGAGACTCGAGTCCATGTCGCGCCGGCGTCGTCGGATCGAAAGAATCCTCCCTGTTGTGGAACCTGCGGCGCTCCACCTCGTCCGCCTCCACGTCCGCCCGCTGGTTCCGCCGGCGGCGCTGAAGCACCCGGCTCCGGATCGAGGCAATCGACGACGGCATAGATGCGCCGCGGGTTCGACGCGGCGATCGCAATTCCTGAGCGGCCGATCGCACCCGTCGGAAGACCTTTCGTCAGCTGCTTCCACGTCTCGCCGCCATCGGTCGATTTGAAGACACCGCCGCCTGGTCCATTGGAAGGGCGATATGTGTACCACGGCGGACGCCGCGTATTCCAGAGACTCGCATACACGACCTGCGGGTTCACCGGATCGATCGCCACGTCGACCGCGCCCACATCATTGTTCTTGAATAAGACTTTCTTCCACGTCTTGCCGCCGTCCGTCGACCGATAGAGTCCGCGATCCGGACTGGGAGCGTAGAGCTTTCCAATCGCCGCGACGAAGACGGTGTTCGGATTCTTCGGGTGGACCGCGATCCGCCCGATGTGGTGCGTTTCGTCGAGTCCCAGATGGGTCCACGTCTTTCCGGCGTCCGTCGTCTTGTAGACGCCATTGCCATAGCCCATCGAATCTCGAAGCGTGCTCTCGCCGGTTCCGACGTACAGCGTGTCCGGCGCCGACGGCGCATTGGCGAGAGCGCCGATCGACGCGACCGGCTGTGAATCGAACACCGGACTCCATACGCGTCCGGCATCGATCGACTTCCACACGCCGCCGTTCACCGAGCCGTAGTAGAACTCGTTCGGCCGTCCCGGAACGCCCGTAACCGCGTCGACGCGTCCGCCGCGGTAGGGACCGAGGTGGCGCCAGTGGAGGCCCGCATAGAGCGACGTCGGCTCCTGAACGCCGGACAGACTTGAGTATCCTCTAAAGGCCTCCGACTCGAGAATCGAGCGAAAGCGCGGCGCGACCATCGAGAGTGCACCGAACTGCCCAGCGCGAACGAGGAAGTCGCGCCGGCTGAAGTCGGATCCGTCGGGTTTTTCGTTTGTCATGGGGCTGAAATATGGGCGCCGATCGCCACTCGCAAGGATCAGGGGTCATCCTGCGCTGCGACGCCGCGAAAGAGTCTGTCCTGATGCGAGCAAAGCGAGCGTGGGATCCTCTGCCTACCGTGATCACCGCGCGAGCGCGTGATTCGTGTACTCTTTTTCGTCGGTGACTTCGCGTTCGAGAACCGCCCCGAGCCACGCCGGGATCTCGACTCGTTGATCCGCCGTCTCGAGCTCCACTTCGGCGAGCCAGAGCCCTGATCGGTCGAGAAACTCATCGATCTCCCAGGTCACGTCGCCCTCGGGAACGAAGTACCGACGCTTGTAGATCCGTGCACCGCGCGTCAACGGCCAGACGGTCGAGAAGAACTGCTCGTTGGTCTCGTCCTCGAGCTCGAGTCGATCGAGGCCAGCACCCATTTTGATCGTCCGGTAGAAGCGCGCTCCGTCCGGCCAACGCATCCGTCGAATTCGCTCGTTGATTCTCGTCCCGGGCAAATAGCCTTGGTCGACTTCGACCGACGTTGCGCTCCGCACTCGATCGGGCAGTGCTCGCAGCAGATACTTTCGCTCGATTTCACGATCATTCGCGGCCATCCTGGACGGTAATTCACTCAGCAACCGGCCTCAACAGACCAACTCGCTGGTCGGCATTCCAATTGCCCAAGAATGGGTCCGCATGCCCGTCCCTACCGCTTCGCAGTACACGTCGCCTCGTTCCGAGTCACTCGACGCAATTCTCGCGCGCTTTGACGAGATCGAGCGGAAATCCGGTGCGCGCTCGATCGCTGTCGCCGTCTACGACACGGAAACGCACGCGAGCTTCCACCGAAACGGCAATCGCTGGTTCCACGCCGCGAGCACGATCAAGGTCGCGATTCTCGTCGGCGTCTATGCGTCAATCCATCACGGCTGGTTGCTCCCGCAATCGCGTCTGCACGTTCGAAATCGGTTCTTCGGCGCGGTCGACGGATCTCCATATCGCGTGCTCGCCGACCGTGACGCCAACTCGGAAGTGCACTCGGCGATCGGCAAGATGATGCGGATCACGGAGCTCGCGCTGCACATGATCGCGACGAGTAGCAATCTCGCGACGAATCTGCTTCTCGACCTCGTCGGCCTCGAGACCGTGCAGCGCAGCCTCGACGAGCTGCGGATCGACGGCATCGACATACGCCGCGGCGTCGAAGACGAACACGCGTTCGAGCAGGGAATCAACAATCGCGTCACTGCCGACGGCCTCTCGCAGCTGCTTCGCGTGATCGCCGAAGAGCGCGCGTTCTCGCCGCAGCTCTCGCGTAACATGCTCGAGATCCTTCACGCCCAGGAATTCAAGCAAGGGATTCCGGCTCGGCTGCCGCGAGCGGTTCGCGTGGCGCACAAGACCGGTGACATCTCGACCGTCGCGCACGACGCCGGCGTCGTCTATCCGCCGGGACGCAAGCCCTACGTCATCGCCGTGCTCACCGAATGGTCGCCGTCCGACTCCGGACGCTCGGCAACGATCGCCGAGGTGTCGCACGCTGTTTATGATTTGCTCACGACGACTGATGGAGGCGCGCGTGGGTGAATCCTTCCGGTTCCCGCTCTCTGTCATCGACGGAATTCGCCTGGAGAAGCCGCTCCGCGACGTCCTGCTCCCCGGCCGCATCGTCTATGACGACAGCGGCCACGCGCGACGACTGCCGCGCTACTTCTACGAGATTCCGTCGTGGGAGCAGGCGATGAAGGTCCAACTGTCGCCGAGCTTTGCGCTCTGGGAGTTTATTCAAACGGACGTCCGCGAGGCGGCGCCGCTCCGCGGCTTTCCACGGTACATCCCGTGCGCCATCACGCTCCTCGCCGCGTCGCTGGAACGATTTCGCGAAGCCGTTGGCACGTTCGTGCATATCGCCGCGAATGGCGGCTACCGATCGCCGCGCCACGCATTGAGCGTCAACGCAACGACGCACTGCTGGGGCACCGCGGTCAACATCTACCGCATCGGCGACATGTACCTCGACGACCGTGAGTCGATCGAGCGGTACGCTGCCCTCGCGCGACAAGTGCTCCCCGGAGCATGGACACGACCGTTCGGCAACACACGCGGTCAAACCGATGACCACCTCCATCTCGACGTCGGTTACGTGCTGTCGATGCCGCGCGGCGCGCCCGAAAGAAGTCTGGGCTTCTCTGCCGAGCGTCGTGCGGTATGACCGTTCGCGATGCGCGAAAGCCTCGCAAGGGCGCGGACGAACGCGCTGCTCGTGAGAGCGCGGCGCTCGCAGCCATTGGCCTAGAGGCAGAGTTCGCGATCGTCGTCGACGGACAATCGGCAAAACCCGAAGACGTTTTCGAAAGCCCGACCCGGATTGTTCGAGGCCGAATGATGCATCGCACCGGCCGGTCGTATCACCTCCCGACGGGCGGCGCGATGTACTTCGACACAGGCGTCATCGAGATCGCGACGCCGGTCATCGAGATCGATCGCGGCTGTTCAGCGCGTGCTGGACGTTCGCTGTGGGAGAGCATTCGGTTTCTTCGACAGGAGCTCGACGCATGGGAAGTCCGGGAAGGCCGTACAGTTCAGCTCTCCGGATTCAGCACGCACTACAACGTGTCGTTCGACTTGCCGCATCACGAACGCGGCGAATCCCGCAGTGTCGAGAAGCTCGCCCTGCTCCTGACACACCTTCTTGCGATGCCAGTCATGCTCCTCGCGGCAAATCGTCGTTCGACGGGCATCGGCGTGCGACCGCGCGTCAATCGCATCGAAGTGACCGCCGATTTCACCCCTGACGCGGCGCTGATGATCGCCGCCGCGACATTCATCGTCGGCGCGGTGCGAGACGTCATGAAATGGCCGTCATTCGAGATCGAGGAGCTGGATTCGCATGGTCTTTCGGTGGCGAGAGACTTCACGCCGGAACCGCACAGTTCGCGAAAAGGGTGGGTCGCTCGATTCTCGTCGTTTACTGAGAACCCGTTCCTATCGGACGTCGCCGCGCCGATCTGGGCTACACGAAACGGCGACGTCCTTTCGCTGCGCGAGATCTCGTCGCGGGTCACTCGCTATTTCTGGCCGTCGATCGCGCGACTTGGAGATCCGCGATCGCTGCGCCTGATTCAGGGAATCATGCGTGGAACGATGCCGTCGTTGCTCGAGCTCGACGACCGGCCGGCTTCCTACGAGAGCGTCGGAAAGCTGTGCACCTGGACAAATCTCTTTCCGGTACGCGCCCTGCCCCGCTCTCGCTATGAGCGCGTGTTCATTCGCGCGATCTCCGGCCGAAAGCTGCGGCTCGACCGCGATCTGTACACGCCGGTCGGTATGCGCGGCTGGTCGCATGTCATCTTCCGCCGCGATCGGGACCGCACCCGGCACGCCTTCTCGCTGGACTTCCTCCTCGGCCACATCGATGACTGGGACGTCGGCGGAAGTGCCGAGCGTCGGATTCGCACGGCCCTTCGGGAACGACTCGGGCGACGATGAAACGCGCTTTCGGCACGCAAAACCCTCTTAGCGGCCGTGACTGGGGCTAGATCGACGAGGTCATCCCGAGCGCGGCGAGGGATCGCTCTCCCCGCCAACCTCCACCCCGGCGGTCACATGCACGGCCTATTCACTCCCGACATCTCGATTGCTGAAAAACTGATCCGCACGGCGATCGTCTATCTCTTCCTGCTCTTCGGGCTGCGACTCGCCGGCAAGCGAGAGCTCTCGCAGCTGAATCCGTTCGATCTCGTCGTTCTGCTGCTGCTTTCCAACACGGTACAGAACGCGATCATCGGTAATGACAATTCTCTCATTGGCGGAATCGTCGGCGGGGCGGCGCTGCTCATCATCAACGCCGTCGTCGTTCGCACGCTGTATCACTACGGGAAGCTCGACCAGATCGAGGGAAAGCCAGAGACGCTGATCAGGAACGGCCGCCTTCTTCGCCATCACCTCGAGCGGGAGCTGATCACCGTGTCAGAGCTCGAGGCAGCGGCACGCAAACAAGGCATCGAATCCCTCGCGCATGTTCAGCATTGCCGTCTCGAGACAGGTGGCTCGCTGACTTTCATCGAACGTCATCCAACGAGCGACGACGAGCGGCACCACGAGACCCTCGGGCTGCTCGCGCAGATCGACTCCCGTCAGCGCGCGATGCTCGAGCAATTGTCGGTGCTGGAGCGGAAGGTCGCCGGCGTCAACGGCAGCACGCCCTGACGCGGCAATGCGGTCATGATCCCCGAGACGATCGCGCCACGCAGCCCGTTGACCATCCGCTCTCCGAGCGCCGGAGACCACGGAGCATAGCCGAGCAGGCTGTTTGCCCACGGCGCGCGCATGCCCAACGGTCGGAAACGCGCCCATCGCAACGCCATCCCGTGGGCGCGCGCATCCACCGCCTCGATGAGCAGCACCTTGCGCGCGCGCAGCTCGGGCGTGCTCTCGTCCATGCAGAGCTCCGGCGCAGCGGCGGGAAACGCGGCGTCGACGCCGTAGCGCTGCGGTGCGCCGCGATACGAGACCTGCAAATCGAAAACGCGGCGGATGAGCATCGTCGGATCGATCGAGCTCGGATCAGCCCACGTCGCCTCGAAGCTGGAACGGACCGAATCCGGGATGTACGTCATTGCTTCGATCGCCGAGACGAGCGAGGTCGTCGCCGATGATCCCACTGCCGTCGGCGGTCCGGCCGCATAGCCGGCCAACGCACCGTCTCCAATCGCCGACAGAAAACCGTTCATCCGCCCCTGCTGCGCCAAGACGGACGCGACGAACCAATCCGTCCCCCGCGCAAACAACTCCGCGGGTCGATCAGATGGCGGGGCTGATCCCGCACCGCTGAACGACCGGAATGGTCGCGCCTCGCCAAGGCTCTTTAGTGAATTCGCAAGCGCACCGGTCTGCTCGCGGACGACGCGATCGCTGTTGTAGCCTCCCCCGCTCGCAAACCGTCTGCGCGACGCCTGCCAGTCGATGTCGTGCGACAGTTCGTGTGCGATCGTTCCGCCCGATGTCGCGATCGACAGCTGCAGCGTTCGCGTTCTCGGATCGTGCAGCGCGAGTGCGGAATCGCGAAGTGCATCCGTCCCGAACCGAATGCCAAGCCCGGCGAACGACTGACTGGGAAACACGCGCTGCATGTCACGGAGCCCTTCCTGAAGCTCCCGCAAGTAATACGGACGCCACGCACTCGGCACCGATCGAGCGAACGTCACACCCGCGAGACCGAACTCGCTCGAGAGATCACTCGCTGTCGGCCCGACCGTTCCTTGAAACCACGGAGTTGCTTGCGCGAGCGTTCTGACGGCAACTGCACTCGACAAAACCGCGAGGGAGCCCGCTCGCACCGACGAGTCTTTGCCGAACGCGAGGCGCGCCGTCGCCGCGATGAGACTCTCCTCATTCGACGCGCCCTCGAGCGCCGACGCATAACCGCCGAGCGTCACAACGACCTGCGCGACAGGTGGCCGCTCTGAGGCAAGTTTGAGGAGACGCATCGCGAAATACGGTCCGATGACCGGGCTCTCCGCTCGCGCGGCCGCTTTGTTCTTCGACTGCTCTGTCTCGTATTCGAGCGTATCGATCTTGCGTACCAGCGCCGGAACCGCGCGCATCGCTTCGATCTGAAGCTCGGACGATAGCGGCGCCAATCCAGGCTGTTCGACCGCAAACGATCGCGACGCACGACGCGCCGTCAGCTCGTCGAGAACATCGGTCTTCTGTTCGTTCGCATCCGCAAGCAGGTGACGGACATCCGACTGGGAGAGTGCCCGGTCGCGAATGAGCGCCGCGACGTCTGTCACGGTTTGCAGCGCGTTCGACGACATCGATCGTTTCCCCGCGGCCAGCATGTACGCCAGCCGAACCGCGAGCTCGCCGGCGCGCGGGTCGCTTGCGTCGTCAATCGCCTGCTCGATCACCGCGAGATGTCCTGCTCCCGTCGCGCCGACGCCGTCGTCAGTCCAGGGACCGATGCCGTCGAGAACCACCGAGTTGATGACATACGCGTCGCCACGACGGAGACGCCCGAGCAAGGCCCAAGCGACGCGTCGCCGAGCCGTCATGGTCAATCGAGGATCGGCGAGGGCTTCATCTGCCAGCCGAAACGGATCGCCGACGCCAACGCGGAGTCGTTCGAGATATCCGAGCTCGATCGCGAGTTGATCGCCGCGAGGACCTTTTGGCTGCGCCCAGCGGGCTAAAGCGATGGTCGAATCGAAATACGCCGTCGCGCGGTCGAGCTCGCGCGCGGCGTCGGCGCTCACCGCCGGTCGATGGCTCAGGCTTCCCGCCACGAGCGCGATCGCCAGCAGCACCGCCGTGATCAACACCGAAGTCCGACGCACCACGTTCATTGTTCGTTTATACCCACGGCGCGGCGGCCGGTTGCCGACTTCACCCGCCCCTCGTGTACTTTCCGACCATGCATCGCCGTGTACTGACTCATCATCTGCTCACATCGTGTGCTCTCGCGCTCGTTTTCGCGAGAGCCTCCGCCGCGCAGGCTCGGCTGATCGTCGAGCCAAAAGAACCCGCCGTCGGGTCCCTTATTCGATTGACGATCGATCGCCTCGCCGGGAACGCCGACTCCGCTATCAATTTCACCGGCACGATGGCGGGCGAGCCGCTCCACTTCCGCGAGGCCGCAAACGGACGTTGGCAGGCCCTCGCTGCCATTCCGATCGACGCGTCGGACTCGGTCGTCGCCAGCGTGATCATCACCCGAGCGTCTGAGCACGTGGACACGCTCCACACGTCGCTCAAGTATCCGCACCACCCGCCGCCGGAACCGAAATCGCGCGGTCGAGCGCCGGGTGCGAGCCGCCTGCACGTCGATCCGAAGTTCACCAAGAACAGCGCCGAAAACGACGCGCGCGTCGAGCACGAGAACGAGCTCGCGCGAGACGTCGGGCATCGCGCTCAGGACACGCCACAGCTCTTCACGCTTCCCTTCCTCCGTCCGCGCCCATCGCGCGTGACGAGCCAATTCGGGACGGGACGCGTCTTCAACGGCAAAGTCTCCAGCAGCCACCTCGGCGTCGATTACCGCGGCGCGGTCGGCGATCCGATCGTCGCGGCAAATCGCGGCGTCGTCGCGCTCGTCGCCGAGTTCTTTCTCGCGGGAAATGTCGTCTACATCGATCATGGCAACGGCATCGTCACAGGCTACTTCCACATGAGCGAGCCGCAGGTGGCGATCGGCGACACCGTCGAACGCGGTCAACAGATCGGACTCGTCGGCGCCACGGGCCGAGTCACCGGACCGCACCTGCACTGGAGTGCTCGCTTTGGAGCTTTGACAATCGATCCGGCAGATCTGTTGTCTCTCTCTTCGCCGTTTGTGGCTCCGGCCCAGACGCCAAAGAAATAGCTGATCGCGAAAATAAAAACGGCGCCCTCGGGCGCCGTTTTTTCGTTCGAGAGACGACTGGCTACGCGTTGGTGTCGATGCAGCCGTGGAAGTTCGGATTGATCTTCTCGTTGTCTGGAACGGGGAAAGCAACCTGAGTTCCGAACACACCGCTCGGCGTTCCGTTGCGCGTGAAATTGCCCGCGGGAAATACCTTGTCTTGTGTTCGGCCGTACTGACGAACGAGCCGCCGGAGATCGTCCATTCGGAATCCGCGCTCATACTGCCAAAGCGCCTTCTCTCGAAAGAACAGATCGATTGCCGCATCCTTCGTCGTCGGCGTCGTCGCGATGGCCGGCATCGCCGCGACCTTGAACACACCGATAACCTGCGGAGACGTGCGAAGAGCATTCAGAATCGTCATCATGCCCGTGTAGTCGCCCGCCTGAAGCTTCGCTTCCGCCTCGATGAGCCGCGCGTCGATGCCTGATGCCAACGGAGTCGGATCATCTCGGCCCCAGTTGTTCACTTGCCAGAAGTTCGACGTGTTGTCTTCCGCTTTGGTCTTGGTGTCCGTAACCGACACTCGCGGATCGTTGAGGCTGACGAACGGAATGGCGTTGAAAATTCGACCAGCGATGTCGACGCTGTCGCCCGCGTTGTAGCGTTTGACGCTCGGCCCTTGAGTCCACCATTCGTTGTCGTCGCTCGTCGACGCCGTCGAATAGTCGAAGTTGTACTGGAAGTTCGTTGGGACGCTGGCGACCGTCGCCGCCGCGCCGGCGAAATCACCGAGGTCGGCCTGAGCGCGAGCCTTCGTCACGAGGACGGCGTTCTTGATGTTCGTGGTTGCAGCATCACTTCCGGTCAAAAGCGTCATCGCCGAATCGAGATGCACGATCGCGAACTTCGAGGCGTCGGCGTCCGTCAACGGCTGTCCATAGACCGGAGCGCCATCGACGGTTTCTCCAAATGGAATTCCGTTGCAGAACGACTGGGCCATGATCATTTCGATATAACCCATCGTCAGGTACATCTCGCCGGCGTCACGCTTACCAATCGCCGTTTGGTCGTACGCGAGCAAGGCGTTGATTGCGTCTCGCGCTCGACCACGCGTCTGCATCACCGCTTGATAGATCGGCGTCAGCACGCCGTCGTTCGTCGCGAGATTGCGCTGGTCCGCGTCGTTCCGCTGCGAGAACGTATCTGCCGAGCGAAGCTCGTCGGTGAACAACGCTTCCCAGTTCCAGAGTGCTTCGGTGTTGCTGTTACCGCCGTTCATTGAGCTCTTCCAGCGCGCGAGAGCACCGGCGTACAGCGCTTCCGCGGCCGTTGCGTTGGTCACGTCACTTGGACTGATGACACCCGGCTGCTGTGGAGACAGGAGCTCGTTCTTTACGTCGCATGCGCTCATCATCATCGCGCCGACAATTGCGGCGCTGGCAGCCCCGACTGCCTTTCGAGCGCGATAACTGAGATTCATCATCTGAGAATCATCCTCGTCGAAGGCGGTTAGTAGTGCAGGTTCGCGCGCAGCGTGTAGTACGTCCGCGGCGCGGTCGTTGAGAACGTGCTCGGCGCGTCGCCGCTGTTGTTGGCGGTGCCGACATAGTTCGCTTCCGGGTCGACGCCGGTATACGGCGTCCACACGTGCAGATTGCGCGCGGAGAACACGAGCTGGACGTCGCGCGCGCGCATGCGCTGAGCGATAGCGTTCGGCATCGTCCACGCGGCTGACACTTCGCGGAACCGCCATTCCTGTCCGTTCTCGCGATATCCGATGTCGCTCGTCGTCGGGTTCTTCGCGCTCGACGCGGCGACGGCTCTCGCCTGCTGGAACAGACCGACCGACTGCAGGTTCGTCGCGGCAAACGTCGCGAAGTTCGTCTCGTAAAACGAGCCGCTCGAGTTCGTGAGCATCGAGCCGCCCTTGTAGTCGAAGAGAGCGGTGATGCGCAGATGCCGGCTGAAGAGATCGAACCCGTTCGTGATCGAGATGATGTCGCGCGGCAGCGTGTAGCCCATGTACACGTAGCCTGTGTCGACGGTGACTTCGTTCGGCGTGATGATTCCGTCGCCGTTCGCGTCGGCATAGTGGAACGGCCGCGCGAACATCGCGTTGACCGGTAAGCCGATCGAATCGCGCGACGTGCCGGTGCCGATGTTTGTCCGTGGCTTGCCGGTCGATGCGTCGATGCCGAGGCTGAGGATCTTGTTGTTGTTGTGCGATGCGGCAAGCGTGACGTCCCAGCCGAGCGAGCGGCGGTCGATCAGCGTGCCGTTGATCGTTGCCTCGACGCCGCTGTTATGAACCGACGCGAGATTCTTCAGCACCGAAAGCGACGATGCGCCGGATGACGCGGCGATCGGATCGCTGATGATGCCGTTGTGGCTCGTGCTCGTGTAGTACGTGAAATCGAAGTGGCCTCGGCTGTTGAACACGTTCCCGTCGAAGCCGCTCTCCCACTCGGTCGCCGTCTCTGGCTTGAGGTCGGGATTGCCAAGCGCGTTCGCGACGAGGCCCGGGAGGTCGGTGCTGTTCGTGCTTCCTGGCGCCGATGCAGAAATGTTCGCTGACTGCGCCGCGTACGTGCGGAGGGCCACCGTACCGCCAGGCGCGACACCCGACTCACCGTATGCACTGCGTACACGCACTTGATTCAGCCAGTCGAACTTCGGAAAGAAGCTCTCGTCCGAGATGACCCATGACAGCTGCGCTTTCGGGTAGGCCACGTTCTGCAGCTTCGTTCCGAAGGAGCTGTTCTGATCTGACCGAACCGCGACCGTTGCGAAGATGCGATCGCGGATCGTCGCTTCCTCTTGCACGTAGACGCCGAGGGTCTTGTTGACGGTCTGCAGCTGATCGCCGCCGTTGCGCGTCGCCGCGGCGCCGATCGTCTGCGCACCGGGCGGTAGGTTCGTACCGCTCGCGTTGACGCCGTCGACTTCCTGGTTGTTGTAGTCGGCGCCGACGCTGGTCTTGAGGCTCAACGAGCTGCGAACGTTCCACGTCGCGTTGCTGATGACGCGAGCCGAGAGGTTGCGCAGGTTCGTGTGATTGAAGCTCACCGCGCCCTGCCGCTGCGTGCCCGAGTTCGGACACTCATTGAAGCGACACATGCTCGTGAAATCGTTGCCCGCGAAATCGAGACCGACCGTGCCTTCGTTGCTCATCCAAGCAAACGGACGCCAGCTCGCCGTGCTCGATCCCGTGAACCGCTGCGTGGTGTTCTGATTGTAGACCTGGAAGATCTGCGACGGACTGAAGCCGCCGTACCCATTCCTGTACTCGCCAAGCGTACCGAGCTCGTTGTAGTTCAGACCATTGTGATTGAAGCCTGGGTTGTTCCACGCACTGTAGTAAACGCTGAACGTGTTGTTGTCGACCTGCGGGAGCCGTTGATTCGTTTTCGAGAAGCCGGCGGTCGCGGTCAGATCGAACTTCGGGCTGAGCGACGACGACAGGTTCGCGCGCACCGACTGGGACTGAAATGCTTCGGGATTCACCCATTCGTCGTGCAGCGCGACGTGCATGGAATCCGACAGCACGGATTGCGCGAACCCGGGCATATGAAGCGGTCCAAGCTCGTTCTGCAGATCGCCGCTCACGAAGTAGCGAACCGCGTCGTTACCACCGCTCACGTTCAATCCGTACTGGTCGCGATGGCCAACGTGCATCGGAGTCGTCGCGCTGTTCCGAAGGACATCGAATGACGTGATCGAGTCGTACGCCGGAGAGCTGCCCGTCGGATTGCACGTCGCTTGGCTGATGGTGATCAGCGTGCAGCGCTTCGCAACGCCAGCCGCCGTGTGTCCCCACGTCGCGTAGTTCATCGGGTAGTCGTTCCGGTCTTGAACGGCGCCCCCTTCTCCATACCAGTTCCATCGCGTGCTCCCGGCGCGACCACGCTTCGTCGTGACGACCACAACGCCGTTCGCGGCGTCGGTGCCGTAGAGCGTTGCCGCGGACGGCCCCTTCACGATCTCGATGTCTTCGATCTCGGCCGGATTCAAATCGTTGAGCAAGCTTGCGGTGGTACCGCCAGTCGAAAGGCTCACGTTGCCCGACGCATAGCGAACTCCGTCGACGACATAGATCGGATCGTTGCTGACGCCTGAACCAGCGGTCGCGAGCGAACGAAGACCCCGAAGTCGGACCGTCGGGGCGGCGCCCGTCATCGCCGCTGGAAGCACGATGACTCCCGGAGCTTTGCCGACCATGAGATCGGCGACGGAATTGATCGGCGTCGTTTCAACTTTCTTATTCACGTCGCCGAGCGTCGTCACTGCGTTGCCAAGCTCGACGCGTCGCTGTTCTCCGGTCGCCGTCGTGACAATTTCCTGAAGCTGCACGACTGCCTGCGAGAGAACGAAGTCGAGCGTCGAGCCTGCGCCCGCGGTGACGGCGATGGATTTCTTCTGCTCTTGGAAGCCGACTCGAATGACACGAACGTCGTGGTTGCCGGCCGGGACACCTCGAATCGTGTAGCGCCCATCGGCATTCGTGACCGCATACAGGCTCGTGTTCAAAACGAGCACACGCGCATCGGTCAGAGGCTCATTCGTTCCGGCGGCGGTCACCCGCCCCGCAATGGTTGCTTGCTGAGCCTGCGCGATCGCGGGCGCACCAAACAGAATCGCGACTCCGACGACGAGCCATCGTCGGCCAGCCTGCCACGCCAATCTCAATCTCATCGGTCCGGCCCCCAGGGAAGTTGGTCACGGAAGAGACACAACGCGCCCGCGGCCGCAGACAGCGGTCCGCGCGCCTCACCACCACCGGCATGAGCAAACTTCAAAGCCGTCGTCGCGAGCGCTCGGCGCCACTGCTGACGGCACGTCCCATCGGACTCGCGACTTGCTCGAGGACGGAACAACTGAAGTCCGTCGAGTTGCGCTAATCGGACCCGCCGCACAAACCGATTGAGACGTCGATCGCCCCGGCTCATCAACCCGGCAATCAGCCCTGTCGTCACACGAGCCCAGCTTCAATCAGCGCGGCCCTAAGTTGAGCCAGGCGAACGTTTTGCCGCCATCCATCGACCGTTAAGATTTCTTAATATCGAATCAAATGTCGCCACCTCGTACCTCGGG
>Ga0207661_10000867_pt1 | contig 19843 bp, 22 predicted proteins | sample KBSC713LmetaG_FD_184337 | JGI IMG/M metagenome (GOLD analysis project Ga0207661, IMG submission 184337) | Corn rhizosphere microbial communities from Kellogg Biological Station, Michigan, USA - KBS C7.1-3L metaG (SPAdes) (version 2) | ecosystem: Host-associated > Plants > Roots > Rhizosphere ...
GATGCTGAAGTCGAAGATCCACCGGGCGACGGTGACCGACTGCGACGTCGACTACATCGGCAGCATCACGATCGACACCGAGCTGATGGCCGGCGCCGACATGATCACCAACGAGCAGGTCTACGTCTGGGACGTCGACAACGGCGCCCGCTTCGTCACCTACGTGATCGACGGCGAGCCTGGCTCGGGGACGATGCAGGTCAACGGCGCCGCCGCCCACCTGGTGAAGCCGGGCCACAAGATCATCGTCGCCACCTTCGGCTCCTACGACGAGGCTGACCTCGAGCGCTACGACCCGGTCGTCGTCCACGTCAACGACGACAACGAACCGGTCGCGATCGACAGCCACCCCGAGGTGCTGCTCAAATGAGCTCCGGCGGCCGCTCCCACACCGCCCCGACCTCCGACCGCAAGCCGGTCAGCCTGCCGCGCCTTGGCGAAATGAAGGCCAACGGCGAGCCGATCGTGATGGTCACCGCCTACGACTACCCCTCGGCGACCGTCGCCGAGGCGGCCGGCGTGGACATCGTCCTCGTCGGCGACTCCGCCGCCAACGTCATCCTCGGCTACGCGGGGACCGAGATGGTCTCGATGGACGAGATGGTGATCCTCGGCAAGGCCGTCCGCCGCGGCCTGAAGACGCCGCTGATGGTCGGCGACATGCCGATGGGCAGCTACGAGGCGAGCAACGAGGAAGCGATCCGCAGCGCCCAGCGCCTGATCAAGGAGACCGGCTGCCAGGCCGTGAAGCTGGAGGCCGGCGGCGTCATCGTCGAGCGCGCCCGGGCGATCGTCAACTCGGGCATCCCGGTGATGGGCCACGTCGGCCTCACCCCGCAGACCGCGACCGCCCTCGGCGGCTACAAAGCCCAGGGCAAGAGCGCCAAGAGCGCGATCAAGCTGCTCGAGGACTCCCTCGCCCTGCAATCGGTCGGCTGCTTCGCGATCGTGATCGAGGCCGTCCCCTCGGCGATCACCGACGAAATCGTCAAGAAGCTCGAGGTGCCGACGATCGGGATCGGCGCCGGCGCCGGCACCTCCGGCCAGGTCCTCGTCTTCCACGACCTGCTCGGCATCACCACCGGCCACATGGCGAAATTCGTCAAGCGCTACGCCGACGTCCACGAGACCATGGTCGACGCGGTCAGCCGCTACAGCCGCGAGGTCCGCAGCCGCCACTTCCCCGAGCCCCAGCACGTCTACAGCGTCGAGCCCGCCGAGCTCGACGAGTTCCGCCGCTACCTCAGCGAGGAGAGCCTCGCCAGCGCCAAGGGCTGGGAGTGGGAGCCGCTGCCGTAGCGGCCTCGAATCCGCGACCGTTCGCGCTGCGGCAGACAGCTAGCGAGGATCGAGAGGCTGGGGCAGAGGCGGGCGCTGAAGCCCTCGCCGGTGAGCGGTAACGTCGCGAGGCCCGGCAGCGTCACGGCGAGGGGCCCTTCCCAGGTCACGGGGCCGGGTTGCGGATCTCGGAAGGTGGAGTAACCGCTGAACGGCGGGGGAGGAGTGACCGCCGCGCGCGAGGCGCCGGTCGCGGTGAAGGAACCCTGCTTTCCGGAGACGTTGACCGAGCGTTCGATCCGCATCCCGTCCACGTGTTCCAAGGTGCCGGCGTTGAAGGTGATCCGGCGGCGAGCGCTGCGCTCCCGCGATGCCCGGAAGCTGACCTCCCCGGCCCCGCTTTTCATCCGCGCCGCGAGAACCGTTTCCCGAGGCAGGCCAGGCGGTAGGCCGGGACGGAAGTTCTCCAACCCGCAGAAACCGTCCGGCAGGCGAAAGACCTCCCCCTCGGGGTTGATCGCTTCGCTGACGACGTATCCGCCCTCGCCCACAAAGTGGACGCTTCCCCGGAAGACGCCGGTTTCGACGATCCAGCGGCAGTTTCGTTCCGGCCGTTCCACCGCCTTCTTGCGCCGATGGAACCCGAGGTCGACCTGGCCGAGGGAGCCGAAGGTCGCGCGGATTCCAGGGCCGCGCAGGGTGCGGACCGAGTAGCTGGCGCTGGCGGTCTCCCGCTGCGCGCTGATCACGACCCCTGGTCGTCCCCTGCCGATTTGGAAGGCGCCGAGTTCGAGTTCGTAGCCGCTGCTTTCTTCGAGCTTGATCGTGCTGATCGAGATCGAGCCCGCGGAGCTCGCCGGCAGCAGCAGCGCCGCCAGCGCGCAGGCGAGAACAGCCGGGAGCCCCCTTGCCTTCATCGCGCGCGGAGTATTCAAACGCTCGGTTGGTTCTCGCATTTGATGACCCCGTGGGGTGGGCGGATGTGGCAGGCCTCAGCCTGGAAGCCGGGGCCGGTCAAACCCACTTCTCCCAAGCCGGCGAACGAGACCCGGAGGTCGCCGCTCCAATCCACGGAACCGTCGGGTTGCACCGCGTACGAGGCGCTGCCGCTGAAGGGAAAAGTGGGCTTCACAGTCACCGTCTGCGGGCGACCCGTTGGCGGGCTGAATTCGAGGCGTGACTTCTCGTTTTCCGAGATGGAGAGCTTCCAGGCGGTCACCCTGCCGACGCGTTCGACGGTCGACGCGGAGATCACCGGCACACCGATCGACTCAAGATAGAACGCGTTGAACCTGATCGTGCGACCCTCGCTCTTTCCCCTCGCGCTCAGCACGTCAAAAATGCTCGGTTTTCGTGGAGGAACGACGCCCACGTCACAGACTTCCCTGAAGCCGTGCTCGTATGACGCTTTCACTCGCTTGCTCGCGACGGTGGCGTAGCCGTCCTCCCCGCGAAAGCGGATGCTGCCCTCGAGCCTGCCTCGCAACTCGATCGGGCGCCGGGCGTGACAGGGGGCTTGGGGAGGTTCGCGTTTGACGCTACGGCCGGTGAAGCGTGCGTGGACGCTTCCGAAGCGCCCAAAGCTCACATCGACGCCGCGGCGGTTTGCTTTTCCGCGAGCGTAATAGTGGGCGGTTTCGCCGCCACGACGGCTGAGAGTCACCCCAACCCACCGATGCCCGAATGAGTTAAGGGAGATCCTGTAGCCGTTGCTCTTCGGGAGCGACGCTTCGAGGGAGAAGTGCTCGGGAAACACGTGATAGCCAGGCTTGGCGCCGGCGATGCCGGGCAGTGCCATCGATGCCCCCACGCAAATGAGAACGAGCAGGCGCCGCCTTGCCGTCATCGGCGCAGAGTATTCGAACTACCGAGACTCAGTTGCGGCGAACTACGATGGGACGGCATGCCGATCTACGAGTTCGAGTGCGAAGAGTGTGGGGGGCGCTTCGAGGAGCTGGTCGCAGCGGACGCCGCCGCTGCCTGCCCGAGCTGCGGCTCCGAGCGCACGCGGCGCCTGTTGTCCTCCGTCTCGCCGCCCGGGCGCCAGCCGCGCGGCGCCGGGGTGCGTTCGGACGAATCGCGGCGGCGGGAGCGGGAAGCGGCGCGGCAGGACCGGATGGCCGAGTCGCGCAAGCGGCGGGCGGCGGGGGAGAAGCCTTGAGCGCCGCTGCCGAGGAGCGGCGGGAGCGGCTGGTCGAGCTCTACAAGGAGGTCCAGGGGTGCACCAAATGCCCCTTGTACGAGACCCGGACCAAGGCAGTCTTCGGGGCTGGCAACGCCGACGCCGACCTGATGTTCGTCGGCGAGGCGCCGGGGGCCGAAGAGGACCGCCAGGGGCTGCCGTTCGTCGGCCGCGCGGGACAGCTGCTGAACCAGATGCTGGAGGAGATCGGGCTCGCCCGTAACGACGTCTTCATCGCCAACGTCCTCAAGTCGCGCCCGCCCGGCAACCGCGACCCCCAGCCGCTGGAGATCCAGGCCTGCGAGCCCTACCTGTTCGAGCAGGTGCGGCTGATCGAGCCGCGCGTCCTCTGCACGCTCGGCAACTTCTCGACGAAGCTGCTGACCGGCAGCCCGACCGGCATCACCAAGGTGCGCGGCACCCCGCAGGTGCACGAGCTCGGCGGTCGCACCGTCTACCTGCTGCCGCTCTTCCACCCCGCCGCCGCCCTCCGCACCCCCGCCGTGAAGGAGACGCTGCGGGCCGACTTCGCGACGATCCCGGAGCTGCTGCAGCGGCCGCTTCCCGAGCCGGCACCGAGCGCGGAGGAGATCGCCGAGGCCGAAGCCGGCGAGGACGCACCGCCCCCGCCGCCGGCCGACCAGCTCGGCTTCTTCGGGTAGAACGGGCAGCGATGTCCGCGGAGGTCGTCGAAACCCATAGCGCTGTCGAGACCGAAGAGCTCGGCGCCCGCATCGCCGCCCGCCTGAAAGCGGGGGACGTCGTCCTCCTCTCCGGCGAGCTCGGGACCGGCAAGACGACCCTGGTCCGCGGCGCCTGCCGCGCCCTCGGGGTCCCCGGGCCGGTCACCTCGCCGACCTTCACGATCGGCCAGCGCTACGAGGGCGGCCGGCTGCCGGTCTCCCACCTCGACCTCTACCGCCTGCAGACCCTGGAGGGCGAGGACCCGGCACTGCTCGACGACTACCTGCGCCCGGAGGGGGTCGGCTTCGTCGAGTGGCCCGGCGCCGGCTCCGGCCGCCTCGACCGCCCCGCCCTGGAGGTCCGCCTCGCCCACGTCCACGAGGAGCGACGGCGGATCGAGGTCGACTGGAACGGGTAGGGAAGCCGCAGCGGCGCACCAAACCGGCGCCGAGAGTGTTCTGGGAGGTGCGCCAGCTAGCATCGGCGCTCGGAACTCGACGAGAAAGGCTAGGACGGGATGAAGGGACTGAAGGCGCTCGCGGCGGTGATGTTGGTGAGCGGATTGCTGATCACGGCGGTGCCCGCCTCGGCCAGCGCGGCCGCCTACAAGCACTACGTCGGCTGCGGGGTCTCCCGCAACGCCAAGCCCGCCCACAAGTGCCCGAAGAAAGCCAAGAAGGGCGCCTTCTTCAAAAGCCTCGCCGGCGACGTCTCCTACAGCGTCTGCGTCAAGTTCCCGAGCGGGAAAAACCTCTGCGCCCAGGCTCAGGAAGCCGAACAGGGGACCCTCTACGTCAACAAGATCACCTCGACGATCCTCGGCAAGCACGTCGTCAGCTGGTACGTCAAAGGAAAGAAAGTCGGTTCCTGGGCTTTCACGGTGACGGGGTAGCGCCCCCTGGTAGTCGTCGGCTTCGACACCGCGACGGTCGACACCGTCGCCTGCGCCTGGCGCGACGGCGAGGTCCTGCACGAGTCGCAGCTGGGGCTCTCCCCCGAGGGGAGGCCCCTGCACGCGACCCGGCTGCTGGAGGAGGTCGAGCGGGCCGCCGCCGGGGCCGGCGGCTGGGACGCGGTCGACCTGCTCGCGGTCGGGCTCGGCCCCGGAACCTTCACCGGCCTGCGGGTCGGGATCGCCAGCGCCCGCGGCCTTTCGGTCAGTCTCGACCTGCCGGCGCGCGGGGTCTGCACGCTCGACGCCCTGGCTGCGGGGATCGGCGAGGGCTTTTCGGGGCCGCTGCTCCCGGTGCTCGACGGCTGGCGCGGCGAGGTCTTCGCCGCGCTCTATGACGCCGACGGATCGCGGATCTGGGAGCCCGCGGTCTACCGGCCCGAGGAGCTGGCCGAGCGGGTGGCGCGGCTGGAGGAAACGCCGACGGTCGCCGGCTCGGGGGCGGTACGATTCCGGGACGAGCTGGCCCGAGACGGCGTCCGGATAGCGGACGATTCCGATCCCGTCCACCGGGTCGCCGCGCGACACGTCTGCGCGCTGGCGGCGGCGGGCGGCTCGGAGCCCGACGGGCTCGCCCCGATCTATCTGAGACCCCCCGACGCGGAGCGGTGGCGTGAGCGAGACGCTTCACAAAGAGCCAAATGAGCTGAAACGAGAGGTCCAGGTCCGCAGGCTCGCCTACAGCGACCTGCCGGCGGTGATCTCGATCGAGCGGCGCTCGTTCCCGACCCCCTGGTCGCTGGCGATGTTCGTCCTCGAGCTCTCGAAGCCTTCGGGCATCTGCCTCGCCGCCAGCGCCGGCGACGAGCTGCTCGGCTACGTGATCTGCTCCCGCTACGACCAGGTCTGGCACCTGATGAACATCGCCGTCGCCCCCGACAGCCGCGCCAGCGGCGTCGCCGGGCAGCTGATGCAGCGCCTGATCGAGGAGTCGCAGGGGACGCTGCCGTTCACGCTCGAGGTCCGGGTCTCCAACCACCGCGCGATCGGGATGTACGAACGCTTCGGGTTCCGCTCCGCCGGCGTCCGTCCTCGCTACTACCACGACAACGGCGAGGACGCCCTGATCATGTGGTTGGACTGAAGTGGCTCGATTGAGTCGCTCGGAATGAGAGCCGACTGATGCTGTTGGCGATCGAGACCTCCTGCGACGACACCTGCGCCGCCGTCCTCGACGGGCCGCGGATCCTCAGCAACGTGATCAGCTCGCAGGCGAAAGCCCACGAGGGATTCGGCGGGGTCGTCCCCGAGGTCGCCGCACGCCACCACCTGGAGCTGGTCGAGCCTGTCGTCAGCGCGGCGCTGGGGGAGGCGGGGGTGACCGTGGACGAGATCGAGGCCGTCGCCGCGACCGCCGGCCCAGGCCTGATCGGGGCGCTGCTGGTCGGGATCAGCGCCGCCAAGGGGATCGCCGCGGCGCGGCGGCTGCCCTTCATCCCGGTCGACCACCTGCAGGGCCACGTCGCCGCCAACTTCCTCGAGCCCGAGCCGCTGGAGCCGCCCTTCCTCTGCCTGATCGCCAGCGGCGGTCACACCCTGCTCGCCGGCGTCCGCGACCACCACGGATACGAGCTGCTCGGCCAGACGCTCGACGACGCCGCCGGCGAGGCCTTCGACAAGTCGGCGCGGCTGCTCGGGCTGGGGTACCCAGGCGGACCGGCGGTCCAGCGCGAGGCCGAGGCGGGCGATCCGCAGGCGTTCGAGATGCCGGTGGCGATGTCCCGCAACCCCGGCCTCGACTTCAGCTTCAGCGGCTTGAAGACGGCAGTTCTCTATCGCTGCAGGGAACTTGGCCCGGAGGGCGTTTTTTCGCGCCGTGCCGACGTCGCCGCCTCCTTTCAGGCCGCCGTCGTCGAGCAGCTGACGGCGAAGCTGAAGCGGGCGCTGAAGAAGGGCGAGTGGGAGGCGGTCGCGCTCGGCGGCGGCGTCGCCGCCAACGGGCCGCTGCGCGAGGCGGTCGGGCGCCTCTGCGAGGAGATGGAGGTGCGGCTGAAGCTGGTCCCGATCACTTTGTGCACCGACAACGCCGCGATGATCGGCTCGGCCGCCCGCTACGTGGAGCCGATCCCCTACCCCGCCTATCTCGGCTACGACGCCTTCGCCAGCGGCGAAACCAAGGCCGCGGTCCCGCACTGAGCGATGGCCGACGTCGTCGTCTACTCCCGTCCCGGGTGCCATCTCTGCGAGGAAGCGCTGGAGCAGATCGTCGCCCTGCACGCCGAGGGCTACCGCTTCGAGCTGCACGAGGTCGACATCGAGAGCAACGAGCTGCTGCTGCGGCGCCACCTCGAGCGCATCCCCGTGGTCGAGGTCGACGGGGTCGAGGTATCGGAGCTGATCCTCGACCGGGCGGCGCTTACGGCCAGGCTCGATACTGTGGGGGCATGGTCGAGGTGATCGAGGAGTTCGACGCCGCCGGGGCGTTTCCAGTCGAAGGCGAGCGTCTCTCGCTGGGCGTCGCCGCCCGGCTCTCGCGCTACCTGCAGGTGCTGACCCAGGCGCGGAAGATGGGGCGGGAGACGATCTCCTCGCAGGAGCTCTCCGAGTACACCCACATCAACCCGACCCAGATCCGCCGCGACCTCTCCGGCTTCGGCAAGTTCGGCAAGCGGGGCGTCGGCTACAACGTCGAGTCGCTGGTCTCGGAGATCCGCAAGATCCTCCGCACCTCCGGCCAGCACAACATCGCCCTCTTCGGCGCCGGCAACCTCGGCCAGGCGATCGCCACCTCCTCGATCTTCGCCGACCACGGCTTCCAGGTCGTCGCCGTCTTCGACAGCGATCCCGGCGTCGTCGGCAACCCGATCGGCGAGCTGACCGTGCGCGATATCGGCGACCTGCCCACAGTCGTCGCCGAGGAGGAGATCGTCGTCGGGGTCCTCGCGGTCCCGGCCGAGGCGGCTCAGGACGTCGCCGACCGCCTCGTCAAAGCCGGGGTGAAGATCATCTTCAACTACTCCGAGCAGCTCCTGCAGGTGCCGCCGGAGGTGACGGTCCACACCTCCAGCCCCGCCGTCGACCTGCTCTACGCGCTCTACTTCTACCTCGCCTAGCGGCGCAGCGGAACGTGTCCCTAGACCTCGATCTCGCCCGCGAGAAGTTCGAGTCCTCGCAGGACTTCACGGTCGGCCTCGAGGAGGAGTTCGCGATCCTCGACCCGCGGACGCTGGAGCTGGAGCACCGCTTCGAGGACGTCTACGCCGCCTGCCAGGAGGACGAGGTGCTGGCCGAGTCGGCGGCGGGGGAGCTGATCGCCTCCGAGGTCGAGATCCGCTCCGGGCGCTCGGAGGGCTTCGCCGAGGCCCTCTCCCGCCAGCGCGAGCGGCGGGCGCGGCTGTTCGAGGTCGTCAACGGTCTCGGGCTGACGCTGGGGGCGATGGGGACCCATCCCTGGGCCAACTACCTCGACCAGCGGATCATCGACACCCCGCACTACAACCGGCTCCGCAACGAACTCGGCTGGGTGGCGCAGCGCAACAACACCTGGAGCCTGCACCTGCACATGGGCGTGCGCGGGGCCGACCGGGCGATCGCCGTCTGTGACCGGCTGCGGGAGCTGCTGCCGCTGCTGCTGGCGGCCTCGGCCAACTCGCCCTTCCTCGACCGCCGGGACTCCGGGCTGCACAGCGTGCGTACGGAGATCTTCACCCGCACCTTCCCCCGCTGCGGGGTGCCCTCGGCGTTCGGCGACTGGGAGACCTACGCCGGCTTCGTCGGCGACCTCGAGCGCTTCGGCTCGGTCGTCGAGTCGACGCAGCTGTGGTGGAGCGTGCGTCCGCACCACAGCTTCGGCACCGTCGAGGTGCGGATCTGCGACGCGCAGACGCGGGGCGACGACTCCTTCGCCTTGGCCGGGCTGATCGGCGCCTGCATCGCCCAGGCCGCGCTCGACTACGACGAGCACGGCTACGAGGGGAAGGGGGCGCCGCTGGCCGATCGCGAGATCGAGGAGAACCTCTGGCGGGCGATCCGCTACGGCGCCGGCGGCCGGATGGTCGACTGGCGGCGCGGGGAGGAGGTGCCGACGCGCTCGCTGCTCGAGCAGGCGGTCGTCTGGACCGAGCCGGCGCGGACCGAGCTCGGGATCGACTTGGCGCTGCCGGAGCGCAACGGGGCCCAGCGGGCCAGAGAGGCGCTCGACGAGGGGATCTCGATCGAGGACATCTACCGCGATGCCGTTGCGGAAACGCGGCGGACCTACGCGGGGGCAGCGGCCTCCGAGCGCGCCTGAATCGCTGGCGAAGCGCGCGATTCACCTTCCAGAGCGGGTCTCGGCGCAATGTCGCCGCCTTCGTCTATAGACTCCCGCGCCGCTAAAACCACCGGAGGAATAGGAACTTGACCGACTTTCTGACCGAATACGGCGTGGTTGTCGCCCTCGTCTGCGCGGGCGCCGCCGTCATCTACGGACTTCTCGTTACCCAGCGCCTGCTGGCCAAGCCTGCAGGCAACGACCGGATGCAGGAAATTTCCGGCGCCGTGCAGGAAGGCGCGCAGGCCTACCTGAGCCGCCAATACACGATCATCGCCGCCCTCGCGGTGCCGATCGCTGTCCTGCTGCTCGTCCTGCAGGACTACAAGACCGCGATCGGCTTCCTGATCGGCGCCACGCTCTCCGGTGCCACCGGCTTCATCGGGATGAACGTCTCGGTGCGGGCCAACTCCCGCGTCGCCGAGGCGGCCCGCGGCGGCGTCCCGCCGGCGCTCGACGTCGCCTTCAAAGGCGGCTCGGTCACCGGTCTGCTCGTGGTCGGCCTGGCGCTGCTCGGCGTCGCCGGCTACTACGGGATCCTGGTTCTCACCGGCTCCAGCGACAAGGAGGCCGTCGACGCGCTGATCGGCCTTGGCTTCGGTGGTTCGCTGATCTCGGTCTTCGCCCGGCTCGGCGGCGGCATCTTCACCAAGGCCGCCGACGTCGGCGCCGACCTGGTCGGCAAGGTCGAGGCGGGGATCCCCGAGGACGACCCCCGCAACCCGGCCGTGATCGCCGACAACGTCGGCGACAACGTCGGCGACTGCGCCGGCATGGCCGCCGACCTCTTCGAGACCTACGCCGTGACGACCGTCGCGGTGATGCTGCTCGGCGTCCTCACCTTCACCTCGGACTACTCCAGCAACGTTGCGATCTACCCGCTGGTGATCGGCGGCGTCGCGATCATCGCCTCGATCATCGGGGCGCTGGTGGTGCGGACGAAGTCCGACCGCGTCGAGGGCGCGCTCTACCAGGGCGTGATCCTGGCCGGCGTGATCTCGATCGCCGCCTTCTACCCGATCACGGACTGGCTGATGAGCGATCCGGTCAAGCTCGGGTTCGCCGATGCCGCGGCCAGCGCGGTCAGCGTCTCCGACCTCTGGCTCTGCGCGGTGATCGGGATCGCGGTCACGGCGCTGCTGTTCGTGATTACCGAATTTTATACGTCGACCCGGTTCCGGCCGGTGAAGACGATCGCCCAGGCTTCCGAGACCGGGCACGCGACGAACATCATCCAGGGGCTCGCCCAGGGCTTCCAGTCGACCGCCGCTCCGGCGCTGGTCATCGCCTTCGCGATCCTTGGGGCGAACGAGCTTGCCGGCATCTACGGCATCGGCATCGCCGTGATGGCCCAGCTCTCGCTCTGCGGCCTGATCGTCGCCCTGGACGCCTTCGGGCCGATCACCGACAACGCCGGCGGCATCGCCGAGATGGCGGAGCTGCCGGAGGACGTCCGCAACGTCACCGACCCGCTCGACGCGGTCGGCAACACCACCAAGGCCGTGACCAAGGGTTACGCGATCGGCTCCGCCGCGCTTGCCGCGCTGGTGCTGTTCGCCGCCTTCAAGAGCGAATTGGCCGAGGAAGCGCCGCAGGGCTTCGACCTCAACAGCCTCTTCAACCTCTCCAGCCCCGACGTGCTGATCGGGCTGATCATCGGCGGCATGATGGTCTACCTCTTTGCCGCCTTCGCGATCGAGGCCGTCGGTCGCGCCGGCGGTCAGGTGGTCGAACAGGTTCGCGAGCAGTTCCGCGAGCACCCCGGGATCATGGAGGGGACCGAAAAGCCCGAGTACGGGAAAACGGTCGCCATCGTCACCGCAGCAGCGCAGAAAGAGATGATCCTCCCGGCTCTGATCCCGATCATCGTGCCGGTGATCGTCGGCCTGCTCAGCGTCGACGCGCTCGGCGGACTCCTGATCGGCGTCATCGTCGTCGGCCTCTTCGCCGCGATCAGCATGACCGCCGGCGGCGGCGCCTGGGACAACGCCAAGAAGCTGATCGAGGACGGCGCCCACGGCGGCAAAGGCTCGCCGGCGCACGAAGCCTCGGTAACCGGCGACACGGTCGGCGATCCCTACAAGGACACGGCCGGGCCGGCGATCAACCCGATGATCAAGGTGGCGAACATCGTCGCCATCCTCATCATCCCGATCGTCAAGTTCTAGGAGTTCGAATCGGTTCTGGGGGAGGGGTCGTGTGCCCCTCTCCCAGAGACCGTCGCGCAGCTGGGGGCGCAGTGCTGGGCGCGATTGCGGTCTCAGTAGCCTCTGTGAGAGGGGCACACGACCCCTCCTAGAAGTACCGTTCTGTGATGCGCAGAGTTCTCGTTTACCCGTTCCGGCGCTGGCCGCGGCTTTCGAAGCTGGTGCTTGGCGGTGCCGTCGCGCTCGTGCTGCTGATCGCGCTTGCCAACGTCTACGTGCTTATGAAGGGCGGCGATTCGACTTCTCGGGTTGCCGACGTGCCGAAGGCAGAAGTGGCGATCGTGCCGGGGGCGCTGGTGCAGCCGGACGGGACGATGAGTCCGATGCTGGCGGCGCGGGTGGAGCAGGCTTCGCGGCTGTGGCACGCGGGGAAGGTGGAGAAGATCCTGGTGTCGGGCGACCACGGGACCTGGAAGTACGACGAGCCGGACACGATGCGGAAGGCTCTGGTGCGGGACGGGGTGGCCCCGAAAGACGTCTTCGAGGACCACGCCGGCTTCGATACCTGGGCGACGATGGTGCGGGCTCGCAGCATCTTCGGCGTCAACGATGCCGTGGTGATCACCCAGGGCTTCCACATGCCGCGGGCGCTCTACCTCGCCGACGCGGCGGGAATCGACGCCACCGGCCTCACCGCCGACCTGCAGCCGTGGGGCTACCAGGGGCGCAAGAGCGCCGTGCGCGAGGTGCTCTCACGGGTGAAGGCGGTCGCCGACGTCACCTTCGACACTCCCGCCCTCGCCGGCCCGAAGATCCCGATCGCGACCACCGACGGCCGCGAAAGCTGGGGGCCGCAGCGGGCGCCCGCCGGCTCATCCGCAGCGGGCTAGCGAGTTCGCGTAGAAGCGCAGGTAGCTGGGCCAGTGACGGCTCCAGTAGGCGCCGTCGTGGCCGCCGCTTCCCGTGTGGGCGCTGAGGTCGACGCCGTCGGCTTCGAGGTAGTCGACGAAGCCTTCGTCGTAGACGCGGAAAGGATCGACGTCGCCGTAGTCGTTCCAGACCCGCATCCCTGCGAAGGCATCGGGATTGCCGCGGACCATGCCGACGACGTCGTTGCGGTCGAAGTCGGCGGCATCGTCGAACGCGCCCGGCGCGGTTTCGCCGCCGTCGAACCAGAGGGCGGGGGAGTGGCCGCCGACCGCGCAGAACCGGTGCGGATGCAGCAGCGCCAGGTCGTAGGCGCCGAAGCCGCCCATCGAGATGCCGCCGATCGCGACCGCGTGGGGGTCAGTGCCGAAGTGCTTTTCCACCGCCGGGATCACTTCCCGCATCACGTACCTGCCCCAGTCGCCTTCCCGGCGGTCGTGCCAGTAGCTGTGTTCGCCGCCGTCGGGAAAGGCGACGATCGGCGCCCTGCGCCCGAGCTTCGCCAGGCCTTCGAAGATCGCCTCGTTGCCGGTGAAGGTCCCGTCCGAGCCGCCGCGGCCGTGGAGAAAGATCAAGAGGGGCCGCTCGCCCTTGGGTTTGGTCTTCGCCGGGACGACGACGCCGACGCCGAGCTTCCGCCCGACCGCTTGGCTGTGGATGGTCACGTGCTCGACCCGCGCCCCGTGCTCGTCCACGGGCGCGAAGACCGTCGCGGCGAGGGCAAGGTAGACGGCGGCGGTCGCGAGCACGGCGAGGACGATAAGCGCCGCGGTCCTGCGGCGACGGATCTGCGCGGGCGTGGGGCTCATCCGGCGGCAGCATAGGGCCGGCCGCAGTAGGTTCCGGCCGTGATCTCGGACTGGATCAATGTCGCCGACGCCCAGCGGGAGGGCGAACCGAAGCTCGAGCAGGGTCCGCGGGACTACTTCGCCGGCGGCGCCGGCGACGAGCTGACGCTGCGGGAGAACGTCGGCGCCTGGAGCAACTGGCGGCTGCGGCCGCGGGTGCTGAACGACGTGCGCGCCGTCTCGACCCGGACCGAGGTGCTGGGCAAGCCGGTGGAGATGCCGGTCCTCGTCGCCCCGGTCGCCTACCAGCGGATGGCGCATCCCGAAGCGGAGGCGGGGATGGCCCGCGGCGCCGCCGACGCCGGCACCGCGATCTGCCTCTCGACGCTTTCGACCACCCGCCCGGCCGAGGTCGCCGCCGCCGCGCCCGGCGGCCGACACCTGTTCCAGCTCTACGCGTTCAAGGACGCCGGCGTCACCCGGGCGCTGATGGACGAGGCGATCGCGGCCGGCTTCGAGGCGATCCTGGTCACCGCCGACGCCCCGCCCGGCGGCAACCGCGAGCGCGACCGCCGCAACCGCTTCACGCTGCCGAAGGAGCTGGGGACGCCGAGCCTGACCGCCGCCACCGGCGGTGAGCAGGCGCTGACGATCGAGCAGACCTTCGCGCTGATGAACCACGCCCTCACCTGGGACGACGTCGCCGACCTCGCCTCCGAATGCAGCATTCCCGTCCTCGTCAAGGGCCTGGTCACCCCTGAGGACGCCGAGCTGGCGCTCGACCACGGCGCCGCCGGCGTCGTCGTCTCCAACCACGGCGGCCGCCAGCTCGACCGCTGTCTCGCCACCGCCGACGCCCTGCCCGAGGTCGCCGATGCGCTCGAGGGACGGGGGACGCTGCTGGTCGACGGGGGCATCCGCCGCGGCGTCGACGTCGCCACCGCTCTCGCCCTCGGCGCCGACGCGGTGCTGGTCGGCCGGCCCGCCCTCTGGGGTCTGGCGGCAGCCGGCTTCGAGGGGGTCGCCGCCGTCCTCGGCCTCCTCCGGGCCGAGCTGGAGCTGACCCTCGGCCTCTGCGGCTGCACCGCCCCCGCCGAGCTGAACCGATCCCACGTGCGGAGGGCGCCAGCCGCGTCCGTATATTCGGTCTGAGTGACCCTCGTTCGCACCTCATAGATGGCCCAGCGGATACCCAGAGACGAATCGCTGAGCCGCGTCCACGGCGTCGGAGCGCTGTTCTCCGCCGCCTACGGCAACGTCGGCTCCTCGATCTACTACGCCCTCGGCGTCACCGCCGCCTTTGCCCTCGGCCTCACCCCGGTCGCCTTCGTGATCTCCGGGCTGATCTTCGCCGCCACCGCCGCCACCTACGCCGAGGCGACGGTGATGTTCCCCGAGGCCGGCGGCTCCTCCAGCTTCGCCCGCCACGCCTTCAACGAGCTGGTCAGCTTCGTCGCCGCCTGGGGGCAGATGCTCAATTACACGATCACGGTCGCGATCTCGGCCTTCTTCGTGCCCCACTACCTGGCCGTCTTCTGGCCCTGGCTCGGGGACAGCCCCGGCGACATCATCGGCGGCGCGGTCCTGATCGTCGGCCTCGCCCTGATCAACATCCGCGGCACCGAGGAGTCGGCGAAACTGAACCTTGTCCTCGCCGTCGCCGACCTCGCCACCCAGGTGGTCCTCGTCGGCATCGGCGTCGTCCTCGTCCTCAGCCCGCAGATCCTGGTCGACAACGTCCACCTCGGCGTCGCCCCGACCTGGAGCGACTTCCTGCTCGGGATCGCGGTCGGGATGATCGCCTACACCGGGATCGAGACGATCTCCAACATGGCCGAGGAGGCCAAAGACGCGGCCCGGACGATCCCCCGCAGCGTCGGCCTCACGGTGGTCGCGGTGCTCGGCCTCTACCTGCTGATCCCGATCGTCGCCCTCTCGGCGATGCCGGTGACCCAGGACGCCGCCGGTCACTACGCGACCGCGCTGGGGAGCAAGTTCGCCGACGACCCGATCCTCGGCATCGTCGAGAACCTCGGCCTCTCGAACGTGCCGACCGAAATCCTCCGCTACTACGTCGGCATCCTCGCGGCGGTCATCCTCCTGATCGCGACCAACGCCGGCTTGATCGGCGTCTCCCGCCTCACCTACTCGATGGGCCAGCACCGGCAGCTGCCCGAGGGCCTGCGCCAGGTCCACCCGAAGTACCGCACCCCCTACGTCGCGATCCTGATCTTCGCCGCGATCGCGATCCTCACCCTGTTGCCGGGCCAGACCGACTTCCTGGCGACGATGTACTCGTTCGGGGCGATGCTCTCGTTCACGATCGCCCACGTCGCCGTGATCCAGCTGCGGCGTAAGCACCCCGACGTCGCCCGCACCTGGAAGCCGCCGTTCAACGTCCGCGCCTTCGGCGTCTCGGTCCCGATCAGCGCCGTCCTCGGCGGCCTCGGCACCTTCATCGCCTGGCTGGTGGTGATGGCCCTGAACCCGCGCACCCTCGTCGTCGGGCTCGGCTGGATGGTCCTCGGCATTGCCGTCTACGTCCTCTACCGCCGCAACCAGAAGCTGCCGCTGACCCAGACCGTGAAGGTGGTGCTGCCGGAGCCGCTCGGGGTCGAGGAGGTCGAGTACCGAAGCGTGCTGGTCGGCTTCGAGGACGACGAGACCTTCTCGCCGGAGATGGTGGCGACCGCGGTCAAGCTCGCCGGCAAGAAGCGCCGCGGGATCCACGTCCACTCGATGATGACCGTGCCGACCAACCTGCCGCTGAACGCGGAGATGCCCGACCAGGAAGCCGAGGCGCAGAGCAAGATCGAGGAGGCGAAACTGATCGGCGGTCAGCGGGTGACCGGCCACGTCGCCCGGGTGCGGCCGGGCCAGGCCGGCTACTCGGTCGCCGACGAGGCGGCCGAGATCAAGGCCGAGGCGATCGTCGTCGGCCTCCGCTACCGCAACGGCATTCCCCTCTACGACAAGACCCTGCAGACCGTCCTCGGCGAGCGCCCCTGCCGCGTGATCGTCGTCTCCGACCCGACCGACAAGCCGCCGGCCCTTCCAGGAGCCGCCCTGGCCGAGGTGGCGCAATGAGCGGCGAGCGCGTCTACCGCGGCGCCGTCCGCGCCTTCTCGCTGGTCTTCGTCGCGATCGGGCTAGTGGTGCTGGTCGTCACCCTCGCCAACGGCGGCGGCCCGCTCTCGCTCGGCTTCCTGATGGGGGTCGCCTTCCTGCTTGTCGGCGTCGGCCGGCTCTGGTTGGGATCGCGGGTGGGCCAGTGAGCACGCCCGAGGCGCCCTCCGGCGGCGACGGCAGCCGCCCGCCGCGGCCGCAGGAGCCGCGCTCGGAGCCGGTGCTGATGCGCGGGCTCGGCGTCCCGGCGCTCTTCGCCGCCGCTTACTCTGCCGTCGGCTTCTCGATCTACTTCGCCCTCGGCGTCGTCGCCGACCGCGGCCTTGGCCTGACGCCGCTGATCTTCCTCGCCGCCGGCCTCCTCTTCGGCCTGACGACGCTCACCTACGTCGAGGGCGGGGCGATGTTCCGCGAGCGCGGCGGCTCCTCGACCTTCGCCCGCCACGCCTTCAACGAGCTGATCGCCTTCATCGCCGGCTGGGCGATCCTGATCGACTACCTGATCGTGATCGCGCTGGCCGCGATCTCGGTCCCGCACTACCTGGAGCCGGTGACCGGGGACTTCGGCGATCCGGGCTGGGAGGTGGCGATCGCGGCGGCGGTGATCGCCCTCGTCTGCGTCCTCAACATCTACAACGTCACCGGCCGCGAGCGGCAGGGCTCGCTGACCTTCCTCGCCCTCGCCGACCTCGGCCTGCAGCTGGCGGTGATCGTCGTCGGCCTGCTGGCGGTGATGCATCCCGACCGCCTCACCGACCAGCTCAACCTCTTCACCGACCCGAGCTTCCGCGACATCGTCTACGCCGCGGTGGTGGCGATGCTCGCCTACGCCGGGATCGAGGCCGCCTCCGACCTCGCCCCCGACATCGACGTCAGCCGCGAGGACCTGCGGCGGGTGACGATCGTCGGCGCGATCGGGGTGCCGCTGGTCTACGCCGGGATGGCGGCGATCGCGCTGATGGCGGTGCCGGTCGTCGGTGGCCCCCACGGCCCCCACACCGCGCTCGGCGGCGAGTTCGTCGAGGAGCCGGTGCTGGGCGTGGTCTCCGCCTACGAACCGGCATGGGTGGCCGAAACGATGCGCTGGCTGGTCGCCGCGGTCGCCACCCCGGTGCTGATCTGGGCCGCCAGCACCTCGATGCTCGGCGTCTCCCGCCACATCTACACGCTGGCGATCAACCGCCAGATCCCCAGCTGGCTCGGCAAGCTGCACCGCCGCACCGCGACCCCCTACGTGGCGATCCTGCTCAGCGGCCTGATCGCGATCGGGCTCGTCGTCCCCACCAGCGTCAAGCTGCTGGCCGGGATCTACGCCTTCGGCGCCACCCTGGCGATCACGATCGCCCACCTCTCGATCATCCGCCTGCGGGTGAAGAAGCCGGAAAAGCGGCGCCCGTTCCGGATTCCGTTCGGGGTCGCCTGGGGAACCGCGGAGCTGCCGCTGCCGGCGATCTTCGCCGCCCTCGTCAGCGCCCTCGCCTTCATAAGCGTCCTCGCTTACCACACGACCGCGCGCTGGGTCGGGCTCGGCTGGATGGCCTTCGGCCTCACCTTCTACGTCGTCTACCGCAAGGTCTTCGAGGGGACCAGCCTGACCAAGCGGGTCTCGGTCACCGAGCGGGCGCTGACCAAGCAGGTGCCGGAGATCGAATTCAGCAACATCCTCGTGCCGGTCTTCGGGACCAAGTTCGACGACGACATCGTCGCCACCGCCGGACGTCTGGCGGCGGCGGAGGCGGGGACGCCGAAGGGCGGCCACGACTCGCGCCTCGACGTCGTTTACGTGATCGAGGTGCCGCTGACCCTGCCGCTCGACGCGGCGCTGCCGAAGGAGCGCGAGGAGCAGGCGCGACGGGCGTTGGAGCGGGCCCGCGAGGTGGGGGAGGAGTACGAGGACGTCGAGGTCGTCACCGACGTGATCCGCGCCCGCAAGGTCGGCGCCGGGATCCTCGAGGCGGCGCGGCGCAGCAATGCCGAAGCGATCGTGATCGGGGGGGAGGCGCCGACTAAGATCCGCGGCGGCGGCGTCCTCGGCGGGATCGGCGCCGCCAAGCCGGCGGAGATCGGCGCGGCGACCGAGTACGTGCTGAAGAAAGCCCCCTGCCGGGTCTTGCTCACGGCTCCGCCCGAACCCGGTTAGCCGGGCGCGGCAGACTAGTATCCGCCGCATGTTCGTTCTGATCGTCGGTTGCGGCCGGGTTGGCTCCTCGGTTGCCAGGGCGATGCTCCGCGAGGGGCATCAGGTCTCCTGCCTGGACGAGGACCCGGAGTCCCACGCCCGGCTCGAGGTGGGCCTGGAGAAGAGCTGGGAGGACCTCGGCGGCCAGTTCACCGTCGGCGCCGGGCTCGAGACCGAGGCCCTGGAGGCGGCCGGGATCGAGAACGCCGACGTCTTCATCGCCTCCACCGATGGCGACAACACCAACATCGTCATCTCCCAGATCGCCCAGCGCCGCTACGAGGTGCCGACCGTGATCGCCCGCGTGCTCGACCCGCTGCGGGCCGAGTGGTACCAGCGCCAGGGCCTGAACACGGTCTGCCCGACCCGGGTCGCGATCGACCTGCTCGAGGGCGAGGTCCGCGGTGCGGCCGCCCGCGGCGGCTCCCCCGACGACGCGCCGGCGGCGGCGTAGGGGAGGCGGGAGGAGCATGTACATCATCGTCGTCGGCGCGGGGAAGGTGGGGTGGAACCTCGCCCGCGAGCTGCTCGACAAGGGGCACGAGGTGACGCTGGTCGAGAGCGACCGCCGCCGCTACCTGACCGTCGAGCAGGAGCTCGAGCACAACGTCTCCTACGGCGACGCCTCCGAGCTCTGGGTGCTGGAGCGGGCCGGGATCCAGCGCGCCGACATGGTGATCGCGGTCACCGGCGACGACGAGGACAACATGCTGATCTGCCAGGTGGCGAAAGAGAAGTACCTGGTCAACCAGATCATCGCCCGCGTCAACAACCCCCGCAACCGCCGCCACTTCGACCTCCTGGGGATCAAGCCCTCGGTCTCCGCCACCGACCTGATCCTCCGCCTGCTCGAGCACGAGGTGCCCGAGTACGGGCTGGTCCACCTGCTCGACCTGCAGGAGGAGCAGCTGGAGATCATCGAGATGCTGCTCGGCAAGGACTCGGGCGTGACCGGGCGCCGGGTCGGCGACCTGAAGATGCCCGAAGGAAGCCTCCTGATCTCGGTCCTGCGCGAAGGCAAGGGGTTCGTCCCCAACGCCGACACGGTGCTGCAGGAAGGCGACGAGATCCTCGCCGTGCTCGATCCGGGCAAGGAGGAGGACCTGAAGACCCTCTTCGGGCCGGAGGGCAACGGCAACGGGGCCGTCGCCGGGTAAGACCGGGGCGGGATCGGACGCTAACGGGGCAATGGCCGATCGCGAAGTCGATTTCCTGCTGATCGGGGGAGGCATGGCCTCCGCCCACTGCGCCGCCGAGCTGCGCCGCCGCGGCGCCGAGGGCTCGGTCCTCCTAGTCGGCCGCGAGCCGGAGCCGCCCTACGAACGGCC
>Ga0207661_10000868_pt1 | contig 19842 bp, 14 predicted proteins | sample KBSC713LmetaG_FD_184337 | JGI IMG/M metagenome (GOLD analysis project Ga0207661, IMG submission 184337) | Corn rhizosphere microbial communities from Kellogg Biological Station, Michigan, USA - KBS C7.1-3L metaG (SPAdes) (version 2) | ecosystem: Host-associated > Plants > Roots > Rhizosphere ...
AGCGTGCGCGCGTTGAGCGTATCGCGCGTGTCGTCGAGCCGTCCGAGCCATGTGACGCCGTCGTGCTCGCGATTCGAGGGAATGGAATTCGTCGTGAGGGGGAGACCGATCGGCGAAGACAACGCAATGATGCGTGCGACCGAGTCCGGCGACGCGCCGGCTCGCAGCAATGACTGCGCATTCGCGTCGAGCAGCGTAGCCGGGTCCGCGACGCTGCGCGCGAGGTCGACCGCAACGTTGTAAGTCAGTGCTCGGCGAATCAGCTCGCCGTCCGCGCCGAAGCTCGCGCGTGCGCCGCCGCTCGTCGTGCCGAGCGAGCGCGTCGTCGGATCCGTGTACTGCAGTGATCGCGGGTCGAACGTGATGAAGCCGTTCTGTCGCTGATAATTGCGGCTGCCCGGGCCGAGTCGCACGTCGATGTTCGCGCCGGTGAATCCGCCGCGCGTTGCGTCGTAGGTCGTTCCAGTGACGCGCGTCTCCGTTCGCGCCGCGCGCGGAATCGACGTCGACGGCAGATTCATTCCGTTGAGCGTCGTCAGCGTCGAAGCGGGATCCGATCCGAGGATGGAGATGCCGCTGGGCGTCAGCGTGACGTTGGGCATCGTGGTTGCGATCGCGTTGAGATCACCGGCGATCGTCGGCGAGATCATTCCGTTCACCCCGTCATTGTACTTCTCCGACGACCCGGTTTCGGGCTGGGTCGGATTGACGGCGTTGGATGCGCGCACCGGCCGATCGGCGACGACCTTTTGTGCGGCGAGTACTGTGAGGTCGACCGCTAAGACGAAATTAGCGACGAGCTCGTGTTCGGTGGTCTGCCGTTGCACGCGACGTCGGGCGGATTTGAGCCCCTGCGATGAGACGAAGACGAGATAGTCGCCGGTGCCGGGGTCGAACCGAACATTGTAGTTGCCGGCGCTGTCGGTCGTCGTGTTCTGCGTCGCGCGATCAGGGCCGCGAGTGACGATGACGGTCGCGCCGGCGATCGTCTTGCCCGAGTCACTCGTCACGTGGCCGCGGATGACGTCGGCAGTGGACTGGGCTGCCAGGGTGCGAGTGGCGCATACGACGGCAACGAGCGCGAGAATGGTCGAACGCATTGGGGCGGGTTGAGGCGTTTTGGGGAACCCGAGATGCCTCTCCATTTGATGCATCATAAGGCGAAACGGTTGCCCTCGAGCCGCGATGGGGCTCACCGGGCCGGCCGGTAGTGATCGCCCGCCGCCTATCGCCGTCGTCAGCTCTCCGCCATCTCGCCCGGCAAATGCGCGACGTGCACCCACAGATCGCGCGACCGCGCCCGATACGTTAGACGTTGCGCATTAGACATCTCTCCATCAACGTTCACGGCGAGTGACTGGTTCGACGTGATCGTGACGTGCTTGACCTGCACGTAATGAACGCCATCCTGTCCGAGATGCTCGCCGCGCTTGACCCGAAGCACCATCCGTGCGAAGTCGCGCCGCGACATGCTTTCGACGACGCAGAGATCGAGCAGCCCATCGGTTGCCGAGGCCATCGGGGTGACGATCGTGCCACCACCCGTGGATCGCGTGAGGCCGAGTGCGAACATGAGGAATTCTCCCTCGTACTCGAACGCGTCGCCGGCGAAGCGCGCGGACTTCGCCTTGAGATCCGCGAACTTCCTGATCCCCGTGATCGCGTAAGCAATCGGACCGAGTGACGCTTTCACTTCGGGCGATGTCTCTGCAGTTGCTTCCGCGCCGATGCCGCCGATCGAAACGTTGATGAATCGGCGGCCGTTCAGGGACGCTGTATCGAGTCGCCGCGGCTTGCGCTGCAGGATAACATCCATGGCATGATCAGCATCGGCGGGAATTCCGACTTGTCGCGCAAAATCATTCGCAGTTCCGAGTGGGATAATGCCCAGCGGAACGTCAAAACCGTCGAGACCGTTCACGACTTCGTTGACAGTGCCGTCACCGCCGCCAGCCGCAACCACGTCGACCCCTTTCTTCGCCGCCCTCGCCGCGAAGTCGGCTGCGTCTCCAGCCTCGAACGTCGCGTGCAGCTCGATATGATGGCCTTTCTCGCGAACCCAGTTCACGAGATGCCGAACGTCCGGACGGTCTGCGCGGCCGCCGTGGATGATCAACGCGATGTGCTTGGAAGTCATGCCATCTACTAGCGCATATCACGCGCCTGTGCTCGCCAGCGAGGTCACCGAGCTCCTTAGGAACTCGGAGAGGGTACTCGACTGCACGCTCGGGGGAGGGGGGCATTCGCTCGCGCTGCTCGAGGCCGGAGTGAAGAACGTCGTGGGAGTCGATCGCGATCCCGATGCTCTCGCCGCCGCCTCGACGCGACTTCACGCGTACTCGCTCGAAGGCCGCTTCTCGGCAGTCGAGTCGAATTATGCCGATGTCACAGATCTGAGTTCTCTACAGGGGATTTCATTCGCCGGAATTCTTCTCGATCTCGGGGTCTCGTCTCATCAAGTCGACGCGGACGACCGCGGCTTCACCTTTCGCCCTGGCGCGCGTCTCGACATGCGAATGGGCAGCGGCGTAGGAACCGACGCGGCGCATCTTCTAAACAACGAAGCCGAGAGCGCGCTGACGAAGATCTTCAAGACATTCGGGGATGAGCCGCGCGGCGCGCGACTCGCGCACGAAATCGTTCGTCGTCGCAACACGCGGCCGTTCGAAACCAGCGACGATCTCGTCGGTGCTATTCGCGCTGTGCTCGGACCGCGCTCCGGCGTCACTGATTTCGCTCGCCTGTTCCAGGCCGTGCGCATCGCGGTGAACGACGAGCTCCCTGGTCTCGAGCGCGCGCTTCCCAAATTGCGCGACCGTCTGACGCCGGGCGGAACGCTCGCCGTGATCGCGTATCACTCCGGCGAAGACCGCATCGTGAAACAGGCGTTGCGCAGCTGGAGCGCGGCGTGCATCTGTCCTCCGAAGCAACCCATCTGCACGTGTCGCGGTCGTCCGCTCGGCACGACATTGACGCGTCGCGCGCTGACTGCATCACAAGATGAAGTTCTCCACAATCCGCGCGCTCGAAGCGCACGGTTGCGCGCATGGCGAAGCGCAGAGTAAATCCGGGGAGACGTTCGCTCATCGCGATCGCGCTGATTGGTTTCGTCTTTGTCGCCACAGGCGTCATTGCACGACGAGTGTACGGCGTGCGCGAGCAGCGCGATATTCGAAAACTTCAAAAGACACGAGATGAGTTGATCGCCGAGCGAATTCGGTTGGAAGGTGTGATCCGCGATGCGTCGAGTCGCGCGCACCTGCAGCCGATCGCGGAGCAGCGACTCAACATGCACATTCCAAAGCCAGAGCAGCAGGTTTTCTTGACCCCGCCCGCCACCGCGACGAAGCGCGCTCCAAAAACCCCGAATGATTCGGTCTAGCCGGATCGGTCTCGCTCACGCTTTTCTTGCCGTCTTCGCGATTGCCCTCCTCGTGAAGACTGCACGCGTGCAACTCTTTCAAGGAAAAGAGTGGCGTGCGATCGCCGAACATCAACAGACGTCTTCGAAGACGATCCCAGCGCCGCGCGGAGAGATCTTCGATGCCACGCGCCGAGTCATGGCGCAGAGCCGCGAGATGGTGCGGCTCGAGATCGCGCCGCGCGAAGTTCGCGACCGCTCGAAACTTCGAAAGGCACTCGCGTCGCTCCGCGTCGATCGTGGGTTGATCGCGCGCGCGCTCGATACGACGGAGAAGTATCTCGTCATTCCCGGTCGCTTCCCGATGTCCGACGCCGCGGGCGCCGTTGCACTGCGTGGTGTCCATTCATTCGCGACGCTCGAACGTGCGTACGCGGCATCGGACGGCGCGCAGGGAATCATCGGCCACGTCGACGGCGACAACAAACCGGTCGACGGTCTCGAGCTCTCGCTCGATTCCATTCTTCGTGGACGTCCGGGCGCTTCAAAAATCGTTCGCGACTCGAAGGGCTACAGCCGCGAGTCGCCCAACGATCCGGGAACGCCGCCGACGAGGGGAAACAGCGTCGTCCTGACGATCAACGCGGACCTACAAGAGATTTCTGAAAAGGCGCTCGGCGACGCGGTCGCTCGCATGGGCGCGGAAGGCGGCGACATCGTCATCCTCGATCCGCACAACGGCGACATCCTCGCCATGGCGAGTCGTCGTTTGAATCCGAGGCAGACATCGGCGACCGCGCTCACCGAGCCCTTCGAGCCCGGCTCGACGGCGAAACCGTTCATGGCGGCGGCGCTGATCGAGAAGGGGCGCGTGAAAGACGCCGACTCCGTCGATACCGGCAACGGCGAGCTGACCATCGAGGGAAGAAAATCGCCCGTGCGCGACGATCACAAGATCGGGCGGGCTGATCTCGCGCAGGTGCTCCGGTGGTCGAGCAATATCGGGATCATCAAGTTCTCACAGCGCCTGAGCAACCGGGAGAAGTTCGAGACGCTCCGTGACTTCGGCTTCGGCGTTCCGACCGGACTGCCGTATCCGACCGAATCGGGCGGGACGCTCTACGCACCGAAGTCGTGGTCGAACCAATCGGCCTATCAGGTGGCGATGGGCTACGAGATCGCCGTGACGCCGCTACAGCTTGCGGCGGCGTACGCGACGTTCGCGAACGGTGGTGAGCTCATCGAGCCGGCGCTCGTCAAAGAGATCATCGGCCCTGACGGAGACGTTCGGTATCGGCACGAGGCGCGGGTCGTTCGGCGCGTCGTGAGCAAGACAACGGCCGACAAGGTGCGGCACATGTTGCTCGACGTCGTCGATGAAGGCACCGCGCTTCAGGCCGCGCTCGACAACTATATGCTTGCGGGGAAGACAGGCACGCCGCGCGCGACCGTTCGTGGGCACTACGTGAACGGCCGGTACAATCCGAATTTCGTCGGCATGTTTCCGGGCGATAATCCGCAGTACGTGATCGTCGTAAAGATGACGGCGCCGCAAAGCTCGATCTACGCCGCGTCGACGGCGGCACCGGTGAGCAAAACGATTCTCGAAACAGCCGTCGCCGCGAGCAACGCTGCGCTTGATCGAAGGAAGCTTGCGTCCAGCATCGTGCCGACGCGCAAAGTCGTTCCGGGGACCGAGCATGTGCAGTTGGCGGGCGAGCCTGCTGCTCAGCAGCGGGTTTCCGAGTTGACGCCAACACCGCGGACCGAATCACCGATCAGTGATTCAGCGCACGCTGAAGAAACGTCGGTGCCGTTCGTCGTGACGCTGCCGATGGGCAAGCAGGCCGCGATGCCACGCCCGGTCCACGCAGTGCCCGATGTCCGCGGGCTCGATCTGCGCGAAGCGGTGCGATCGTTGCACGGTGCGGGATTTCGAGTTCAACTCGGTCGAGTCGGCGCCGTTGCGGGCTCGTCGGTTTCCACCAACCCCGCGGCCGGAGAGCTCGCGCCAACGGGAACGCTCGTTCGCCTCGTCTTCCAATAAATGAACGTTGAGACAGAGACGGTCGCGCGAGCGCTCGCTGATGCTGGATTGCTGGTCGAGCGGCGAGGAACGCTACCAAAGCACGTATTAGGAATTACTGATGACAGCCGCCGCATCATTTCGGGCGGCGTATTCGTCGCGGTCCGCGGCAGCGAGCGCGATGGCCACGACTATCTCGAAGCAGCCGCGAAGTCCGGCGCGGCGGTGGTCATCCTCGAAGACGCGTCGCGAAGCTCATTGCCCGCGCTCGTGGTGAACCACGGTCGACGTGCTGCGGCTGTTGCCGGCGCGGCGTCCTATGGATTCCCCGCCAGGGAACTCCGGCTCGCCGGCGTCACAGGAACGAACGGAAAGACGACCACGGTCAACATGCTGCGTCATCTGCTCGACACGCCGAGCTCCCGCAGCGCATCGATTGGCACACTCGGCGTTCTTGTTGGCAGTGAAGGCGAACCCTGCGAGGGTGGCGGCGGTCTCACGACGCCCGGCCCGATCGAGCTCCAGCGCGTGTTCCGCGAATTGCGAAATCGAGGCGTTGGTTGTGTCGCGATGGAAGTCTCGTCGCACTCGCTGGACCAGAACCGCGTCGAAGGTGTGGCATTCGACGTCGCAGTCTTCACGAACCTCACGCGCGACCATCTCGACTATCACGGCACGATGGAGAACTACTTCGCCGCAAAGGCGAAGCTGCTGGATCATCTCACGCCGGATGGTACGGTCGTCTACAACGTCGACGACTCCGCGTGGACAGGGTTGGGAATCGATCGCCGCCGGATCGGCTTTAGCGAACGCTCATCGGACGCCGAAGTTCACGCCGAAGACGTGAAGTTTGGCGCGCGCGGTAGCACGTGGACGCTCACGCTCGGAAACCAGCGCGTCGGCATCGCCCTGCCGCTCATCGGAGACTTCAACGTCATCAACGCACTCGGCGCCGCGGCTGCGGCGTTCGCGCTCGGCATTTCGGTCGAGAGCATCGGCCGGCGGTTATCGACGATGCCCCAGGTACCGGGCAGGCTCGAGGTCGTTCTCGAATCGCCAACTGTCCTTCGCGATTACGCTCACACGCCGGACGCGCTCGAGCGAGCGCTCGACGCGGTTCGGCCATTCGCGCGTGAGCGACTGATCGTCGTATTCGGCTGTGGCGGCGATCGTGACAAAGGCAAGCGCCCGCAGATGGGCGCGATCGCAGAGGAGAAATCGGATCTCGCCATCATGACGAGCGACAATCCACGCACCGAAGATCCTGAAGCGATCCTCGACGACATTCAGCGCGGAATGAAACGACAGAATCACGAGCGCATCGAAGACCGCCGTGCCGCAATCGCGCGCGCCCTCGAGATCTCGAACCCAGACGACGTCGTCGTGCTCGCCGGAAAGGGTCACGAGGACTACCAAGTGCGCGGAACAACGAAATATCCGTTCGACGAGAGGATCATCGTGAACGAGCTGGCCTCGGAAGCAGGCCGGGGTCGACGATGAGCTCCGACGTTGTGATCGCCGAGAAGACGACCTTCTGGTCGGCGCATCGCGTCGCCGATGCGCTGGCTTCGATCTCGACCGTCAACTTGCCTCGGCCGACCCAGATCTTTGGTCGAGTTTGGACGGACACGCGAACGATCGAGCAGGGCGACCTGTTCGTCGCATTGGTCGGCGAGCGCTTCGACGCGCATGACTTTCTCGCCGATGCCGTCGCAAAGGGTGCGACTGGTCTCGTCGTTTCACGCGCCGATCCCGCTCGCAATCTCGGCGTTCCCATTTTCGAAGTCAGCGACACGCTCGTGGCGCTTGGCGCGCTTGCGACGTTCTATCGGCGTGCGTGCAACAGGCCAGTCATTGGCGTCGTCGGCACGAACGGCAAAACGAGTACGAAAGAGCTGATCAAGGCGACGCTGGGAAGTACGCTCGAAGTTCACGCGACGCGCGCGAATCTCAACAACCTGATCGGGGTGCCGCTGACGCTGCTGTCGATGCCTGCTAGTGTCGACGTTGCGGTGATCGAGATGGGCACGAACCAGCCGGGCGAAGTTCCGCGCCTGCGGGCGATCGTCGAGCCGAACATTACTGTCGTGACATCAGTCGCCGAAGAGCATCTCGAGGGACTCGGCGATCTCGCGGGCGTATTGCGCGAGGAGCTCGCCGCGACGGATGGCGTCGAGGTCGCGATCGCGCCGGCGTCTCAGCCTGAGATCGTCGATGGGGCGCGAGATAAGGCGAAGCGCGTCGTCTCCGCTGGACTCGATTCGGGCGATCTGCATGCCTCGGCGTGGAGTGTTGCCCCCGACGGACGCGGCTCCCTGACGCTCGATGGTGTTCAGATCGATGTGCCGCTCCGTGGGGTTCACAATTTGCGAAACGCGATGCTGGCGCTTGCCGTCGGCCGCGAAGCCGGGGTTTCGTTGACCGACGCGGCGCGCGGCATCGCGTCGATGCCTGTTCCTCCGATGCGCGTCAACTGGGAGCAGCTTGGCGCCTTGACTCTCATTAACGACGCCTACAACTCCAACCCTGGATCGGCGCGCGCGGCGATCGAGCTCCTCGATCACTCCGGGAAGGGACGCCAGCGCGTCGCGGTTCTCGCTACGATGCTCGAGCTTGGCCCTACGACTCCACGGTTGCACGAAGACGTCGCTCGCGAAGCGCTCGCGACGGGGATCGAGCTCGTCGCCGGAATGGGCGAATTCGGCGCGGCGTTGAGTCGTATCGCTCCCGGTGATCCGCGCGTCATATGCGCTGACGATGTCGACTCGCTCTGGGCGTCGCTTTCATCGCGGCTCGCGAACGACGCCGTTATTCTCCTCAAAGGTTCGCGCGGAATGCGTCTGGAGCGACTCGTTGCTCCAATCACTGCCTGGGCTACCAGTCGTCAGCCGGCGTAAGCCGACTCTCTCCTTCCACACTGGACCGTTGTGCTCTACCACTTCCTGCTACAGTTCGCGCGACAGTTCAGGGTTCTCAACGTTCTCAATTACATCTCGTTCAGAGCGGTCGGCGCGGCGGTGACCGCGCTGCTGTTGTCGTTCATCGTTGGTCCGATCATTCTTGCCGCCCTAAAGCGGCAGTCCTTCCATCAGGTCGTTCGAGAAGGGACGCCGGACAGTCACGCGGCGAAGGGAACAACGCCGACGATGGGCGGCTTGATCATCCTCAACAGCGCGCTGATCTCGGTCATCCTCTGGGGACGCTTCAGCCTGAGCCGCCCGTATCTGCTCATCGCGATGGTCATGACCGTATGGATGGGCGTCATCGGCCTGCTCGACGATTTTCTAAAGCTTCAGCAGAAGAAGCGCGGCGAAAAGAATCGCGGGCTCGTCGAACGTTACAAGCTCACCGGACAGATCATCGCGGGCGTAGCCCTCGGCCTGTTTCTCTGGCGCGTTCCATTGTCGGCCAACTTGCCTGGTGCGTCGACGTCGCTGCCGTTCTTCAAGTACTATCTCGTTGTACCGCTCGCGGGATGGGCGTTTCTCTATGTGATCTGGGTGACGTTCATCCTCACCGGCACGAGCAACGCGGTGAACATCACCGACGGCTTGGACGGCCTCGCCTCGGGTCTGTCAGCGATTGCCTTCGGCACGTTCGCGATCTTCTCGTACATCATTGGCCGCGTCGATTACAGCCGATACCTCGGCCTTTTCTATTTGCAGGACGCCGGCGAGCTGACGGTGTTCTGTCTCGCGATGGTCGGAGCGTTGATAGGATTTCTCTGGTACAACACGCATCCAGCTCGCGTGTTCATGGGTGACACCGGTTCACTCGCCCTCGGCGGCGCCCTCGGGTCGGTGGCGATCCTTCTAAAGTCGGAATTCGTGCTCGCCTTCGTCGGCGCCGTGTTCGTCGCCGAGATGATGTCGGTGATTCTCCAGCGCTTCGTCTTCAAGTACCGAAAGAAGAAATACAATCTCGAATACGCGCAGGCTCATCGAGTATTCAAGCGAGCACCCTTGCATCATCACTTCGAGATGATAGGCTGGAAGGAGTCACAGGTCGTCGTTCGCTTCTGGATCATCGGCATTCTGTGCGCGTTTTTTGCGCTCAGCACCCTCAAGCTTCGCTAATCATGGCGCGACTATCCAATCCCGCGATGCCGAGGAAATGGCTCACTGGCGAGATCGCCATTGTGGGCTTGGCGCGCAGCGGTCGGGCCGCGGCGCAGTTGCTTGCACGCACCGGCGCGGACGTGTACGCGTCAGACGCCGGCGACTCCACCGAGCTCGAGTCAACCGCCGCGGAGTTGCGGCGCGATGGCGTGAACGTGCAAACGGGCGGGCACGACATCGGTCGAATCGCGCGAGCGGCGCTCGTGGTCGCAAGCCCGGGGGTTCCGCCTGACGCGCCGCCGCTCGTCGCTGCTCGAAATGCCGGCGTCGAGATCATGAGCGAGATCGAGATCGGTCTCCGATTTCTGCCGTCGCTGACCTACATCTCGATCACTGGCACCAACGGCAAGACCACGACGACTGCGCTCACTGGCCATCTTCTCAAAGCACTCGGCCGACGTGCCTCGACGGCGGGCAACATTGGTACGCCGCTGACGGAGCTCGCGCTGTCACCGACGCCCCCGGATTGGGTCGCGCTCGAGGTATCGTCGTTCCAGCTGCACGACACGCCGTCGATCAATCCGCGCGTCGGTGTGCTGACGAATCTCTCGGCGAATCATCTCGATCGGTACACGAGCGTCGAGGAGTATTTCGCCGACAAGGCGTTGATGTTCCAGAACGCGACGGTTGGCTCGACGTGGGTGACCAACGGCGACGACCTCGACGTCGAGGCGATGACGCAGAATCTGCCTGGACTTCGATGCCAGTTCTCGGTTCGCCATCGCACCGATGCGTATCTCGATCGCGAGACGGGCGACCTCGTCGTCCTCGGACAGCCGATCATTCCGCGCGACGAGTTGCCGCTGCTCGGCGACCACAATGTCGCGAACGCCCTCACGGCGTCGCTCTCGGTCATGCTTGCCGATCGCGAGCATCGTACGGTTGCCGCGGTCGAAGTGATTGGTCGCGCCCTCAAGTCATTCTCGGCACTCGAGCATCGAATCGAAACCGTCGGCGATTTCGACGGCGTCACGTGGATCAATGATTCGAAGTCGACGAATGTTGCGTCGACGCTCGTCGCGATGCGCGGGATGACGAAGCCGACGGTCCTGTTGCTCGGTGGACGTCACAAGGGTGAGCCATATACCGATCTCATTCCGGAGCTCGCGCGAACAGGTCGGGCCGTGATCGCGTACGGAGAGGCGGGTGAATTGATCGAGCAGGATCTTCGCGGAACGGTTCCGCTGACTCGACTTGGCGACTCGTTCGAAGAGGTGATGGTGACCGCTCGAAAGCTCGCGCGCAAAGGCGACATTGTTCTGTTGTCGCCGGCCTGCTCGAGCTACGACATGTTCGATAACTACGAGCAGCGCGGAAAGATCTTCAAGCAGATGGCAGCAGGGACTCTGGAGCGGCGATGATCGACGGTATTGCGATGAACCCGCCGGCGATGACGGGGAAGGCGAGCGCCTTCGCGAAGGCCAATGTTCGTGAACGATGGCACATGGGCAGCGAGGCGCGCGCGTTGACGTTGATCAGCGCGGTGCTGACCGCGTTCGGTCTCGCGGTGCTCTATAGCTCGAGCGCCTTCGTCGCGATGAACGAGAAGGGCTCGAGTGCCTACTTCCTCGTCAGTCAGGTGAAGGGCGTCGCGATCGGCATCGTCGTGTTTGCGATCTCCGCGAAGTTCGATGCTGACCGATATCGCGGCTGGGCGTGGAATCTGATGTGGGCGACGATCGCGGCGATGTTCGCGGTGCTCGTGCTGCCGAATCGACTCGCGCCCGAGATTCACGGCTCGCGGCGCTTTTTGCTCGGCGCGTCGCTTCAGCCGTCGGAGTTCGGCAAGCTTGCGGTCGTCCTGTGGTGCTCGATGCTCATCGTGAAGAAGGGCGAGAGTCTCAAGCGGCTGACGAAAGGACTCGTGCCGTTTCTCGTCGTGATCGGCCTGCTCGACGTGCTTGCCGCGCTCGAGCCAGATCTGTCGATCGCGATGCTGTACACACTCCTGATGGCGCTCCTTCTATACATAGGTGGCGCGCGCCTCAGTCACTTCATCGCCCTTGGCGCCATGTGTTTGCCGTTGACGCTGACGCACATCGAGAAGTGGCGGTATGCGTTTTCTCGAATTACAGCGTTCTTACACCCGGGGAGCGCGCCCGACGCCGTGAGCTTCCAGCTTCGCCAGTCACTGATCGCCGTCGGTTCCGGCGGATGGATGGGGCGCGGATTCGGCGAGGGATTCCAGCAAGAGCACTTCGTGCCTTTTCCGTACAGTGATTTCGTCGCGAGCAATGTCGGTGAGGAGTGGGGGTTCGCCGGACTCGCGGGGATTACGTTGGCGTTCGCGTTGTACGCCCTGTTCGGCTTCCGCATCGCCCGGCAAGCGCGGACGCCGTTCCTTCAGCTCGTCGCGGTCGGGCTCACCTTCACCACAGTCCTGACGGCGTTTCTGCATATCGGTGTTGTCATCGGACTCTTGCCGACCACCGGCCTTACGCTACCCTTCGTCTCGTACGGGCGCTCGAACCTCGTCCTGACGATGCTCTTCACGGGGATCCTCGTGAACATCGGCAGCAGCAAAGAGCGCGTGATCGGCAGCTCGGCGACCGATCCGCTTTCGGCGAACTAGCCGCCGCGTGATGGTGCGATGACGCGCATCGTGTTCGCGGGCGGCGGCACAGGCGGGCATCTCTATCCGGGGATCGCGATCGCGCGTGCGCTCGTCCGAGCGCGGCCGTCGATCGAGCCATTCTTCGTCGGTGCGCAGCGCGGCATCGAGCGAGAGGTTCTTCCGAAGACGGAATTCCCGCACGTTCTGCTCGACCTGCATCCGCTTTATCGCCAGGCAGTTTGGAACAACGCGAAGACGCTCGCCGGCGCTTCGTCTGCCTGGAAGCGTATTGCGGCGCTCGCGCGCCAAGAGCGTCCGGCCGTCGTCGTCGGAACTGGCGGATACGCGGCGGGGATCATGCTCGCCTACAGCGTCGTGCACAGAATCCCGATGGTGCAGCAGGCGGGAGACAGCGTTCCTGGTCTCACGGCTCGATTGTTCAGCCGGTGGTCGCGTGAGATTTATCTAAACTTTCCCGAAGCGGCCGCGCGTCTCACTCGGCATCACGAGGGGTCGCTGATCGATACCGGCGCGCCCATCGAACCCCCGCCGGACCCGCGTCCCGATCGGCGCGCGGCGCGCGACGCGTGGAAGTTTCCACCGTCGGGCGGAAAAGTGCTTCTGGTCTACGGCGGCAGTCAGGGGTCGCTCGCGATCAACCGCGTCATGGCGGAATGGATCGAACGCGGTCTGCCGCAGGATCTGTACATCGTTTGGGGAACGGGCCGAGCGACGTACGATCAATTTGCCCACTGCGAGAGTGAGCGTGTTCGGGTTCGCGACTATCTCGCGCCCGTCGCCGACGCGTACGCCGCGACTGACCTCGCTCTGTCGCGCGCCGGCGCGATGACGACCGCCGAGCTTTTTTCCTGGGGAATCCCGGCGATTCTCGTCCCGCTTCCAAGCGCTGCCGCCGATCACCAGACGACGAATGCAGAGACCCTCGAACGAGCCGGTGCCGCGATCTGCATTCCGCAGATTCAGCTGACGGTCGAACGAATCGACGCGACGATTCGGCGTTTGCTCGAACAGCCAAAGATGCTTGCGGATCTCTCCGAGAATGCCGTCGCTCGCGCGCGTCCACACGCCGCAGAGGAAATTGCGCGGCACATTCTTGCCATCGTCGATCAAGCGCCATCAGGATGACGATGACGGCTGGTTCGCCGGACACCGACAGACTCTCTATATTCTCGCAGCCTACATGCCTCTCCTTGACTCGACTGACGCGCGCCCGATTCACTTCGTAGGTATCGCCGGCGCCGGCATGAGCGCGCTGGCAGAGTTGTTCGTGCGCCGAGGAGTCGCGATCACCGGATGCGACGCGCACCCGGAAACGGCCGCCGATCTCAAACGACTTGGCGTCGACGTCGTTCGGCACGATCCGAAGCATGTCGAGGGCGCTCGTGCGCTCGTCGTGACGTCGGCGATGCCGAAGGATCACCCTGAGCTCGCGCGTGCGCGGGAGGTTGGAGTTCCCGTGATTCGCCGCGCTGAAGCGCTCGGCGAAGTGACTGTCGGTCGTGAGCTCGTTGCCATTGCTGGAACACACGGTAAGACGACGACGACGGTCATGACGGCGACCGCAGTGGCCGCCGCAGGGCGTGATCCTACGGCACTCGTCGGTGGGCGCGTCGCTGCATGGGAAGGGAACCTTCTCGCGGGAAGCGACCGTTTGTACGTCGTGGAAGCCGACGAATACGACCGCTCCTTCCTTGCTCTAACGCCGACGGTTGCCGTCGTCACCAACATCGAAGCCGACCACCTCGACATCTACGCGGATCTCGCCGACATCAAAGGCGCGTTCTCGCAATTCGTGCGTGGCGCTCGCAACATCGTTCTCTGCGCGGACGATCAGGGCGCGAACTCGCTGGCGACTCCAAGTTCGACAGAGGTCGTTCGCTATGGCTTCGACCATCGGGACGCGCGGCTCGTCGCTCGTGATCTTGTCAGCGGTAGCGGCAAGAGCTCGTTCGACGTCGTGTTCGACGACGAGCACCTCGGACGCGTCGAGCTCAGAGTGCCCGGCCGTCACAATGTGCTAAACGCGCTCGCCGCGATCGCGAGCGGACTCGCGCTCGGCGCCGATTTCCGATCGATGGCGCGCGGCCTCTCGAATTTCGCGGGCGCAGAGCGTCGGTTCCAACGACTCGGCGACTGCCAGGGCGTTCTCGTGGTCGACGACTACGCGCACCATCCGACGGAGATTGCCGCGACACTCGCGGCGGCGCGCGCTGCATTTCCGGATCACCGAATCGTCGCCGCATTCCAGCCGCACCTGTTCTCCCGCACACGCGACTTCGCGAAGGAATTCGGGTCCGCGCTGGCCGCCGCGGATTCGGTTTTTCTTACTGAGATCTATCCCGCACGAGAGAAGCCGATCGAGGGCGTGACCTCGTCGCTCGTCGAGAACGCGCTCGCTTCGGCCGGTGGTTCGTTGACCTGGCGCGGCAAGCGTGACGATCTCGCGGACGCGCTCGACGCCAATGTTCGAACGGGCGATCTCGTGCTGACCATCGGTGCGGGCGACATCACGAAGACGGGCCCGGAGCTGCTCGAGCGGCTCGGCAAGCGATGACCGACGACGACGCAAAACGCCCGTCGAACCGTGAGTCGGCCGCCGCTGCCGACGGCCCGTCGCGGGGTTTGCGTCCCTTCAAGCTCGCACTGGCGGGTATCGGTCTTCTTTTCCTCGCGGGTTCGCCGTTTTGGTCGCCGCTTCTCATGCGACGCATGTCGTTTTTTCGGGTGCGGCGAGTCGAGATCATCGGCGCGCACTACATTGCTCCGAGTGATATTCTCGCCCGCATTCGCGTCGATACGACGGCTTCCGTCTGGGATCCCACCGCGCCGATCGCCGCTCGTGTGTTCAACCAGCCCGGAGTCAAATCCGTCGATGTGCACCGCAAGCTTCCGGGGACGCTCATCGTCGAGATCACCGAGCACGCACCGGTCGCACTCGTGTCGGGCGCTGGAGGCATGAAGGTGTATGATGCTCGTGGCGTCGCGCTTCCGGTCGATCCGGCGAGCGTTCCGGTGGACGCACCGGTGTTGATGGCGCGCGACACCACAGTGTTGCGTCTTCTCGGAGCGATGCAGCAGCAAATGCCGTCGCTGTACGCTCGCGTGAACACGGTGAGGCGCGAGGGACGGGATCAGCTCATATTGCAGCTCAAGTCCGCTCCGGTGCGCGCCATGCAGGATGTGACGCTGGAACGCCTCGCCGAGGTCGAACCTGTCGAAGCGGATCTCTCGCGGAAACAGCTTCGTGTTGCCGAGATCGATCTTCGCTTTCGTGACCAAGTAATCGCCAGACTCCAATGAATCCGGAACGCCTCGTCGCAGGACTCGACATCGGGTCGGCGAAGACAACTGCCATCATCGCCGAGGTCGAGGGCGACCTCCCCAAGCATCCGAGCATCAAGGTGCTCGGCGTTGGTCAAGCGCGAACGACCGGCATGCGCCGAGGGGTCGTCTCGGATATCGAGGAGACCACCCGGTCGATTCGAAAGGCGCTGCAGGACGCCGAGCGAATGGCGGGCTCGCAGGTGCAGGACGTCTACGCCGGGATCGCGGGGGAGCACGTTCAGGCGATGACGAGCAAGGGAATCGTCGCCGTGAGCCACGACGAGATCAACAAGTCGGACGTCGACCGGGCCAACGAGGTTGCCCGCGCGCAGGCCATTCCGCAGGACCGAGAGCTCTTGCATGCAATTCCGCAGGAATACACCGTCGATAAGAATACTGGTATTCGAGATCCCATAGGGATGAGCGGCACGCGTCTCGAGACCGAGATGTATCTCGTGACCATCGGAAGCTCGCCGGCCCTCAACCTTCGAAAGTCGGTCGAACGCGCCGGGTACAAGGTGCGAGAGCTCGTGTTGGAGCCGCTCGCCAGCGCGCTCGCCGTCCTCACGGAGGACGAGAAGGAGCTCGGCGTCGCTCTCGTGGAGATGGGCGCCGGCACGACGGATCTCGCCGTGTTCCACGAGGGCAAGATCCGACACCTCGGTACGGTCGCCTTCGGCGGCAACAACGTGACGTCGGACATCGTGCACGGGCTCGGCGTTACGCAAGCCGACGCCGAGCGGTTGAAGGAACGCCACGGGTGCGCCTATGAGCCGCTCGTCGATCCGTCAGAGGTAATACAGCTGCCGAGCACCGTAGCGCAGGGCGATCGCCAGATCCCGCGTGAACTGTTGGCACACATCATTCATCAGCGGGTCGACGAGATCTTCGATCTCGTTCAGCGAGACATTTCGTCCGCGGGCTTCGCGGGCAAGCTCAGCGCGGGCGTCGTTCTCACTGGTGGCGCCGCGGCGATGCAAGGGGCCGCGGAGCTCGCGAGCGATGTGTTCGGAACAGGTGTTCGTGTCGGTATTCCTTCGGAGAACATCGGCGGGTTGGTTGATTCAGTGGAAGCGCCACGCTTCGCGACAGTCGCCGGTCTCGCGCAGTACGGAGCCAACCGGATCGCCCTTGGAGGAGCGACGGCAGCAGGTGCGCGACGCATGCCGATGGGCGGCGGGATGGAGAAAGTTGTCGCGAAGATGAAATTCTGGCTGCAAGACTTCTTCTAGCGCGCGCATTTCTCACGCGTGAAGAGCGCGCGCGAGGACATCAAAAAACTGCTTATCGGCCGGCGCTCTGTGGATAACTTTCTCCTATGAGCGCTGTGATTTTTTCCACACTTCGTCGTCCTGAAAAACGAGTGGTGGGAACAGCCAAAAGCATTATATTGCCCGAGCGTTTTTGTCCTCGCTCGACCGCATCGCTGAACACCGCTCGCTTGTCGTAATCCCTCCCTCGCCGTTCGATCCCAACACTTCGAAGTACGGACCGTACTCAATGATCTTCGAGTTCGAAGAGAGCGCGACGCAAAACGCTCGCATGAAAGTGGTGGGTGTCGGCGGAGGCGGCGGAAATGCCGTCAACCGCATGATCGACGAGCATCTCGAGGGCGTCGAGTTCATCTCGATCAACACCGACGCACAAGCGCTGCTGACGTCGAAGTCCGACACGAAACTCCAGATCGGTAAGAAGCTCACTCGCGGTCTTGGCGCGGGAGCTCGTCCGGAGATCGGACGCCAGGCGATTGAAGAGAGCCGCGATGAAGTCGCCGGCAAGCTCGCGAACGCCGACCTCGTGTTCATCACCTGCGGTATGGGCGGCGGCACCGGAACCGGTGCGGCACCAGTCATCGCGGAGCTCGCAAAAGAAGCCGGCGCGTTGACGGTCGGCATCGTGACCCGTCCGTTCCTCTTCGAGGGCCGGAAGCGAATGCGCCAGGCGGAGCAAGGTATCGCCGACATGCGCAAGAACGTCGACACCATGATCGTCGTTCCCAACGAGCGACTGCTCGCGGTCGTCGGGAAGGGCATTCCGTTCCAAGACGCACTGAAGAAGGCGGACGAGGTTCTCCTTCACGCGACGCAGGGCATTTCGTCCTTGATCAGCGTCACGGGGCTTGTGAACGTCGACTTCGCTGACGTCCGCACCGTCATGCAGGCTGGCGGCTCAGCGCTCATGGGTACGGGAGTCGGCCGGGGTGAAAATCGCGCGATGGAAGCCGCGCAGCAGGCGATTAGCTCGCCGTTGCTCGACAACATCAGCATCTCCGGTGCGATGGGCGTTCTCGTCAACATCACCGGTGGCGCAGACCTCACGTTGGGTGAGGTGCATCAAATCAACGAGATCATTCACGACGCCGTCGGCGACGACGCAGAAATCATCTTCGGCGCCGTGCACGAGCCGGCGATGCAGGGTGAGATTCGCGTCACGGTCATTGCGACCGGTTTCGATCGGGCGATTCAGGCGGCGCCGCAGAACATCGTGCAGCAGGTTGTGCAGCCGCCGACGGTCGCGATTCCGCAGAAGGGCTCACCGGTCATTCCGTTCCCGAACCGACCAGCGCGTGTCGCGGGAAACACGGCGCGTCCTGATGCGCCGCGCGCTCCGCGTCCGTCGACTGACAAGAGTGGGCAGGATCTCAGCGACATGGAGATTCCGACCTTCATTCGGAGACAGATGGATTGAAGGCCTGGCTCCTTCGCCTAGTTCTGTATTCCGTCGTCGCGCTGGCCTTGGCCGGCGCGCTTCGCTTTACCCCCCAACTTCCCGATCCAGAGCGAAAGCCTGCCGAGCTGCTCGTTTCACAAGCGGCAGAGCCCTCGTGGAAGCTGAAGTTCGACACGCTCGGACGCGGTGAATCGCTTCGCTCGCTGCTCAAGCGCGATGGTCTGAGCGACGAGGATGCATCCCGCGCGCTCGAAGCAGCGTCTTCACTCGATCCGAGACGCATTCCCGCGGGAATGCCAGTCACGATCAAGTCAGGTGCGAACGACTCGATTCCCTCCGAGGTGACGCTCCAAGTCTCGACGGATCATCTCGTTCACCTGACTCGCTCGGGCGAGAGCTGGACGGGGAACGACGAGAAGCTTCCATGGACGACCGATACGATTGTCGTCGGTGGAACGATCTCGTCGAATCTCTACGACGCGATGAACGCGAGCGCGAAGAACGATCTCCCGGTGTCGGCGCGCCAACAGCTCGCTTGGTCGCTCGCCGACGTCTACGAGTATCGTGTCGACATGAGTCGCGATCTCCAAAGCGGAGATCAATTCAAGGTTGTCGCCGAGCGTTTGGTGACGCCGTCGGGAGCGGTGAAGATCGGCAACGTGATCGCGGCGACGTTCAAGCTTTCGGGCAACATCGTCAACGCAGTGCGATTTGCGAGCGAGTCGGTCAGCGGCCAGTACTTCGATCAAAACGGCAAATCGATGCGCGCCGCGTTCCTTCGCGCGCCGCTCGAATTCCGTCGCATCTCGAGCGTCTTCGGCGGTCGCGAACATCCGATCCTCGGCGGCTGGCGAATGCACAAGGGCACCGACTACGCTGCTGACCGCGGAACTCCAGTTCGCGCCATCGGCGACGGCGTCGTCGTTCGGGCAGGCTGGGGCGCCGGCTACGGCAATCTGCTCGAGATCCGCCACCGCAACGGCTTCGTGACGCGCTACGGCCATCTGAGCCGGTTCAACGTCCATGCGGGCGACCGTGTGTCGATCGGTCAGACCGTGGCGTATGTCGGCAGCACCGGTCTCGCGACCGGCCCGCACCTCCACTTCGAGGTCCTCGTGAACGGCCAGCAGCGCGACCCGCGGTCGGCCCTCAAGAGCACGGGCGGCGATCCGGTTCCGGACTCGGAGCGCAATGCATTTCTCGCGATGCGGGACCGCTTGCTCGCGTCGCTCGACGCGCCGATCACGGGCGTCGCAAAGCTAGGACTGCACTAGCCGTACAACCGGCGCGCTGCCTCGCGGCGCTGCCCCCGCTAGCTTAGGGGCCATATGTCGCCATGGCTGCTGGCGCTCGCCGCCGGAATCGTTGTCGCGGTCATTCAATATGGTTGGCGCGATTTGCGAATCGGTGGGAGCACTCTCCTGGCCGCGGCGCTGCGCGTTCTTGCCGTCACCCTCGTCGTTGCACTCCTGCTCGACGCGCCCGCCGCGCGTGCGAAGCCCGTCGCCACTTGGGTTGCCCTCGACGCCTCGGCCAGCATGGCGCGGGGGGACAGCACCGTGTGGCGTGCGTCGCGCGATTCGATGCGGCGCGTCGGTGCCGAGTCTGTGTTCGTCTTCGGCGACTCTGTTCGAAAGTTTGTGGACGCGGCGACTCCGACCGATCAGTCATCGTTGCTGCGACCGGTTGTCGAGCGAGCCATCGGGGCGGGCCATCCGCTCGTCGTCGTCACCGACGGTGAGCTCGATGATCCGGATGCCGCTCGCGC
>Ga0207661_10000870_pt1 | contig 19832 bp, 14 predicted proteins | sample KBSC713LmetaG_FD_184337 | JGI IMG/M metagenome (GOLD analysis project Ga0207661, IMG submission 184337) | Corn rhizosphere microbial communities from Kellogg Biological Station, Michigan, USA - KBS C7.1-3L metaG (SPAdes) (version 2) | ecosystem: Host-associated > Plants > Roots > Rhizosphere ...
ATTGCCTCCGGTGTCCTGCGCACCTGCTCCTCAAACAACTCATGAATGCATCGATCTTCCGGATACTCCGCCTCCGTGGCATTCCATGTCTCCAGCAGCAGCTTTCGCTCTTCGGCCCCCAGTATCTCTATCCTTGCCATCTGCTGCTGGCTGTCGGCCACCATCGCCTCCAGCATTGCCATCAGATATCCCGTCTGCCGCTTAATGGTCGCTTCGTCAAACAGCGCCGTGGGATATATCAGCGTGCCCAGAATCGTCTCGCCCTCTTCCGCCAAATCCAACTGCAAATCGAACTTCGCTGCCTCACATGGCATTCTCAACCGTTCTACGCTTGCTCCCGGTAACTGCGGCAGACTCCACTCCTGATTCTGCCAGGAGAACATCACCTGAAATATTGGCGTGTGATTCAAACGCCTCGGAGGTTGCAATATCTCCACTACCTGCTCAAACGGCACATCCTGATGCTCCTGCGCCTCCACCGCTGTCTTCTTCACCCGTTTCAGCATCTCCGCCACGCTCAGCTCTTCCCGCAGATCAATGCGCAGCGCCAGCGTGTTCACGAAAAATCCGATCAGCCCTTCCGTCTCCGCCCGCCTCCGGTTCGCCACCGGCGTCCCGATCACCACCTCTTGCTGACCCGACAATCTCCCCAGCACCGCCGCCCATCCGCTCAGCAGCGTCATGAACATTGTCGTCCCCTGCCGCCGGCTCAACTCCTTCAAACCCTCCGCCAACTCCCGCTCAATCACCACAGGCACATATCCACCGGCGAAACTCTGCTGCTCTGGCCGTGGACGATCCGTCGGCAATTCCAGCAACGCCGGAGCATCCGCCAACCTCTCTCGCCAGTACTCGCTCTGCTTCTGCAGCCGTTCTCCGCTCAGCCACTCCCGCTGCCACGCCGCATAGTCCAGATACTGAATCCCCAGCGGCCGTAACGGATTCTCCTCCCCTCGGCTGAACGCTCCATACAACGTTCCTAATTCCCGCGCCAGTATCCCCATCGACCAGCCGTCAGACACAATGTGGTGCTGCGTCAGCAGCAATACATGCTCCTTGTCCTCCATCCGCACCAGACGAGCACGGATCATCGGACCTCTCTTCAGATCAAAGGACGCTTGCGCCTCAACCATCATCAATTCTTTTAGCTTTGCTTCCGCATCGTCGCCGATTCCCCGCAGATCATGCTCCAGCAGCGGCACTCCCATTTCCACCGGCAGCAACTCGACCCGCGGCTCGCCTTCCTCCACCACAAACACACTCCGCAATCCCTCATGCCGTCCCCAGATCCCATCCAGACTTCGCTTCAGCGCAGCGGCATCCACCTCGCCTCGCAGGGAAAGTGCTACAGGAAGGTTGTAAGCGCTGGTCTCAGGAAAAAGTTGTTGGATCAGCCAAATCTGTTCCTGGGAATATGAGGCTGGGAAAGACTTACGATCTTTTACTCGCTGCAGCGAACCCATTCCATCGGTTGAATAAGAGGCCGTTTCAATCTGCCCAAGCATCTCTTCAACGATGCCTTCAATGTCAGCACCAAACAGCCTCTCAAGCGAGAGGCTGATTGTCAGTTCCATTTCAATAGTGTGTTTCAACTCAGCGAGCATAAGGGAATCGAACCCAAGACTTGCGAGCGCATAATTCCCGCTAGCGTGATCCAAAGGCCGACGAAGAATGCGGGCCACTACATGTCTGATGTAAGTCCGTAATGCGGCTCGTCGGCTGTCCATATCCATAACCAACAGGCCATCTCGCTGAATACGCACTCCTTCACTTTCACCCTCACTCGTGGCGTCAAGTATGCTCTGTCGCAGTACTGGTAGCTTGTTTTCCGCAAATAGGGCTTTACACAGTTGGCGCTGGACCTTTCCGCTGGAAGTCTTCGGCAATCCACCTGTTTTCACCAGAACGATAGCGAAAGCCTGAAGTTCATGATTTTCGGCGGTCGCTTTGCGGATAGCTTCGATGATTTCATCAAGGTTGCCTTTAAACTGGCGCTTTACCTGGCCAATGATGACCACTCTTTCGTGCCCATCTTGTTCCAAACAGAATGCGGCGCTTCCATTCCGACGCAAAGCAGGATGAGATTCTTCGACACTTTCTTCGATATCCTGAGGATAGTGGTTTCTTCCCCGAACAATGATGCAGTCTTTCAATCGTCCAGTGATAAACAGTTCATCGCGGTAAACAAAACCGAGATCGCCCGTTCGCAAAAATGGCCCTTTTTTTGAACCCGAGAGCGACCCGAAAGCGTGTCGCGTGGCAGTCTCATTGCGCCAGTAGCCGGCTGCAACGCTTGGCCCCGACACCCATACTTCACCAACCTCGTCCGTTGCGCAGACTTTCTTGGTTTTGGGATTGACAATCGCCACCTCGTGTGGAGCTTGCCACTGCCCACAACTCACGATCATCGATGCAGAGGTGGATTTGGAATCCACTATGCGGACCTTATGTTTTCCAATTTCTGCGCTGTCAACTGAGCAATACTTTGGACCGGCGCCGGGAGCGCCGCTCGTGACCTTCAATGTGGCTTCTGCCAGTCCATAAACAGGATAAAACGCTTGACTCCGAAAGCCGGCAGCGGAGAAATAATTTGTAAATCGCTTCAGTGTTTCGCTGCGGATAGGTTCGGCCCCGTTGAATGCCACTTGCCAACAGCTCAAACCGAGTGATGCGCATTCCTCCCGAGTAACACGCTCTACGCATAAGTCATATGCGAAATTGGGTCCACCGCAATGGGTCCCTCGATAGCGAGTGATTGCAGAAAGCCAGCGCAACGGTTTATGGGTAAAGGCACTGGGAGCAAATGAGACCGAAGCAAAGCCGGTGAAGAGCGGCTGCAGGATGCCGTAAATGAGCCCCATATCATGGAAGTGGGGCAGCCAATTGACGGAGAGACTGGTCTCAGTGAAGCCACCTTGCGATTCAATGTATTTGAGGTTTTCCAGCGCATTCGAATGCGTCACGATCACGCCTTTGGGAGACGCAGTAGATCCGGATGTATATTGAAGATAGGCAATCTCCCGGCACTGCGGCTGCGGATCAATCCCGTATTTCGTTTCTCTCTCTTCCAACTCCTCGAGAGCCAGGATCTCTATATTCGGGTTGATTGCTGAAATCGTTTTTTGTACGTAGGGAGCAATTTCCCTGAGCGTCAAGGCAACTGTGCATCCAGAGTCCTTCAGCATTCCTTCAATTCGGACAAGGTCATGATTGGAATGTGGGACGTAGGCAGGAATGGCGATAATACCCGCATACCAGCAGCCGAACAGCGCCTCAATGAACGGGAGTCCGGGAGGAAATATAAGGAGCGCACTCTCCGCTTTTGGAGTGAGACATTTGAGCTTTATTCCTATCGTTCGCGTCTTTTCCTCGAGAGCGGCACGGGAAAGCTCCGCTCCTTCGCGTTCCCCATCAGTCAACCAAACGTAAGCTCGCGCTGATGGCTTTGCCTCGGCTTGATGCCGTAAAAGATCTACCAAATTAGAGGCTGACGTGGAATTGGATTTCATCTTTGTCATCTAAATTCGTCCGAATAGGGGACTAATTGCGTGGCTTAGACCAGACGGCGCTTGCCTCGGCGATCGCTACATTGACCCGATTTAGGCGCCCGCGATACGTAAAAGTAAAGACACTACCCTCGGTAAAGTGGAGAATGAGGGTGAAGATCCGTGGCAGCGGCGGCATCTGCTCTATTGTCCGAATCCGAGATAAGAGGAACGTTTGCAGTGTCGTTGGTCACCTGACCATTATCCAATGTGATAATTCTTCCCGCGAGGTGGTAATACCGGTCGTCATGAGTTATGACAAACACAGTTTTGTGTCTGGCTGTGAGGTCGGAAAGCAGATGCACGTAGAAGAAATCCTTGAAGTACGGGTCCTGGTCAGCCGCCCATTCGTCAAATATGTAAATGGGACGGTCTTCCAGAAAAGCTGTAAGCAACGCCAATCGTTTGCGCTGCCCTTGCGACAGATCCGTTGTCGAGAGCTTGCCTTTTTCGATCTGAACCTTGTGAGACAGCTTAAGCTGCTGGAGATATACTGATGCCCTCTGGTCCAGTTCGTCATCCACAAGGCCAAGCATCGTCTCGAACAGATAGAAATCGGAAAAGACCGCGGAAAAATGGCGGCGGTACGCCTCCCTGTTGTCAGGCCCGATTGGTTGGTCGTTGAGATAGATGGCGCCGCTTTCCGGCGCGTAGAGCCCGGTCAGCAGCTTTACAAGTGTTGTCTTGCCGCTTCCATTACCGCCGACGATGAACACCATTTCACCAGGTTTAAACGTCAGATTGAGTGGCCCGAGGACAAAATCGCTTGCTTCACCGTCACGATGGTACCGGTGAGTAACGGAGCTGAGTTGCAACTTATCCCATGTGTCGGTCTGGGAGTACTCTTCTTCGGCCTGCTCAGAGCCTTGACTGGCGAGAGAAAAACCCAGCTCATTCACTTTGTTCAGCGCAACATTGGCCCGCGTCAATTGCGGAAGATTGTTCATGATGACCTGCAGCGGAGTCATGAGGTAAAGCAACGTTAGCGCATACGCCGTCAGCATGGCACGATCAAAGTTCTGCATTGAGGGAAAGATAAACAAAATGAGGCCGACAACAATAAACACCAATACCTGCCCCCAGCTGGCGGCTGCTGTATATAATCCCTGCCCCGCAACGTTATGTTCCTGTAATGCATCCGCGGTCGCCTCCAGGCCTTCTTTGATAAATGTATGCCGCCTCTCGTTATGAATCTTGAGCTCTTTTGCTCCGAGTGTCAGCGCGCGAAAGTGCTCCTGCAGCCTGTCTCCGTGTTCGCGGGCCGCCCGGAAAATCTCTTGCACTTTCATGATGGGAATCTGGTAAGTTGCTGTCCCTAAGACCATGAACCCCAAAACAATGAGAACCCCCTTCCAGGACAAAATGCCTAGGTAGACCATGCAGCCGATTACGAGCGCCGCATTGACACAAAGCAGAGGAATGAGCAAGACCGCATTTGTAATATTGGGGATATCGTCAGTGAGCGTGGTAAGCAGCCGTGCACTCCCAAGCTGTTCCAGATGCAACAACGGCGCAGCCAGTATCTGGCGGCACAGCTGCATGCGCATTCTATGCATCGCTTGCTGGCCAAGTTTGGTCAACAAGCGCTCAGAAGTAAACCGGGCAAAGGGGAGAAGTATACACAGACCTACAAAACTCCAAACCAATCCCCATCCTGGCGTCCTGGTCTTCAAGACGGAGTTAATGACGGCCAGCAATGCAGCATTGCACACACCGCTCAAGGCTCCGGCAGTTACGCTGAGGAACACGACCTTTCGGGAATGCCGCAGGAAGAAAGCTATAATTTTCATACAATTTCACCAAGCATAGGTTGAGGAGCCGGGAAAATTGATACCAGCGAACTAAAGTGCGTGCTCCCGCTCGGTTTGGCTGGCTGGTCGAATCCAATCTTTACGAAGACAATCGGTCCCGGGGAGCATGTCAAGATTCATTCGCCAACGCCTTTCACCTTCGTATGGCTTGGCATGATTTTTAGCCGGCCGTTTCCTACTTCGAAATTGGGTTTGCTGAAACCCACGTTGGCAAGCCCGAGATGAAACCCAATCGTTAGGCGAAGCTACTTCCATCAGTCCAAATTCGTTAATATAGGCCGTTTACAATCAAAGCTATCTACTTATAAAGTAGACCAAAGCCCTATATCAGAGAAATAACCGCCCATGTTGAGCGATCCGTATCTGTCAAGATGGACAATTGAGAACCCGCAAAAGATAGGCTGCCGCCATTACTGAGTTCCAGGAGTGGGCTCAGGCGCTTCAGGTCAATGGAATGTGTATATCATCGGCGGCCCACTCATGAAACTGTACCTAGTGTATTAAATTGCCAGTAGCACCTGTACCTGCCTCAAGCAATGGACCAGCAGGAGAAATAGGGGTTCCGGTCTTCCACTTAGTCCTGACGTTTACATTGAGTGGATTTCATTAGAAAACTCTATTTTCCCGATATGGGAAGTTGTTTGCAGGATTATTTATCATGACTAATGTATTTAGGATTTTATATGTTAGCCTACTGCAACGCCCTTTATTCGTCGCCATGTTGCCCGGATTGAGGGGGCTTAGATTTTGGCAAATTCTATAAACCAAAAGCATCTCTCTATACAAGTTAAAGCAAATATTAAATAAATAAGCGTTAGCTTCAACTAAACATGTAACCTTTTTATCTGTTTTAGGCCAAGTACGCATGAAAGAGCAAACGATCTATTTCGGGCGACCCATTCATATACTTTGCAACCATCCTTTGGTATCTCGGGTTATTAAAAGGGTACTTGCACCAAGCGGCCACTGCATTCATTTATCTTCCACTGCACAAATACAGGGATTTAGGGAACATGAGTATATGTTAATTATTGACACGTACTCGGTGGAAAGATGGCTAGAGATGACCCTGCGCCATGGGTTCATGAAAAAGCAACCAGTTATCCTTCTTACTGACAATCTAAACCCTCAAGATGAGATCAGGATATTGCATTTGGGTGTGCGCGGAATTGTACCGATTGCAAATGTGGAAGATGAGCTCACGCCAGCGGTTGAAGCCATCATTGCTAATCGTTTGTGGGTCCGCCGCAATACTTTGAACGAATATGTCGGGCAGAGAGATGGCTCGGCAAGTTCGTCGCATCAACTCACAAGCCGGGAACAGCAGATTATGGCTTGCTTAGTGGAGGATTTTTCGAACAAGGAAATTGGCCAGATGTTAGGGATTTCGCCCAGAACTGTCAAATTTCATGTTGCCAACATTTTGCATAAATTCAATATAAAGAACCGCAAACGTCTTCAAGTAATCCAAAATCAGCCGCTGGTCGAAGAGATTGCATAGAAACCATCGCAAAGCTATAATAGCCATCGTTCGCCATGGAAGCTGGACGGCGCCCAATGACATTAAGGCCCTTACCAGAGCAATTTTGCCCAGAACTCAATACCCTGCCACTTGTACTTCTTTTGCGCGTGCCCGCTCGACAAGCGAAGCTTACGGCATTCGCTTCAATGGAAATTTTTCAAGCCTTTTATTGCATCCTGGGTCTGAATAACCGTGGGGGAATTTATCCGTCTAAAGCATATCTATTACAGAGCGAGGAAGGAATAAAAGGATGAACCGTTTTTTTAAGCTTGCTGTTCGCCAGTTCCGGCGGAGTCCAGGGTATTCATTTACGGTGCTCTTCACTCTGGCGCTTGCCATTGGCGCGAATACGGCGATATTTTCCGTCGTTGACGCTCTCCTTCTGAGAAACCTTCCGTACTCCCACCCGGGTCGTATCGGCGCTCTCTATGCCCGAGTGACAGGTGCGCAATCCGGTGACGGAGAGCAAAACCTTGATGGTGAGCAATGGGAGCTTCTGCGCGACAACGTGCCTTCTGTAATTGCCGGCATCTCCAGCCTGCACACTACCGGGGTAAATCTCCAATATGGTTCGCGCGTGCAGTATCTTCATGAAGGAAGGGTCTCAGCGCATTATTTCGACGTATTGGCCCTGAATCCGTTGATTGGCCGCGGCTTTTCAGAAGACGAAGACCGCCCCCACGGCCCCAAAACAGCGGTCCTGAGCTATGGCTTGTGGCGCTCAAGCTTTAACAGCAATCCAGATATTTTAGGCCAGGCAGTGCTGCTCAAGGGCGAACCCTTCACCGTTATCGGCGTTTTACCGGACAATGCGACCACTCCTTTGAATGCTGATCTGTACGTCGCCCTGCAGGCGAGCCGAGATGGAGAAGGCAGCGCGACAAATTTCAGAGCGGTGCTTCGTCTGAAGGATGGCGCAAACTGGCAAGAAGCGAACGCCCAAATGGATCGCGCGTTTAGCCAATCGGAGATCGTGCAAGACTTGACAAGCGATGGCGACGTCAAGGTGACCTACTATTCCGTACCTTTGCAAAAAGAGCAAACTGAAACGCTTGGACCTCAGTCCCTGGGATTGATGATAGCTGCAGGATTCATTCTGCTGATCGCGTGTGCCAATATAGCGGGACTGACCCTGGTTCGATTGATGGGCCGTACAGGAGAAATAGCAACGCGGCTGGCGCTGGGCGCGTCACAATGGCAGATTCAGAAGCAACTTTGGAGTGAATGCCTTCCCTTGGCATTGGCTGGTGGCGCGGTGGGAGTTGCTGTCGGGTTTGCAGCCTTACGAGGATTGCTGCTGCTTTTACCCGAGCACTTTCTTCCAGTTGCGGTGCATCTTGATGCTCGTGTGCTTGGCTTTACTCTGGTTATTACTCTTTGCACGAGCATACTATTTGGCATGCTGCCCGCCTTGAGCACCAGAAAAGTGGACCTGCGCTCCTCAATTGGTAGCCGCACCGTGATCGCAACCGGCAGCGTCCGCCTGCGGCAGTTTCTGATCATCGGAGAGGTGGCTCTCACAGTAGTGCTGCTGGCTGCGGCTGGATTGCTGGTGCGTACCCTCATTCATCTTGAGACCCTTCCTCCGGGTTTCAACCCCAAGGGAGTCATCACAGCAAAAGCATCGCTTGACGAGGCCCGTTACCAGGATCCCGCGTCTTTTCGCAAGCTACTGAATGAAAGCCTCTCCTCGATGCGAGCAATTCCTGGTGTGGAAAATGCCGCTGTGGGATTGACATTACCGTATGAGCGGGCACCGATCGATGGGGGCATCGCGGAGACGGGCAACGCAGAGCACAAGATAACAGCTTACGACCTATACGTCACGCCTGCTTATTTTGATACCCTGCAGATCCGTGTAATTGAGGGCCGTGCATTCACCGAGAGCGATGGCCCTGACGCGACTCCTGCCATCATCATCAACCAGACATTCGCTCGTAAATTTTTTCATGGGATCGACCCGGTCGGTCGATATTTGACGCAGGAGAAAAAAAATCGCCTCATCGTCGGCGTTGTGGCCGATACGCTAGGATCCACCGCCGGGACGAGATGGCGTAACATCGCGCCGCTCACCGCAGTGGAGACAATCTATACCCCCGCCGCACAAATGGATGACAGCAAATCCCTGGCTATAACCCATACATGGTTTCAGCCCAGTTGGATTGTGCGTATCAAGCGGCCCGTGGAGGGACTGACCGGACAGATGCAACGAGCGCTGGCCACAACTGCTCCCAACTTGCCCTTCTCCGGTTTTTACTCTATGAATGACCTCATGACGACAACGCTTGCGATGCAAAGAATCGAGGTCGCCTTGTTGACGGCAATGGCCGGCCTGGCTCTTGTTTTAAGCGCCGTCGGGCTTTTTGCGCTCGTAGCCAACCTCGTGGCGCAAAAAAGACAGGAAATTGGCATTCGAATCGCTCTCGGTTCAACGATTCAACAGGCCATGATTCATATTGGAAAGCCGGGATTGTGGGCCACAGCTCTGGGTTTGTCCCTGGGACTTGCAGTTGCTGCCGCTACACTTCGAACGATGCGGAGCCTACTCTTCGGCTTGGATGTGTATGATGTGCCAACGATCCTGCTGGTCGTAGTGACTCTCGCTATCGTGGCATCTCTCGCAATAACATTGCCAGCGCTACGGGTGGCGACAATCGATCCGGCAAAGACACTGCGCGAAGAATAGCAATCGTGGGACATGTATGTATTTGTCGATCTTTGTTATAGCGATGCAAGCAAAGTCGCCGCCCATCGTGGAAGCGCGGCTCGCCGGAGAGAATGAGTTGCAGAGATGCGCGTGTCCCTCGCCAAATTAAAATCGCATCGCTCGTGCACGGACTCAATGACTTGCAAGTCCATTGTCCGGCTTGATTACGTTGTAAGTTGCGTCTGTCATCGTCTCTTCCTTGTTACGGTCTACTAACTTTGCGACCATTCTGGTCGGGGAGGGGAGATTCGAACTCCCGATCTCGTGCGCCCGAGGCACGCGCCTTCAACCAGGCTAGGCCACTCCCCGAAATCTGGTGGCTCGTCACGGAATTGAACCGTATCCACCGGCTTTTCAGACCAGCACTCTACCGTCGAGTTCACGAGCCGAAAATCTGGTGGACGGTGCGAGACTCGAACTCGCATTTCACCGGTGCAGGCCGTGGGTAATCCCCTTATACGAACCGCCCATTAAAATTGGGGCGAGATGAGAGAATCGAACTCTCGTGACCGGAGCCACAATCCGGTGCCTCAGCCATTCGGCCAATCCCGCCATCAAAACTGGAGCTGGTCGAGTGAATCGAACACTCGTCGGAGAGGTACAAGCTCTCTGCACTGCCACTGTGCTAGACCAGCAAACTCTTGGAGCTGGCACGCAGCCTCGAACTGCGGTCGGGCGCCTACCATGCGCCTGCTCTTCCTGTTGAGCTATACCAGCGGAGCTGGCGCGGCGATTCGAACGCCGATCACGGACTTACGAGGCCCGCGCTCTTCCCACTGAGCTACACCAGCAAAACTCTGGAGGTGGCGGGGAGAATTGCACTCCCGCATGATCTGCTTTGCAGGCAGACGCCTTGCTGTCTTGGCTACGCCACCTCAAATCTTGGAGCGGAGTACGGGAATTGCACCCGTGCTTCCGGACTGGCGATCCGGGGTACTGCTTTTATACGAACTCCGCTTGGAGCGAGCAGCGAGAGTTGAACTCGCGTCATCGGGTTGGAGGCCCGAGGCACCAGCCGCTATACCATGCTCGCTTCCCAAACATTGGCGGTCGCAACGGGAGTTGAACCCGTCCCTCCTGATAGACAGTCAGGCATCCTGCCGCTAGACTCTGCGACCACATTCAATTTTGGCTGCGAGGGCACGATTCGAACGTGCATGAACCGGGTCAGAGCCGGTTATCCTATCCAGTTGAATGACCTCGCAACATTGAGGAGGGAACGTTCAGACACGGTGTTTTTCTGTGAAAGAGAAGTAACCGTGGCCTTCACCACTCCTCGAATTTCAGTTCAAAACAAATCTGGCTGCCGGGGAGCGAATCGAACGCTCATGACGAGCTTCAAAGACTCGCGTCCTACCATTGAACGACCCGGCATTTCACCTCCAAAACTCACATGCGGACACACCTGTCCTGTTGGTAGCAGCGGGGAGAATCGAACTCCCATCTCAGCCTTGAAAGGACCGCATCCTGGCCGTTAGACGACGCTGCCACACCTGCAAAATGCGCTGCAAAATTAAAAGGCCCCCGATCTTGTATCGGAGGCCTCAAAACCACGCGAAAATGATTGCCCCCGTTACATGAACGTACCTTTCCCCGCTCCTTGCCGCGTTTCGGCGGCCGGCGTGGTAAAGCAGTCGTAATGGGGCTTGCGTATCATTGCTGAACTCATTTTCTACTCTGCCATTGTTCTATAACACCGTCAACAACAAAAAGTGGCAGGCAGGCCGAGAATTGAACTCGGATCTGCGCCTTCGGACGGCGCCGTGTTCATCCGTTACACCACCCGCCTACCGGAACTCGCGCCGGGAATCCAACCCGGATCTCTTCGTTAGGACCGAAGCGTCATCATGCGTTAGACCACGCGAGCAAAAACTGGAAGGGATGCAGAGAATTGAACTCTGATCTCAAGGTTCGTAGCCTTGCGCCCTCAATCCGTTGGACCACATCCCCATTATTTGGAAGGCGCTGCCGGACTCGAACCGACATTCAGAGCTTAGAAGACTCTGTCCTGATCCTGTTGAATGAAGCGCCCTCGTACGTAAACTTGGTGCGGGATGCAGGAATCGAACCTGCTTCGTCTCGCTTAAAAGGCGAGTGCATAGCCGCATCTGCCAATCCCGCAAACTCTGGTGGGTGACGCTGGAATCGAACCAGTCTGGTCTCGCTTAAGAGGCGAGTGCATCAGCCATCTCTGCCAGTCACCCGAAGATAATTGGTGCAGGATGTTGGAATCGAACCAACACCTCGCGATTATCGATCGCGGGCTCGACCTTCGAGCTAATCCTGCCTGGTGCGCCGTTCGGGAGTTGAACCCGCATCTGTTGGGTGTAGGCCAACTGTTCTGATCCGTTGAACTACCGGCGCGCAAAGTCATTTGGTAGAGGGTGCAGGAGTCGGACCTGCCTAGCCGCGCTAATCTGGCGCCGAAGTGCTTATAAGGCACTGCTCCTCCCGGAGGCCCCTCCATTGGTGGCTCGCGATGGATTCGAACCATCCACGACGGCTTTATGAGAGCCGCGTTCTTCCTACTGAACTAGCGAGCCATTCTTCTCGCAAATCTGGCTGGCCGGGCAGGATTCGAACCTGCGCATGGCGTGAGTAACAGTCACGTGCCTTTCCAGCTTGGCTACCGGCCAAAAACCTCCATAAAAGTCAAAAGGCCCCGACTTTCGTCGGAGCCTTCGAGAATTTGAATCTGACTAAATCAGTGCTATGGACAGACCAATCCCGAAGGCCGAACGCGATTGACGCGCCGTCTCATCATGGATTTAATCCGTATCATCATTGCGAAATCGAGTATAGCACGGAAATTAGGAATTATCATTGGCTTTGAATGGGCATCCGCGAAATCGTTCACATCGACATGGACGCCTTCTATGCCTCCGTGGAGCAGCGGAATAATCCTGAACTGCGCGGAAGACTTGTCATCGTGGCATGGAAAGGAAACCATTTCCGTAGTGTGTGCGGTTTCCTATGAAGCTCGAAAATTCGGTGTACGCTCGGCGATGCCGGCTGTCCGAGCGGAGCGCCTCTGCTGACCTGTCGACAAGCGCCCCGGCTGTGCTGTCCGGGTAAGGCGGAAATGAGAATAGGATCAGATTGGAGATTACTAGATGAAGAAGCACGTCGTCTTTTATGCTTGGCAGGCCATTTGCCGAACGGCACCAATCGCACGTTCATCCAGAAGGCTCTTGAAGACGCTACCAAGGCAATAAAGCTCGACGGAACTCTCGACATCCAACCTGTAGTAGATCGCGATACTCAAGGCGTACCAGGTTCACCGGACATCGCGACCACGATATTCGAAAAAATCGCGTCCGCCAGTGTGGTGGTTGCTGACGTTTCCTTCGTCGGCAGTCAACGAGATTACCGACCGATGCCAAACCCCAATGTGATGATTGAACTCGGCTATGCCTTTCGGGCCATTGGCTATGAGCGTGTCATCATGGTTTTTAACAACGCCTACGGAGATGTTGAGAAACTGCCCTTTGACCTAAAAATGCGCAGGGCAGTGGTGTACACCATGGCTCAGGAAGTGACGGATCGCAGCGGTGAGAGAAAAGTACTCCAGGGGAAGCTAGAGAACGCGCTGAGAGCATCGCTGGCAGCATTAAACCAGCAAAGCCCATTGTGGAAATCCTCAACGGAAACGGAACCGCACCGCCGCTGTTGATAACTGGAAGCGCGGCGTCCATGGATCAGCGGTTCTGGATATTATCGGGCCGCGTCAAGGTGGTCAACTACACTGCCCAGCCCATCAGAATCACTCCGCGAGAGCTTGTCGTGGACGGCAGATTGGTCAGTCCACAGTTTTATTTTCCAAGACCTCAAGACTCGACCCGCGCCCAAGCTGCCAACGATCGTAGTGCCAGGCAACCAACAGGAAGACTTCATGCTCAATCTTCTGTTCCCCAATGAGAACTGGCCGAAGAACCGTTCGGGCACCGTGCTTTTTCAGATTGAAAATGGTGACGAGACCATTGGCCGTCAAAGTACAGCTTGGATCATCGCTCAGTTGATAACTTTACGCGGAAATGGCCGCCTAATCTGAGCTCAGAACTCTGGCGATATTTGTCGCTCTCGCTCCTCTTCAATCCAGAGTGGGATAATGGGACAAGAGGAATGTGACTGTTTATGGAACGCCGTCATCCTTACCGGGGCTTCATAATAGAAGCCCATCCTTACGAGCTGCGGGACTTACGTGGCTGGAGCGTGGAGTTCTACATCGAGAAGCACGACAGCTCCGGTGTCACCGTTACTCGTTTTTACTTTGACAAGCCCCACGTTTTTGAGACGCAGGAAGCGGCAATCGAAGCTGCAGTTGCCGCAGCACGCGAGAAGATTGACGCGGGATTCACCCCACCGTTGAAAGATGCTGTCGCCTGAAAGGAGCGACTTCATGCCGCGTCAGTTTTGACTGCAGGCCCCGTTGTTGAGTCAGATCGCCCGGCAGCGCATCTTCTTGCCCAAACGACAAAATGACGACTTACGTCCTCGGTGCCGGAGCCTCCTTTCCAGTGTACCGCTGGCAAGTCAGCTATTGAAGGCAATCAGCTGTTTGGCCGATGCCCTGACCGGTTTCGCTGAGTTGTTCTTGAAGCTGTTTCCTGTCGGTGACAAACACGACCTTCCAGCCGGCCAGCCCCACATGTTGTCGCATTTCACGCACCATGAAGATCATGGTCAGGGACTTACCGGAGCCCTGAGTGTGCCAGATGATGCCGCTGCGCTCCTGACGGTTCTTGCCCTCCAATAGACGTTTTAGCGTCAGCTTCACAGCTCGGAACTGTTGATAGCGGCGCACGATCTTAAGGGTCTTCCCCTTGGCGCTCGTGGTGAAAATCGTGAAGGAGCGCATCAGATCAAGTAGGTTATCTTTGGCGCACATGCCGGCAACAAGGCGCTGCTGGTCATTTGGGGCGGTCCCCTCGTGAGGCAGATCATCAAGTGTGAGCGGATAAGGGTCCGTCCAGGGAAAGAAATGCTTCTCGATGCTCGTCGTGATGGTGCCGAATTTTGCTTGCTGTCGGCACGTAGCGATAAGGAATTGGTTGTAGTAGAAGAGCTCTGCGTTCCCCTCTGGTCCCTCGCCGCGCTGCTGGCTGTACCGCAACATCTGGTCGATTGCTTCGGGAATTGGTTCCTTGACCTTAGGCGATTTGCACTCGACTATGCCGACGGGCAGCCCGTTCACAAAAAGAACGATGTCCGGAACGATGTGATGCTCGGTACCTGGAACGCGGACTTTGAACTGCGAAATGGCGATAAAGGAGTTATTCTTGCGATTCTCAAAATCGACTTATCGAACGCTCGGGCTTATTTGCCCGGTGTCGTGATTAACGGAGACCGTGGTGTTTTCCAGCAAATAGCGCAGCACTTGCCGGTTGTTTTCAACCAGATTCCGGCCGGAAAAGGTCGTGATGCGGCGCGCCACCTCTTGTACCTGGTCGGGCTGCAGGAATGGATTTATGTTGTACAGTGCCTCTTCCAGTTTGGGAAGCAGAACAACCTGGCCGAAGTTCTCGCGAAAGCTTTCATGTGGCTCTTGTTTTTGCTGCAAGCGAATGACAGTCCATCCAAGCGTCTCCAACTGCACGAGCAAAGGCTCTTCGACGTGCTGCTTTTCGTCGAGTTTTAGCGCTGCATTCGGTTTGTCATTCGAAAGGATCATGCGTCCGCTAATCTAACCGTGCCTCTATGATCAGGAACTTTTCAACGTAAGAGCGTGCTTTGGGAGTGCCGTCAGCCAAGAGGATCTTTGCCAACTTAAACAGTTTCCAGTAGGAGCGCTGGAGCGCCTTGGCCGCGCTGCGTGGATCACCATTACCGGACCAGAAGAAATAGCGCGGATTTGAATTCGGGAGAGAACGCAGCAGCTCGGCTACGTCCGGCGGAATAACCACATAGACGGGAACGCCTGTCTTGGCGCGATACAGGAATATCTGGTCGTCGCCATCTTCACTCTTCGACAACCGGCGTCGTTCCAATTTGGTGGCATCGAGAATGGACAATCCCGACCAGCGCATCAGGAGTGTCAGAGCACGAAGGCGAGTCCTTCGGTCATGGCAGTCGTTGCCGCCGCCGTAGTCGTAGCGATCAGTGGCCGCTACGATCTTCTCAAATTCTTCCGGCGAGAAATAATCTGTGGGCACTACATCCGGCGTTTTCGGTTTGCTGAGCACTTCCATGGGATTCTTCCGCAGGCAGCCATTGCGTACGCAAAATCCGAAGAAGCACATGATGATCTCGTGTTTGCGGTGCGTCGTGCTCTCGCCGTTGTGCCAGGTGGCGCGAAATCGCGTGAGATCGGCAGGCATGATCTGGTCCAGCATCACGATCTTGTGCTTTTCCATCCAGACGAGAAGCTGGTTTTGTAAAACGGTGCGGTACTTCTTCTGTGAGCTGGACTCAAGCCCACGCGCAGCTTGATCATCGAGAAACAGCTGCACTGCATCGCGAATCGTTGATCGTACCGGGCTGCGGTCTTCTTCAGGTTGCAGGGGATCATTTTCCGCTTCCAACCTGCGAGCGTACTTTTCCGCTTGCTCCCAACTGCGGGTCTTCGCCGCGGTGCGCAGGTTTCGGCCGTTCGGCAGCACGCCGCGAATCCACTTGGGACAGCGGCAGCGTCTCCAGTTCATATCATCGCGATGATCGCAGTCGCCGGCATGGCGAGTGTAGATGGTCAGCATTGAGCTCTCCACGGGTTCTGGTGGATTGGCGCCGAGCATAGGACTGGTTGGAAATTCGCGCAATTTTGGAGGGAAAAACGCGAAAAAATGGAGGTGCTCCGCCGGGTCGGCGGTACAAAATTGGTACAAAATTTTAGCGTGGTCTGTAAGCCGTTGATTTTTAAGTGGTAAGAATGGTGGCCAGGGACGGAATCGAACCGCCGACGCCAGCCTTTTCAGGGCTGCGCTCTACCGACTGAGCTACCTGGCCATTTCGGGTGAGTTACATACGTGCAGCTTCGGTGGGACAGGTGAAGACTTTGTGCGTACGGAACGTTTTCGATTATAACAACCTCGCCGAATTCCCTCAAACCCAAGTCGGCCTTGCTCAATATACTGCTCGATTTTGCGCAATCTGTTTCGCCGCGAGTGAGAAGCGCGGTTCGCCCGGAGCGCCATGCAAAATTCGCTGGCTCAGGTATTCTCCGAGTGCGGGACCATGTTTAAAACCGTGTCCTGAGCCTCCCCCTGCAATCCAGACATTTTCGAACTCAGGATGGCGATCGATCAGGAAATCGCCGTTCCATGTATTTTCGTATTGGCATACGCGGGTTTCGACAATAGGCGCATGCTCCAGCGCAGGTACGTGTTCGCGCAGGTATGCATGCAGAGAATTGACAGAAGACTCCCCCACTACTCGCATACCGGTATCTGGATCCAAACGCTCGCCGTGCAGGTCAAAAGCGATCTTGAATCCTCGTCCTTCGACATCCGGCAGCGCGTAAGGCAAGCCGGGATGCGTACGATGCAGCCATACTGGCATTTTGGGCGGACGGAAATCCACACTGCCCGCCGGAGCGCCAAGAAAGAAGACCTCCTGCCTGGTCACAAATATGCGCTCGGCTAATAGTTCAGGAAAAATTTTGGGCAGCCATGGTCCGCAACAGAAAATGAACGTTCCCGCAGAAATCGACTCGCCCTCGCCTGTTTTTATTTGCGTCAACTTTCCATGGCCGGAAGGCGCCTCAGCGGCAACCGGTAGATACTCCACGCCGCTCCCAGCCAACTCTTTCACCAGAGTTTGTACCGCTTCGCGGGCCAGCAGAAGGCCGCTATTCGGCTCCAGCACACCCAATGTGACATCGTGAAAACGGAGTTGTGGCCAGCGACGAGCAATTTCTTCAGTCTTGAGTTCTTTGCGCTCCACTCCCGCCTGCGCCAGCACGCTGCACAAGCTTTTTAGATACGGATCGGCGTCGTTGCTCAGCCAAAGAACGCCTGTCTGTCGGAAGATTTCTCGCTTGGTGCGCGCGGCAAATTCTCCCCAAATTGGCAATGATCGCATGGCCCAGCGTGTGTAAAGTTCATCGGGACCGTAGCCCATGCGAATCACGCGAGTTTCGCCGCTTGAACTAGCGCGGCTGTTCGCTGGCCCATAGGCATCCAACAATGCGACCGATGCTCCGCTTTGACGCAAAAAGTGCGCAGTCCACGCGCCGAAGACGCCCGCGCCGATTACCGCAAAATCACATGATCGATTCATTAGGATTCTTCGATGTCCGCGTCTTTAACTCAGCCACTCTTGCTCGCATTCCCGCCATATAGGTGGAGAAAGCAGTCACAAGGTCCTCAATGGCGCAACCGAGGCTTTTGAAAAGCGTAATCTGGTCCTCGCCTGTGCGGACTGCTTTCTTCCCGCTGGCAATCTCGTGTAGATCGGCAGCGATGTGCTCTCGGCCTATGGTTCCATTCGCAATCGGGATAAGCAGGTCGCCAGCCTCGGCCAAGGCACCTTCATACGTATCCACCACTACTCGCGCCCGCCGCACGGTTTCGTCATCCACTTCGCGCGTATGTGGCTGAAAAGCGCCCACCAGGTTCAAGTGCGTGCCCGGCATGAGCCAGTGACCGTCAAACAGCGGCTCTACCGCGGTGGTGCATGTGCAAATCACGTTAGATTCGCGTGCGCAAGTTTCAGCCGTCACTTGCTCAACCTTGATCCCTTGTTCTACTTTCATCTTTGCACAAAAATCGCTCAAGTCAGATCTGCCCGACCCGCAGACAAGGAAGCGTTTGAACTTGCGCACGCGAGGTAAGACGGCAAAATGGATCGCCGCCTGCCGCCCGCTACCGAAAATCCCCAGCGTTGCCGCATCTTTGCGCGCCAGCAAATCCGTAGCCACGGCTGAAGTCGCAGCCGTTCGAAGATCGGTGAGGTAATCCGCTTCCATCCTTGCCACCGCTTTGCCGCTGGCTGCGTCCAGCAGTTCATAAGTCGCATGCACACCATGCCTGCCTACGCTCACCAGCTTCACCCCGGCAACTTGAAGGGCCGAATCGTAACAAGGCATAATCAGCAGCACCGCGCCGTCAAGTTGCAGTGAACTCCGCACCGGCATCCGGACAGTCGAAAGGCCACGTGCGAAGCCGGCATGGATTACTTCAATTATCCGATCCGCATTCACCAGACTACGAAACTGTTCTTCAGTGAGAAAAAGCATGCTAATAGGTATTTGTATTTGCCTTTGTCTGAAACAGTCAAACCGTTTTCGGTATGACAACGGCGGTTCGAACTTGCAGCCAAATACTAAGTACCAACTACTTCTTTCGCTTCCCTGCCCGGGCCAGAATCCGGCGCACCTTCTTTGGCGATACAGAAAGCCGCTTGGCTACGCGTGCTACCTTCCTGTCCTCTTTTTCCCAGACTTTGGGAATCACGATTTCGGCAAACTGCTCTGTCAATTCCTGAAATGTCTCCTCACCTGTGATTCCCTGCGACCACGCGCGCAACAGAGGATCGATGCTACCTTTGGGCATCACTTTCTGCTTCAGCAACTGCAGCTCCTCCCAAAGATCGTCGTAGTCAACCGCTTTTAAAAATGAACTGGCGAGTTCGCAGCAGCGCTTGGCATCTTCAGTGTCATGGATGGCTGGATGGCAAGCTGTGAGCCCGCGCCATATATATGCCCGCGCCAACAGACGATGATTTTGCGTGTGCTTGGCGGCTTCCACGGCTTCGCGAGCATAATCACGGGCGGCCTGCGCGTGCTCCCAGCTATGCGTGCTGCCTTCAATCTCTTCTTCCAGCTTCCCATTTTCCACTTCACACTGCAAAAGCCGGGCACGGGCCATCAGAATGGAATCGTTCACTTGTTTACCCAGTTCAAAGGCCTGCGTGGCCTGCGCGCTGGCATTATCAAGATCACCCACATCAAGGTAGAGCAGTCCGCGATTTTCCAACACACTGCCAATCCCGTGATGATGGTTGTGGTGGCGATAAATATTTTCCGCCAGGTCAAGATTGGCAAAAGCTTTGGCGCGGAGCTCCTCATGCTGTCGCAACTGTGTCTGTTTCTGGTCGCGACTGGCAACGGTCTTGGCGCCCTGGCGGCGTTCTCTTTCCGCATCAATCTGCTTGCCCATCTGGACCGCCACCAGTCTCTGCACATACGCGATGTTGGTAAGCGTCCTGGCCAGGTTTCTGTGCTGCGGGTTGGTTTTCTGGAAATGCTCAATCGCGCGCGAGAAAAACTTCAGGGCTTCCTGGTAGTGCCCCTGGCGCCGCACCATGCGGCC
>Ga0207661_10000872_pt1 | contig 19829 bp, 18 predicted proteins | sample KBSC713LmetaG_FD_184337 | JGI IMG/M metagenome (GOLD analysis project Ga0207661, IMG submission 184337) | Corn rhizosphere microbial communities from Kellogg Biological Station, Michigan, USA - KBS C7.1-3L metaG (SPAdes) (version 2) | ecosystem: Host-associated > Plants > Roots > Rhizosphere ...
CTCGCAAACTGCGCTTCGCTGAAGTGCTGGACGTCGTTGGAAAGAATGGCGTCGCCTTGCGGAAAATCGGTGAAGCGGCGTGTGACCCTGATCTCGTCGCCCTGGAAGATGCCGGAATAGCGCTCGATCGCTTCCATCAGCGCGCTCGCCTCGGCCTGCTCGGCGGTCGAGCCCTTGCCGAAACTGCCGCCGTTCAACCCCGACCGCAGCTGATCGACGCTCATCGCCGGCGCGGAGAAATTATGCTGGGCGAAGAAATTGGTGTTGAGCGGCAGCTCGCCGTCCATTTTCTCGAGCTTCGTCACCACGCCGGTGAGCGGGCTGACATGCTTGCGATACCGTGCGACCGTCGTGCGCGAGGACACCGAGCGATAGCCGCCGCTGGTCATGAGCAATCTTGTGCCGGCGTTGATCTTGACCGGCTCCGGGGTACGCTTCGGATTCCACAGCTTCCTGTCGCCGCAGGTCGGACATTGCGGACGGCGCGCCACGAAGTGTTTGACAATCGTCGCGCCCATCAGGTCGAAGCTTGCGATGTGATCACACAGGTCGGTGCGGAAGCCGGACGCGATGGCCTTGGCGATTTCGACAGCGGCAAACTGAATCGCGCCCTGCCCAAAGCTGCTTTGCACCAGCGGCGATGCCGCGACGATGCGCGCCTCGGTGCGGTCGAGGAAGCCCTTGATTTCCCGATTGCGCAGCATGCGATCGGACAGGCACGTCCAGCAGGCGCTTTCGCCGGGCTTGAACACGGGTCCCACCAGCGGAAAGGCGCCGGATGGTTGCGCCAGGAGCCACGGCGTCTTGTCCTTGACGTGCCGATTGTTCATCTCGGCCAGTCGGCGGTCGAGATAATCATTGACGAGCGTGACCGTGAGGTCCGCCGAGCGGGTGACAACCCGCACGCCGAGGCTGGTCAGCGCTGCGGACAACTCCTTGGCGCCCTTCACATCGATGGCGTCGATGCGCACCTTGCAGCTCGCAAGACTGCTTTCGGCGGATTCGGGCGGCAGACCGAGGCTCGCCCAGAAGGCCGCAACGGGACCGGTGGTGACGGGAGAAGCGATCGTGACATAGCGGCGCTCGTACAAGCGCTTCAACGCTTCCTGGATCTGGTCGATTGGAAATTTCCGCGACAGCTCGCGAATGAGGACCTGGGTGTCCTTGCCGTTCTTTCCGATCGCGTCGGCAATCGCGCAATAAAGCTCGCCGTGCAGGAAAAACTTTCGATGCTCGGAGTAGAGGCACAACGTGGCAGGCGGCAGCACATAGGCGGTGAAGTTCGGCGCGAACTGCACGATTTCCTTGGCCGCCTTTTGCGGCGCGCGGGTCTTGCGTTTGACTGTCATCGGGTGAGCACGCTGTCTACTCGTTGGGACTGTCGGCGCGGCTGGGCAAGGTGTTCGCCCGCCGGAAAATCCTCACCGACCCGCGCGCTAGCATTTTTCGATGTGGATGGAAATACACGCTTGTCAGTTGCCGGCTCCTTGGCGAAGGCGAGCATTACAAGCGCACACATGAATTGGCCGGGTCGATGGACGAGCCCGGCCAATGAATCGTTGATTGGAGTGCGCAATCAGAAGGCGCCGCGGCTCAGCAGAGGCGGCAATAACCCCAAGACGCGCAGCAAGCACCGCAGCCACCGCAGCCGCCGCAACGGCAAGCACGGCAGCCACAACCACGGCAGCCACGGCAGCCGCCGCAACGGCAGCCCCAAGCCATCTGCTGGAAGCCGGTGCCGCCAAGTTCCTTGTCGAACAAATGGAAGGTCGCCAGGTTGGCGTCGGCGATCTCTTCTTCACCGAGCAACACCGATTGGCTCGGCGAGAAATTCAGTTTCTGCGGAGCGTCCGTATTCGTCAGCGCTGATGCTGAAGCGCCCCCTGCGAGCGAAAAGGTCAACCCGGCAGCGCCCAATGCCGGCACTGCGGCTTTAGTGACGCGCTTCCGCTTAGAAGCTTGCTTCGACATAGTCGCATCCTCCTCCATACCTGTAAGATCAGTTTCGATTCATCCAACCCGAAGCGATCCTACGCTGAAAAAAGCCTGCCGCGCAAGGCCGTCGCTCTCACTAACGTGTTGTAGTACATTCAGTTTCCATTCATCTTGATGAATGTGAACATGTCGCTCATGCAGTGAAATGGGCATGACCTCGTGACAACTTTCGCGCGACGAAAAATGCTGCGGCGCAGTTTTGTCCAGCCGGTGAGGAGAGGTCGTTGAGCGATCGTCACGGATGCTTTGCCTGGTACGAGTTGCTGACCACCGACATGGCGGCGGCGCAAGCCTTCTATCGCCATGTTGTTGGATGGCAGGCGAAGGATGCCTCCGCGGCATTTCCCTACACCTTTTTTTGCGCTGGGCCGACCGAGGTCGGCGGGTTGATGGAGCTGCCGCCGGACGCCAGGCGCATGGGCGCGACGCCGCGCTTCGTTGGCTATATCGCGGTCGACGATATCGACGGCACCGTGAGCCGGCTGCGCCGTCTCGGCGGCTCGGTGCTCGTGCCGCCGACCGACAGCAACATCGGCCGCGTCGCCATCGTCGCAGATCCTCAGACCGCCACGTTCGGACTGGTCGGGGGGCTGAAGCGCAGCGAGGCGGCCGCCTGGCCGGAGCCACAGCCGGGGCAGGTGGGATGGCACGAGCTGCTCGCGGCGGACGGCCAAAAGGCTTTTGCTTTTTACAGCGAGCTGTTTGGCTGGCAGCCCGCGGCTCGGGAGAACGATCGGCTGGACTCTTATCTGCTGGTCTCGGCGGGCGGCCGTACCATCGCCGGCATGTTCACCAAGCTGGCGCGCGCCCCCGTCCCGTTCTGGTTGTATTACATCGAGGTCGCCGACATCGCCGTCGCCGTGGCGAGGGTGAAGGAGGCTGGTGGCCGGGTGGTGCAGGGGCCGATGGAATTGTTGGGCGGGAGCTGGATCGCGCGCTGCATCGATCCGCAGGGCGCGATGTTCTCGTTGCAGGGCAAGACCAGCCAGACCGTTATCGAGCCGGCCTCGACCAGGGAGCTCGACTGGGCCGCCGAATGGGGCGGCTTTGCATCACGCGGAAAGGTGATTGCCCGGCCGAAGCGCCCGTGACACCCCAAGCCCAGAACTCACGTCTGGGTCGCCGGCGCCACCGGAGGCTTCGCCGCCTTGGCCGCCGGCTTGTCCTGCCTCTTCGACCAGGAGATGTAGTAGGCGACAACAGTCATGATCATGATGCCGGCGAGGCTGACCAGGATTTGGGCCAGCAGCGAGCCCGAGCTCAAGGTCAGGGTGAAATGCGCGACAAAGGACAGGAACACGCCGACGCAGAACACGGCGAGCGATTGCTGGCCGCAGACGATGGCGGGATCAAGGCCCTTCCACTCGAGCGCCGGCCAGTCTTTGGGAATGAAGCGCACCACCAGCATCGCAATCACGATGAAATGGATCAGGCGGTAGGGCGCCATGAAGGTCTTGTCGTTCGGATTGAAGGCTGAATAGAGCCAGTGCGGGAACATCGCGCCGAAGTCCGGAAATCTGCCGGCAAAGGTCATGATGAAAGCGAAGATCAAATAGGCGACGCCGAGATAGAGTGCGGCCTTGGAATTGATGATCCACGCGGCTTTCTTCGCCCCGCCTAGCGCACACCACGATCCAAAGATGAAGATCACTTGCCAGCAATAAGGATCGAAATACCAGGAGCCGGCGGGATAGGCGTTGAAATTCCAGTTGAAATGCCGTGCCAGCAGCCAAATGATGATAGAGGCGAGCATGGTCAGATCGGGCTGGCGCAGCATCAGCCACAGCACCGGCGGGAAGAAACCCATCAGCACGATGTAGAGCGGCAGCACGTCCAGGTTGACCGGCTTGAATTTCAGGAGCAGCCCCTGGCCGAGTGTCTGGGTCGCGTGGTCGACGAGACCGGCGACATTGAACTCGTTGATCAGCTCGGAATCGGCAAAACGCTGGGCGAGGAAGCTGATCGAGACGATGTAGATCACGAACAGGATGATATGGGCGACGTAAAGCTGCCAGACGCGCTTGAACAGCCGCGTGGCGCCGACGATGAAACCGCGCTCCATCATCATCCGCGCATAGACAAAGGAAGCGGTGTAGCCCGAAATGAAAACGAAGAGGTCGGCGGCGTCGGAAAAGCCGTAATTCCGCGTCGTGATCCAGTTCACGACGTTGTCGGGAATGTGGTCGAGGAAAATCGCCCAGTTCGCGATGCCGCGAAACAGGTCGAGCCGGAGATCACGGCCTTTTTCGGGGAGCACTGCGTTGATTTTCATGGGAGCCATTTCGAGAGTGGTCCTTCGTGGAGGTCGAGAGGCTTTCGGTTCGTTCCGCCCGGACTGTCAGAGCGCAGCAATGAGATTGTCACAGCGCAGCATAATGACTATACCGGTCGGCAAAGGTAACGTTCCAGCTCAGGAATCATCGACTAAGGTCTTGAATCCTATCTTGGACGTTTCCACCAAGGGCTTCAATATCGCATTTCTCAGGGGACCCCGCCATCCATGACCGCTCGCATTTTTAAGCCCGCCAAAAACGCGATGCAATCGGGCCGGGCTTCCACCCAGGAATGGCGCCTCGAATATGAGCCTGAGCAACCGCGCGCGATCGAGCCGCTGATGGGCTGGACCTCGTCCGGCGACATGAAGCAGCAACTCACGCTGCAGTTCGACAGCCAGGAGGAGGCCGTGGCCTATTGCGAGCGCAAAGGCATCCCCTATCAGGTGATCGAGCCGAAGCAGTCGGCGCACCGCCAGATCGCCTATGCCGACAATTTCGCGTTCCGCCGCGGCGAGCCCTGGACCCACTGAAGCGCGATAGGATTAGGTTGAATCGCAATCGCGCTTTAGCTTCTTGTTGGCGCGTGATCTTTTCGGAAAGCCGCTACACACTTTTCCGGATCTGCGCTAGCTGCGGGCGCCCTCATAGATGGCCGCGCGTGGTCACGCCGGCATCGCGTCGGCGAGGGTGCGCGAATGGCCTCTAAATTCGGCCACGACTTTTCCGTCCTGCGCGTTCGTCACCGTGCAGTCGTAGATCGCCGTGCGGCTGGTGCGGCATCGTTCGAATGCCCGCACGATCAAGCGGTCGCCAGGCCGAACGGGTCGCACGAAGGTGATGCTGCATTGCTGAGCTACCGACTGCCGGCCATGGCTGTTGCAGGCGATCGAGAGCGCTGTATCGGCCAGCGTAAAGAGCACGCCGCCATGGCAGGTACCGAAGACATTCAGGCCATTTTGCGAAACTGTCATCTCAAGCTCGGCTTCGCCTGGCGCTGCCCGCCGAAGCGAGAAGCCGAAGGCCTTCGCGGGCGCGTCGCCGGAGAGCATGACGTCGGCGCAATGCTCAGCCAGCTCGATCGGATCTTCAGGTAACGGACTCATCTTGCCTGCTGATGGTTATTTGCTGAGATGGGGCCGGGGCATGTTCCCGGTCGTGCGCGGCCAGCGCGCGCGCCGCTGCCTCTACCGTCAGCTCGCCTGCCTCGACGCACGCCAGGGCTGCGAGCAACGCCTCGTCGTTTTGCCTCATGATGCGGCGCCGCACTTCGGCTGCTGCCGCCTCTGCCACTAGACGATGGACACGGGCGCGCCGCCGGGCCCGACGTTGCTCAGGCGTCAGCGGCGCTAGATTCAGAACGGTCTCGAGCAGCCCGGCGACGCCTTGCGCAGAACTGGCCACGGTCTCGATCACCGGCACATTCCTGTCGTTTTCGCGCCGCAGGGCCAGCATGCTCCGCAGTTGACGGACGGTCCGGGCGGCCAGCGGCAGATCCGCCTTGTTGACCACCAGGATGCTCGCGATTTCCAGGATTCCCGCTTTGATAGCCTGGACGTCATCGCCGAGTCCGGGGGCGTTTACGACGACCCTCACATCGGCAACCTCGACGATGTCGACTTCCGACTGCCCCGCGCCGACGGTCTCAATCACAATCACGTCCCGCCCCGCGACATCCAGGACATCGACGATAGGCTGGATGCTCTCGTTGAGGCCGCCGAGGTGGCCGCGCGAGGCGATCGAGCGAATGAAGACGCCAGGATCTTCGGTATGCTGTCCCATCCTGATCCTGTCCCCGAGCACGGCGCCGCCGGAAAGCGGACTGGACGGATCGACGGCTGCAACGGCAACCGTGCGTCCGCTCTTGCGCAACTCGGCGACGAACGCATCGATCAGCGTCGACTTTCCGGCACCGGGCGGGCCGGTAAACCCCACCGTCAGAGCGGCGCCGGTCGACGGCAGCAGCGCTCGATGCAGGTTGGCGGCAGCGGGCCCGCCCGCTTCCATCATCGTGATAGCCCGTGCGATCGCCCTCGGATCGCCTGCGTGGAGCCGTTGCAACAAACCTTCCATCGCAGGCGCCGGCATGGTGTCAGGCAACGATCAGAGGATGTCCGAAGCCGAGCTCACGGCGAAGGCAGCCGACCACCTCGCCATGCGTGACGCCGACATCAACAGCCTCCACCACCTTCTCAAAGGTATTGTCGTCGGTGCTGCTGGCAGCACGGGCCAGTGCATCCAGCGCGCGGGCGACCTGCGCCTGGCTGCGCTCGCGCTTGAACGCCTTGAAACGTTCGACATGCCGATGCATCGCATCCGCGTCAGGTCGGTCCGCCGGCGGAACGGTCGGATCTTCCTCGACCTGGTAGCAGTTGACCCCCACGATCTTGCGCTCGCCGGCATCGACCTGCTCCTGGAAAGCGAGCGCGGAGGCTCCGATCATGGTCTGCACCAGGCCAGTCTCGGCGGCCTTGTACATGCCGCCGGCCGCATCGATCTTGGCGATCACGCCCTCGATCTCGGCCTCCATCTGGTCCGTCAATCGCTCGACATAGTATGAGCCGCCCAGGGGATCGATCACGTCGCAGAGCCGGGCCTCCTCGCGCAGGATATTCTGCGTCGCCACTGCGACGCGCGCTGTCTCCTCGCTCGGACAGGCGATCGCCTCGTCATAGGCGTCGGTGTGCAGCGATTGTAGGCCGCTCAGGATGCCCGCCATGGCCTGGATAGAAACGCGGGCAATATTGTTGAGCGGCTGCTGCTGCGTCAGGTCGACGCCTGAGGTCTGGCCATGGAATTTGAAACGCCAGCACGCCGGGTCCCTGGCGCCCAGCCGATCGCGTGCAATCCTGGCCCAGATGCGCCGGCCGGCGCGGAATTTCGCGACCTCCTCGAACAAAGAGATCGAGATATCAAAGAAAAAGGTGAAGCGACGCAGCACGTCGTCGACGTCCATGCCCCGCGCGATGCAATCCTCGGCATATTGGATGGCGGTGGAAAGCGTAAAGCCCATGGTCTCGGCCGGCGTCGCACCGGCTTGCTGCATGTGCTGACCGACGACCGACACCGGGTTCCAATTCGGCACACGACGCCGGCAAAATTCGATGTGATCGAGCAGGACCCGCCGTGATCCCGGCAGCGACAGGCGGTAGAATTGATGATTGGCGATGAAATGCGAAATGTAATCGCTCTGGTTGGAAGTCCCCGTCACCGAGCGCCAGTCGATGCCGCGCCGGCGCGCCACGCACAGCGTGAAGGCGAGCAGCGTGAATGGTGACGGGTCATTCATCGCGGTGGAGATTTCGCCGATGGGGACGCCGTCGAGCGCCCGGTCCATGTGGTCGGTGGTGTTGATTACCGTGCCGCAGGTGCCGAGCAGCACCGGATCGACCTCGTCGCAATCGATGCCGCGAAAGCCCGAGCAGCAGGGCAGGAGGCTGATCGCCGTGGCACCGGCTTCGATGATACGCCGGACGCGCTTGTTGTAGTCCTCGGGCGTGCCGAGACCGATCAACTGCCGCTGGGTCCAGGTGCGGCCGCGGTGCATCGAGGGATAGATGCCGCGCGTGAATGGGAACTGGCCGGGGAATCCGAGGTCCTCGAGATAGCGCTCGCCGGACCAGTCGCGCGGCGAATAGAGCGGTTGTATCTCGACGCCGGACCGGTTGCGGATCGGCTTTTCCGCGCGCATCTGCCGTGAATATTGCGAGCGCCACTCGCCCTGTGCCTGCTCAAAGCCGGGAAGCGGAAGTTGGACCGCCGTCTGGGTCATGGGTTCGCCTCCAAGAATTCATCGATCCGGTCCGAACGCGACTGCCGGCCGAGCGTGGCGACAAAATCGACGATCTCGTCACGCGCAGCGCCGGGTCCGAATATCCGGCTGACGCCGGCCGCGAGCAGCGCCGCCTTTTCCTCGTCCGGCACGATCCCGCCGACGACGACGCCGACATGGTCAAGGCCCGCTTCGCGGAGCGCATCCATCATCTTCGGCACGATAAGGTGGTCGGTCGCAAGCGAGCTGACGCCGATGATGTCGACGTCTTCCTCCGTCGCGAGCTTCACCACGCCGGCGATGGTCTGCCACGGCGGGGTGTAAATCACCTCCATGCCGGCATCGCGGAGATAGGCCGCGACGATGCGGCTGCCGCGGTCGTGCCCGTCGAGGCCGATCTTGGTCACGAGCACGCGCAGCGGCCTTGTATCGGCGTTGCTCATCGCTTGGATCTCCGCCGCGCAGATGCTCTGCGACAGGATCGGCCGACGCCGAAGATGGCGACGAACTCATCGACGATCGCGTCCAGCCCGCCTTTCGACGGACGAAACCACACAGGCGTCGAATTGAGCGCGCCGAGCAGCAGCATCCGAAGCAAGGTCGCGGACCGATCCTCGGGCAGGTCGAGGGCCGTGATGAGGGCGCGGAACCGCATCTCGTATCGATCACGGTGCCCGCGCAGCTCGGCCGCGGCCTCCGGCACGTCATCGGGCAGCACGCGGACGATCACCCGCGCGAACGCGCTGGCATCAAGAATGGATTCCAGATGCGCCTTGATGGCCCGCCGAAACCGCAACGACGTATCCGTCTCGTAGCTGATTGAAGCTTCCAGGTGACCGATGATCCGGTCGACGCCCTCGGCATAGACGGCGACGAGCAGCGCCTGCTTGGTCGGCACGTGGAAGTAAACCGCGCCGGGCGTGACGCCGGCAGCCTCGGCAATGTCGCGGATGGTCGTTGCGTGATAACCGCGGTCGGCAAAATGCATGGCCGCGGCATCCAGAAGGGCAGGCCATCGGTTCGCCTGTTGCTTTGCGGCAGTGGCGGCCACATTAAACCTCTTCACTAACTAAACGGCCGTTTAGCGCGTTATCGCAGGCTTGGCAAGTTCTCGCCTTGGGAATCGACGGAAGTAAAGCGCCAACATGTCCAAACGTTATCTCATAAGCTCGTGATTACAGGCCCTTTGATCGTCCTGCAGCATCGTTTCGCTGTACGGTGAAGGTTCCGGAATGCGCCGTGCGCGCAAGCCAGCGAGCCGATCTTCTTGACGTCGTGGCGGCGCATAGCTAAACAACCGTTTAATTAGTATCGACCAAGAGACGATGGAACAGAGGGGAGGGTGACGCATGGCAGAGCAACAGGCGTTTTGGAATCCTGGCAAGGAAACCCGCACGCGCGAGGAGCGCGAGGCGGAGGTTCTCGGCCTCATGCAGCGGCAGCTGCGTTACGCGTACGAGCAGTTGCCGTTCTACCGCCGGCATTACGATCGGGCCGGCTTTCATCCCGACAAGGTCACGTCCATCGCGCGTTTCACCGAGCTTGTGCCGATCATCACCAAGCAGATGCTTCGCGAGGATCAGGTGGAGCACCCGCCGTTCGGCAGCTATCTCGGTTCGCGGAGCGTCGACATCTGCCGCGTGCACGGCTCATCCGGCACCAGCGGCAAGCCAACGCTTTATGCGATCTCGCGTGATGATTGGGACTACATCGCCGACGTCATGGCGCAGGCGTTCTTTACCTGTGGCGTTCGGCCAGGCGACGTCGTGCAGCTTGCGACGGTCTTCAGTCTCTTCATGGGAGGGTGGGGCTCCCTCCTCGGCATCGAACGCCTGGGTGCGACTGCCTTTCCGGTCGGTGCGGGCGAGACGGAACGGCAAATAGATTTGATGTGGCGCGTCAAGTCGAGCGTCCTGGTCACGACGCCGAGCTATGCGTTGCACATGCTGGAGGTTGCGCGCTCGATGGGACTGGATCCATCCAAATCGCCGCTGCGGCTTGGAATATTCATCGGCGAGCCGGGCTCATCAATTCCGGGAACGCGTCAGGCGCTGGAGACAGGATGGGGTATCGTCGTACGCGATATGGCGACGACATCCGAAATGACGCCTTGGGGCACCAATGCCGAATGCGAGATGGGCCATGGCGTGCATGTGATGCAGGACGAGGTCTGGACCGAGATCGTCGCGAAGGACGATGCCAACCGCGCAGTTCCCGACGGCGAGAGCGGAGCGCTGGTGTATACCCACTTGCGAAGGCAGTCACAGCCGATGATCCGCTTCTATTCGGGCGACGAGTCTCACATGACCTACGAGCCTTGCGGTTGTGGACGGACCTACCCACGGCTTCCCATGGGCGTCTACGGCCGGTTGGACGATATGCTGCTGATCCGCGGCGCCAATGTCTATCCGAGCCAGGTCCAGCGCTCTCTCCTGTCGGTGCCGGGGACGGGCATCGAGTTCAAGATCGTGCTCGAGCGGAATGGTGCGCTGGATACGGCGACGGTGCGGGTCGAGCGGGATCCGGCGGCGTGCTCCGATAATCTAACGGAATTCGACAGCGAATTGACCAAGCGGATCAAGCACAGGCTGAAGAACGACACCAACATCAACTTCGAGGTCGAGGTGCTTGCGCCAAACTCGCTGGAACGCGCGATATCCAAGGCGAAGCGGGTCGACGACCGGCGTCCTCGATTCAGACCGGGCTGAAGCGCGAACGCCGCATGGCGTCGGATACCGCCGGCATTGGGGCCGGGGCGCGATGGCTGGCATCCGCGGGGCGGAAGTCAAGGGGTTTGCCAAGTCGGCCGCCCGGTGACACCATAATTGGTGTTGCAACCTCGATTGCGGCCCATCATAACCGCCGACACCATGCCGCTTCATTCCACGCTCGATCCCGCTTCATCCGAATTCGCTGTCAACGCCGAGGCCATGCGCGGTCTCGTCGCCGAGATGCGTGAAAAGCTCTCGCTGGTTGCAGGGGGCGGCGGCAAGGCGTCGCGGGCACGTCACACCGCGCGCGGCAAGATGCTGGCGCGACAGCGCGTCGATCTCCTGCTCGATCCCGGCACCGCCTTCCTCGAGACGTCGCCGCTTGCTGCTCACGGCCTCTACGGCGGCGATGTGCATTCGGCGAGCATCATCACCGGGGTCGGACGGATTGCGGGGCGCGAATGCGTCGTCGTCGCCAACGATGCCACCATCAAGGGCGGCACCTATTATCCGATGACGGTGAAGAAGCATCTGCGCGCGCAAGATATCGCGCGGCAGAACAATCTGCCCTGCGTCTACATGGTGGATTCCGGCGGCGCGTTCCTGCCGTTGCAGGACGAGATCTTTCCGGACGAGCGGCATTTCGGTCGCATCTTCTACAACCAGGCGCAGATGTCCGCGGCTGGCATTCCCCAGATCGCGATTGTGATGGGCTCCTGCACGGCAGGCGGCGCCTACGTGCCGGCGATGTCGGACGAGAGCATAATCGTGCGCAATCAGGGCACGATCTTCCTGGGCGGACCGCCGCTGGTGAAGGCTGCGACCGGCGAAGTTGTCACCGCCGAAGAGCTCGGCGGCGCCGACGTGCATTCGCGGCAATCCGGGGTCACCGATCACTATGCGCAGAGCGATGCGCATGCGATCGGAATCGCGCGCCGCATCGTCGCCACGCTGAAGCCGGCAGGCGCGCGCGCCACGCTCAACATGCAGGACGTGCGCGAGCCGCTCTACGCGGCGGAGGAAATCTACGGCGTAGTGCCGGTCGATGGCCGCAAGCCGTTCGACGTGCGCGACATCATCGCGCGGCTGGTGGACGGTTCGGAGTTCGACGAGTTCAAGAAACTCTATGGCCAGACACTGGTCTGCGGCTTCGCCCATATCTGGGGCTATCCGGTCGGCATCATCGCCAACAACGGCATCCTGTTCAGCGAAAGCTCGCTCAAGGGAGCGCATTTCATCGAGCTGTGCTGCCAGCGCCAGATCCCGCTGGTGTTCCTGCAGAACATCACCGGTTTCATGGTCGGCAGGAAGTACGAGGCCGGCGGTATCGCGCGTGATGGCGCGAAGCTCGTGACGGCGGTGGCGACCGCCAGCGTCCCGAAGTTCACCGTGGTGATCGGCGGCTCCTATGGCGCCGGCAACTACGGCATGTGCGGACGCGCCTACAGCCCGCGGTTCCTCTGGATGTGGCCGAATGCGCGCATCTCGGTGATGGGCGGCGAGCAGGCCTCGATGGTGCTAAGCCAGGTCCGTCGCGACAACATCGAGGCCAAGGGCGAGAGCTGGTCTGCGGAGGAGGAAGACAAGTTTCGCGCGCCCATCCGTGCGCAGTATGAAAGCCAGGGCAATCCGTATTACGCCACTGCGCGACTGTGGGACGACGGCGTGATCGATCCCGCCGATACGCGCCTTGTGCTTGGGCTTGGATTGTCGGCGGCGTCGAATGCGCCGATCGAGCCGACGAAATTCGGCCTGTTCAGGATGTGACGATGGATCGCGCAAAAATGTATCGGCGCTTTCGCACGCTCCTGATCGCCAATCGTGGCGAGATCGCCGCCCGCGTCATCCGCACCGCGCGCGCGATGGGCTTGCGTACGGTCGCGGTCTATTCCGAAGCCGACCGCGGCGCCATGCATGTCGCCATGGCCGACGAGGCGGTTCTGCTCGGGCCTGCGCGCGCCCGCGACAGCTATCTCAACATCGAGCGGGTGATCGAGGCGGCGCGGCAGACGGGCGCGGAGGCCGTGCATCCGGGCTATGGCTTCCTCTCCGAGAATGCCGAATTTGCGTCAGCCTGCGCCAAGGCCGGTCTGGTGTTCGTCGGTCCCACCGCGGACATGATGACCGCGATGGGGTCGAAGTCCGGATCGAAAGCGCTGATGGAGAAGGCCGGCGTGCCGCTAGTGCCCGGCTATCACGGCGAGGACCAGGACGAGGCGACGCTGTCCGAGGCCGCCGACAAGATCGGCTACCCGGTGCTGGCCAAGGCGTCAGCCGGCGGCGGCGGCCGCGGCATGCGTGTCGTGCGTTCGGCGGCGGAGCTTGGCGCTGCGATCACGAGCGCCAAGCGCGAGGCCAAGGCGGCGTTCGGCGACGACCGCATGCTGATCGAGAAATATGTCGACAATCCCCGCCACATCGAAGTGCAGGTGATCGGCGACAGCCATGGCAATCTGCTCTCGCTGTTCGAGCGCGAATGTACCTTGCAACGGAGGCACCAGAAGGTGATCGAGGAGGCGCCGTCGCCGACGCTCAACGCCGGGCAGCGCGCGGCGGTCTGTGAAGCCGCGCGAAAGGCGGCGGGCGCGGTGAACTATGTCGGGGCCGGCACCATCGAGTTTGTTTCCGATGGCAAGGATGTATTCTTCATCGAGATGAATACGCGCCTGCAGGTCGAGCATCCCGTCACCGAGCTGATCACGGGCATCGATCTCGTCGAGTGGCAGCTCCGCGTGGCTTTCGGCGAAAGGCTGCCGCTGAAGCAGGACCAGATCAGGATGAATGGCCATGCGATCGAGGCGCGCCTCTATGCGGAAAATCCGCAGAAGAACTTCATGCCGTCGGTGGGCAAGATCCGCGCCTGGCGCCTGCCGGCCGAGACCGATGGGCTCCGCATCGATGCCGGCTATCGCGAAGGCGATGCAGTCTCTCCGTATTATGACGCGATGCTCGCCAAGGTGATCGCCTGGGCGCCCACGCGCGAGGCCGCAATCGACCGGCTCAACCGCGGGCTGGAAGAGACCGACGTCCGCGGAATCGTCACCAACACGCCGTTCCTGGCGGCGCTTGTCACGCATCCCAAGGTGCGGGCGAACAAGATCGATACCGGCTTCATCGAACGCGAATTGAAGACGCTGACGCCGATTGCTTCGGCGCCGGGCGAGCTCGAATTGGCCGCGGCGGTGGCGTCGATCCTCGGCGAGGAGGCGAAAGCCGCACAACGCGAAGCGCATTCGCCCTGGCAGACCTTTGGCTGGATGCCGGTCGGCCGCCGCGAGCGTGTATTTTTGTTCCGTGCCACGCAGGGCGTCGAAAAGAGGGCGACGCTGCATTATGGCAGCGGGCCGTCGACGCTGACGGTGGATAATCGCGAGATCGCGTTCGCATCGCGCGCGTCGGAGTTGGGCGGCTACGATGTGACGCTGGACGGCGTAAGATCCCGCATCGTTGCCGTCGTTGAGGACCACGAGCTTTACCTGCGCACCCGCAACGGCCGCTTCGAGCTGCACTGGGTCGATCCCTTCGGCGGCGAGGACGAAGAGCAGACCGGTGAGGACAAGATCGTCGCTCCGCTGCCGGGCACCGTGGTGGCGCTGCTGGCGGAGGAGGGCGCGAAGATCGAGAAGGGCGCGCCGATCCTCACCCTGGAAGTGATGAAGATGGAGCAGACGCTGCGCGCGCCGTTCGCCGGCGTCCTGAGGAAGATCAAATGCAAGGTCGGCGATATCGTACAGGAGGGTGTCGAGCTCGCCGAAGTCGAACCCGCCGCGTGAGCCGCGCTGTGGGCGAGGAAGAAGGCGGCTAGCGTCGCGCACCGCCGGCTAACGTCGCAAGTGTTACGTTACTTGCTTCCGTCCGGCCCCATGAGCATGTCGGGCAGCCAGGTGGAAATCTCCGGCACGAAGCAAAGCACGACCACGGCGAACATCATCAGCAACACAAACGGCAGCGTGCCCCAGATCACTTCGCTTAAGGGAATGTCGGGCGCGACGTTGCGGATGACGAAGATGTTGAGGCCGACCGGCGGATGGATCAGCCCCATCTCCATCACGATGGTCATCATGATGCCGAACCAGATGATGTCGAAATTCGCCGCGCGGAGTGGCGGCAGGATGATCGGCGCGGTCATCAGGATGATCGAGACCGGCGGCAGGAAGAAGCCGAGCACGACCACCAGGACCAGGATTGCCGCCAGCAATTCCCAGCGCGGCAATTGCATCGCGACGATCGACTCCGCGGCCGATTGCGAGATGTGCAGATAGCTCATCACATAGGAGTAGAGCAGGGACATGCCGATGATCATCATCAGCATGGTGGATTCTCTGATCGTCGAGGTCAGGATCGGCGCGAGATCATTCGGCTGCCAGACGCTGTAGATCAGCGCGATCAGTGCCAGCGCGAGCAGCCCACCGAGGCCGGCGGTTTCTGACGGCGTGGCGTAGCCGCCATAGAGCGCAATCATGACGCCCGTTAGCAGAAGCACGAACGGGATGACGCGCGGCAGCATACTGAAGCGCTGGGCCAGCGTGAATTCATCCTTGGTCAGGATAGCAGAGGTAACGCCGCCTTTTTCGTAGGCCAAGCTCGCGGCCGCATATTCTTTGCGGAAGCGCATCACGGCGTAGGTGCCGAATAGCGACACCAGCAAGAGCCCTGGCCCGATACCCGCGAGGAACAGCCGGCCGAGCGATTTCTCCGCGGCGACCGCGAACAGGATCATGGTGATTGAAGGCGGCAGCAGGATGCCGAGCGTGCCGCCGGCGGCGATGATGCCGGCCGCAAGGCCGCCGGAATAGCCGCGCTTGCGCATCTCCGGGATGCCGGCCGAGCCGATCGCCGAGCAGGTAGCGGGCGAGGAGCCCGCCATCGCCGCAAACAACGCGCAGGCAAAGACATTGGCGACGCCAAGCCCGCCGGGCACGCGGTGCAGCCAGGCATGCAAGGCGGAATAAAGATCCGCGCCGGCGCGCGACCGGCCGATCGCCGCGCCCTTGAGGATGAACAGCGGGATCGACAACAGCGTAATCGAGGCCATTTCCTCGTAGACGTTCTGCGTCACGGTATCGAGCGACGCCGCGGGCATGTAGATGCCCATGAAGACCACGGCGACGGCGCCCAGAGCAAAGGCAATGGGCATTCCCGAAAACATCGCAAACAGCGTCGACAGGCCGTAAGCGACGCCAATTCCAAACACGGTCATCGGCGCGCGGCTCCGGTCAGCGGCACGATGATCTGCAACAGGATCTGCGCGCAGAGCAGCGTCATGCCACAAGCCATCAGGCCATACGGGATTGCGAGGGGCGGCGACCACATCGAATTGGAAACCTGGCCTTCGCTATAGGCTTCATAGGCCAGCGTCCAGGATTTCCAGGTGAAGAAGCCGCAGAACAAGAGGCTTGCGACATCGATCAGCCAGAGCCGGATGCGGTTTGCCGTCGGCGACAGCAGGCCGACAAAGGCCTCGATGCCGATGTGGCCGCGCTGGCTCTGGACAAAGGCTGACGTCATGAAGGTAGCACCGACGAGCAGAAAGACCGCCGCCTCGTCCTGCCAGTAGTTGGCGGCATGGAACAGGGCGCGTCCGAGCACGCTATAGCTCAGGATCACGCAGGCCGCGATCAGCGCGAGCGCGGCCAAGACGACGACAATGGTGTTGATCAAGGACAGCGCACGTTCGAAGGCGGCTACGAGAGAATTATTCGCCGCCTCCGACAGTCTTTCACGATCCCCCAGCGGAGCATGCATCATGCAGAGACGTCGGAAGCGAGCTTCAGCAGGTTGGCTGCGGTTGCGGTCTTGGCGCCATAGTCCTTCCAGGCGGTGTCGCGGGCGATATCGCGCCACTTGTTGACGGTCGCGATGTCGAGTTTGCTGACCTTGGCGCCCGCCTTCTCATAGACCCTGGCAACCTCGATATCGTCGTCCTGCGCGCCCTTCTTGCCGAAGGCTTCGAGCTCGGTCCCAACCGCGACGATGATGTCCTGGTGGTTCTTCGGCAGCTTGTCGAAGATGGCCTTCGACATCATCAAGGGCTCCAGCATGAACCAGTAGGAGGCGCCGGCGCCCGAAGTCAGCGACTTCGAGACTTCTTCGAGGCGGAACGAGATCAGGCTGGTGGAGGAGGTGATGCCGGCATCACAGGCGCCGGTCTGCATCGCGGCGTAGATTTCGTTCGACGGCACCGACAGCACCGAAGCACCGGCCGTCTGCAGCACCATGTCCATCTCGCGCGAGCCGCCGCGGACCTTCAGACCCTTGGAATCTTCCGGCGCGACGATCGGACGCGAGCGGCTGGCGACGCCGCCGGCCTGCCAGACCCAGGTGAGCAGGATGATGCCCTTGTCGGCGAGGAAGTCGGTCAGCGCCTTGCCGACGGGCTCCTTCTTCCAGCGCAGGCCCTGGTCATAGGTCGCAACCAGACCGGGCATCAGGCCGATATTGGTTTCCGGCAATTCGCCGCCGGCATAGGGCATCGGATAAAGGCTGATGTCGAGCGCGCCCTTGCGCATCGCCGAGAACTGCGCGTTGGTCTTGATCAGCGAGGAGTTGGGATAGACCTCGGCCGCGATGTCGCCGCCGGAGCGCTTGGCTACCTCGGCTGCAAACATGCGGCATAGCCGGTCGCGGAAATCGCCCTTGTCGATGGTGCCGCCCGGAAACTGATGCGAGACTTTCAGCGTGGTGGCGGCTTTCGCGGTCCCGGTCCCGAGCTTCAGGATGGCGGGCGCGACAAGCGCGGATGCGATGACGTGACGGCGTGTAAGCATGGTAACTCCCCTGACGACCTGTGATTGAGCCGGCCTTGAGCGCATAGTGCCGGTGTTGTTGAGATATTTCTCTAGTTCGATAGTCGGTTCCGATCGAAGCGGCGACACTTTGCTGCGGCGCACACCAGCCCAATCCCTCTGGCGGGCGAGCGAACTTAAGGCGCTCTTCGCTGGCGAAATTGTGTCGCGCTTGCGGAAGAAAACCCCAGCGAAGGTGGCAAAAATCCGTCCGCGGGAAAATTTTCTCGTTTCCCGCGTAACAAGGACGACGGCACACCCGTCGGAAGCTGAAGCGGCATCAGTCGCTTTCACATCAGTTTTCGAAGGGACCACTCATCATGACCAATCGCACCCGCCTCGCGCTCGGAATCTCCGCCGCCGCTCTCTCGCTCAGCCTGGCGCTGGCGCCGGCCGCTTTCGCCCAGGACAAGATGAGCAAGGATGACGGGATGAAGAAGGATACGATGTCCAAGGGCACGATGAAGAAGGACACGATGTCGAAAGACAAGATGTCCAAGGATTCCATGTCGAAGGACGGCATGAAGAAGGACGACAACATGATGAAGAAGAACTGACCTGATCGAAGATCAGGTCATTCCGGGTCTGGTGCTTCCCACCAGCCCGGAATGACGAAGTCATCTCTTCTTCTTGCCGCGCTCCTTGCGCGCGGCGTAGCGGGCGTCGCGCTTGGCCTTCTGCTCGGCTTCGAGCGAAGCCTGGCGCGCCATTTCCTCTTCTTTCTCGCGCGCGATACGGGCGGCCTCGGCGGCGGCAGCTTCTTCCTCGCGCTGCTTTGCTTCGGCTTTCTCGGCTTCGCGCGCGAGCCGCGCCTTCTCGCGATTGGCGGCGATCGCCTCGCGCTCGGCGCGGCGCTTGGCCACGTCCGGATCATCGTGCCCCGGCTTGGCGCGGAATTTATTCAAAAGATCTTGCTTCGCCTGCTGTGCCGCTTTCTGCCGGTCGGCGAAGCCGGGTTCCCTAAAGCCACTCATTGAAATTGAGCCTTGTGCCTTTCGTCGCTCTGTCGGTTTTGTGATCTCGCGTGATGCTCGATTTTGTGATCTGGCGCGATGCCAAAAACGAGCGTTTCGGCGCGTTCGGCAGCCATGTACAGGGTCGTGGGAGAAGATGCTACCCACTATCGGCGATTACCACCCTTGAGATCAGCGAAAAGCTCCCGAAATGGGGACGGCGCCGCGGCGCTGAGCAAATTGGTCGCATGTGATTTCGATCACAATGACCGGGAGGGGGCCGTCCTATGGTGCAACCACCCTCAACGCGGAGTGACGGCAATGACTGGCCCATTCTGGAATCGCAAGACACTCCTGCTGATCGGCGCGGTGTTGGCCTGCGCTACGGTGGCAGTCTCGATCGGACTTGCCTATTCGACGCCGGTCGAAAACCCGGCTTTGGGAGCCGACTGGCGCTGCCACAGGGCTGCGATCGTGACGACGTGCTCGCGGGTCAGTCACGCCGAGCCGACCATCCACCGCCCGCGCCCCCAAGCGATTGATGCGGGCCGCGCCTGATGCGATAGAAGCGGTCATGGTAGAGGCTGCGTGCAGCTTACGCTTGATGACCGTACGATGACCGATCCCAAACAGGACGAGCCAGAGGGCGACAACCGGCGCGGCGCAATCGCCGGTCTCGTCATTGCTGTCGTGCTCCTGGCCGTTGGGATTTGGCTCGCCCGCGATCTCACTGCCGCCAGCAAGCTGCAGGACTGCGTGATGTCGGGGCGGACCAATTGCAACGTGATCGAGCCGGCGCGATGAGGCCCTCACGCTCGCGAGCGTGATTCGCTGGCCCCGAAACTGGCCCGAAGCCTGACGCAAAATTGTCGCGATCTTACTGATTTGTAACAAGACAAGGCGCAACAAGCCGGTCAGCAATGTTGGCCGCGCCATGCTTCGACGCGACAAGTGGGGTTTGCGCGTCTCGACGCCAAAGTACGGCAAATTGGCACGGCCTATCCGAGCCGGCCGCACGACCAGAGAGGGGGTTTTGCCAGAATGAACGTATTCAGCCGATCGAGGATCGTCCTTCCGCTGGCTTCGCTGATGATGGTGTTTGCGCTCTCGGCCTATGCCCAGGATGCAAACCATCCCGCGCAGGGGACGACGCCGCCCGCCGCCAAGCCGCCCGCACAGGCGGCCAAGCCAGCCAAGCCGCATCCGCAGGGCGGTGCTCCGCATGTTGCGCGCACGGGCCCGCCGTCGACGCGCCATTTCGGCGGTCATCCCTATCGCGGCCGGCTCGCCTGGGAAGGCGGCCGGTGGCGGCATGAGATGCATGATGGCCGGATGGGCTG
>Ga0207661_10000875_pt1 | contig 19806 bp, 14 predicted proteins | sample KBSC713LmetaG_FD_184337 | JGI IMG/M metagenome (GOLD analysis project Ga0207661, IMG submission 184337) | Corn rhizosphere microbial communities from Kellogg Biological Station, Michigan, USA - KBS C7.1-3L metaG (SPAdes) (version 2) | ecosystem: Host-associated > Plants > Roots > Rhizosphere ...
CGGAACGGCCGGCACCAGTGGCTCGGCCGGCACGACGGGGTCAGCGGGCTCGACCGGACCGGGAAACGCCGGTACGACGGGATCAGCGGGCTCGACCGGACCGGGAAACGCCGGCACGACCGGCGCGGCCGGCACGTCGGCGACCGGCGGGCGCGGCGGCAGCACGGGCGGCAACGGGCAGTCGGGCCGTGGCGGCAGCACCGGCGGCTCGACCGGCAGCGGCGGCACCGGCGGCGTCAGCACGACGGGCGCGACGGTGCAGCTCGATTCGACTCACCAGACCATCCAGGGGTTCGGCATCAACACCGCTCTGATGCCGAGCGGCAAGACCTTCCCGACAGACAAGCTCTTCACGACCACGGCAACCGACTCGATCGGCCTGTCCATCCTTCGCATCGGGATGAATTCGGACGGCACCCTGACCGGGCAGTTCGTCTCGCAAGCGAAGCAGGCGAACTCGTCGCTCAAGGTCATCGGGTCGTGCTGGAGCCCGCCCGCGAACTGCAAGAGCAACGGAAGCACGCAGATGGGCGGGTACTTGCTCGACACCTGCCTGGACTCGTGGTCGAACACGATCGCCAAGTTCGCCAAGGACCAGGGTCTGTACGCCATGTCGATCGCGAACGAGTCTGACTTCGCGTCGTGCAAGGCCAAGGGACCGCCGTGCACCGACGACTACGACACGACGACGTACACCGCCAAGCAGATGGTGGCCTTCGTCAAGGTGGCGGGACCGAAGCTCAAGGCGAACGGGATCAAGGTCATCGCGCCCGAAGCGTCGGAATGGATCCACGCCTGGAGCAACATTTCGGCCACGGGCTCGACGGTCTCCAGCCATCCGAACAGCTCCGATCCGCTGAACTGCGGCTGCTACGGGAACGCCATCGGCAGCGAGGCCAGTTGCGCTCAAACCTGCAAGGACGGCAACGGCTACGACTACGGCCACTGGCTGTACAAGGATCAGACGGCCTGGGGCGCCTTCGACATCTTCGGGGTCCACGAGTACGACTCGCAGATTGCGTTCGCGTGGCCGGCCGACGTCAACGGCGGCAAGCGCGACAAAGAGATCTGGCAGACCGAGATGTCCGGCGTGAAGTACTGGCCGCAAGAGGGGCCGTCGACCGACATCAACAACGGTGTCGCGGTCGCGGGATGGATTCACTCGGCGCTCACGGTCGGCGAGGCATCGGCCTGGCTCTGGTGGTGGTACGAGAGCTACTACCAGAACGACAACGAAGGCCTGGCCATCGTCCAGGGCAGCTCGACCGTTGCGAAGCGCTACTTCACGCTCGGCAACTACAGCAAGTTCGTGCGTCCCGGTTACGTCGCGGTGGACGTGGTCGGGAACTCCAACGCGAACGTCCTGCTGTCGGCCTTCAAGGGCACGGACGGCACGGTCGTCGTCGTGGCGGTCAACAAGAGCGCGTCGGCGGTCAGCTTGCCCATCACGATCTCGGGCGGCACCGCGCCGGCCATGATGACGCCCACGGTGACGTCGTCGAGCGACAACCTCGTCGGCAAGACGCCGGTCGCGGTGAGCGGCGGTACCTTTACGGCGGCCCTCGGGGCCACGTCCGTCACGACGTTCGTCGGCAAATAACGCGGCCGGCCGCGGGGCGGGGGGCGACGGGGGCTGTTGTGCGGCCCCCACGCGGCCGCACGCCCGCGTGCCTCTCCGCACGGACTTTCATCAAGTAGTTCGGGCTGTTCGTGACGGACGCGATCGCTTAAAACTTCGTGCCACGGGAGATCAAGTTGGGTCTGCCCGGGAATTGAACTGGCTATGAAGACAGGACGCGTATCGTTCTACGGACTTTGCTTTGTGATTTTCGCCGCGGCGTGCTCCAGCCCCTCGACGGGCAGCAACCCCGGCACCGCCGGTAACGGCGCGACGGGCACGGCGGGCACGGGCGCCCCTCCCACGTGCACGTCCCCCGAGGTGGCTTGCGGTTCGTCGTGCGTGAACACCGCGACGGACATGAACAACTGCGGGACCTGCGGGAACCTGTGCGGTTTCGGCCAGACCTGCCAGAGCGGCCAGTGCATGTGCTCGGCCGGCACGCTGCTGTGCAACGGTCTCTGCGTCCAGTCTGACGCGAACCACTGCGGCAGCTGCACGATGACCTGTACCAGCGGCCAGGTCTGCAACAACAACGCGTGCACCTCGAGCTGTACGACCGGCGAGCAGTGCGGCACCGCCTGCGTCGACACCTCCAGCAGCAACGCGAACTGCGGCAGCTGCGGGCACGCGTGTGGCACCGGCCAGCAGTGCACCAACAGCACCTGCACGGACGTCGGCGGTCCCGGGACCGGCGGCACGACCGGCACCGCGGGCACCGGCGGCACCGGCGGTTCGGGCACCACCACCGGCGGCACGACCGGCTCGGCCGGCCGCGGCGGGATGACCGGCACCGCGGGCACGACGGGCACCGCCGGCCGCGGCGGCACGACGGGCGGCGGCGGCACGGGCGGCTCGGTGACGACGCCGTCGATGCTGGTCGTCACGACCGCTTCCGGCAACCCCTGGAAGTCGGGGACGCTGACCGAGAGCACGGCCAGCGCGACCGTGACGGTCAACGACACCTCGCTCGGCCAGAAGTGGGACGGCTTCGGCGGCGCGTTCAACGAGCTCGGCTGGAGCGTGCTGACCACGACCGCGCTGCAACAGCAGGCGGTGACGTTGCTGTTCAGCGGCACGGACGGCGCGAACTTCACGTGGGGCCGCATCCCGATGGGCGCCAGCGACTACGCGATGACCCGCTACACGAACGACGACACGGGCGCCGACCCGACGCCGACCAGCAGCGGGACGAACCGTCCGGCCGCGGACACGTCGCTCTCGATGTTCACGCTCGCGCGCGATGCGCAGCGGCTGATCCCGTACATCAAGGCGGCGCAGCAGGTGAAGTCGGACATCCGCTTCTGGGCCAGCCCGTGGACGACGCCGGTGTGGATGAAGACCGGCTACAAGACGGACAACGGCAGCGGCGGCACCGCGAAGAAGCCCTCGTACTACGACGGCGGCACCGTGGTGAACAGCGCCGCGAACCTCCAAGCGTACGCCCAGCTCTACACGAAGTTCGTCAACGGCTACAAGGACCAGGGCATCAACATCGAGCTGGTCTCGCCGCAGAACGAGCCGGGCTACGATCAGAACTACCCGTCGGCCCTGTGGGACAAGGCGACGTACGTGTCGTGGGTCGGCACGTACCTCGGGCCGGCGATGAAGGCGATCAGCGTCAAGGTCATGCTGGGCACGCTGTCGAACGCCGGCGACAACAACCGGACGGATCTCGACATCTCCAGCGCCGTGCTGGCCGACGCCACCGCGAAGGGCATGGTCTCGGTGGTCGGCGTGCAGTGGGGCGTGCTGGACAAGGTCAACAGCGGCCAGACGTTCAGCGGGTTGCCGGTCTGGGCGACCGAGCACAAGTGCGGCAACTACCCCTGGATGTCCAGCTACAACAGCACGATGGCGCCGAACGATCAGGCATACGGCGTCGAGAGCTGGGGCTACATCCGCGACGCGATCACCAAGGGCAAGGTCACCTCGTACAGCGCGTGGAACATGGTGCTCGACAAGCTGGGCCTGGGCAACGACACCTCGCGCGACTGGAAGCAGGACGCGCTGCTGGTCGTGAACGGCGGGGCGATCACGCAGACGCCGGCCTACTACGTCTTCCGCCACCTCTCGCAGTACGTGATCCCGGGCGCGAACGTGGTCAGCACCAGCGGCGGCGACGCCGTGGCGTTCAAGAACGCGGACGGCAGCATCGTCGTCGCGATGTACAACAGCGGCGCCGCGAACAACAGCTACGTGGTCGCGCTGGGCGGCAAGAAGTTCTCGTTCGCCATGCCGGCGCAGGGCTGGGCGACCGTCAAGTACAAGCCGTAAACGATCGCGCCGGGGCATCTGGTGAGCGCGCCCCGTTCCGCCTGGTTCGTCGCGCTCGGCGCTGCGTGGCTCTCTGCCTGCTCGGGCTCGTCGTCAATGCAGACGACGGGCACGGGCGGCGACGGGGGCGGCGCCGCCGGGACGTCCGGCGCGGCCGGTAGCGGCGGGACGTCGGGCGCGGCGGGGACGAGCGCTGCGGGCGCGACCGGCGCGGGCGCCGCGGGCACGACGGGCACGACGGGCGCGGGCGGCTCGACGACGACAGGCGCGGCGGGCGTCGGCAACGCCGGCACGACGGGCGGCGCCGGTACGGGGGGCGGATCGGGCGGCAACGGCGGCAGCGGTGCGACCGGCGGTGGCGGCGCGACCGGCGGCGTCACCGGCGCGGCGGGCACGTCGGCGCGCGGCGGATCGGGCGGCACGGCCGGCGCCGGCCAAGGCGGCCGCGGCGGCGGCACCGCCGGTGCGACGGGCACCGGCGGCGCGGCGGGGCGCGGGGGCACGACCGGCGGCGGCGGTCATCCGATGGGCGGCGCGATGCCCGGCGTCGCGACGAAGTTCGGCAGCTATTTCCCGATCGGCGCGGCCGTCGACTCGCAGTCGTACACGACGCACGCGTCGGTGCTGAAGGCGCACTTCAACAGCGTCACGCCCGAGAACGAGATGAAGTGGGACGCGCTCGAGCCGAGCGAGAACAACTTCACCTACAGCGCGGCCGACGCGATCGTGAACTTCGCGACCACCAACAACATGAAGATCCGCGGCCACACGCTGGTCTGGTACAGCCAGAACCCGTCGTGGGTGTTCTCGAACGGGTCGGGCGGCACACCGACGAAGGACGTGCTGCTCGCGCGCATGAAGAATCACATCACGAAGGTGATGCAGCACTTCCAGGGCAAGGTCTACGCCTGGGACGTCGTCAACGAGGCGATCAACAACGACGGCACGTTCCGCGACGGCACGCTCGCCGACGACAAGAAGAGCATGTGGTACCAGATCATCGGCGAGAGCTACATCGCCGAGGCGTTCAAGGCGGCGCACGCGGCCGACATGAACGCGAAGCTCTTCTACAACGACTACTACGACTACCTGCCGGCGAAGCAGCAGGGCATCTACAACATGCTGAAGAACCTGCTGGCGCAGGGCGTGCCGATTCACGGCGTCGGCATGCAGTGCCACCTCAACATCCAGCCGTCCACCGATTCCACGAACCAGGGTTACTACCAGGACGTGTCGCACCTGGAAGACGCGATCAAGCTGTACGCGTCGCTGGGGCTGGAGGTCCAGGTGACCGAGCTGGACATGTCGCTGTACGTCCCCGGGATCACATACACGTCCGACCAGTACTACACGGCCGCGACGTTCACGGACGCGCTGAAGAACCAGCAGGCCGAGCGCTACGCGCAGTTCTTCGCGCTGTTCCGTAACTATCGCAGCGTGATCACGGGCGTGACGTTCTGGGGCATCGCCGACGACAACACATGGCTGTCGGAGTTCAGCTCGATGCGAAAAGACTTCCCTCTGCTCTTCGACACCAATCACAACCCCAAGCCCGCCTACTGGGCCGTCATCGATTTTTGACAGGATCTGGGGTGGTCGGGAGAAGCAAGATGATGAGACAGGTGCTGGTTTCGCGATGGGCGCCGCTCGCGGCGATGCTGCTGCTGGCGGAAGCCGTCGGCTGTTCCTCTGGCATGCCCGGCGGTTCCGGGACGGGCGGTCAGGCGCACGGCGGCACGGGCGGCGCGGCCGCCGGGACGACGGGCACGGCCGGGAGCACAGGCACGGGCACCGGAGGAAGCGCGGGGACGCCGGCGGGCGGCGCGGGTGCGGGCGGCGCGATCGGCGGCAGCGCGGGCACCGGCGGGGTCACGGGCGCGGGCGCCAACGGCGGCGCCGCCGGCTCGATCGGCGGCGGCGCGGGCGGCGCGGCCGCCGGAACGACGGGCACGGGCGGCGGCGCGGGCAGCGGCGGGCAGCCGGGCGGCCGCGGCGGCGGATCAGGAAACGCGGGCGCTGGAACGGCGGGCTCCTCGGGCGGCCGCGGCGGCACGTCGGCGACAGGTACCGCGGGCGCGGCCGGGACCGGTACGGCCGGCGCGGGCGGCACGTCGGCGACCGGCGCGGGCGGGACCGGCGGCACCGCGAACGGCTGCCTCGCCATCCCCACCCTGCCCGGCGCCATGAAGAGCCCCCTCTACGCGATCGCCGCGAACGGCACGTCGTTGTTCGTCGAGAAGCTGGCCAAGTACGCGCCCGAGATGCAGGTGCACTACGCGCACTGCGTGCTGTCGGGGTCGGGAACCGCGACGTTCGCGGTCACGGTCAACGAAAGCTTCACGTCGTCGACGCTCAGCCCGAAGAGCCGCAACATCACCACCAGCAAGAGCGGCAACACGCTGACGTTCACCAGCGGTCCGAACTACCTGATCCTCCAGGTCGACGCGAAGGAACTGCTGTTCATCCTCATCGACGCGCCGGAGACGAACCCGCCGCGCCTCGGCGACGCGAACGTCAAGAACCTCGCCGACTACAACGTCGACAACACGGGCGCGACGCTGGTGACGTCGAAGATCCAGTCGGCCGTCAACGCCGCCTCGGGCGCGACGCAGAACATCCTCTACGTTCCGCCGGGCAAGTACCTGATCGGCGAGCTCTGGCTGAAGAGCAACATGACCCTCTACCTCGCGGGCGGCGCGATCCTTTACGGCTCGAACAGCACGGCGGACTTCAACACCGGCAGCGGCGGCATCAACATCGAGGGCTGCTCGCACGGGGTGATCCGCATGTACCAGATCCAGAACACGAAGGTGCTGGGCCGCGGCGTCATCGACGGGAACGGCAAATCGATCCGCGCCCAGAACGACACCAAGATCAACCTGTTCAAGATCGAGCAGAGCTCGAACATCACCATCGACGGCATCGTCGTCCGAGACCCCAGCTTCTGGGGCACGCTGATCTATCGAAGCGACATGGTCACGATCCAGAACTTCAAGGCGATCCACTGCCGCCCGACGACGACGACCTACAACAACACCGACGGCGTCAACTTCGACGAGTCGACGAACGGCACCCTGTCGAACGCGTTCCTCTACACGGGCGACGACAGCATGGCGACGAAGAACGAGGAACCGTCGGGGACGATCAACACGAAGAACATCCTCCACGAGAAGGTCGTCTGCTACAGCAACTCGGTCTGCGCCAAGGTCGGGACGAAGACGATGGGCACCAGCATCGACGGCGTGACCTTCCGGGACATCGACGTCGTCAAGGCGGGCCGCGCGCTGAACATCGACGCCTACGACACCGCCCTCGTCCAGAACACGCGCTACGAGAACGTCCGCATCGAAAAGGCAGACAGCAGCATGATCGACCTCAGCTCGGACATGCCGCCCGACTGGCGCGACGCCGCCAACACGTCGATCATCAAGAACACCTACTTCACGAACGTCGCCTCGGATGTGAAGCAGCCGATCGTGCTCCACGGCAGGTCGTCGACGGTCAACATCGCTGGCGTCATCTTCAGCAACCTGACCGTCCAGGGCCGCGCCGTCACCAGCCAGACGGACGCCGACGCCACCTGGAACATCAACTCGTACGTCTCGAACATCACGTTCGGCCCCTGATCGCTCGGCGCGGCGCCGGGGCGCCGTCGTCACATTCGTCGGGCCGCAGCGATCGCGGCGACGACCTCGGGACGCTCCAGTAGGCGCGCGGCTGATTCGGGTCGCGGCCGCCCCGACCCGTGCGGCCCGGACTCACATTTCGGCGACGCCGGGCGAGGGAAATCCCGATGGAGATACTGCGCGCAATCGGTGAGCGAATCGTCCAGGGGCCGACGATCGCCTTCGCGATCCTGGTGCTCGCGCTGATCCTCGCGCCGCGGCTCGCCGAGACGCTGCGCCTGCCGGCGATGGTCGGCCTGGTCCTCGCCGGGATGGCGCTGGGCCCCCACGGTGTGCGCGTGTTGGCCACCAAGGAGATCGCGCTCTCCGCGCTGGGTGAGTTCGGCCTGCTCTACCTGATGTTCAGCGCCGGCCTCGAGCTGGACCTGAAGCTGTTCATGAAGGTGAAGCGGGCCGCGATCACGTTCGCGCTGCTGTCGTTCGCGGTCCCGTTCACGCTTGGCGTCGTCAGCGCGAAGTTCCTCTCCTACGGGTGGGCCGCGGCCGTGCTGATGGGATCGAACTGGGGCTCGCACACGCTGGTGACCTACCCGCTGCTCCGGCAGATGGGCTTGTCGCGGAACCGCGCCGTCGCGACCGTCGTCGGCGCGACTGCCGTCACCGACACGTCGGCGCTGCTGGTCCTGTCGGTGGTGTCCGGCGTCGTCAAGCCGACCGGCAGCCTCGGCGTGCAGCTCATCGGGATCGTGGTCGGCCTCGCCGTCCTCGCGACCTGGTCGCTGCTCGGCCTCCCGCGCCTCGCGCGCTGGTTCTTCGGACGCGTCGGGACGGACCGGTCCTACCGCTTCGTCTTCGGCATCGCCTCCTTCCTCGTCGGCGGCGTGATAGCCGAGGCCGCGGGCATCGACGCCATCGTCGGCGCGTTCTTCGCGGGTCTGGGCCTCAACCGGGCCGTCCCCGAGGAGAGCCCGCTCATGGATCGGCTGCAATTCATGGGCTCGACGCTGTTCATCCCCATCTTCCTCGTGTCGGTCGGCGTGCTGCTCGAGCCGAAGGTGATGGTCGACCCGAAGACGCTGTTCATCGCGCTGGTGTTCACGATCGCGGTGCTGGGCGGCAAGTCGCTCGCGGCCGTCGTCGCCGGGCGGCGGTTCCATTTCAGCTGGCCCGAGGTCGGCGTGATGTCCGGTCTCTCGGGCTCGCAAGCGGCCGCCACCCTCGCGACCACACTGGTGGGCGCGAAGCTGGGCCTGTTCGACACGACCACCATCAACGCGGTGCTGGTCGTCATCCTCGTCTCGCTGGTGATCACGCCGATGCTCGTCAGCGCCTTCGGCAAGCGTGTGCCGACCGCGGCCGAACAGGAGTCGACGCCGGGCAAGACCGTGCTGATCCCGGTCTGGGGCGATTCCAGCCGCGCCGTGGTCAACCTCGGCGGGCGCCTCGCCACCAGCGACGGCGGCATCGTCGTCGCGGCCAGCTTCGCCAGCCCGGACGCGCCGCCCCCAGAGCTGAAATCGCGGCGTGCCCTCGCGACGCAGGCCGAGCAGTGGCTGGCGAAGGACGGCCTCGAATCACGGACGGTGTTTCGCGTCGCGCGGACGGTGCCGGAGGGTCTGCTCGAGGCGCTGATCGGTGAGGACGCGACGCTGCTGCTGATGGAGTGGCGCATGCGCGATCAGCTGCAGCCCACCAGCGAGGCGTCGGAGGCGCTGGCGCGCACGCCCGTTCCGATCCTGCTGGCGCACGGCGACGTCGACAACTTCGAACGCGTCCTCGTCGTTGCGCGCCGTGACGACCTGGTTCGCCCGGGGCTTCAAGACGTCGAGCTGGCGGCGCAGCTGGGCGCGCGCGTGGCGAAGAAACACCAGATCGGCGCCGTCGTCGCCGCGCTGGATCCCGTGAGCGCGCTGTTCGCGGCCGGGCCCAGCAGCGACCGCATCGAGACCGACCATCCGATCGATTGGCTGGCGAGCAACCTGCAGAAGACGGATCTGCCCTTCTTCGCAGGGCTGGAGGCCGCGCGCGAGGCGCTCGCGCGCCTGCCCGGGCTGGTCGACGGCCGCTTCCTCGTCGCCGTCGCCGCGCACGAGACGACGTTTCACAAGCGCGAGGAGCGCGTCGCCGGTCCCGTGGTGGTGGGACGAAGTCTCAAGCCGCATCCGGCGTGAAGGTGCGCGGACGTATCAGGCCGACAAAACGACGAAACGCGAAAGGAATTCTGCGATGGCAAAGTCGACCGGGACTCAGCAGTCGAAGCCGAACATCATTTTCATCATGGGTGACGACATCGGGTGGTTCAACGTCGGCGCGTACCACCGCGGCATGATGGCGGGCCGCACCCCTCACCTCGACAAGATGGCCGCAGAGGGCATGTTGTTCACCGACTACTACGCCGAGGCGAGCTGTACTGCCGGGCGCGCGAACTTCATCACCGGGCAGCTTCCGATCCGCACCGGTCTGACGACCGTCGGCCAGGCGGGCGCCCTCAAGGGCATGCCGAAGGAGGCGCCGACGATCGCGACCGCCCTCAAGGCGCAGGGCTACGCGACGGGCCAGTTCGGCAAGAACCACCTCGGCGATCGCAACGAGTACCTGCCGACGGTGCACGGCTTCGACGAGTTCTTCGGCTACCTCTATCACCTGGACGCGATGGAGGACCCGGCCCACAAGAACTATCCGCAGGATCTCAAGGACAAGGTCGGACCGCGCAACATGCTTCACTGCACGGCGACCGACGTCGACGACCCGCACGAGGATCCGCGCTGGGGCAAGGTCGGCAAGCAGATCATCAAGGACGCCGGGACGCTGTACCCGGACCGGATGGAGACCGTCGACGACGAGATCCGCGACCACGCGTTCGCGTTCATCGACAAGGCGAAGACCGACGACAAGCCGTTCTTCATCTGGCTGAACCCGACGCGCATGCACGTCGTGACCCACCTGTCGCCGAAGTACCAGGGCCTGCGCAACTCCGACAACAACTGGGGCATCTACGAGGCCGGCATGGCGCAGCTGGACGACATCGTGGGCGCGATGCTGAAGAAGCTGAAGGATGACGGCCTGGACGACAACACGATCGTCGTCTTCAGCACCGACAACGGCGCCGAGAACTTCACCTGGCCGGACGGCGGGCAGACGCCGTTCGCGGGCGGCAAGGGCACCGTGCTCGAGGGCGGCTTCCGCGCGCCATGCATCGCGCGCTGGCCGGGGAAGATCCCGGCCGGCAAGGTCGAGAACCAGCTGATGTCCGGCCTCGACTGGTTCCCGACCTTCCTGTCGATCGCGGGCGACAAGACCATCGCGGCCGATCTGCAGAAGGGGAAGAAGCTGGGCGATCGGACCTACAAGGTCCACCTGGACGGCTACGACCAGACCGACATGTTGACCGGCAAGGGGCCGTCGAAGCGGCAGGAGATCTTCTACTTCGCCGAGACGAACCTGGGCGCCATCCGCATCGACGACTACAAGTACCGCTTCATCGACCAGCCGGGCGGCTGGCTGGGCGGCACGGTCAAGGTCGACTGGCCGATCCTGGTGAACCTGCGGCTGGATCCGTTCGAGCGCACCGGCATGACCGGATCGCTCGCCTACGCCGACTGGTACAAGTACGAGTTCTGGCGGTACGTGTACGTGCAGCAGGTGGTGGCGCGCGCCGCCCAGACCTTCATCGACTTCCCGCCGATGCAGAAGGGCGCGTCGTTCAACCTCGACGCCGTGAAGGAACAGGTCGAGCGCGCGGCCCAGGCGCATCACGGGCAGTAAGCCCTTTCACACCAATTTCCGCACAACCGGACTCCGGATCGGAGCAGTGTTCCGATCCGGAGTTCGTCGTGTTTTCGCCGGGAGTCGTCTACGATGCGGCTCCTATGGCACTAACGAATACGTTCGCTTTTGCCGCGCTGCTCGCGCTGCTCGGGGGGTGCGGTTACGGCCACGGCAGCTGCCCGGCCGGCGCGCTCTGCGAGTGCAGCGAGGGAACCGACTGCTATCAGGGGTGCGCGGACGGCGACGGCTGCGACCTGCTCTGCCACAACATGGTCCACTGCGGCGGCGTCTGCGGCGATCGCTGCAACCTCGGCTGCCATGACGTCAACGACTGCTCGTCGGCGTGCGGCGACAACTGCACGATCGATTGCCACAACACGGTCTCGTGCGGCGCGTTCTGCGGCGCCAACTGCAACTACCAGTGCACGAGCGTCGACCGCTGCGGCGTCAGGGCCGGGCCCGGCAGCTTCATCACCTGCACAAGCGTCACGACCTGCGTCGTCGACTGCCTCGGCGATTGCCGGGTCTCCTGCAACGACGCCAACCCCTGCGACGTGAGCTGTCCGGGCGGCGCGTCGCCGATCTCGTGCGCGAACGGCCTCATCGCGTGTGGCGCATGCTGACGCGCGCATTCACTGCGTTCGCGATCGCGTTCGCGCTCGCCGCGATCGCTCCGGCGCCGGCGCGCGCCTCGGATTTCATCATCCGCTACGGGCGCGTTCCGATCGGATACACCGCGGAGGTCGAGCCGCACCTCGTGCTCGGCTCCGCCCCGCCCGGTCCCGGCTACGGCTCGGGCGCCGGGCTCGGCATCCGCGCCAGCTTCGTCGTCGCGCCCGAGGGCTTCATCCGCGGCGTCAACGACTCGGTCGCGATCGGCGTCGGCCTGGACTACACCCACTACTACGGCGCGTACGGGTTCTACGGCTATCGCGACCAGTGCGTGCACTTCGAGCCCGGCCCGAACGGCACCGCCGTCTGCACCGACGTCACGTCGAACGGCGGCACCTACAACTACGTGTTCGTCCCGGTCGTGATGCAGTGGAACTTCTGGTTTACCGATCGGTTCTCCGCCTTCGGCGAGCCGGGGGCCAACCTGTTCTTCCTCGGCAACCACGGGTTCAACGCGGGGGGGGCCCTTTACCTCGGCGCGCGCTATCGAATTGCGGACCGGATCACGCTCACCGGCCGCATCGGCTACCCGACGGTCGGCTTCGGCGTGTCGTTCATGATGTAGCGGTGTTACGATCGGGCGCGCATGGGACCGCGCGCCGCCCTCGTCCCCGCTGATCGGCTGGCGACGCGCGGCGCCCCGGAGTTCTTCGGCGTGCTGCCCGTGGCGGCCGTCGCGCTGTTCGCGCTCAACAACTTCGTCCTCAAGCGCGCCTGGCCCGGGCTCGTCACGGGCAAGCTCAGCGATCTCCTCGTCTGCTTCTTCCTGCCCCTGTTCGTGTCGGCGCTGCTGCAGCGGTTGTCGCCGCGGCCGGGCGTCGCCGCGCGGGTGGCAGCCGGCATCGTCGTGACCGCGGCGATCTTCATCGCCGTCAAGACCTCGCCGGTCGCGTCGCACCTGCTGGATCGGGACATCGCGCTGCTGCTGCAGCCGCTCGGACTTCACACGGCGCCGAACTGCGTCGACGTCACTGACCTCTGCGCGCTGCCGATGCTGGCGCTGGCCTGGCTTCACGCAAGAAGGGCTTCACGATGAACGCATCGTCCCGCCGGATCGTCGAGACGGTCGTCCTGGCCGGCACCGCCGTCCTCTTGCTCGGGCACGGCGGCAATATCCCGACCTGCTTCACGTACGCCGCCACGTCCCGCACCTACAACGTCGTGGGCACGTGCGGACCGGCCGGCGTCATCACCGTGGCGACCACCCCGTGCGCCGTCACGGTGACGGGCGACGACGTCGGCCTGCCGTCGTCGGGAAATCTGGGGGCCACCCTGGACGACGGCTTCGATCTGTACGGAAGCATCAACAGCGACTGGGACCTGGAGTGTGGCGCCGGCTCGGCGTCGCGCGTCGACGCCGGAGCGGCCGGGACGCTCTTGCTGACGTGTGGGCGGCACCCCTCCCCCTCCAACCCGGCTGTCTCGAACGATCCTGTCGACTGGTGTCAGGCGCAGCTCGTGCCCGTCACGCCCACCTGCGACATCCACGCGTGCGCGCCGGTGACCTGTTCCAGCCAGGAGCACACGGCCTTCGCGGCGTCCGGGTGCTGCCCCACCTGCGTCGCGAACGGGCCGAACGACATCATCCCGGTGCCGCCGCCACCGGTCTGCCACCGCGAGACCTGTCCGCAAAGCTGCCCGGCCGGGCAAGAATTCATGGCGACCGGTGCCTGCTGCGACACGTGCAAGGCGCCCGCGCAGCAGTGCCTGGATGGCAGGGCGCAGTGGCGGACCGAGGTGCAGGATCGCTGGGCATCGGCGCGCGCCTGCGCCACCGATGCGGATTGCACGATCAGCACCGTCGGCTCCCAGTGCGAGACCGCCTGCCCCGGCGCGATCGCCACCGATCAGATCGCGGCCCTCGCCTCGTGGGCGGCGATGCGCGGTACGGAATTGTGCGCGAGCTGCGACACCACGCCACCCGGTTGTCCCGCCGTTCCACCGTCGCGTCCGGCGTGCACGAATGGCGCCTGTGTCACGATCGGACTTTGAGCGTTCGTGATAAAAAGGAAGAAGTGAAGCGCGGGTGGTGGCGAACGGTGGTGATCGTCGCGAGCCTGGTTGCCTTCGGCTCGACGGCGTTCGCGCAGAACGAGCCTTCCGTTGAACCGATCGGCCCGCCCGTCGCCGCGCCGCCGCCGCCGGGGTACTACCCACCGCCGCCGCCGATGCCGCCCCCGTATGGCGGCTATCCGCGAGGTCCCGCGCGTATTCGTTACGAGCCGGGCGATCCGATCCCCGCCGGCTACCACGTCGTCCATCGCGCGCGTAACGGGCTGGTGATCGCCGGGACCGTCATGTTTCTCGTGTCGTACGGGATCGCGTTCAGCGTCGCGATGATCGACGACTTCAAGGACCAGACGAGCTGGCTCGCGATCCCGATCGCCGGGCCGTGGTTGATGATGTACAACCGCTCGCGGCCCGACTGCAACGACAGCACCGGCAGCGGCTGCGTCGAACAAGGTCTCGAGACGCTCCTGCGTTTCTATCTGGCGATCGACGGGGTGGTGCAGGCGGCGGGTGTCGGGATGCTGTCGTTCGGCATGGCCGGCCGCGACATCCTGGTGCGGGATGACAGCTTCGCGTACGTGCACATTCTGCCCGGGCCGGTCGGCAAGGAAGGCTACGGGGCGCTGCTGACCGGACGGTTCTGAGACCGCTCAAGGTCGGGCTGCCGAACGCCGAAAAGAGGCGTCATGAGCGACGCGCGCACGCAGGCAAAGGATCAACTGTCGGCCCTCATCCGGCGGGTCATGGAAGACGGCAAGATCGAACCGGGTGAACGGGAGGAGCTGCAGGCGGTCTACCGGCAGGCGCTGCTCACCGTCAGCGACGTGAAGGACGTGCTCGGCGGCTACGTCCGCGCGGTGAACGACGAGGTGCTGGCCGACGGCAAGGTGACCGACGAGGAACGTCGTCGCTGCCGCGCCGTCGTCTCCGAGCTGAAGATCCCGCCGTCGCTGATGCCCGAGAGCTTCAAGGCCATCATCGCGTGAGCGGCGCCCCGGCCTGACGACCGGGGCGCACTCCCGCTGCGCTTACGGCCCGGTTGGCAGTCGGCCCCTACGGGGCCGTTGGATAGTAGAGGCAGTTGAAGACGGCGGTCAGCTCGGGATCGCAGGCCGGGAAGGCCGGCTGGGGCGGGAAGCCCGGAGACGAGCAGGCCCAGTTCTCGGCCGCGGGCGGAAGCGCGGCGATGCAGCCGATGTACGTGTTCCACTCGGCGCCGCAGCCGTACTCGCCGAGGACCGTCGTGTTCGCCACGCACTGGGTCATGCAGTCGGGCCGGCTCGCGTTCGGATCCGCGCAGACGGCGGCGAATTGCGCGTCGCAGGTCTTCGCGCAAAGGAAGGTCGGGTTGGCGGGATCGCAGACCGGCGAGGACGCGTTCGCGATCACCGTCGTCGACGTGCCGCACGGGGGCGCGAGCTTCCACGACAGCTCGGTCCCGTTCGTGAACGGCACCGAGAAGTCGAACGCGTAGTCGCCGGGCTTGAAGTCGCTCGGCCGCGCGCCCGCCGTGTCCTTGGCGAACAGGTTCTGCTTGCCGTAGGGGATGTTCACGGTCAGCGCGTTGTCGTTGCGATAGCCGAAGTGCGCCAGGAAAGAACCGCCTGCCTGCGGCTCGATGCACTCGAGGCGCGGAACGATCGGCGCCTTGCCGGCGCGCACGACCGCGTCATCGAAGTAGGCGAGGAACGGATCGATGCGCGTGAAGATCGCGTAGTCCTCACAGAAGAGGCCGGTCCAGAAGCCGACGCCGGCCAGGAACGTCTTGCCCTTCCGCTCGACGAGCAGCGGGCCGCCCGAGTCGCCGGCGCAGGTGTTCGCCGAGGGCGCCATGCCGTTGGTCTTGAGCAGCTTCGGCTGGATCGTCGGATCGAGGATGCCGGGATTCGGATCATCGGGGTGAAAGTCGGCGTCGGTCGGCGCGCCGAGGATCTTCACCTTGGCGCTGCGCTTGATGCCGGCGCCCTCGACCTGCGTGATGTCGGCGGTCAGCGCCTTGCTGCCGCCCCAGCCGACGATCTCACCCTTCTTGTCGGCGTCCGTCACCGGATCGCGCAGCAACGGGATCGGATCGAACGGCAGCTCGCGATCTAGATGGATGATCGCGAGGTCGGGGTAGTTGATGCTGGCGTCGTAATCGGGGTGCGCCGCGAAGGTCTCGACGCGCGCCCACTTCGACGGCTGGCCGGGCGGCGGGATCGTCGGCAGCGAATTGACGTCGTTCAGGTAGTCGTCGCCGTAATAGACGAACGTCTGGCCGGGGATGGCGTCGCCGCGGACGCAGTGGGCGGCCGTCACGACGACGCGCTTCGCGAAGTACGTGCCCGTGCAGAGCTCCCACGCACCGTTGAAGCGATTGACCCGGACCGCCACCACCTGCGGCAGCTTCTTCTCGTCCTTGCCGCGGACGATCGCCTCGCTGCTGTTGTCCGGCGCGTTCGGGACATCAGCGCCACAGCCCGACAAGACGAACGAAGACAACGACAGCGACGCGCACACGACCAAACCAAAGCGATGGGCCTTCATCCGGACCTCCTAGAATTGTCTGCTTCCCAAACGCGCGGATAGTTGCCTGCGGTCGCCAAATCCAGCAAGCGACAAATACGAAATTCGGCTTTCGTCGCGCCGAATTCGTTAACGAACCCGATCAAATCAGCGACGTCTGCGACGACATCAACTGACGCGGGTCAGAGCGCGCCGGACGCCGCCCCGAACGTGTCGCACTCGCGCGCGTCGCCGCTGTCGAAGCCGCGCTTGAACCAGCGCATCCGCTGCTGGCTGCTGCCGTGGGTGAACGTCGCCGCGTTCCGATGCCCCAGCGCATCGTCGCCGATGTTGTGCGCGGCGGTCAGCGCCTCGCGCAGATCCTCGTCGGTGATCGACAGCGACGCGCGCGCGGTGTGGCCCCACACGCCGGCGAGACAGTCCGCCTGCAGCTCCATCCGCACCGACGTCTGGTTTCGATCGTCGCCGGGCTTCCGGATCCCGCGCGCGCCGAAGAGCCCCTGAACGTGGTGCCCGACCTCGTGCGCGATGACGTAGGCCTGCGCGAAGTCGCCTGGCGCCCGCAGGCGCCGCGCCATCGTGTCGTAGAAGCCCGGATCGAGGTACAGCTTGCCGTCGGCCGGGCAGTAGAACGGACCGACGGCGGAGGTCGCGTTGCCGCACCCGTCCGTCGCGACGCCCTGGGTGAACACGACGAGCGTCGGGTTGCGATACGGCGGGACGCTGCGTCCGTAGTCGGGGAGCGCGCCCTTCTTGAACTCCGCCGCCCACACGTCCTCGGTCGACGCGAGCACGACCCGCGAGAAATCGCAGGCCTTCCCGAAGGCGGGCGAGGCCGCGCATACGCTGCCGCCCGCGCCCGGCGCGTTCTGCCCATCCGACTGATCGCCGGACAACGCGCCGAAGATCGCGTGCTTGAGGCTCGCAGGCGCGAACAGGTAAATGCCGCCCACGACAGCGACGAGGATCAGCGTTCCGCGCACGCCCAGCGTGCGGAGCAGCCCCGCGAACAGCGCGGGCGCCATCCCGCCACCGCCCATGCGGCCGCCCCCGGCTCCCCGATCCTCGAAGTTGTCAGATCGTCTGCGGCCCTCGGTGTCCATCGTGGAATCCCAGCGTCAGCCGAGCTGCGCCAGCATCGTCTCGGCGTTGCTGACCTCGAACTTGCCGGGCTGCTCGACGTTCACCTGCTTGACGACGCCGTCCTCGACGAGCAGCGAGAACCGGCGGGCGCGGATGCCCATCCCGTCCTTCGTCAGATCGCGATCGAGTCCCAGCTTCTTCGTGAGCTCGGCGCTGCCGTCGCCCAGCATGCGGATCTTGCCGATGGCCTCCTGATCACGTCCCCAGGCCGCCATGACGTAGGCGTCGTTCACCGAGACGCACCAGATCTCGTCGACGCCCCGCGCCTTCAGCGCGTCCAGGTTGGCGACATAGCCGGGGACGTGCTTCGCCGAGCAGGTCGGCGTGTACGCGCCGGGGAGACCGAAGATGACGACGCGTTTGCCCTTCGCCGCCTCCACCGTCTGGACGGGCTTCGGCGAGAGCGGACACGCCTCGCCGAACTCCGTGGTCTCCATCAGGGTCGCGTCCGGAAGCTTCTCGCCGATTGTGATCATGCCCCTCGTATGTCACAGAGAAGCGGGCGCGACAATCAGGGCGGCGTCGCGATGAACGGCGCGCGCATGATCTGCAACGGCATGTCGGCGGGCAGGAGCGCGATCGCGTCGCCGCCCAGATAGGCGAAGTCGATCCAGCCCGCGTTGAGCAGCGAATCCGGCAGCGTGACCGACCCGGCGGAGGTGAACGTGGTGGGATCGAGCATGCGCAGGATCGGCCCGTGCTGGTCGGGGTTCGGGCACAGCATCATCACGCGGGTCGCGCTGCGCAGCGCGAGCGCGCAGCCGTAGTACGCGAACCGGCCGCCCAGCACCGGGTTGTCGGGATTCGTCATGTCGACGACCTCCCCCGTGCTCGCGTACAGGTAGCCGCCGCTGTATGCCATCGCTAACGGCGAGCTGGTGATGAGGCCGCCGTAGGACTCGTACGTCGCCCCCGCCGCGCCGAGCCTGAAAACCACGAGGTTGTTGTAGGTGTCGCCGAGCCCCATCAGATATCCCGGCGGGCCGTTCACGAGGCCGAACGCCGCGATCTCGGGGGGCTGGACGAAGTTCGCGCGCGGCTGGCCGTCGTCGAGGATGAACACGCCACGGCCGGAGTAGGCGGAGCCGTACACCCCGACCGCGATCGACGCCGGCGTTCCCGGCAGGACCACGAGCGAGTACGGGATGGATTGCTCGCCGGTCGTCAGCAGCATCGGCAGCGGATACACAGGACCGGGGGTGGGCGTCGTCCCCGGCGTCATCCGGCGCACGCGGTGCTCGCCAGCGAGGCCGACCCACAGCGCGGTGCCGTCGTCGGAGAGTGCCAGCGGCTGTGGGTCGTTGCCGACCGGAACGATCGACGTCACCGCCGCCGCCGCCGGATCGACGGTGACGATCGAGCTCGGGTGCGCCAACGCCTGGGCGTTGGCGGCGAGGTACAGCAGGTTGCGCCCGGAATCCGCGGCCATGTGCAGGCCATAGGCCGGGACGGTGGCGAATGTGCAGCCCGGACAGGGATCGGGGCCGCCGCCCGTTCCGCCGATTCCACCCGTCCCGCCCGTTCCGCCTGCGCCGCCCGTGCCCCCGACACCGCCCGTGCCGCCGGTGGGCGTGCCGAACGCGGGATCATGCACGATCACCAGCCGCGTGTTGAGCGTGTACCCCGCGTAGTCGGAGGCGATGAATGCCACCCCGTCGTTACCGGCGTAGACGAGGTGACTGTAGTACGTGGTGTTCGGCGCGAGGCTGCTGGGCACCGGCACCGACGCGAGCTGGGTGCGGGCGTCGGTCGCGAAGATACGGATGTCGTTCCGGAGCGTGAACGGGAACGTCGCCGTGCTGGTCGTCGTCAGCATCAGCAACGACTGCGGGTCGCGCAGCGCGATCGGCCCCGAATACGAGAACGAGGTCGTCCAGAACGGCGCGCTCGGGTTTGAAACATCGATCACGGCACCCGAGTCCGCGTACACCCTTCCGCTGGTGGACACGAGGCTGCTCGTCGTCGACGGAAGCAGACCAAAGTACGGCGTCGTCGACGTGATCCCCGATGCTCCGAACTGGTAGACGACGAATCCGCCGGAGACGCCGGCACCGAACAGGGTCCTCCCCGTTGACCCGGCGACCAGCACCGACGCGGCGAAGCTGTTCGCCGTGCCATTGGCGAGCGCCACCCCGTCGTTGAACAGGCGGACGTCGTTCACGTTCCCGTCGGACAGCACCGCTGCCA
>Ga0207661_10000876_pt1 | contig 19798 bp, 20 predicted proteins | sample KBSC713LmetaG_FD_184337 | JGI IMG/M metagenome (GOLD analysis project Ga0207661, IMG submission 184337) | Corn rhizosphere microbial communities from Kellogg Biological Station, Michigan, USA - KBS C7.1-3L metaG (SPAdes) (version 2) | ecosystem: Host-associated > Plants > Roots > Rhizosphere ...
CAGGAAATATGGAAAATTTTGCCCGGCGTCGAGTTGCGCATCCGGATGCAGCCATGCAGCGATATGCTGCCCCATGGAGGGGAAATGCGCCCCCAGGGCGAGCTGTCGTTTCGGCTCGGGCATGCAGAAATCCTCGAACAGTCTTCAAAGCTTGAAGCGCTGTTCCAAAGCTAGGTGCAATGGCAGGAGTTTGTCGAGCGCAAACGTCCACTATGTGAACGCTGGCACCAAGCGCAACCTGTCGCTGATTTCAGCGATTTCGTCACGGAGCACGTCGAGAATTTCGCTGCGATGTTCCAGCGTCATTCTGGACGCCAGATTGGTCACGCTGATAGCGCCGATGCAACGACGGTCGCGGTTTTGCAGAGCAACGCCAATTCCGGACAGGCGTGGCGGACCATAACCCCGGCTGTAGGCGTAACCGTTCTTGCGGGATCTCCAGACTTGCGGGGGAAGGCGCTCGGGTCGAAGGCCGTGTTCACGCAACCGCTGCGCGTTCTTCCTGATGAACCCGTCGACTTCGGTCTCCGAGAGGGTAGCCAATATCGCGAGCCCCGTCGCGCCAACGCCAAGCGGCCGTGGCATGCCGATATCCAACGGCATGGCGCGGGCAGGCGTGGTGCCGATCCTTCGATCAATCACCATAACGTTGTCGCCCTGCCGAATTGCCAGGAACACGGTATCGCCGGTGGCCGATGCAATGCGCGTCAGCGCGGTTTCGCAGGTCTCACGCAAATTGGTGCGCCCGGCGGCGATCATCCCTAGCCGGTAGATTTGATCGCCGAGCAGATAGCGTTTGTCGTCGCCGCGAACGACAAAGCCCTCCGCGACCAGGCTCGACAGGATGCGGTGGACGGTCGGCCGTTCGATGGCAAGCCGTTGGCAGAGGTCGACGATGCGAAGACCCCGCCGCGAGCCGGCGGCAATTTCCCTCAAAATGCGCGTCGCCCTGACGATCGCCTGGGTGCCGGCATAGGCCTTGGGGGTGCTTCTCAGCTTCGGGCGCTGCCGCATTTACATGTTCCAGCCTGTCAGCGTCATTCTAACCGCATGCAATAGCGGTGCAATATACCCTTCGGGTCAATGACCACATTATGGACGTCATGCGTAGACAGTGAGGAGACCCGGTCCTACGCTGACATTTCACGCCCTTGCGCGCTATCCATTCAGCGAGACCTCAATCATGCTGAACCGAAGAAGATTTCTCTCTGCAGCCGTGGCCACGTCCGCACTGTCGCTCGGGATGCGCCCCTCGATCGTGAAGGCGGCAGACGACTACCCGAACCGGCTTATCCGTATCATCGTGGGTTACGCCACCGGCGGCAATGTCGATGTTCCGGCCCGGCTGTTCGCGCCGGAACTGCAGCGGATTCTCGGCGTCCCCGTCATCATCGAAAATCGGCCCGGCGCGAGCGGCGTCACCGCGGCAGAAGCCATCGTACATATGCCGCCGGACGGCTACAACATCATCTGGGCGACGTCAGCCAGTCATAGCGTCTCGGTGGTGGCGCTGGCGCCGCTGCCGTTCGACCCGGTGAAGGATTTTTCGCCGGTCACGCTGATCAGCGAAGACCCCAATGTGATCGTCTGCACGAGCAATTTTCCGGCCGCTGATTCAATCAACGCGTTCCTCGCTTACGCGAAAGCCCATCCCGGCACGCCGATTGGAACCTCAGGCCCGGCCACTTCGGGAAGGTTTGCCGTCGAACTGATGCGCCCCAAACTGGGTGTCGAACTGACGGTCGTGCCCTATAAGTCCACGGGCCCGCTTTTGACCGATCTTGCCGGAAAGCACATTCCGCTCGGGATCATGGGGGCATCGACCGCGGTGCCATTCATCACGGACAAAAGCATCCGGGCGATCGCGATGACCAGCATCAAGCGCTCTCGGGTATTGCCCGATATTCCGACTTTCGACGAGACGGTATCCAAAGGATTTGATGCGGTGGCGTGGAGCGCGTTGTTCGCGCCCCCGGCAACGCCAGCGCCGATTGTGCAGAAGCTGAATGCGGCCATGAGGCAGGCCGCCGAGTTGCCGGCCATCAAGAAATGGTTCGACGAATCCGGGTTGGAGGTACCCATGAGCTCTCCGGAGGAGCTGACCACCTTCATGAAGGCGGACATCGAGAAATGGGTTCAGGTCGCCAAGGACAATAACCTGAAGATCGAGACGCAGTAACCGACCACTGGAGTTTGAACGGTCGGCGGACTTGGGCAGCGGCCCAAGCGGGGCTGCATTGGCCTTATGCGTCCTTCCCTTGCCGGTAGGCCCTAGCGGGGTGACTGCATGTCATGCTTTGATGGGTCTGGGTCGAAGCCTCGAACATAAGCCGTGCAAAGCGGCGGTTAGCGGCGGATGCCGCTGGCCTCAAGAAGCCAAAGGGAGGACTGCATTGGGAAAGCCTGGCCGTACCATGCTGGCCAAGATCTGGGACCAGCATGTCATCGCTCGTTTAAGCGAAGATACGGATCTTCTGCACATCGATAGGCACCTTTTGCACGACCTCGGGGGCTCGCGCGGACTACTCGATGTCAAGAACAGGGGCATGAAGGTCCATAGTCCGGAGTTGACCTTTGCGACCCCGGACCATGCCATTTCCACGGCGCATGGCCGGGCCGGCACCAGCAAGATTGGCCAGGAGCTATTGACGACGCTGCGGGCGGAGACCTCGGCCAGCGGCATCCAGCTCTTCGACATCGATCAGCCCGGGCAGGGTATCGTCCACGTCATCGGTCCCGAACTCGGGTTAAGCTTGCCGGGCTGTACGATTGTCTGCGGCGACAGCCACACCTGCACCCATGGCGGGTTGGGCGCGCTCGCTTTCGGGATCGGGTCGAGCGAGCTGACACATGTGCTGGCGACGCAAGCGCTGATCCAACGCCGGCCCAGGACCATGCGCGTGAGGTTCGAAGGCAAACTTCCGCCCGGTGTCACGGCCAAGGATCTCATCCTTGCGCTGATCGGGCATGTCGGGGCGGCCGGTGGCACTGGCCATGCCGTCGAATATGCCGGCAGCGCCATTCGGGACATGCCGATCGAGGGGCGGCTCACCATTTGCAACCTGTCGATCGAACTAGGCGCCAAGATGGGTATGGTCGCGCCGGATGAGAAGACGTTCGAGTTCCTGCGTGGTCGGCCATACGCCCCGCAGGGCAAGATGTGGGAGCAAGCGACCAATGCGTGGCGCCAGCTTCCAAGCGACCCGGATGCGATCTTCGACAGGGAAGTCGTCGTCGACGTCGAAAAGCTCATCCCTCAGGTGACCTGGGGTATCAGCCCGGAGCACGTCATCGGGGTCGATGGCCATATTCCCGATCCACGATCTGTCGACGATCCGGCGCGCCGGACGGCCATCGAAACGGCACTCGACTATATGGGGCTGAAAGGTGGTGCACCGATCGCGGGCACGCCTGTCGACTGGGTCTTCATCGGCTCATGCACCAACAGCCGGTTGAGCGACCTGCGCGCAGCCGCCGAGATCGCACGCGGCCGCAAGGTGGCGTCAGGCGTGCGGGCTTGGGTGGTGCCGGGTTCGGAAAACGTCAAGCGCGAGGCAGTTGCCGAAGGCCTGGACAAGGTCTTTACCGAAGCCGGCTTCGAATGGCGCGAACCCGGTTGCTCGATGTGCCTTGCCGCCAATGGCGAGACCGTGGGACCCGGCCAGCGCTCGGTTTCCACGTCGAACCGGAATTTTGTCGGCCGGCAGGGGCCGCGGGCGCGTACCCATCTGGCAAGCCCGGCAAGCGCTGCCGCCGCGGCAATCGCGGGCGCGATTGCTGACGTCCGGACCATGGGGCGCTGACGATGCCAAAGCCATTCAACAAGCTCACCGCCATCGCCGCGCCGATCATGCGCAGCAATATCGATACCGACGTCATCATTCGGATCGAACGCCTGGTCGGAAATTCGGTGCGCGGCTCGCTCGGCAAATGGGCGTTCGGCTCGCTCCGCTATCTGCCTGACGGATCGGAGAACCCTGCGTTCATTTTGAATCGCGAGCCATACCGGCAGGCCGAGATCCTCGTGACCGGGCCGAATTTCGGCTGTGGCTCTTCCCGTGAAGGCGCGGTCTGGTCGCTGCAGGAGATGGGCATCCGCGCCATTATCGGTTCGGGTTTCGGCGATATCTTCTTCGCCAACTGCTTTCAGAATGGAATTCTCCCCATCGTTGTCGACAAGGAAATCGTCGATTCGCTGGCGGCCGACATCGAGGCAACACAGGGGGCAGGACGGGTCAGTGTCGATCTTGAGGCGCAGACGATTCTCTCGCCGTCCGGAAAGCACTACACCTTCGAGATCGATCCGCGGCGGCGCGAGGGGTTGTTGCAGGGTCTCGACGAGGTCGCACTGACATTGCAGCGCGACGATGAAATCCGCGCCTTTCAAGCAGCGGATCGCACCGCTCGGCCATGGATTCATTTTGCGAGGAAATCGGCATGAACAATCGGTCCAACATGGTCAAGGTCGCCGTCGTCGGCGGTGAGGGCATCGGCCCCGAGGTGACCGCACAGTCGCATCGAATCCTCAATTGGTTCGCGGCCAATCGGGGCATGCCCATGACGCTGCGCGAGGCACAGTATGGCCTTATCCCCTATCTCAAGACCGGTAAGGTCTTGCCGGAAGATACGGTCGAGGCGATGGACGAGGCGGACGCCATCCTGTGGGGCGCCACCGGGGGACCGGAGACCAAGGAGGTACCGCCAGCCGCACGCAAGGCCGGAAGCCTGCTGTCGCTGCGCAGCAAATACGATCTCTATGCGAATCTGAGGCCGATTGTCGCCAATCCAGCGCTGGCGGATTCGGCACCTCTGAAGGCGGAAGTACTCAAGGGGGTCGACTTTGTCATCATCCGCGAACTCACGAGCGGCATCTATTTCGGCGAGCCGCGTGGCATTGAAACGCTGCCCGACGGGCAACGCCGAGGATTCAACACCGAGCAATACACCACCAATCAGATACGACGCGTCGCGCGCGCGGCCTTCGAGTTGGCACGGACGCGGCGGAACAAAGTTTGCTCGGTCGACAAGGCCAATGTGCTCGAGGCCAGCGTGGTCTGGCGCGAAGAGGTGATTGCGCTCCACAAGGAGGAGTTTCTTGACGTAGAACTCACACATCTCTACGTCGACAACGCCGCCATGCAGATCGTACGCGAACCGCGGCAATTCGATGTGATGGTGACCGGGAACATTTTCGGCGACATCCTTTCGGATTGCGCAGCGATGGCTTCAGGATCGCTGGGCATGTTGCCGTCGGCGTCGCTCGGGCCGGTCGATCGCTTCGGTCGACGTAAAGCTCTGTATGAACCGGTTCACGGCAGCGCACCCGACATCGCGGGCAAGTGCATTGCCAATCCGCTGGGCTCCATTCTAAGCGTCGCGATGATGCTTCGTCTGACATTGAACCGGCCCGAGGACGCGGATCTGTTAGAGAAGGCCGTGGCGACAGCGCTTGCAGCCGGCGCCAGGACCGCCGATATTGCCGAGCCCGGCGCAAAGAGGCTCTCGACCGTCGAGATGGGCGATGCGGTCCTGAGCGCACTTGACAAGGTTGCGGGCAAGGAAAGGGAGCACGCCTGATGGTCCATGTTTCCAGACGTTCGGCTCTGACGATCATTGCAGCCGGCGGCGCTGCGATTGCCACGCGAAGAGCGTGGGCCGGAGACGCCGGCGGTCGCGTGATCTATCCGGTAGCCGTGCCGGTCTATCAGACGCAATTCGTGGCTGACAGGATCGGATATTTCAAGGAGGCCGGGCTCGACTGCAAGCTGATCCAGGGCGGCAGTGGCGTGAAGACGCGCGAGATCATTGCCTCTTCACAGGGCGATATCGGCATCGGCGACATCACTCACCCGATGCAGCTCAGCAATCACGGCCGCGCTGGACGTGTCCTGATGCCGGTCGATACCCGTTCGAGCTCAGTAATGTTCATCATCCGAAAGGATCTCAAGGATCGGGGAATCAATACGCTCGAGGCCTTTACGGAATGGAAGCGGCCCGACGGCCGCAAGCCGATCGTCTCGGTCTCGTCCCTCGGTGGTACCAATCACGTCTGGGCTTCCTATTACATGGAGACCATGGGTCTCGATCAAAAGGTGACCTGGATCGGAACAGGCAATGTCGACACCATGCTGGGCTCGCTGAAGTCGAAGCAGGTCGATATACTCGTCAGCTCGCTATCGTTGCTGAACGAGTGCAGGGAGCAGGGATGGGGCGAGCTCCTGTTCGACGGTACGGATGAAGCGATCTGGAACAAATATATTGGCGGCAAGGTGCCGGTAACATCTCATTTCACATTGCAATCCACGATCGACAAGGATCCTGCCAAGATACAGGCCTTTGTCACGGCGCTATGGCGGGCGACGCAATGGATCAAGGCGCATACGCCGGAGCAGATCTACGACACCATCGAGCCCTATGTCGGCAGCACCTCCCGTGGAGCCAATCTTCTGGAGATCACGGCCTTACAGAAAGTCGCGGACTATGACGCGACGATCAACGCCGCGGACTTTGCACGTGGCGAGAAGGTATGGTTCCGGGAAATGACGGGCATCAAGCCACTGACCATTGCGGATGTCGTCAGCCCGACCTTCGTTGAGGTGGCACGAAAGGCCTATCCGGGTTGAGCGTGCAGCCGACGATTGCCACGCCATTGCCTCGACCGCCGGATGCCCGGCGGATCGAGGTCAGGGGATTGAGCAAATCGTTTCAACTGGCCGGTACGGCGATCGAAGCGGTTCGCGACGTGTCCTTCGGCGTGCGGCGCGGCGAATTTGTCGCGCTGCTAGGTCCTTCCGGTTCCGGGAAGAGCACCGTCCTCAATATGATTGCCACCCTGGTCCGGCCGAGCGGCGGCGAAATCCTGATCGACGGGAAACCGGTGGTGACCGGGAAGGCGACGCCAAATGTCGGCTATGTGTTTCAGCGGGACACGCTGTTTCCCTGGCGCACCGTGGCTGACAATATTGGCTATGGCCTGCAATTGGCCGGCCTCCCAGAGCGCGAGCGGCAGGAGCGGATCGCTGCCTGCATCGCGCAGGCAGGCCTCACAGGTTTTGAGCACGCCTATCCGTCGGCATTGTCGGGTGGCATGCGGCAACGCGCTGCCCTGATGCGGACCCTGGTGGTCGAGCCGCAAATCCTGCTGATGGATGAGCCGTTCGGCGCACTCGATACCCACACCAAGATCGACATGCACGAGGTGCTGTTGCGGATCTGGGAGCGAGAACAGCAGACGGTGTTGTTCGTCACACACGACCTCGGCGAAGCGTTGACGCTTGCCGATCGCATCATCCTGTTCTCCGCACGACCTGGCAGAATCAAGGATATGTTCGAGGTGGACTTTGCCCGGCCGCGCGACGCCGTGAAGGTGCGTGAGACGCCGCGCTATGCCGAGTTGTTTCAGCACATCTGGCATTCGCTCGGCGAGGAGTTCGTCAAGGGCCGCAGCGCATGAAGGGTCATCGTGGGCTGAATACGGTTGCCTGGCAGGCCGCGATCTGCGTCATTGTGTTGTCGGTATGGCAGTGGGGATATGACCTGCATGCCAGACTGCCGTGGCTGGTGCCGGATCTGCTCGATCCCTATTTCATCTCGAAACCGTCCCAGATCTTCGACAATTTCCTGATCCTGAGCTGCATCAAGTCCAAGCTTGGCGTATTCAACGGCTGGATGAACGGTGATTTTGCAAAATGCCTGGTCCGTAATGAAAACAATCTCTGGATCGCCACGGCGGTGACGCTGAAGAATACGTTCTTCGGTTTTGTCACGGGCGTGGCGAGCGGCTTTGTCGCCGGATTGATCCTCGGACGTTCCGATCGGCTCAGTGCGATTTTCCAGCCCTTTATCACCGCCGTGAATTCGATTCCGCGGATTGCGCTGGCTCCGATCATCGTGCTTGCCTTTGGCATCGGAGATACGTCGAAGATCGTCACCTCCTGGATTGTCGTGGTGTTTTTGGTGTTCTTCAACACATTCGAGGGTGCGCGCTCGATCGATGAGGGCTTTATCAATGCCGCGCGTCTGCTCGGCGCCAGCGAATGGCAGATTACCCGCACGGTCGTTGTCCCGTCGACCATGGCCTGGGTCTTCGCTTCGCTCACGCCGGCTATTTCTTTTGCGCTGATCGGCGTGATCGTAGGTGAATTCATCGGCGCGGAGCGCGGTATCGGCCGGCTGATCATTGAATCCGAGGCGCGCGGCGAAGCGTCGGGTATGATGGTCGCGGTGGTCGTACTGATGCTGGTGGGCGTCGTGCTGTCCGCATTGATCTGGAGGCTGCAGGCCTATCTGCTGCGCTGGCAGCAGTACCACCGCGCGGAGTAAGCTCGCGCCGTCGCATGCATGGGAACGTGGAGGCAAGTATGGCTATACAGATGTACGGGTTCTGGCGGTCGCTCGCCTCGTTTCGGGTGAGGGTCGCGCTCAGGCTGAAGGGGCTGCCGTTCGAGGAGACCTCGATTGATATTTTGTCCGGTGAGCAGTTCAAGCCCGGGTATGACGCCATCAACGCCGAGCGCGTGGTCCCGACCTTCATTCATGACGGGCATTCGGTATTTCAATCACTCGCCATCATCGAATATATCGAGGACATCAAGTCTGATCCGCGGTTGATCCCGGCCGACCCGAAGGAGCGCGCCTATGCGCGGTCGCTCGCGCTGATGACGGTCGCCGACGCGCACCCGCTGGTCGTGCCGCGGGTACGCAACCATCTTGCGAAGGCCTTCGGCGCGGATGCGCATGCGATCGAGCAATGGGGCAAGCATTGGACGACGGAGGGGCTTGCTACCTACGAGCGGCTGCTGGCGCGCCGGAGCCCGGCGCCCTTCGCGTTGGGTACCGAGCCCGGACTTGCCGATATCTGCATCGCCGGCCAGGTGGTCGGCGCTCATTTTCTCAAGCTGGATCTGTCAGCGTTCCCGATCGTGGCCAAGTTGGCCGAGCACTGCTTCGCGCTGCCGGCCTTTGCCAGCTCACATCCCTTCGAGCAGCCGGGCTACAAGTCGGCCAAGGTGCATTGATCACAGGTCGAGTCCAAGCACGCGCGCTGCGTTGCCGCCGGCGATCTGCGCCAGCGTCACCTCGTCCATGCCCTCCACGCCGGCAACGTGACCGATTGGATTATATTCGGCCATGTCGAAGGGATAGTCGGTGCCCATCACGATGCGATCGGGCCCGAACAAATCGATCAAATAGGCCAGTTGGTGATAGGTGAAGACGACGGTGTCGAGGTAGACCTGCCGCAGATAAGTCGTCGGCGGCAACGGCAGATCGGCGTGACAATCACGCCGCGCCCCCCAGGCGTGATCGATCCGCCCTGAATAGCTCGGAAGATAACCGCCGCCGTGCACGGCCATCAACTTCAGCTCGGGGAAACGCGCCAGCGTTCCGGAAAAGATAAGATTGTGAAGCGCCAGGGTCGTGTCTAGCGGATTTCCCAGCACGTTGCTGAAATAGTAGTGGGTCAGGCGCTGGCCATGGGTAAATCCGTTCGGGTGCATCATGATAAAGGCGCCAAGCTGCTCGGCCCTCGCGAAGAACGGCCGGAATTTCGGGTCGGACAGCTCCTGGCCGTCGACATTGGTCAGGATCTCGACGCCCTTCAGCTTCAGCGTTCCCATGATGTAGTCGAGCTCGCGCACGGCAAGCTCCGGTTCTTGCAGGGTGACGACGCCAAGTCCGACAAAACGGTCGGGTTTGCGCGCGCAATATTCTGCAACACCGTCATTGGCCAGCCGATGCGCGGATTCTCCGATCTTGGGATCGACCGTATAGTAGCACTGGCCCGGCGCCGGCGCCACGACCTGGATATCGATACCCATCCGGTCGAGATGGGTTAGCCGCCGATCCAGCGTAGTCATGACCTCGCGCACGTCTTTCTCTTGCTGTGCGTTGACCTCCTTTGTGGGGTCGTCGGCGAAAAAAGCGAGCGGAATGCGGTTCACATCGACATGTGGCTGCGCCACCGCGGCGGCTTGGGGAACCACGATGTGCGCATGAATGTCGATGGTCGGAGTAGAGGGGCGCCGGGCCAGGCCATCGGCGTCGTTGATTCGGGCGGCGGTGCGGCCGTAGCGATTTTTGCTTTCGATCATTTGATGAGCCTGTCGTTGTGCTGATACTCGGGGTGTCTCGTAGGCGCTACGATTTCGACTTGACCTGCCGTTGGGGCCAGCGGGTCGATATTGCGGTGGCGTCGGCGTCGCCAAGGCCCGCCGCTTCTGCCTCTTCAAAGCAGGCGAGCGCGCTGGCGGCCACCGGCAGCTCGGCGTGGAGAGTCTTTGCGAATTGAACGGCGGTTGCCAGGTCCTTTTTGGCGGCGTTGAGGCCGAAGGCGGTCGCGCCCGGCGGTTCACCGGCCAGGACCCTGGCGATCACGGCGCCGCGCCCTTTCATTGCGGCCGGTGTACCTGCGGTGTCGGACATGATGTCGATCAACCGGTCGGCAGGCAGGTTGAGCGGCTTGCAGATCGTCAGGGACTCTCCCAGCGCCTGCCAGTAGACCAGCAGCGGTAGATTGATCGCAAGCTTCACGGCCGAGCCCGCGCCGAGCGTGCCGACATGCTCGATCCGACGGCAGAGCTGCTCCAGCACCGGCATCGCGCGAGCAACATTCGCTTTCTCACCGCCGACAAGCGCAAACAGCTTGCCCTCCTTGGCAGGCCCCGTACTGCCGCCGACGGGGCTCTCCACGAACGCGGCGCCTTGTTGGGAAACGGCCGCGCCGACGCTCTGCATCGTGTCCGGGCGAACCGTGCTCATGTCGATAATGAGCTTGCCGGCGAGTTTCCCTTTCAGGATGCCGTCGGAGCCGCGATAGACCGCCTCGCTCGCGGCATCGTTCAGCAACATCACAACGACAGCATCACAACCGTCAGCGAGCGCGGCCGGCGTTGGAAATGCCTTCGCGCCCGCATCCGTCAGCGGCCTGGTCCTGGCCTGATTTCGGTTCCAGACTCCCACCTCGTGTCCGACCGCCATCAATCGCTGCGCGATCGCTGCTCCCATTCGTCCCGTTCCGCATACGCCGATCTTCATTACTTGACCTCAACTTCAAGAGTGGATTGTTGACTTAGTGTGCGTGGTACACACCGAGATTCTGGACGATCAGTTCTTCGTGGGTTTGCAATTCGCCGGCCTGGCCTGCAAAGACGCAGCGACCGGTGTTCAAAATAACCGCGGAATCGGCGACATCGAGCGCGAGCTTGAGATTTTGCTCGACCAGAACGATGGACTGTTTTTCCGCTTTGAGGCGGCCGATTGTTCTGCCAACTTCGGCCACGATCAACGGCGCAAGGCCTTCCGAAGGCTCGTCCAGCAGGAGAACGCGCGGATTTCCCATTAGCGCGCGTCCAATTGCCAGCATCTGCTGCTCGCCACCGGAAAGCGTACCGGCGAATTGAGTGTGGCGCTCGCGCAATCTTGGAAAGAGATCGTAGATGCCATCCAAAGTCCACGAGGCAGTGCCAGTGTCCCTTCGCTGCGCAGCGACGATCAGATTTTCACGTACGGTGAGTGAGGGAAAGACGCGGCGGCCCTGCGGCACCAAGCCGATCCCGAGATGCGAGATGCGTTCCGGCGTCAGGCCAGCAATCGGATCTCCATATAAGCGTATCTCGCCCTCCCGCGGCGCGAGTAGGCCGATGATCGTCGAGATGCAGGTCGTCTTGCCTGCGCCGTTGCGTCCCAGCAGCGCCAGAACGGCGCCAGGCGCAAGCGAAAAGCTGACACCATGCAGAATATGGCTGTCGCCATAGAATGCATGGACATTGGTCAGGCTGAGTGCGTCAGACGCCAAGATACACCTCCCGCGTCCGTTCGTCGGCGATCACGGCATCGCGCTGACCATCGACGATCACCCGTCCGTAATTGAGAAGCGTCACAGTTTCAGCCAGGTCGAGCGCAGTATCCATATCGTGTTCGATCATAATCAGGGTCGTCTCGCGCGAGATGGACGCAATCAGCGACTTCACCGTCGCCCGCTCCGTATTTGACAGGCCTGCGAGCGGCTCGTCCAGGAGGAGCACGCGCGGCTGTTGAGCGAGGGCAACCGCTAGCTCGACACGCCGCCTCTCTCCGTAGGCGATATCCGAAATTGGGTGGTCGGCAAGATGTAGAAGCCCGACTGCGTCCAGCGCGCGGCGGGCTTCGGATTTGAGGTCGGGGTAGGAAGCCATCGGTCGCCAGATCTGCCAGCGCGAAGGCCGTAGCCCCAACAGGCCCAGCGAGACGTTGTGCTCGAGGGTGTTGTCGGCAAACAACGTAATGATCTGATAGGTTCGCGACAGTCCGCGATGCGCGCGCCGGTAGGGCGGGAGATAGGTGATATCGGCGTCAAATAAGCGGATCATTCCAGAATTTGGCCGGAGATCGCCGCTGATCTGATTGAACAGCGTCGTCTTGCCGGCCCCGTTCGGACCGATGATCAGCCGACGCTCGCCGGGACGCACGGCGAGGGAGACGTCCTGGGTGACGGTCAGCCCGCCGAAGGCCTTCTTCAGGTTGGCGACTTCGAGCGCATATCCGGATGGCGCGGTCATCGCTGTGCTCCGCGTCGTCCCGCGATCAGTCTGCTGAAGCCGGGGACGATGCCCGCCGGCATCACCAGAACGATGAAAAGGAACACCAGCCCGAGCAGCATGTTCCAGCGCTCGATATAGGCGGAGGCGTAGTTTTTCAGAAGCAGCACCAGTGCCGCGCCGACGGCCGGACCGCCCAGGGCGCCGGAACCGCCGGCGATGACGCCAAGCAAAGCCTCAGCCGAGCTCGTGATCGAGAGCGAGGAGGGATGGATGTATTTATGATAGTAAACGTACAGCAGGCCGGATACGCCGCCCCAGAAGCCTGCATAGATGAAGGTGATCCAGCGGATCAGCCAGGGATTGAAACCGAGCGCCGCCATCCGGCGCGGCTGGTCACGCGCGCCCTTCAATGAAGATCCGAAAGCCGACGAGACGAAGATCATCATCATCAGGAAGGCAACGGTCGCCATAATCAGGGAGAACCAGTAGAACGCCACAGGATTATCCAGTGAGATACCGAACGGCGCGGGTCGCGTGAGGCCGGTGATGCCGTTGTCGCCATTGGTCACATTGGACATACGATAGGCGAGGCCCCACAACACCTGCGAGAGCGCAAGCGTAATCATGAGGAAACCAAGTCCGGAGGCGCGTAGCGCGATCACGCCGAAGAAAGCCGCCATCGCGATGGTGCCGGAAATCGCGATCAGCGCCGCAGTGCCATGGCCGAAGCCATATCGGCTCGTCAGCAATGCGGATATGTAGGCGGCGACTCCGAGATAGGAGGCGTGCCCGAGCGATGTCATGCCGCCAAAGCCGACCAGCAGGTTCAGGCTGAGGGCGAAGATCGCTGCGATCAGGATCTGGCTGGCCAGGTTGATGTAAAAATCTCCCGCCAGAAACGGCGGCAGAAGCAGCGATCCGCCAAGCAAGGCTGCGCCAATCCACTTCATGCGCCGACGCGCCCGAACAGGCCCTGCGGCCGGAATGCGATGACGATGATCATCGGCAGGAACAGGATGATGTAGGCGAGTTCCGGAAACAGCGCCGTGCCGAATGTGTAGATAAAGCCGATGATGAAGCTGCCAACGAATGCGCCGAGGAGGCTGCCGATCCCGCCCAGAATGACGACGATCAGCGCGAGCGGCAGCATGTCCGCGTCCAATCCCGGATAGGCAGAAAGGATCGGACCTCCGAGCACACCGGCCGCTCCCGCAATGCCTGCGCCAAGACAGAACACGATCGTGAACAAATTCGACACGGGGATGCCGACTGCGCGCGCCATTTGCCGGTCATCTACGCCGGCGCGGATCTTCGCGCCGAGCCGCGTCCGCTCCAGCAGGAAGTACAGCAGGATGGCCGCGACAATGGCGAGGCCGACCAGCACCAGGCGATAGGTCGGGAAAACGAAGCCGAACAGGCGCGTCGGCGCTTGCAGGTTTTGCGGCGTCGGCACGGGAATGGAGTCGCCACCCCAGATCGTCAGACAGGCGTCGGAAATGATGAAGGACATGCCGAGCGTCACCAGCACCTGGCCGAGCGGATTGCTCTTCAGGCGCGTCAGCACCAGCCGTTCGAACAGGCCGCCGATCGCCCCGACGGTGGCCCCTGCACCGAGCGCCGTCACCCAGATGTTCAAGCCGTCAATTGAGCGAAGCGCGGTCGCGGCTAGGTAGGTGCCCAGCATGAAGAACGCGCCATGTGTCAGGTTAGCCAGCCTCATCAGCCCGAAAATCAGCGAAAAGCCGGACGATAGCAGGAACAATAGACCGCCGAGCGAAAGGCTGTTGAGACCCTGGATGATCCAAAACTGCATCGTCGGCCGATTTTGTTCTTGGCAGCTTGCGAGATCGCGTTGCGCTGCGGCTGCAGACTAGGGTTCGAGGTTTTTAGCCGGCGGATAATCTCGCGAATAGACGGGATTCTTGAGGAAGGCGGTCTTATCGTAGGTCCAGAACTGGGTGACGTCCGGGTAGGTCTTGATGACGGAATTGACCAGTCTTCCGTCGCTCTTCGTCACCTTGCGAATATAGACATTCCCGATCGCGTTGCCGAATTCGTCGAACTTGATGACGCCGCGAATGGTATCGGCATTGCTGCCGCGGATCGCGGCCATCAGGGCTTTCTTGTCCTCGACGTTGCCCTTGGTCGTCTTCAAGGCCGCCTCGAGGACTTGACCCGAGGTATAGGTGCTCCCGGCATAATACCCGGGGTCGTATTTGAATTGCCTGCGGAAGGCCGGCGCGAATGCCTTGTTGAAGGGATTGTCCAACTCGGCGGAATACCAGCTTGTGGTCAGGATTCCGAGCGCTTCATCGCCCATGTTACGCAGCACCGACTCATCGAGCGCCGTCATGCCGCCGATTACGGCCATCTTGTCCTTCAGGCCGTATTCGATGAACTGCCGCAGGAAACGGAAGCCATTCGAGCCGGCGGTGCCGAGGAAGATCGCGTCAGCAGGCTTCACCTGCGCGACATAGCTTCCGTAGTCGGGGGTCGCGAGCGGGGTAAATATCTTCTGGATGATCTTGCCGCCATTGTCCTCGAAGACGCGCTGGAAGCCTGCACACATTTCGTGGCCGTAGGCGAAGTCATCGGCTATTGTGACGATCTTCTTGTACTTCAGTTCCTTCGCGGAATACTCGGCAAGCGGATAGGCGCATTGCGCTGACGTCGACGTCAGCCGGACGAACCACGGGGCCGGGTGGCGCTGCGTCATGTCTTCGGCGGCGGCCACACCGAGCGTGGGCATCTCCTTTTCGGTGAGGTAGTCGGCGATCGCGAGCGCTTCGAATGCGGCGAGTGGACCTATGATGCAATGGACGTTGTTTTTCTCGATCAGCTCCTGCGCCTTGGTGCGAGCTGTGGCGGGAACGCCGGCCGTGTCAGCCACGATCAGTTCGGCCTTGCGGCCGGCCAACGTGTTGTCGCGCTCCCTCAGGAACATCGTCAGCGCAAGATCCATGTCGATGCCACCGGAGGCGAGGGGGCCAGTCTTGGCCGCCAGCAGGCCGATGCGGATTGGCTCGCTACCCTGGGCAAAGACGAGATTGGGAGCAGCCAGACTGGCGACGCCCGCGCCGGCAATGCCGTTGACGAACTGTCGTCGCGATATCGTCATGAATATCCTCCCCGGGGACGCTACGACTGATGATCGGCTTGTTCTTTACTTGAGCGATTTATCCGACGGATGCCGTAAATGATCAAGTGATAAACCACGCGACGGATCGGCGTGGCGTCAATTTCACCGCATCCCTCCTTGGCTGCAGCGCTGTCTTGGTGCGGTGCGATAGCGGGTCGGGCGCAACAGCTCCCTAGGATTTGGCCGACTTGATAATGGTCTTTTTCAGCACTTCGAACACCGAGGCGGTGTCCTGGTCCCCTAATCCCATCGCCATCGCTTCGGTGTAGACCGGCTGCGTCAGCGTGAAGAGAGGTGTGTCGCAGCCGACATCGTCGGCGAACTCGGCGATGATCGCCATGTCCTTCTTCCAGGTCGAAACCTTCATGGTTGCCGGCTCGTAGGTGCGTTCGACCATCATTGGTGCTCGCAGCTGGAACATCCGCGAACCGCCGGCACCGGGGCCAACCATGTCGACGACCAACTTCGGATCAAGCCCGGCGCGCTCAGCAAGCAACATCGCCTCCGCCGCTGCGACGTTGTTGATCGCGACCAGGTGATTGGCGACAAACTTCATCCGGCTGCCATTGCCATAGCGGCCGAGATCGGCACTTTGCTTGGCAAAATCGGCAAACAAGCCCATGCACTTCTCGATCGCTCGGCTGTCGCCGCTGGCATAGACCACGAGATCGCGAAATTTGGCCTGCGCGCCGGTTCCGCTGAGCGGACAATCCAGTGGGATGTGACCGGCTGTCTGGAGGATGGCCTGGAAGCGCAGCTTGTCGGCGAGGCTGAGCGTACTGAGTTCGATGACAATTCTGGGCGGCTGGCCACTGCCTGCGATTTCCCGCGCGACCTTTTCCACCGCTGCGGGCGTTGGAAGGCTGGTCATGATGACGGGAGCATCGCGGGTGAGCTGGAGCACGTTGTCGGCAACCACGACGCCGGCGCGTGCGAGCTCGGCGTTTTTCGCCAGATCGATATCGAAGCCGATCACGCGCCATCCGCGATCGACCAGATTGCGTGCGATCGCGCTGCCCATGATGCCGAGACCGACGATTCCAACGGTCTTGTCCATGCCTGTTTGTTTCCACCCGTTGATTTTCGATTGACGGGCAAGGCTGCCCGCGCCTTAATCAGTGATCATGCGATAAACAATCGCCAAGTTGATGCGGGCGGTCAAGCGGGTTTCAAGGCGGCAGGAACCGTCGCTTTGTAACGTGCGGATGAGAAAGCAGGGAACGCCACATGGCGGGTGCAGGTCAAAAGCCGATCGCAGGCCAGGCCGTGATGTTGGGTTCGGACGACCGTGCCTTTGCGGCCATGATGACCCGCGCCAACGCGCTTATCCCCCAGCTTCGAGACCGCGCGGCGCGCACCGAAGAACTGCGTCGATTGCCGCCGGAGACGGAGCGCGATCTGCATGAGGCGGGCCTGTTCAGGGTCGTTCAGCCCAAGCGGGTCGGTGGCTCCGAATTCGATTACGTCGCGCTTGTCGATTGCGCCGAACTGCTCGGCAAAGGCGACGCTTCCGCGGCCTGGAATTTCGCCAACCTGGCCAGTCATCACTGGATGCTGGGCATGTTCGACAAGCGAGCACAGGACCAGGTCTGGAACAAGGATCCCAGCACGTTGATCGCGTCCTCCTTCATTTTTTCTGCCGGCCGCGCGCATAAGGTGGAGGGCGGTTACCGGCTGCGCGGCAATTGGCCGTTTTCTTCCGGCGTGGCTTCCTGCGAATGGAACATGCTTGCCAGCGTGGTTTCCTCCGACGACGAGGCTGATGGCATCGAGTACCGGATTTTCCTGCTGCACAAGAACGACTACAGGATTACCGACACCTGGAATGCGGTAGGGCTCCGCGGCACCGGATCCAATGACGTCGAGGTCAAGGATGCTTTCGTGCCCGAGGCGCTCTCGGTTGCGGTGGGTGACCTCGTCGGGGGGCCGACGCCGGGCAGCGCCGTCAATCCGAACGCACTTTATGCACTGCCGGTGTTCTCGTTGTTTCCCTACGTGCTGTCGGGCGTGGCGCTCGGAAACGCCCAGGCCTGTCTCGACGACTATATCGACGTCGCCCGATATCGGGCCTCGACCTACAATCGCGCCAGGCTTTCCGATATGCAGAGCACGCAGATCAAGATCGCCGAAGCATCCGCTAAAGTCGACGCGGCTCGCCGGATCATGCGGTCGAACTGCATCGAGGTCATGGCCGATGCACGGCGCGGCCATATTCCGGACATGGCGGCAAAGACCAGGCTGCGGCGCGATGGGGCGTTTTCCGTGAATCTCTGTACCGAGGCGGTATCGCTGTTGTTTTCGGCGAGCGGCGCGCGTGGATTGTTTACGGCTGGCGTGTTACAGCGTCAGTTTCGCGACGCCCATGCCATCAATTCCCACTTTGCGTTCAACTTCGATGCGGCCGGTGCCAACTATGGCCGGGTGGCGCTCGGCCTGCCGTCCGAAAACCTGACGCTTTGAGGCCAGTGAATGAACGACGCGCCCAAGCATCCTATCGGTCCGGACCCAGCCAACGAGCTAGCCAGCGATCATTCGCCGATCGATCCCCGGGATTTTCGCAACGCGCTCGGCACTTACGCCACCGGGGTCACGATCATCACGGCCGCAGACGGAGAGGGCAAACCATATGGCATCACTTGCAACTCCTTTGCCTCGGTGTCGCTCAATCCGCCGCTGGTGCTTTGGAGTCTGGTGCTCTATTCCTCGAGCTTGAGCGCTTTCCAGAACGCGAGCCATTTTGCGGTCAATGTGCTTGGCATTTCGCAGCAGACGCTCGCCAACAGATTTGCCAAATCCTCGGACGACAAGTTTGTCGGTGTTGATTGGAAGCCGGGGCTTGGTGGAGCGCCGCTGCTCGCTGAGAGCGTCGCGAACTTCCAGTGTCGCGCCGCAAATCGCTATTACGGCGGGGATCACGTGATTTTCCTCGGCGCGGTCGAGGCCTATTCCTATAACGGCAAGGAGCCGCTGTTGTTTGCCCACGGCGGTTACGGCCGGTTTGTTGCCGACCGCCAGGCTGTCGACAAGAAATCATGAGAAAGAAAGCTTTACCTCGACGCGCGCGACCCAAGCAGAAGCGGCTTTCGCCCGAAGACCGCCGCAAGGAGTTTGTCGCCAAGGCGACCGAATTCTTCTCGGAAGAAGGGTTTGGCGGCGGGACGCGCGATCTTGCGCGCCGGCTGGGGGTGACCCAGCCGCTGCTCTATCGGTACTTTCCTTCGAAGGACGATCTGATCAAGGAAGTCTATCGCACCGTCTATCTGGAGCCGCTCGATACCGGCTGGGAGGCGCTGCTGACCGACCGCTCCCGGCCGCTGCGCGACCGCTTGATGGAATTTTATCGCAGCTACACCAATGTACTCTTCACCCGCAGATGGATCCGCATCTATCTGTATTCAGGTCTGAAGGGGCTCGACATCAACCGTTGGTATGTCGGCGTGGTCCGCGAACAGATCCTGACGCGCATCGTGAGGGAATGCCGCCACGAGATGGGGCTTCCAACGCAGGGCAAACCGACCGCGCCAGAGCTTGAACTCGCTTGGGTCTTTCATAGCGGAATTTTCTATTATGGCGTCCGCAAATACATCTACGAGTCCCCGGTGCTCGAGGACAAGGAACAGATGATCAGCGATGCGCTGGATGCGTTCCTGGCTGGCTACGATCGGGTCTTTGGAAGGGGCCGTACCGGCGCCGTGCACGCGCCGGTCAAGGTCGTCGGCTGAATCCTGCCGCGCTAGATCTTTGTCATTTCCGATCGATACCAGTCGCCGATCTCGCTTGCCGTCATCAACGCAACCCCATCATGACCGACGACGTAGTCGATCCCAGGACCGCGGCGGCTCGCCGGCGAATTTCGCGATCGTGTCGACCGCGCGCTTGATCGCATCGGCCTGGTCTTCAAGCTTGTGCATCGGTCCCTGAACGAAACCGTGGCCCATGAACTCGAAGCCCGCATCGAGAGCGGCCGAGGCCACGCGCGGATAGCTGTTGCAGACATTGGCATTGATCGCCAACGTCACCGGTATCTTGCGATCGGTCAGCGCCTTGAACTGCCGCCAGAAGCCCGCACGCATGCCGTATTCGTGCCACGACCAGTTCGGCACGTCAGGCAGCAGTGGCTGCCCCATCGGCGGGCTTAGCA
>Ga0207661_10000877_pt1 | contig 19797 bp, 21 predicted proteins | sample KBSC713LmetaG_FD_184337 | JGI IMG/M metagenome (GOLD analysis project Ga0207661, IMG submission 184337) | Corn rhizosphere microbial communities from Kellogg Biological Station, Michigan, USA - KBS C7.1-3L metaG (SPAdes) (version 2) | ecosystem: Host-associated > Plants > Roots > Rhizosphere ...
ACCGGGCAGACGCCGCTCTGCTTCGCGCTGCTCCGGGAGGGATACGAGCCCAGCGACCAGCTGGCCGCCGAGCTGCGTGAGTGGATCGGCGAGAAGATCGGCAAGATCGCCCGTCCCAAGGCGGTGATCCTGGTTCCCGACCTGCCCAAGACGCGCTCGGGGAAGATCATGCGCCGGCTGCTGCGCGACATCGCCGAGGGCCACGAGCTGGGCGATACGACGACACTGCGCGATCCGGCCGTGGTCGAGGAGATCAAGCGCAAGGCAGACGAGGTGCTGGCCGCCGGCAGGGGCTGAGCCGCGGAGTGCCGCTGTTGCTCGTCCGCCACGCCGAGCCGGTGATGCCCGACTCGACAGGCAACGCGGAGGAGGGGCGACGGCTCAGCCCGGAGGGCCGGCTGCAGGCCGAGCGGCTGGCCGGGGAGCTGGCTGGCGAGCCGATCACGGCCATCTACTCGAGTCCCTATCCCCGAGCCCGGCAGACCGTCGAGCCGCTGGCCCGGCGGCTGGGGCTGGCGGTGGAGACGGTCGACGACCTCAGGGAACGGCCGCTGTCCGGCGGGCCGCTGCCCGACTGGCGGGCGCACGTCGAGCGGGCGTGGGCTGATTTCGACTACCAGCTGCCGGGCGGCGAGTCGAACGGCCGAGCCCAGGCCCGGATCGTGGCTGCACTACGGGAGATCGGCGGGCGCCACCCGGGGGAGACGGTGGTCGCCGCCAGCCATGGCACGGTGATCGCGCTGGCGCTTCACCATCTGCGGCCTGACGAGATCGACGTCGAGTTCTGGGAACAGATACCTATGCCGGCGGTGTTTCGGTTCGAGGCCCCTCCCTGGCCTCGGCGCCGCCCGCCCGCAGCGCCCTGACCGCCATCTGCACGGCGACGGCCAGCAGCAGCACGCCGAACGCACGGCGCAGGGCGTCCTCGGACAGGGCGTCGGCGAGCAGCGCGCCGAGGTACGCGGTGGGCACGCTGGCGATCCCGATCAGGCTGGCGTCGCGCCAGCGCACGGCTCCGTAGGTGGTCTGGCGGTAGGAACCCATGACGATCACCGGCACCATCGCCGCCAGGGACGTGGCGACGGCGACGTGCGGGCTCTTGTCGAGCAGGATCAGCGTGGGCACGAAGATCAGCCCGCCACCGACCCCGAACATGGCCGATGCTATTCCGGCCAGCAGGCCGAGCAGAGCCGCCAGCAGGTCGGTCATCCGGCCAGCAGGTCGAGGGCGACCACGGCCAGGAACACCGAGAATCCGAGCACCATCCACCGGGTCGACAGCCGCTGGTGGATCTCGGCACCGGCGACGGCGCCGACCACCGCCGGCAGCCCGATCAGCGCCGCCTCCTTCCAGGCCACGTTGCCGTTCGCCGCGTGGGAGGCCGCGGCGGCGGTCGCCGTGAACAGGATGGCGGCCAGCGACGTGGCCATGGCGGTCTTCGGCGGGTAGGCGGCGAAGGCGACCAGCAGCGGCACGATCAGGATCCCCCCGCCCACGCCGAACAGCCCGGAGAAGAGGCCGGCCACCAGGCCGATCGCGATCAGGACGGGAAATCTGGTGGCCACGTAAGCGGTAGTGTACGGCGGTGCCCGAGTTGGCATCCCTGCTGGCGCCGCTCCTGGCTGAGCCCCGCCGCTCTGCGGTCGTCTCGGACATCGACGGCACGCTCGCCCCGATCGTCCCCACCCCGGAGGAGGCCCGCGTGCCGCCCCGTGCCCTGGCGGCGCTCGAGGCGCTGTGCGGTCGCTACGCGCTGGTCGGCTGCGTCACCGGCAGGCCGGCGCGGCAAGCCCGCGCACTGGTGCCCGCCGAGTGCGTCGCCATCTCCGGCAACCACGGCCTCGAGGTGATGCAGGGAGACGAGGTCAGCGTGGTCGCCCAGGCGGCCAAGTATCAGGCGGACATCCGGCAGGCGCTGGTGGTGGTGGAGAACGACGGTCTGATCCCCCAGTACGGCTGCCGGGTCGAGGACAAGGGGATCACCTTCTCGGTGCACTTCCGCAACTCCCACCGGCCCGATCACGCGAAGCGGTATCTGGAGACGCAGATCGCCCCGAAGCTCGATCGGGCAGGCCTTGCCTGGAGCTTCGGCCGCAAGGTGCTCGAGGTGCGGCCGCCGGTCGCGATCGACAAGGGGTCTGCACTGAAGCGGCTGAAGGGCAGGCGGCGGATCGACCATTTGCTCTATGTGGGTGACGACCGCACCGATCTGGACGCGTTCCGCGAGGCGACGATCCGGATCGCCGTCACGTCGGCGGAGGCGCCCCCCGAGCTGCTGGACGAGGCCGACGCGACCGTGGACGGCCCGGGGCAGGTGATCGAGCTGCTCGAGAGCCTTGCCCTGTGAGCCACGTCGACGCGGCGTTGCTTGCGCCCATCGTGGCCCGGTTCGGCGAGCCCGCGGTGTGGGACGGCAGCCGCGAGATCACCGAGCGTGACCGCAGGCTGATCCTGCGGTCGAACGCCCGCGAGCGCATCCATGACGTCACCTTCGCGATTCTCGATGGCGACGAACTGGTGGTGATCCGAAAGCCGTTCTTCCCGCCCGGCGCCTGGCGTGCGCCGAGCGGCGGCATCCATGTCGGCGAGAGCTTCGAGCAGGGCACGCTGCGGGAGGCCCGCGAGGAGACAGGGCTGCGGATCGAGATCACCGGCTATCCGCTGGTCTGCCGGTCGGTGTTCACATATCGCGGCCAGCGGCTGCCGTGGACGAGCCACGTCGTCACCGCGCGGGCGGACGGGCGGGCGCTGGCACCCGAGGACAGCGAGGAGATCGCCGGCTGCCGGTGGATGGCGATCGACGAGCTGCTGGGAACGGTCGCCGACGTGCTGCGGAGCGAGGGCGGCGATCTCTTCACCTACCGGGCCGAGATGCACGACCGGCTGTTCAGCGAGCTGCGCGCGGTAGGGTCGGCTGTATGAGCGAGTCGTCGCGAGACCGGTATCGCAAGGAGCGCGGCCGGCGGTTCGAGATCATCAAAGGCCGCACCATGTATCGCCGGAACCTCGCCCTGGCGGTGATCCCCGGTGTGGCCCTGGGACTGCTGGTCACGGGAATCACCCGATCGGTGGCCGGCCTGGTCGTCGCCGTCCTTGCGGGCGCCGCCGGCCCCCCGGTCTACCGGTGGTGGCTGATGCGGCAGGCATCCGACCAGGCCCGGCGCGAGGTCATGAACGCCTGGGCCGCGGAACGGCGCTGGTCGTACGAGGAGGAGCCGCCGATCCCCGCCGACGTCGCCTTCTGCCGCAACCGCGACAAGCCGGTGGCGGAGCACGGATTCAGCGGGCCGATGGCCGGGCTCGCGTCGGAGATCTTCAACTTCACCTACTCCACCTACGAGACCCGTACCCGCACCGGTGCCAATGGCCAGGTCGAGACGTACCGCGAAGAGGTCAAGCATCGCCACACCGTGCTGCGGATGGGCCTCGGCGACCTGGGGCTGAAACGGGTCGCGCTCAGCCCCCAGGGCTTCGGCGGCGGGTTCGCCGAGAAGCTGCGCGGCATGTTCACCGGCGATCGGGGTGTGCAGCTGGAGAGCTCTGAGTTCAACGACCGGTTCTGCCTGTTCGTGGCCGACGACGCGGACGAGATCGCCGTCCGCCGCCTGTTCGAGCCGGCGCTGATCGTGCGGCTGGTCGAGGGCCGCTTCCCGCTCGCCACCTTCCAGTACGAGCAGGGCGCCCTGGCCTTCGTCTGGAGCGATCAGTACGACGTCGAGGAGCTTGAGGAGGTCGAGCACCGGGTGGCCGACGCGACGCCGATCGCCGAGGCCCTGGTCGCCCAGCGCGACCGGCTGGCACCTGAGCTTCGCCGGCAGAGCTAGGAGCGGCGGCCGGCCACGCCGGCGCGGCCGTCCTTGAGCAGCTCCCTCACCTGCGGCCACTCGCGCGTGTTGACCACATCGGCCGGCGTCGCCCAGCCGCGGCGGGCGTTCATCACGCCGAAGCGGCTGTAGTCCAGGGCGGCCACGCTGTGGGCGTCGGTGTCGATCGCCAGCCGGGCACCCGCCTTGACGGCCAGCCGAACGTGCGTGTCCCGCAGGTCGAGACGGTCGGGCTGGGCGCTCACCTCGAGCACCGTACCGGTCTCCACGGCCTTGTCGATCACCGCCTCCATGTCGACGGCGTATCCCTCACGACGGCTGATCAGCCGGCCGGTGGGGTGGCCGAGGATGTCGACGTGCGGGTTCTCGAGGGCGGCGCAGATACGCTTGGTCTGGTCGGGCTCGCTCAACCGGTGCGAGGCATGCACGCTGGCCACCACCACGTCCAGCTCGGCCAGCAGCTCGTCGGAGTAGTCGAGCGAGCCGTCGCGCAGGATGTCGACCTCGCAGCCGGCCAGCAACACGAAGCCCGGCGCGCAGGTGCCGGCCAGCTCCCGCACCCGGTCGATCTGGCGGCGCAGGCGGCCGGCGTCCAGGCCCATCCCGAAACCGACCGCCGGCGAGTGGTCGGTGATGTTGAGGTACCCGTAGCCCCGGTCCCGGGCGGCGGCGACCATCGCCTCCAGCGTTGTCTTGCCGTCGCTCCAGTCGGTGTGCGAGTGCAGGTCACCGCGGATCTGCGACGGCTCGATCAGGTCTGGCAGGTCGCCGTTCCTGGCCGCCTCGATCTCGCCCCGGTTCTCGCGCAGCTCGGGCGGCACCCACTCCATGCCCAGCCGCCGGTACACCTCGACCTCGTCGTCGGTCTCGAACAGCTCGCCGGTCTCGACCACCTCGATGCCGTACTCGCTGACCTTGAGGCCGGCCCGCACGGCCTGCTCCCGGATCGCGACGTTGTGATCCTTCGAGCCGGACAGATGCTGGAGCAGGTTTCCGAACACCCCCGGCGCGACGATCCGCAGCTCGACCCGGGTGCCGTCGTAGGCGACGGCTGCGGACTTGGTGGTGCCCTTCGACTCGACGGCCGCCACCCAGTCGCCGGTGACGAAGGCCTCGGCGACGGCCTCGGGGTCGGTCGCGGACACGACCAGGTCGATGTCCTTGGCGGTGTCGGTGTAGCGGCGGAGACTGCCTGCGATCTCGCAGCGCTCGACGCCGTCGACCCGGCGCAGCATCCCGACCACGCGCTCGGCGAAGGGCCGCAGCTTGGCCGACGACACCCGCGGCCGCTTCTCGCCCTCAGCCACCATGGCGCCGGCCAGAATCGCCTGCTCGGTCTTCTCGCCCATGCCGGCGAGGCCCCGGATCCGGCCCTGCTCGGCGGCGACCACCGCCTCCTGCAGGGTGGTGATCTCGAGGTCGGCGAAGATCTTGCGGGCGGTCTTGGGGCCGATGCCGGGGATCCGCATCAGCGGCACCACGCCCGGTGGAGTCCGCGCCTTGAGCTTCTCCAGGGCCTGCAGCGTGCCCGTCTCGCGCAGCTCGGCCACCTTGTCGGCGATCGTGCGGCCGACGTTCGGCAGGTCGGTCAGCCTGCCCTGCTCCGACATCCGAACCACCGACTCCGGGGTCTCGCGCAACGTCTTGGCAGCCCGGCGGTAGGCCAGCGTGCGGTAGATCTCGGCGCCGTCCAGCTCCAGCAGGTCGGCGAGCAGCTCGAACCGCTCTGCAATCTCGGCGTTGCTCAGGGGGGGAGTTGACACAGGGGCTCAATGATACGCTCGGGCCGTGGCCGAGGACCGCTTCCTGATCGTGCTCCCCACCTACGACGAGCGCGACAACCTCCCCCGGATGGTGGCGGCGATCGAGGAGCTGATGCCCACACTGCCCTTCCCGGGCGACGTGCTGGTGGTCGACGACGGCTCACCCGACGGCACCGGTGAGATCGCCGACGCACTGGCCGCCGAACGGTCGTGGCTGCACGTGCTGCACCGCCGGCAGAAGGACGGGCTGGGGCGCGCGTACGTCGCCGGCTTTCAGTGGGCGCTGGAGCGCGACTACACGCACGTGCTGGAGATGGACTCCGACCTCTCGCACCCGCCCGGTGCGCTGCCCAGCCTGCTGGCCGCCAGCCGCGACGTCGATCTGGTGCTGGGCTCGCGGTACGTCGCCGGAGGAGGTGTGGCTGGCTGGCCGCTGTCGAGGCGGGTGGTCTCGCGCGGCGGGTGCCTGTACGCCCAGGCCATCCTCGGCGTCGGCGTCCGCGACCTGACCGGCGGCTACAAGTGCTTCCGCCGCTGGGTGCTGGAACGACTCGACCTCGAGCGCGTCCACGCCAACGGCTACGCGTTCCAGATCGAGCTCACGTACCGGACGATCCGCATGGGCGGGCGGGTCGCCGAGGTGCCGATCACCTTTTCCGACCGCACGGACGGTGAGTCGAAGATGAGCCGCCACATCGTGTTCGAGGCCGTGTGGAAGGTGCCGTGGCTGCGGCTGCGCTCGCTCCGCGGCCGGCTGGACGAGCCGGCGGCCCGGGATCGGCGGGCCTCGCTGGTACCCTAACGGTGGCAATGGACAGAGCACGTTCGCGCCATACCAAAGCGATGATCGCAGCCGCGCTCGTCCTCACGGCGATGCTTGCCGGCGGCGCGGTCTGGGTGGGCGTGTCCTACGCCGGCAGTCCGAAGCTGGGAGACGCCACGCCGGGCGCCGGCGGCTGGACCCGCGACCGCTCCCCCACGCTCGCCATCGATGTCGGCAACGGCGGCGCCATCGGCAGCTACCGGGTTTGGATCGACGGTGTTGCTGTCAATGACAACGCAACCCTCGAGGGCAACCGGATCGTCGTCGAGGGCGTACCGCTGGCCGACGGCAAGCACCGGGTGAGGGTGCGAGCCAAGGCGAACGGCCTGTTCGGCGGCGAGATGCACCGCAGTTGGTCGTTCTCCGTCGACACGAAGGTACCGCGCCTGACCCTGCAGACGCCGATCGACGGCTATATCCGCTGGAACGCGGTCACGCTCCAGGGCAAGACCGAGCCGGGTGCGGTCGTGAACGCGACCGCCGGCGGAGTGAAGGCCACGGCGACGGCGCGTGACGACGGGCTGTTCACCGTCGAGATGGACATGCCGGACGGCACCTACCCGCTGGAGCTGACCGCCCGCGATCCGGCCGGCAACAGTCGCAGCACGTCGGGCCGGCTGCGGGTCGACGCCACGGCGCCGACGATCTCGCTGGTCACCAGGGGCGTGCTCAAGCGGGCGCTGCCGACCGTCCGCGGCACGGTCACCGACTCGTCGCCGGTGGAGACGGCCGCAACCCTCGACAACCGCCCCTTCACCCTGGGCACCAAGCCCTCGCGGCCGCTCGCCCAGGGCATCCACTGGCTGCGGATCAGGGCCACCGACGAGGCCGGGAACGTCGCCACCAAGACCGCGCGCCTGCTCGTCGACTCGACCGAGCGGCTGGGAGCCGCGGTGCTCTGGCCCGGCGCCCGCGGGAAGGACGTGAGGGCTCTACAGCGGCAGCTGCGCGACCTCGACCTGCTGCCCAAGCAGCCGGTCACCGGCATCTACAACGCGAAGACCGTCCGGGCGGTGATGACGTTCCAGTCGCAGCGTTCGATGCCCGTCGACGGCATCGCCGGCGTCGACACGATCGGCGCCATGACGACCCGGATCGTGATCGACCAGTCCGCCCACTCGCTGACGCTCTATCGCGCGGGTAAGCCGACGCTCCACTTCGGGGTCGCGGTGGGACAGTCCGCGTATCCCACCCCGACCGGCGAGGGCCACGTGATCGTCAAGGTGGTCGACCCGACCTGGGTGCCGCCGAACTCGGACTGGGCGAAGGGCGCGCTGCCCATCCCGCCGGGGCCCGACAACCCGCTGGGCACCCGGTGGATCGGCCTCTCCTGGCCGAGCGTCGGAATCCACGGCACGAATGACCCGGCGTCAATCGGGTACAGCGTCTCCCACGGCTGCATCCGGATGGCGATCCCCGATGTCGAGCGGCTGTTCGAGATGGTCTACGTCGGCACGCCGGTCACCATCACGGCCTGATCCAGGGCCGCGGATATACTCACGCGACATTTTCTCAAGGAGGTCCGAGCACAGTGAGCGAATCGATGGTCGAGGTCACGGACAGCAACTTCCAGACGGAGGTCGAAGGCGCGGACACCGCCGTCGTCGTCGACTTCTGGGCGCCCTGGTGCGGGCCTTGCCGCGTCATGGAGCCGATCCTCGACGAGCTCGCCGTGCAGCACCAGGGCCACGTCAAGTTCACGAAGATGAACGTCGACGACAACCAGGAGACGGCCACCCGCTTCGACATCCTCTCGATCCCGACGCTGCTGGTCTTCAAGGGCGGCGAGGTGCAGAAGAAGCTGATCGGCGCGGTGCCCCGTCGCCGCCTCGAGGACGAGCTCTCCACCTGGCTCGCCCAGCCCTCAGGCCCGTAGCGCCGCCACCGCCGTCACGCCTGCCAGGATCACGATCACTCCCAGCAGCTGACGCCGCGTGAGCCGCTCGTCGAACGCGAAGAAGGACAGCAGCGTGGCCACAGCGGCGAACTGCGCCGCGAGCACGGCGGACACGGCGATGCCGTGCTGCGCCCCCACGATGTACGCGGCGAAGCCGACCACCTCGGCGACGCCCGAGTAGGCGACCAGCCGCAACGCCCGGCCGGGACGGGGCAGGAGGCCGCTGACGGCGAGCGGAGCGACCAGGAAGCCAAGGCCGACGATGCGGGCGACCAGGATCGTCCAAAAGGCGCCCAGGCCATCGCCCGCCCGGGCGCTGGCAACCAGGCCGACCCCGAACATCGAGGCGGCGCAGAGCGCGTAGAGCACCGGCCGCAGGTGTAGGTCGGCCAGGCTGGCATGGAAGGTGACCACCACCACGCCGACCGCCACCACCAACAGGGCGACGCCGATCGCCACGGTGACGTTCTCGCCGAGCGCGATCGCGAACACCGCCGCCAGCGCGCCCTCGGTCGAGGCCACCGGCGACACGACGCCGACCTTGCCGATCCGAAGCGCCCGGTACATCATCGACAGCCCGCCGACCGACGCGAATCCGCCCAGCACCGCCCACGCCCAGGCTCTGGAGTCCGCCCCGGAAGGGATGCCGTCCACCGCGAGCGCCAACGGCACGGTCAGCACGGTGCCGCAGATCAGCACGTAGGCGAGCGCCTGCTGCGAGCCGATCATCCGGGTCGAGCGCGACGCCACCACCGTCGACGATCCCCAGGCGAGGGCGGCGATCAGGCCGCCCAGCACTCCGATCACGCGAAGTGGTCGTAGCCGACCAGGTCGGGGCGGTGGTCGCCGGCGGGGTCGACCAGCACCAGCCCCGGCTGCTCGCGGAGACGGCCGACCACTGTCGCCCATCCAGGCAACGATGCATCCGGCGGCACGGCCGCCAGCAGCTCGTAGTCCTCGCCGCCGACCGCCGCCTGCTCCAGCGTGGCGCCCGCCGCGCGGGGCAGGTCGCCCAGCCGCACCAGAGCACCGGCGCCCGACGCGTCGGCCAGCCGCCGGGCATCGGTCGCTATGCCATCAGAGATGTCAATCATCGCGGTCGCGAATCGTGCCAGGGCGGCGCCCTCGGCGAGCCGGGGAGTGATCGGCAGGGTGTACCCCGCCGCAGCCTGGCCACCCAGCGGGCCGCTGACCACGAGCAGGTCTCCGGGCCTGCCGCCCGACCTCAGCACCGGCCGCTCCGCCCGGCCGAGCGCGGTCACGGAGATCACCAGCAGGGGCGCCAGAGACAGATCGCCGCCGGCCAGGGGAACCCCATGGGCGGCCAATCCCTCGGCCAGCTCCCCGACGCCGGTGAACTCCTTGGGCAGACCGACGGCGGCCAGCAGGCACAGCGGCTGAGCACCCATCGCGGCCATGTCCGACAGGTTCGCGGCGGCGGCCCGATGCCCGATCGACCGCGCGTCCATGGCGCCGCTGTCGAAGTGGACACCCTCGACGAGAATGTCCGTGGAGGCCACCAGCCCGCCCGCCAGGACGGCCGCGTCGTCGCCGATGCCGACCAGCACGTCGCGGCTGCTGCCGGCCGCCCTGGCGATCAGGTCGACCAGCTCGTCCTCTGGTAGCATGGCCTGCAATGTATCGCCCCGCCCTCTTTGGCTTCGCGTTTACCCGGCAGGGAGGCCACTGAGAGCGCCGGGCGAGACGCCGAACGCTTTTCGAGGCCTCCGGGAGACCGGGGGCCTTTGTCGTTTCTGAAGGAGACCATGCGCGAGACCGTTGCACATTTCGGAGAGGAGGGCGCCTACGCTTCGGAGGCGGCCGTGGCGATGTATCCCGACGCCGAACTGGCGCCCTGCCACTCGATCCCCGACGTGGTGCGCGCGGTCACCCGGGGCGAGGCGCACCGGGGCGTGCTCCCGATCGAGAACTCGCTGGCCGGGGTCGTGCCGGAGACCTACGACGTGCTGGCCCACGCGCCGCTCTCGATCGTGGACGAGGCGGTGCTGCCGGTGCCCCATGTGCTGGTCGGCCTGGCGAACACCAACATCGACGCGCTGACCCGCATCCACTCGCACCCGATGGCGCTCACCCAGTGCCGACGGTTCCTGTCCTCGCTGCCCGACACGCTCCCTGAGGTGGCGCCCAGCACGGCGGCGGCTGCCCGCCGGGTGTCGGAGACCGGCGATCCCCGCCAGGCCGCGATCTCGTCCCGCGGGCTGGCCGAGCGACTCGGCCTGGCGGTGCTCCTGAACGACGTCTCCGACCATGCGCAGAACTTCACCCGGTTCGTGGCGGTCGCCCCGCACACCAGGATCGACCGAGACGGCCAGCGCGAATGGCGGGTGGCCGTGCGCTTCGTCACCCACCACCACCCGGGCGCGCTGCACGACGCGATCGAGCCGCTGGGCCGGCTGGGCGTGAACATGACATCGCTGCAGTCACGCCCGATCCAGGGCCGGCCCTGGAACTACCAGTTCTATGCCGACCTCGAGGGGCATCCGCTCGACCCGAACGTGGCGGCGGCGCTGCGCGAGCTCGAGGCCAGCGTTGCGGAGCTGTCGTACCTGGGGTGCTACCCCGCCTCGCCGCGGCCGTGATCGTGCCCTGGGAGCCGGTGCTCGCGCTGGGCCGGCCGCCGGACGGCGAGCAGCTGGTCCACCGCGCGGTGATGCCCGGGCGCTCTGTGCGCGAGGCTCCGCTGCCGGACGACCTCGAGCCGGCGCTGGCCACGCGCCTGCGATCGGCCGGCGTGGAACGCCTGTACTCGCACCAGGCGGAGATGTGGTCGGCGGCAAAGGACGGCGGCGCCATGGTGGTCACCGGCACCGCCAGCGGCAAGTCGCTGGCGTTCAACCTGCCGGTGCTCGACGCCGTGGCCCGCGACCGCCGCGCCCGCACGCTGTACCTCTATCCGACCAAGGCGCTGGCCCAGGATCAGGCCCGGTCGCTGCTGGCGCTGGGCACGCCCAACGCCAGGGTTGCGATCTACGACGGCGACACGCCCGACCGCGAGCGGCGACAGGTGCGCGAGTGGGCGAACCTGGTACTGACCAACCCGGACATGCTGCACGTCGGCATCCTGCCCGGTCACGGCGTGTGGGCCGAGACCTTCGCCCAGCTGCGCTACGTGGTGGTCGACGAGGCGCACGCCTACCGGGGCGTGTTCGGCTCGCATGTGGCCAACGTGCTGGCGCGCCTGCGGCGGCTGGCCGCCCGATACGGCGCCGCACCCCGCTTCCTGCTCGCCTCGGCCACCATCGCCAACCCGGCCGAGGCGGGTGCGACACTGGCCGGCGAGCCGGTGCGGGTGATCGACGACGACGGGTCGCCGGCGGCCGTCCGCGAGGTCGTGGTCTGGAACCCGCCGCTGCTGGACGCCGATCTGGGCGTGCGCGCCAGCACGCTGGGCGAGGCGGCGACCCTGCTGGTGGGGATGGTGGCGCGGGGCCAGCGCACCATCGTCTTCGCCAAGTCGCGGCGCGCCTGTGAGCTGGTCTACCGGTATGCGCGGGAGGGCCTGCGCCTGAACGCGCCCCATCTGGCCGACCGGATCTCGCCCTACCGCGCCGGCTACACCCCCGAGCAGCGGCGAGACATCGAGCGGCGGCTGGCGGGGGGCGACCTGCTGGGCGTGGTCGCCACCAGCGCACTCGAGCTGGGCGTCGACATCGGCCTGCTCGACTGCGCGATCACGGTCGGTTTTCCCGGCGGCATGGCCTCGCTCCGCCAGCAATGGGGCCGGGCAGGCCGTCGTGGCCTGGGCCTCGGGATGCTGGTGGCAGGCGACGACCAGCTCGACCAGTACTTCGCCCGTCACGCCGACGAGCTGCTGGAACGCTCGCCGGAGGCCGCGGTCAGTAACCCGGCCAACCCGGCGGTGCTGGCCGGGCATCTGCGCTGCGCCGCCGCCGAGCAGCCGCTGACCGCGGCCGACGAGCGGCATTTCGGCCCGGGGTCGCTGGAGCTGGCCGAGTCGCTGCCGGAGCTCGTCCGCACGCCGGCCGGGCTTGCCTACCGGGGGGCCGACCATCCCGCCGCCCGGGTCGGCCTTCGCAGCGCCTCGCCAGACTCGGTGGCGGTGATCGAGGCGCTGACCGGGACACTGCTGGGCCTCGTCGATTCGGCCCGCGCCGACTCCACGGTCCACGAGGGAGCGATCTACCTTCATCTGGGCGAGCAGTACGCGGTCTCCGCTCTCGACCACGTCGCCCGGGTGGCCTTGGTGGAGCCCTTCACCGGCGACTACTACACGCAGCCGAAGAAGCTCTCGTCGACCCGCGTCCTGGAGGCGGAGCTGGAACGGCCGGTGGCCGGCGCGGCGCTGCGGTTCGGGCAGATCGAGGTCTGCGAGCAGGTGGTCGGCTATCAGCGCAAGCGGCTGTCCGACCACCAGCCGATCGACCTGGTGACGCTGGACATGCCCGAGCGGCGGTTCGTCACCGAGGCGGTCTGGTACGTGCCCGAGCAGGTGCCCGAACCGCGTGAGCTGCTGGGATCACTGCATGCCGCCGAGCATGCCATGATCGGCTTGTTGCCGTTGCTGGCGACGGCCGACCGGGGCGACATCGGCGGCCTGTCCACCGACCTGCACCCTCAGACGCTGGCGCCGACCGTGTTCGTGTACGACGGCCACCCCGGGGGCGCCGGCATCGCTCGCCGCGGGTACGAGCTGTTCGAGACTTGGGTCGCGCGCACCGAGGGCCTGCTGCGCGAGTGTCCCTGCGAGCATGGCTGCCCGTCATGTGTCCAGTCGCCGAAGTGCGGGAACCTCAACGAGCCTCTCAGCAAGCCCGGTGCCCTGTGGGTGCTGGAGCGGATCGGCGCGCCCCGAGCGGCGGCGGCTCAGACCTGACGGGTGCGAAGCAGCGGCGGCACATACCGCACCGCCACGATGCCGACCGCGATCAGCACCATCGCCACCGGCGCCCAGTAGAGCATCACCAGCGCCACCGCGACCTCGCCGTGGGCGGGTCCGCCAAGCGGCACGGCAAGTGCCGCCGCGACCAGCGGCAGGCCGAGCAGCGGCCAGCGCGGCGCGATGCCGCCGGCCAGCACGTGGACGCCGACGACCGCGATCGCCCAGCCCGTGGTCATCGACGGAGACGAGCCGTCATCCAGGCGGACGGCGGCCCAGGCCAGCACCACGGCCAGATACAGCGAGCAGGCGAGGGCGATTCGAGCCACCGGGGCAGGGTACCGCCGGCACGCCCGTGCACGCGGCGGCGTGCTACAGTAGCCGCCCCGCAGGGGGCGAGGGAAACCGGTGTGAATCCGGTGCGGTCCCGCCGCTGTGAGGGCGTTCGCGCGACGTGCCGAGAGGCAGCCACTGGCCGATGAGGCCGGGAAGGCAAGTCGGGCGACCCGGGTCTCCCGGGAAGCGCGCCCGAGCCAGAAGACCTGCCCCAGCGGAGACGCATACAGGCCTCTCGAGGATAGGAGGACGCGTTGGCGACCATTCGCCTTCGTCGCATCATCACCGCTTCGGCGGTGACGGTCGCGCTCGCAGCGACTATGGCTTCACCGGCCCTGGCGGCCGGAATTCGGGTCGAAGGCCCGAAGGCCACCATCTACCAGGGCACGGTCCGGCCGGCCATGGGCTCGCTCCGCGACAATACGGGAGCGGTCCACACCACCACCAAGCGCACCGCCCTGGGCGCGCTGGTGCGGGCATCGCGCGTCAAGCCATTTCCGCTCAAGCTGGGCTGGTTCGACACCTTCGGCGGCGGCTGGACGGGCTTCTACCTGCTGTCGATCAACAGGATCACGCCACCCGACACCGCCGGGTGGTTCACGAAGGTGAACCAGAAGCTGCTCGGTGTCGGCTCGGGGGCGAAGACCGTCGGGCCGGGTGACCGGGTGCTGGTCTACTACTCGACCTTCGACTCGGAGTTCGCCACCAATCCGACGCTCGGCATCGGCGCCAGCGATCGCACGCCGACGGTCGGCGAGAAGGTGACCATCGACGTGGCGCAGTTCAACGACCTGGGCACCCGATCCGCGGCCGCGAACGCCTGGGTGTGGGTGAACGGGGTGGGCACCAAGACCGACGCCACCGGGCACGCGACGATCCGGCTGGGAAAGCCGGGCCGATACGCGGTCCGGGCCACCAAGCAGGGCACGATCCGATCGAGAACCGTGTGGGTGCGCGCGTCTACGTCGTAGCGCTCGCCCTGGTCGCAGCCGGGTGCGGTCAGGAGGCGGCATCGGCCCCTCCTGACGGCCCGGCCGCGGCCACCGTCATTGTCACTCGCGACTTCGGCGCGGCGCAGCTGACGACCGCGCGGGCGGCCCCCGGCCAGTCGGCGCTGAACGCGCTGCGCCGGACGGCCGACGTCGGCACCGCTTATGGGGGCCGGTTCGTGACCGCGATCGACGGCCTGGAGGGCTCGAAATCGCAGCAGCACGACTGGCTGTACTACGTGAACGGGATCGATCCCGGGGTGGGTGCCGCCGACATGGATCTACACCCGGGCGACCGGGAATGGTGGGACTACCGGTACTGGCGCGACTTCATGGCGATCCCCGCGGTGATCGGCGCCTGGCCAGAGCCGTTCGTGCACGGATTCGAGGGGCATTCGCCGACCGTGAAGGTCGAGGGACCCGACTGCGCGTCGCGGATCCGCGAAGCCCTGCAGCGGCAGGGGGCCCGGATCGGCGGCGACGGCGCGTATTCGGTGTCGGTGACCACCTTCGCCCAGCAGTCCGCCGTGCTCGCAGACTGGCGAGGGGGCGGGTTGACGGTGAGGGTGACGGACGGCCGGGTCGAGGTCTACGCGGGCACCGCCGGCTGGCGACCGGCGGCCACGGCGGCGGCGGTGATCGTTGCCCGCTCGCCCGAGGGGATTCCCGGCCGCTCCTTTCAGCTGGTGGTCGCCGGCCGCGACCAGTCGGCAGCCTGTGCTGCTGCGAACACACTGGCCACCGACCCGGCACAGATCGAGCACACCTACGCGGTGGCGTTGGATGCCGGCGGCCGGGTGACGGCGGCCGGGGGACAGCCGTGAAGCCGCTGCCCGCAGCGCTTCCCTGCGGTGCGCTGCTGCTGCTTGCCGTGACCGCCGACCATCCCCTGATCCTGGCCGCCGCCGCACTCTGCTCGCTGCTCCTGCTGCTGGCGGCACCGCCTCCGCACGCGCCGTACATCTGGTTCGCCGTACTGGCAGGTGGACTGGTGGCCGCCATCAACCCGTTCGTCGGCGTGCAGGGCCTTACCCCGTTGTGGCGGGGCCCCGACCTGCCGCTGCTCGACTCCGAGGTGACGGCGGAGGAGCTGGCCTTCGGGGCGGCGGCTGCGCTTCGAATCATCGGCTCCGCGCTGGCCGTCAGCGCCTTCGTCCGCCTTGTCGACGGAGACATGCTGGCCCGCGGCATCGCCCGCGTCGCTCCGCGCTCAGCGATGATCGGCTCGCTGGGCGCGCGGCTCCTGCCCACGCTCGAGCGCGACGCCGCCGGCATCGTGCTGGCCGCCCGGGGCAGAGGCGTCGAGCTGCGCCGGCGGCGCACCGCCACCGAGCTGGTCGCACCGCTGGTCTCGCTCTCGCTGGAGCGCTCGCTGGCGCTGGCGGAGGCGATGGAGGCGAGAGGCTACGGCGGCGGACCCCGCACCGCCCGCCCGGCGCGGCGCACCGACACCCGCGAGCGGGTACTGATCGGCGCCGGCGTCGCGCTGGCGGGGCTGGTCGCGGCGGTGCTGGCCGGCGCGGCGCCGTACACCTACTACGACCTTCTGGACGACCCGCTGAGCAGTGCCGGCGTCGCGCTGGCGATGGCGGTGGTCGCGGTGGGCGGCCTGGCCGTGGGAGCGGTTCGATGGCCGCGCTGAGCTTTCAGGACGTCAGCTACAGCTACCCGGGCGGGGCCCGGGCGGCGCTCGACCGGCTGACCCTGGACGTCGAGCCGGGCGAGCTGGTGCTGCTGCTGGGAGAGTCGGGCTGCGGCAAGTCGACGCTGCTGCGGGCCGCGCTCGGCCTGGTGCCCCACTTCCACGGCGGCCGGCTGGCGGGGCGGGTGATCGTCGGCGGGCTGGACACCCGGGAGCACCGGCCCGGTGAGCTGGCTCGCGCCGCGGGGCTCGTGTTCCAGGACCCGGAAGCCCAGCTGGTCGCCGAGGGTGTCGTCAGCGAGGTCGCCTTCGGCCTGGAGAGCCTGGCCACCGAGCCGGGGCGGATCGAGGCCCGCGCGGAGGAGGCGCTGATGGCCGTGGGCGCCACCGGCCTGGCCGACCGCTCGACCGGCAGCCTCTCGGGCGGAGAGCAGCAGCGGGTGGCGATCGCCTCCGTGCTGGCGATGGGCCAACCGCTGCTGCTGCTCGACGAGCCGACCAGCCAGCTCGACCCGGTCGCCGCGGAGGAGCTGCTGGCGCTGGTCACCCGGATCAACCGCGACCGCGGCGTGACCACCGTGCTGGCCGAGCACCGCACCGGGCGGCTGTTCGGCGAGGCCGATCGGGTGGTGGTGATGGATGCCGGCCGGGTCTCGTTCAGCGGGACGCCGCCCGAAGCCGCCCGGCGGCTGGCCCTCGACGCGCCCTGGCTGCTGCCGCCCGTGACCCAGGCGTTCATCGCCTCCGGACGGCCGGAGCTGCCGCTGACGGTGCGCGAGGCGAAACGGCTGCTGGGGACGCGCGCGGAGTCGCAGGCGGTGGCCGGCCCGGCCGGTGACGCGGCCGTCCGACTGGAGCGGGTGTGGGCGCGGCGCGGGCAGGTCGACGCGCTGCGAGACGTCACCGCAACGCTCGCGGCCGGCGCGATCACGGCGGTGATGGGTGAGAACGGGGCCGGGAAAACCACGCTCGCCCTGGTGGCAGCCGGCCTGCTCGAACCGCGGAAGGGTCGTGTACACACCTATGGCCGCTCGGGGTACGTGAGCCAGAACCCCGCACACCACCTGCTGCGGGAGACGGTCGCCGAGGAGGTGGCGCACGCCCTCGAGCTTGCACGCACCCCGGCGGCCGAGCGACGGCGCCGGGTGTCCGACGAGCTCGAGCGGTTCGGACTGGCCAGCGTCGCCGGGCGCCATCCCCACGACCTCTCGAGCGGTGAGCGCCAGCGGCTGGCGATCGCGTCGGTGACGGTCGGCCGGCCGGCCGCACTGCTGCTGGACGAGCCCACACGGGGAATGGACGGCCTCCGGAAGCTCGCGCTGGCCGACCTGCTGCGCTCTCTGGCCGCCGATGGCACAGCCGTCGGCCTGGTCACCCACGACGCCGACTTCGCCGCCGAGGCCTGCGACCTGGTCACGACCATCGCCCGCGGCCGCGTGCTGGCCGACGCGGCTCCGAGGAGCGTGCTGTCTGAGGGCGCATTCTTCGTCAGCCAGGTCGGGCTCGCCACCGGCCGTGCGCGAACATCGGAGGCCGCGGCGTGGCTGCGCATCACAGCCGGGGAGCGCCTGCATGCCTAGTCTGGTGCTGCTGCTGGCGGTCGGCTGCATCGTGCTGGGCGTGGCGGCCGTGGAGCGCGGTCCCAACCGCAGCAAGGAGCTGGCGCTGATCGCCGCGCTGGCGGCGGTCGCAACCGCCGGACGGGTGCTGTTCGCGTTCATCCCCAACGTCCAGCCGGTCACCATCACCGCCGCCGTCACCGGTGCCGCACTGGGCCCCCGGGCAGGGGTGGCGGTGGGCGGTCTGACGGCGCTGCTGTCGAACGCCTTCCTCGGTCAGGGGCCGTGGACGCCGTGGCAGATGATCGGCTGGGGCCTGGTCGGCGCCACCGCCGGCGCGATCGGCCCGTTGCTGCGAAACCGCTGGGCGCTGGCCGCCTTCGGCCTCGGCTGGGGCTTCCTGTTCGACTGGCTGATGGACGTGTGGGCCTGGAGCGCGCTCGGCCAGTCCGCCGACGGATCGTCGTTCGTGGCCTTCGTCGTCACCGGCCTGCCGTTCGACGTCGCCCACGCGGCGGGCAACGTCGTGATCGCCCTGATCGCGGGGCCTACCCTGATCCGCATGGTCGACCGCTACGCGCGGCGGCTGCACGCATCGTTCGAACCACTGGAGGCACCGACATGAGACGCACCTTCGCACTTGCACTGCTCGCCCTCGGGCTGCTCGCGGCGGCCGCCGGGCCGGCGGGCGCGGCATCCGGGAGCGACTACCTGCGTTCGCGGCTGACACGCTCGGGCGGTATCGTCGAGAGCGGCTCCTCGACGCCGTCGGTCGGCCTCACCCAGTGGTCGGTGATGGGGCTGACGGCAGCCGGCCGCCGGCCGTGGCTGATGCGGGTGACAGGCGGCCATACCCCGGCGTACTTCCTCGCCCGCCGGGCCGGGAGATGGGCGACCGCCTACGAACTGGCCCGGGGCGTGCTGGCGGCCGTCGCCCTCAACCGCGACCCTCGGCAGTTCGGCGGCCGAAACCTGGTGCGCGCCCTGCGCCGGAAGATCGACGGCACCACCGGCCGCATCGGCCGCTACTCGAACTCGACCTACTGGGGTGTGATCGCCCTGCGGGCGGCCCGCGCAGGGATTCCCCGGGCATCGGTGGCGTACATCCGTCACCGCCAGTGGGCGAACGGCGGCTACGGCTGGGCACCCGGCGTGGGACCGGACTCGAACGACACCGCCGCCGCGATCATGGCGCTGCGGGTGTCCGGTGTCCCCTGCTCCTGGAAGGCCGTCAACCACGGATACGACTTCCTGCACTCGCTGCAGCGGTCGGACAACGGCTACGCGCTCTACCCGAGCAGCGGATCGGACAGCCAGTCGACGTCGTGGGTGATCCAGGCGCGCATCAAGTGCGGGCTCCCCAACACCGGCGCGCTGGCCTACCTGGCCGCCCGCCAACTGCCCAGCGGCGCCTTCAACTACCAGGCGGGGCGCACGATCACCCCGGCATGGGTGACCGCGCAGGTGCTGCCGGCGACGAACGGGCGGAGCTACCCCATTCGCCCCTGACCGCCGGAATCTAGAGGTACCAGAAGACCAGTCCGGCGATCGTGTAGATCGCCAGCAGCTCGGCGCCCTCGAGCCAGTTGGAGTTGCCGTTGGCCGCGATCAGGCCGGCCATCAGCGCGCCCGCGAACAGGATCGACACCTCCAGCAGGCCGAAGTCGAGCACGACCTCGTGGCCGAACAGCAGGCCGGCCAGAACGGCGATCGCGGATACCGCCAGCGCCACCTGAAGCGCGGAGTTGAAGGCGATGCCCATCGAGAAGTCGAGCTTGCCCGACCAGGCGATCTTGACCGCCGCGAAATGCTCCGCCACGTTGCCGATCAGGGGCACCACGATCAGGCCGATGAAGACGGTCGAGATCCCCGTCTCCTCGATGGTCGGCTCGATGGCGCCCACCAGCACCTCGGACAGGACGCCGGTGGCGATGGCCGAGGCCGACAGCATCACCAGCGACAATCGGGTCGACCAGCGCGCCCCCTCACCGCCCACGCCGGTGGCCTCCGGCGACTGGAAGGACGAGTACAGATAGGCCGCGTACAGCACCGCCATCACGATGGCGACGCCGTGGCTGAGCCCGACCTCGTCCGAATGATTGGTGC
>Ga0207661_10000878_pt1 | contig 19794 bp, 16 predicted proteins | sample KBSC713LmetaG_FD_184337 | JGI IMG/M metagenome (GOLD analysis project Ga0207661, IMG submission 184337) | Corn rhizosphere microbial communities from Kellogg Biological Station, Michigan, USA - KBS C7.1-3L metaG (SPAdes) (version 2) | ecosystem: Host-associated > Plants > Roots > Rhizosphere ...
CCCCGTCATCGATCCTCATGGTGAGGAGGCGCGTAAGCGCCGTCTCGAACCATGAAGCCCCGTTGCTGCATCTCGGCCTTCATCCTTCGAGATGCCCGCCATGCGCGCTCCCTTAGATGAGGGGTGAGATCCGGGATTGCTGAGAGATTGCTCCGGCAGAATTGCCGGCCCTCAAAAACAAAAAGGACCAACTTCCGTTGGCCCAGCGTGGGATTGCTGCGTTAGGTCCGGTCCCGACGATCCCGGGGGGCTGGGGGCTGAGGAATCCGAAACCGAAAGAACCGGACCAACGCAGTGTCCTCTTCTCCCAATTCAGGAGGGCGGGCGGTTGGCGGAAGTGGGGCGGTATTATGATTCCTTCTAACGATCCTGTGACGGGTAAACCGGACAATTCGTCGCTTTTGTTCCGCTTTGATTCGCGAAACCGCCCCTTGCGGCGGACTTCCGTTGGCGCAATCATATCAGGCATATGACAGGAGGCGCTCCATGAGCCTGATTTCGGAGGATACCGATCCAAGCGGTAGTCACGCAGCGGCGCGCGCCGCCGTTGCGGGTCCGATGCCGAACCGGGTGACATTCGATCGTCCTGAGCTCAATCGAATCTTGAATCTCTACGGCCGCATGGTCGCCGACGGCGAATGGCGCGACTATGCCATCGACTTCCTGAAGGATAGGGCGGTCTTCTCCGTGTTCCGCCGCTCCTCTGAGGTTCCTCTCTATCGAATCGAGAAAGACCCCCGGCTTGCGCGCAAGCAGGGCATGTACAGCGTGATCTCGGCAACCGGTCTTATCCTGCGCCGCGGCCACGAGCTCGAGCGCGTGCTGCTGGTGATCGATCGCAAGCTGGCGTTGGTGTGATTCGTCGCAAATCGTAAGCTGCAGGGTGGGCAAAGGCGCAAAGCGCCGTGCCCACCATGTCTCCAGAGTTTGTTGCACCAATGGTGGGCACGCTTCCGCTTTGCCCACCCTATGAGATTCGTTCAATCGGTCGGCACCGTCGTCGCGCCTTCGCCGAGCGCGAGCTGCATCATCACGGTGTCGAGCCAGCGGCCGAATTTGAGGCCGACATTGGGATGCGTCCCGATCATCTGAAATCCCAAGCGAGTATGCAGGCCGATTGATCCGGCATTGGCGGAATCGCCGATCACCGCGATCATCTGCCGATGGCCGCGCGCCTTGCACGCGCCAAGCAGCTGTTGCATCAGCAAGAGCCCGATGCCGCGGCGATGAATGGCGGGCTTGAGATAGACCGAGTTCTCGACCGTGAAGCGATAGGCGGGCCGCGGCCGGTACGGGCCGGCATAGGCGTAGCCGATCACCTCGCCATCGACCGAGGCGACGAAATAGGGAAAGCCGCCGTCCATCAGCGCGCGGAAACGCCGCGTCATCTCGGCCAGATCTGGTGGGATCAGCTCGAAGGTCGCGGTGCCGTAGCGCACTGCATGCTCGTAAATTTCGGTGATGGCGGGAAGGTCGGCCTCGGTGGCGGGCCTGATTTCGAGCGAGGACATGGGAAAAGATTAAAGGCTTCTCGCCTCCGCGAAAAGGGGCGAAGCGCCATCCCAATGAAGGTGGAATGCGTCGGCGCGCTCTTTCCAAAGCAAAAAGCCCCGGCCCGATGGCCGGGGCTCGATGCCTTAAACCTTGTCGCCTAGTCGCGCTGTCCGAGCAGCTGCAAGAGCAGCGTGAACAGGTTGATGAAGTTCAGGTAGAGCGACAGCGCACCCGTGATCGCCGCGCGCTCCGCTATATCACCGCCGGCCGAAGCGTAGCCGTAGATGTAGTCGTTCTTCAGCCGCTGGGTATCCCAGGCGGTCAGGCCCGCGAACACCAGCACGCCGACGATCGAGACGACGAACTGCAGCGCGGAACTCGCCAGGAACAGGTTGACCAGGCTCGCGATGATGACGCCGATCAGGCCCATGAACAGGAACGAGCCGAATCCGGTCAGGTCACGCCGTGTGGTGTAGCCGTAGAGGCTGAGCGCGCCAAACGTCGCCGCCGTGATGAAGAACACCCGCACGATCGAGGTGTGGGTGTACACCAGGAAGATCGACGACAGCGAGACGCCCATCAGTGCCGAGAACACCCAGAACAGCATCTGGGCGGTCGAAGGCGCGAGACGGTTGATGCCGGCCGAGATGACGAACACCATGGCAAGCGGCGCCAGGATGAACAGCCACTTCAGCGGGCTAACGAACATCGCATAGCCGAACGGTGTCAGGAACGCGCTGCCGATCTTGGCCGCGGCGCCGGACGGGTCGCTCGTCACCGCCGCCATATAGATGCCAAGCGCGGCGAAGCCGGTGATGGCCAGGCCGATGCTCATGTAGTTGTAGATGCGCAGCATGTAGGCGCGCAGACCGGCGTCGACAGTCGCGGCGTCTGCGCGCCCGGCGACCCGGCCGAAGGGAGAAGTATAGTTGCGATCGAAGTCCGACATGGTTGGATGTCCCATGGTTACCCGGCGGAAGCGCATTGTAAGCTTCGTGTAAGCTTCGCGTCGCCGGCTGGTCGAAATCTAGCTCAGATGGTTTGGCTCACCGACATTAATTTTATGTCATCAAGCCCCGCCATCAGACACGCGTTATGTGGCGCTTTCCAGTACAAACTACCATAGCCGGCGATTGTCACCACGCGCGGCTGAATGTCGCTCTTTGTGGTTGTTCCCGCTCGGCGCACGGCAAAATCCCTACAAATACAAGATTCGTAAAGGTGGCGGCCTGCCGCGCTGGGCCCCCGTAATGCTGCTTCAAATTGTCATAGGTTGCGCAGCACCGAAGCCGGCTTCTGGTTCAGCGCGAGCAGCGTGCCGATGAGCCCGAGGCCCACGGTGACGACGAGGGCGGCGACCACGACGCCGGCGGCACTTCCGGCCTGCCAGACAAAGCTTAGGGTCATCAGCCGCGTTGCGATCAGATAGGCCGCAACCGAACCCGCGATCACGCCGAACACGGCGGTGGCAAAGCCGATCAGCAGATATTCGAGCACATAAGCGCCGAGCAGCCGCGCGCGCGTCGCCCCCAAGGTCTTGAGGATCACGGCGTCGTAGACGCGATGGCGGTGACCGGCGGCGAGCGCGCCGCCCAGCACCAGGATCGCCGAGATCAGCGTGACGGCGCTGGCGCCGCGGATCGCGAGCGCGAGGTTGGTGACGACGGAGCCGATGGTCTCCATCACCTCGCGCACCCGTACGCTCGTCACCATCGGAAAGGCGTCGGCGACGTGCTTGATGATGCGTGCGTCCCCACTGGCGTTGGGATGCAGCTCGGTCAGCGTTGCAATATGGCTGTGCGGCGCTCCCTTGAAGGCGTTGGGCGAGAACACCAAGACGAAGTTGATGCCGAGCCCCTGCCAGTCGATATTGCGCATGTTGCCGATCTTCGCCGGAATATCGCGCCCGAGCACGTTGACGACGATCTCGTCGCCGAGCTTGAGCTTCAGTCCGTCCGCGATCTTCTTCTCGATCGAGACCAGCGGCGGACCGGCGTAGTCGGCGCTCCACCATTCGCCCTCGACGACCTTGGAGCCCTTCGGGATTTCGCCGGTGTAGGTCAGGCCACGGTCGCTGTGCAGCACCCATTCGGCGTCGCTGGAGGGGTTCAGGTCCTCGGCGCGCACGCCACGGGCGGCCACGATGCGGCCGCGCAGCATCGGCACATCCTCGATCGTGGCGTCGGGCTCGATCTTGTGCAGGAAGTCGTTGAAGCGGTCCGCTTCCGTCGAGGGGATGTCGATGAAGTAGAACGACGGCGTGTGCTCGGGCAGTGCTGCCAGGAATTGCCGGTGCAGATTGCCGTCGATCTGGGTGATGGTGACGAGGACCGTGAGGCCGAGCCCGAGCGACAGCACCACCGAGGGCGTCAGCGCGCCGGGCCGGTAGATATTGGTGATGGCGAGCCGCAGCATGGTGAAGCGTGTACGCGGCAGCCGCCGGGCCACCGCCATCACCACCTGCGCGATGCCGCGGAGCAGCGCAAACACGATGACGGCGGAGACGACGAACACCGCCGCCACGCGCTTGTCGTAAGCAAGCCCAATTACGACCGCGATCAAGAGTGCGATCACGACGAGCATGAGCGCCAGATAACCCCAGCGCGGCCGGTGCCATTCGGCGGCAACCGCGTCGCGAAAGAGCGCCGCCACTGGCACATCATGGACGCGGCCGAGCGGCCACAGGCCGAAGGCAAGTGCGGTGAGCAGGCCATAGACCAGCGACAGCGCAAGCTCGGTCGGATGCAGCGCCGGCACCACCGGCAACGGCAGCAATTTGCCGAACAGGCCGACGACGATAAAGGGCAGCGCCGCGCCTGCGACGAGGCCAATCAGCGAACCAAGGCCGGCCAGCACGATCACTTGCGTCAGGTAGATCGCGAAGACGTCGCGGCCGGTGGCGCCGAGCGCCTTGAACGCCGCGATCACTTCGAGGCGGCGGTCGATATGGCTCTTCACCGCGTTGGCGACGCCGACGCCGCCGACAAGCAGCGCAGCGAGGCCGACCAAAGTGAGGAACTGCGTGAAGCGGTCGATATTGCGTTCCAGCTGCGGCGACGCGTTGGCGCGGCTGCGGATCTCCCAGCCGGCTTGCGGCGCCGCCGCCTTCGCGTCCTCTATCAGCGCGTTAACCGCGCGATCGTCGGAGGCGTTGTCCGGCAGCTTCACCCGATAGTTCCAACGCACCAGGCTGCCGGGTTGGATGAGCCCGGTAGCGCGCAGCGCGTCCTGGCTGATGAGGAAGCGCGGTCCGAAGCCGATACCGATGCCAAGCTTGTCCGGCTCGGCTTCCTCGGCGCTGCGGATCTGGAAGTGAGCGCCTCCGACGGTGACGATGTCGCCGATCTTCAAATCCAGCCGCGCCAGCAATGTCGGATCGGCGGCCGCGCCGAACACGCCGTCGCGCTCGGCGAGAAGGTCCTTGACCGGCACGGCGGGATTGAGCGTGAGCTCGCCGATCGACGGATAAGTGTCGTCGACCGCCTTCATCTCGATCAGCGCCAGCCGGCCATCGGCCGCGCGCGCCATGCCGCGCAGCGTCGCGATGGTGGAGACCTGCCCACGCGAGCGCAGGAAGGCCAGCTCGTCAGGCCTGGCTTCGCGCTGGAATAGCAGGAACGCGACATCGCCGCCGAGCAGGTTGCGGCCCTCGCGCGCCATGCCGTCGCCGAGGCTCGCCGCGAGCGAGCCGACGCCGGCGATCGCCATCACGCCAAGGGTGATGCAGGCGATGAAAACATAGAAGCCGTTGAGGCCGCCGCGCAGCTCGCGCAGCGCATAGCGCAGGCTCAACGCGAGCGCGCGGCCATTTCGCGCGGGGTCTTCCGCCAGACGCCCCATGCCGTCAGAGGCGAGGCTCATGACGCGGCGATGTGATGATCGGCGGCCGCGTCGATGCGGCCCGAACGCAGCCGCACCACACGGTCGCAGCGCTCCGCGAGCGAGGTGTCGTGGGTCACCAGCACGAGCGTCATGCCGCGCTCGGCATGTTTGGAAAACAGGAGATCGACGATCTGCTTTCCCGTTGCTTCATCGAGATTTCCGGTCGGCTCGTCGGCGACAAGGATGGCCGGATCGGGCGCAAGCGCGCGCGCCAGCGCCACGCGCTGCTGTTCGCCGCCGGAGAGCTGGCTCGGATAATGGTGCAGCCGGTCACCGAGACCGACGGAAATCAGCTCGCGCGCCGCGCGTTTGGCGGCATCGGCGTTGCCTGCCAGCTCGAGCGGCACCGCGACATTCTCCAGCGCCGTCATGGTCGGGATCAGATGAAACGACTGGAACACGATGCCGACCTGGCGGCCGCGGAAGCGCGCGAGCGCGTCCTCATCGAGAGCATTGAAAGGCGTGCCGTCGACGATTACCTCTCCGCTATCAGGGCGCTCCAGGCCCGCCATCACCATCAGCAGCGTGGATTTTCCCGAACCCGAGGGGCCGATCAGGCCGATCGCTTCGCCGGAGGCAACGCGCAGGCTGATGTCTTTCAGGATATGAACGCGCGCGGCACCGCTGCCGAGCGAAAGATTGACGTTGGAGATCGCGATGGTGTCCGGTGCGTTGCCGGCGAGCGCAGGAGGTTCGATGAGGCTGTCCATGGCTCGGTCATATGGCACTTTCGCGCGTCCGGTCGAGGGCCGCAGGTCGCTGTTTGCGCACATCCTTGTGTTGACGATGGGCTTGACGATGGCGGCACCGGCGCTCGCGGGGAGCGACGCCGGCGATCAGATGAAGCCGATCAAGATGGTGGTGCTGGGCGATTCGCTCTCCGCCGGTCTCGGTCTGTCGGGCTCCGACGCGTTTCCGGCGAAGCTACAAAAGGCCTTGAAAGACAACGGGATAAACGTCGAGATGAGCAACGCCGGAGTGTCCGGCGACACCGCCTCCGGTGGTCGCGACCGGCTCGACTGGTCGGTGCCGGATGGAACCCGGGCCGTGATTGTCGAGCTTGGCGCCAACGATGCGTTGCGCGGCCTCGATCCATCCGTCACGCGTGCGGCGCTCTCGGACATTTTGGCGCGGCTCAAGGCCCGTAACATTGCCGTCATGCTGTGCGGCATGATGGCGCCGCCGAATTACGGCCGCGACTACGCGGAGCGCTTCAACGCCATCTATCCGGATCTGGCAAAATCTTTCGGCGTGCCGCTCTACCCGTTTTTTCTTGACGGCGTCGCTGCGGATGCCAAGCTCAACCAGGCCGACGGCATTCATCCGACGCCGCAAGGTGTCGACATCATCGTGAACAGGATCATGCCTACGGTGGAGGCATTTCTCGGCCCGCTCAGAGGGCAGCAGCCCTGAAGACGGCCACCGATCGTTCCAGTCAGGTTTACAACAGGAGGTTTCCGATCCGTTAACGCCATGTGCTTCGCAGAGTTACACAACTCAGGTAGAAATTAGCCCGTCGGTGATTCGTCACCGGGAATTGTTTAAGGGGTTTGGTCTAGACTTGATCAGGTCAAACCCAAGCATCGGGAGTCCCAACGATGCCGCGTTTGTTTACTGGACTGGAAATCCCGGCCGATATCGGCCAGACGCTTTCCAGCTTGCGGGGTGGCCTTCCTGGCGCCCGCTGGGTCGATCCCGAAAATTATCACGTCACCTTGCGCTTCATCGGCGATATCGACGGCGTCTCCGCCAACGAGATCGCGTCGATGCTGTTTCGGGTGAACAGAAAGCCGTTCGAGGTGAAGCTGCGGGGCCTCACCTCATTCGGTGGCCGCAAGCCGCGCGCGGTGGTGGCCGCGATCGAGCCGAGCCGGCCCTTGATCGAGCTGCAGGCCGAGCTCGAACGGATGATGCAGCGGATCGGTCTCGATCCGGAGGGACGCAAATTCACCCCGCATGTCACGCTGGCGCGGCTGCATGATGCGTCGAGCCGGGACGTCGCCGACTACCTCTCGGTGCGCGGCTATTTTCCAAGCCGCGTGTTCACCGCCGAGCGCTTCGTGCTGTTCTCCTCCCGCGCCTCCACCGGCGGCGGCCCCTATGTGGTCGAGGATTCCTATGCGCTGTGCGCGTAAGACGCCCACCAATTGCTGTCATGCCCCGGCTTGACCGGGGCATCCTGGTACCCCGCGGCTTCTCGGTTCAAGCTGAAGCGTCTCTGGAATACTGGATTGCCCGGTCAAGCCGGGCAATGACACCGTGTGTGATGGGCGCATGCATACCCCCTTCACCAATTCCCGGCTTGCAATTTCCGCTTCTTTCAGGCCGAAAGGGGGACATGCTCTCCACTCCCGAAAATTCCTTCCACACGCAATACCAGGCCCTGATTTCCTCCGGTGCGATCGAACCCGATCCGGCACAAGCGGAAGCCGCGGAGGCCTTTGCCGCGCTGGAGCAGCGGCTTGCGAGCTATAAGCCGCCGCGCAAAAACGGGCTGCTGGGCCGGTTGTTCGCTGACAAGAATGGCGGCCCGCCGCGCGGGCTTTACGTCCACGGCGAAGTCGGCCGCGGCAAGACCATGCTGATGGACCTGTTCTTCCAGGCAAGCCCCGTCACCCACAAGCGCCGCGCGCATTTCCACGAATTCATGGCCGACGTGCATGAGCGCATCTACGCTTATCGCCAGGAAATCTCGCACGGCCAGCTCGCCAACGGCGACGTGATAGCGCTCACCGCGAGCGCGATCTTCGACGAGGCGTGGCTGCTCTGCTTCGACGAATTCCACGTCACCGACATCGCGGACGCCATGATCCTCGGCCGTCTCTTTGCAAAGCTGTTCGAGCTCGGCACCGTGGTGGTCGCGACCTCCAACGTCGCCCCCGATGATCTCTACAAGGGCGGGCTCAACCGCGCGCTGTTCCTGCCCTTCATCGCGCAGATCTCCGAGCATATGGACGTGATGCGCCTCGATGCGCGCACCGACTTCCGGCTGGAGAAGCTCGCCGGTGTCAAGATGTGGCTGGTGCCGGCGGATAGAGATGCCGATGCCGCGCTCGACAAGACCTGGGCGAAGCTGACCGGCAAGGCGCCGTGCAAGCCGCGTGATATTTCGATCAAAGGCCGCATCCTGCATGTGCCCTGCTCCTCGCATGGCGTGGCGCGCTTCACCTTCGCCGATCTCTGCGAGCAGCCGCTTGCGGCCTCCGATTACCTGCGGCTGGCGCGCGACTATCACACGCTTCTGGTCGACCGCGTGCCGGTCATGGACTACCCCGATCGCAACGCGGCCAAGCGGTTCATCGCCCTGATCGACACGCTTTATGACAATGCGGTGAAGCTGATGGCGTCCGCCGATGCCGATCCGCTGTCGCTGTATCTCGCAACCGAAGGTTACGAGGCCAATGAGTTCAAGCGGACGTCGTCGCGGCTCGTCGAGATGAGCTCGGAATCGTACCTGGCGCTGCCTCACGGTCACAAGGACTCCGCGGCCAGCGGCTCGACCACGGGGCTGGTGGAGACCTGACGACTTCTCCGTCATTCCGCGGGGCGCGCGCGGCGCGAACCCGGAATCTCGAGATTGTGGCGCGCCATCCCGGAATGACAGCCGCCCGCCAATTGGGCATGGCCCGACTTGAACGGTCCCCTCTAAAGCGATAACCAGCCAGTCGGCTCTTCCCACCTCTCTCCCGTTCGGGTTCAAAGGACAGATTTCTCATGGCGCGCAACAAGATTGCTTTGATTGGCTCCGGCCAGATCGGCGGAACGCTGGCTCACCTCATTGGCTTGAAGGAGCTCGGCGATGTCGTGATGTTCGACATTGCCGAAGGCGTGCCGCAGGGCAAATCGCTCGACATCGCGCAGTCCTCGCCGGTCGACGGGTTTGACGCCAATCTCACCGGCGCCAATTCTTACGAGGCGCTCGACAACGCCGATGTCTGCATCGTCACCGCCGGCGTACCGCGCAAGCCCGGCATGAGCCGCGACGATCTGCTCTCCATCAATCTGAAGGTGATGGAGCAGGTCGGCGCGGGGATCAAGAAATACGCGCCCAACTCCTTCGTCATCTGCATCACCAACCCGCTCGACGCCATGGTCTGGGCGCTGCAGAAGGCTTCCGGCATGCCGCACAAGAAGGTGGTGGGCATGGCGGGTGTGCTGGATTCCTCGCGCTTCCGCTATTTTCTCGCCGACGAGTTCAACGTCTCGGTCGAGGACGTCACTGCCTTCGTGCTCGGCGGCCATGGCGACACCATGGTGCCGCTGGTGCGCTATTCCACCGTCGCCGGCATTCCGCTTCCGGACCTCGTCAAGATGGGCTGGACCTCGCAGGCGCGCATCGACGAGATCGTCGACCGCACCCGCAACGGCGGTGCCGAGATCGTCAATCTCTTGAAGACCGGCTCGGCCTTCTACGCGCCAGCCGCGTCGGCGATTGCGATGGCCGAAAGCTATCTCAGGGACAAGAAGCGCGTGATGCCCTGCGCGGCCTATCTGAACGGCGAGTACGGCGTGAAGGACATGTATGTCGGCGTGCCCGTGGTGATTGGCGGCAAGGGCGTCGAGCGCATTGTCGAGATCGAGCTTTCCGGCAAGGACCGCGAGGCGTTCGACAAGTCGGTCGGCGCCGTCCAGGGTCTGGTCGACGCCTGCAAGAAGATCGCGCCCGACCTGCTCGGCCGCTGATTGCGCCAAAGGGGCTGAGATTGCCCGATTTCAGCCCTTGCACTCGATGTGGTATATGGTATGCCAGACAGAAATCGGCGTGAATTGATGGAATTCATCGCCAATAGGGTTTGGGGAGCGTCCTAGATGAATATCCATGAATATCAGGCCAAGGCCGTGCTCTCGGAGTTCGGGGTCGCGATCTCCAAGGGCGTCCCGGTCCTGAAGGCGGCTGACGCCGAGGCGGCGGCCAAGCAATTGCCTGGTCCGGTCTGGGTGGTGAAGAGCCAGATCCATGCCGGCGGCCGCGGCAAGGGCAAGTTCAAGGAGGCTTCCGCCGGCGACAAAGGCGGCGTCCGCATCGCCAAATCGCCCGCCGAGGTCGCCGAATACGCCAAGCAGATGCTGGGTGCGACCCTGGTTACGGTGCAAACCGGGCCGCAGGGCAAGCAGGTCAACCGCCTCTACATTGAGGATGGCTCCGACATCGACAAGGAGTTCTACCTCTCGCTGCTGGTCAACCGCGAAACCAGCGAAGTCTCCTTCGTGGTTTCGACTGAAGGCGGCGTCAACATCGAGGACGTCGCGCACAAGACCCCGGAAAAGATCGTCACCTTCTCGGTCGATCCTGCGACCTGCATCATGAGCCATCACGGCCGCGCGGTGGCAAAGGCGCTCAAGCTTTCCGGCGATCTCGCCAAGCAGGCCGGGAAGCTGACGACCCAGCTCTACAACGCCTTCGTCGCCAAGGACATGGCGATGCTGGAGATCAACCCGCTGGTCGTCACCAAGCAGGGCCAGCTCCGCGTGCTCGACGCCAAAGTGTCGTTCGACGACAATGCGATGTTCCGCCATCCCGACGTGGCCGCGCTCCGCGACGAGACCGAGGAGGACGCGAAAGAGATCGAGGCGTCGAAATACGACCTCAACTATGTCGCGCTCGACGGAACCATCGGCTGCATGGTCAATGGCGCAGGCCTTGCCATGGCGACCATGGACATCATCAAGCTCTACGGCATGGAGCCCGCGAATTTCCTCGACGTCGGCGGCGGCGCCACCGTGGAGAAGGTGGCAGCCGCGTTCAAGATCATTACGTCCGATCCCAGCGTGAAGGGCATCCTGGTCAACATCTTCGGCGGCATCATGAAGTGCGACGTGATCGCCGAGGGCGTGGTCGCCGCGGTGAAGCAGGTCGGCCTGAAAGTGCCGCTGGTGGTGCGGCTCGAAGGTACCAATGTCGACGCCGGCAAGAAGATCATCCGCGAATCCGGATTGAACGTGCTGCCGGCGGACAATCTGGACGATGCCGCACAGAAAATCGTGAAAGCCGTCAAAGGAGGCTGACGATGGCCGACCATCTTGCCGCACCGACGCCGCTGGAAGAGCACCGCAGGCTCGCCGTGTTCGCGGGCGAATGGAGCGGTGAGGAGATGGTCTATCCCTCGCGCTGGGTCACTGGGGGACCGGCGACCTCGCGGGTCAGCGCGCGCATGGATCTGAACGGCTTCTATCTGATCCAGGACACCCGCCAGATGCGCGACGGCAAGGAAAGCTTCGCGACCCACGGCCTCTTCACCTATGACCGCGAGGACCGGACCTACAAATTGTTCTGGCATGATTCACTTGGATACTACCCGCCTTCGCCAGCCTCCGGCGGCTGGGCCGGCAAGTCGCTGGTCCTGGTGCGCGGCTCGCTGCGCGGCAACGCGCGCCATGTCTATGAGATCGTCGACGACAACACCTACAACATGAAGATCCAGTTCTCCCCCGATGCGGAAGGCTGGAACGATGTGCTCACCGGCGTCTATCGGCGCGCCAGTTAAAACCCTCGCAAATCTGCGTTCCTCGAAAGTATTCGCAAGCATGTCCATCCTGATCGACAAGAACACCAAGGTCATCTGCCAGGGTTTTACTGGAAAGAACGGTACCTTTCATTCCGATGCCGCGATCGCCTACGGCACCAAGATGGTCGGCGGCACCTCGCCCGGTAAAGGCGGATCGACCCATCTGGGGCTGCCGGTGTTCGACACCGTCCTCGAGGCCAAGCGCAAGACTGGCGCGGACGCTTCGGTGATCTACGTGCCGCCGCCGGGCGCGGCTGACGCGATCTGCGAGGCGATCGATGCCGAAATCCCGCTGATCGTCTGCATCACCGAAGGCATTCCGGTGCTGGACATGGTGCGGGTGAAGCGCTCGCTGTCGGGCTCGAAGTCGCGCCTGATCGGGCCGAACTGCCCGGGCGTGATGACCGCCGGCGAATGCAAGATTGGCATCATGCCCGCCAATATCTTCAAGCCCGGCTCGGTCGGCATCGTCTCGCGCTCGGGCACGCTCACCTATGAAGCGGTATTCCAGACCACCCAGGAAGGCCTCGGCCAGACCACCGCGGTCGGCATCGGCGGCGATCCGGTCAAGGGCACCGAGTTCATCGCCGTGCTGGAGATGTTTTTGGGTGACGAGAAAACCAAGTCGATCGTGATGATCGGCGAGATCGGCGGTACCGCCGAAGAGGATGCCGCGCAGTTCCTCAAGGACGAAGCCAAGCGCGGCCGCAAGAAGCCGATGGTGGGCTTCATCGCCGGCGTTACCGCGCCTCCCGGCCGCCGCATGGGCCATGCGGGCGCAATCATCTCCGGCGGCAAGGGCGACGCCGGCTCGAAGGCGGAAGCGATGAAATCGGCGGGAATTACCGTGTCCCCCTCGCCGGCTCGCCTCGGACATACGCTCGCCGAAAAATTGAAAGGTTAGTTCAGTCCTTAGTTCTTTTACGCGGGAAGTTTCGTCCTAGATAGGGTATGGGTTCGCCAAGCGGTCGATTTGCCGAGATCGACCCACAAAGCGCCGTCTGCTACGCGCGAACCAATAATCACCAGGACGCCATCTATGTCTCGTCAGGACGCGAACGCCGCCTTTGCCCTTTCATCTTTTCTGCAAGGCACCAACGCCACCTACATCGACGAACTCTACGCCCGCTACGAGAAGGATCCGGCCTCGGTCGACAGCGAATGGCAGGAGTTCTTCAAGAGCCTGAAGGACGCGCCCGACCAGGTCCGCAAGAATGCCGAGGGCCCGTCCTGGGGCCGCGACAACTGGCCCCTGACGCCGCAGGATGACCTGACAAGCGCCCTCGACGGCAACTGGACGGTCGTCGAGAAGGCGGTGGGCACCAAGATCGCCGCCAAGGCCCAGGCCAAGGGCGCCGAAATCTCGGCGGCCGAGGCACATCAGGCGACCCGCGATTCCGTCCGCGCGCTGATGCTGATCCGCGCCTACCGCATGCGTGGCCATTTCCACGCCAATCTCGATCCGCTCGGCATCGAGGCGCCTCGCAACCGCGAGGAACTCGACCCGCGCACCTATGGCTTCACCGAGGCCGATTTCGACCGCAAAATCTTCCTCGATCACGTGCTCGGGCTCGAATACGGCACGCTGCGCGAGATCGTGACCATTTGCGAGCGTACCTACTGCCAGACGCTGGGCGTCGAGTTCATGCACATTTCCAATGCGGCGCAAAAAGCCTGGATCCAGGAGCGCATCGAAGGCCCGGACAAGGAGATCAGCTTCACCCGCGAAGGCCGCCGCGCCATCCTCAATAAGCTGATCGAGGCCGAAGGCTTTGAAAAGTTCTGCGACGTCAAGTTCACCGGCACCAAGCGGTTCGGCCTCGACGGGGCTGAGTCGCTGATCCCGGCGCTGGAGCAGATCATCAAGCGCGGTGGCAATCTCGGCGTGAAGGAGATCGTCGTCGGCATGCCGCATCGCGGCCGCCTCAACGTGCTGACCCAGGTGATGGGCAAGCCGCACCGCGCGCTGTTTCACGAATTCAAGGGCGGCTCGGCCAATCCCGACGCGGTCGAGGGCTCCGGCGACGTGAAATACCATCTCGGCGCCTCGTCGGACCGCGAGTTCGACGGCAACCGCATCCATCTGTCGCTGACCGCCAACCCGTCGCATCTGGAAATCGTCGATCCCGTGGTGATGGGCAAGGTGCGCGCCAAGCAGGACCAGCATGGCGATCCGCCGGACCAGCGCATCTCCGTGATGCCGCTCCTGATGCATGGCGACGCCGCGTTCGCAGGCCAGGGTGTGGTCGCGGAATGCTTCAGCCTCTCCGACCTGAAAGGCTATCGCACCGGCGGCTCGGTGCATTTCATCGTCAACAACCAGATCGGCTTCACCACCTATCCGCGTTATTCCCGTTCTTCGCCTTACCCGTCCGACGTGGCGAAGATGATCGACGCGCCGATCTTCCATGCGAACGGCGACGACCCGGAGGCCGTGGTGTTCGCCGCCAAGGTCGCGACCGAGTTCCGGCAGAAATTCCATAAGCCGGTCGTGATCGATATGTTCTGCTATCGGCGGCACGGCCACAACGAAGGCGACGAGCCGGCGTTCACCCAGCCGGTAATGTACAAGAAGATCGCCGCCCATCCGGGCACGCTCGAGATTTACGCCAAGCGCCTGATCACCGAAGGCGTGATCACCGAAGGCGAGGTCGACAAGGCAAAGGCCGATTGGCGCGCGCGGCTCGATGCCGAGCTCGAGGCGGGCGCTGGCTACAAGCCGAACAAGGCCGACTGGCTCGATGGTAAATGGTCCGGCTTCAAGATCGCGGGCGAGGAAGAGGATGCCCGCCGCGGCGTCACCGGCGTCGATACCGCCGTGCTGAAGGAGATCGGCCGCAAGATCACCAAGGTCCCCGACGGCTTCCGCGTCCATCGCACCATCGGCCGGTTCCTTGAACATCGCGCCAAGGCGATCGAGAGCGGCGCAGGGCTGGACTGGGCGACGGGCGAGGCGCTGGCGTTCTGCACGCTGCTCGAGGAAGGCCATCACGTGCGCCTCTCCGGCCAGGACAGTGAGCGCGGCACCTTCTCGCAGCGCCATTCGGTGCTGATCGATCAGGAGGACGAGAGCCGCTACACGCCATACAATCATCTCGGCGGCGACCAGGGGCACTACGAGGTCATCAACTCGCTGTTGTCGGAAGAGGCCGTGCTCGGCTTCGAATACGGCTACTCGCTGGCCGAGCCGAATGCGCTCGCGATGTGGGAGGCGCAGTTCGGCGACTTCGCCAACGGTGCGCAGGTGCTGTTCGACCAGTTCATCTCCTGCGGCGAACGCAAATGGCTGCGCATGTCGGGCCTCGTCTGCCTGCTGCCGCATGGCTATGAGGGGCAGGGACCGGAGCATTCCTCCGCCCGCCTCGAGCGTTACCTGCAGATGTGCGCGGAGGACAACATGCAGGTGTGCTACCCAACCACGCCGGCGAACTATTTCCATCTGCTGCGGCGCCAGCTGCATCGTGAAATTCGCAAGCCGTTGATCGTGATGACGCCGAAGTCCCTGCTGCGCCACAAGCGCGCGACCTCGCGGCTCGACGAACTGGGCAAAGGCACGACCTTCCATCGTATCCTGTACGATGACGCGCAAATGCTGTCCGACGAGAAGATCAAGCTCGTTCCAGACGGCAAGATCCGCCGCGTCGTGCTGTGCTCGGGCAAGGTCTATTACGACCTTTACGAGGAACGCGAGAAGCGCGGGCTCGACGACGTCTATCTGATGCGTCTGGAGCAGCTCTACCCGGTGCCGCTGAAAGCGCTGGTGACGGAACTCGGCCGCTTCAAGGGTGCGGAAATCATCTGGTGCCAGGAAGAGCCGCGCAACATGGGCGCGTGGCACTTCATCGAGCCCTATCTCGAATGGGTGTTGAACCAGATCAACGCGCCGAACAAGCGTCCGCGCTACGCCGGACGCGCCGCATCGGCCGCGACCGCGACCGGTTTGATGTCGAAGCACCTGGCTCAGCTCAAGGCGCTGCTCGACGAGGCGCTGAACTAAGAAACGATTGTCATCGCCCGCCATCGCTCATCCGCGATGGCGGGCGATGACCAGTGATTACCTGACCGCGCAGGTTATTGAGGAAACAAATCATGACTGAAATTCGCGTTCCAACGCTCGGCGAGTCCGTGACGGAAGCCACCATCGGCCGCTGGTTCAAGAAGGCCGGCGAGGCCGTTGCCGTCGACGAGCCGCTGGTCGAGCTCGAGACCGACAAGGTGACGATCGAGGTGCCGGCGCCCTCGGCCGGCGTGCTCAGCGAGATCGCAGCCAAGGACGGCGACACGGTCGCGGTTGGCGGGTTGCTCGGCCAGATCAGCGATGGCGCGGCCGGAGCCAAGCCTGCCGCCGCGGCTCCTGCGCCCGCTGCCAAGCCGGCTGCGGCCGCTCCGCCGCCGCCTCAGCCTGCTCCTGCCTCGACCCCGAAGGCTGCGCCGGCAGACGCGCCGCTCGCGCCCTCGGTGCGCAAGCTCTCGGCCGAGAGCGGCGTCGATGCATCGACCGTTCCGGGTTCCGGCAAGGATGGCCGCGTCACCAAGGGCGACATGATGGTGGCGATCGAGAAGGCGGCGTCCGCGCCAACCCTGGTCAACCAGCCCGCCGCCGCGGTGCAGGTCCGCGCGCCGTCGCCGGCGGACGATGCCGCGCGCGAGGAGCGCGTGAAGATGACGCGGCTGCGCCAGACCATCGCGCGCCGCCTGAAGGAAGTGCAGAACACCGCGGCGATGCTGACGACCTTCAACGAGGTCGACATGACCAACGTCATGGGCATGCGTGCGCACTACAAGGACGTGTTCGAGAAGAAGCATGGCTCGAAGCTCGGCTTCATGGGTTTCTTCACCAAGGCCTGCGTGCAGGCGCTGAAGGACATTCCCGCCGTCAACGCTGAGATCGACGGCACCGACCTGATCTACAAGAACTACTACCACATCGGCATCGCCGTCGGCACCGACAAGGGCCTGGTGGTGCCTGTCGTGCGTGACTGCGACCAGAAATCGATCGCCGACATCGAGAAGTCGATCGCCGATTACGGCCGCAGAGCCCGCGACGGCCAGCTCAAGATTGAGGAGATGCAGGGCGGCACCTTCACCATCACCAATGGCGGCATCTATGGCTCGCTGATGTCGACGCCGATCCTGAACGCGCCGCAGTCCGCCATCCTGGGCATGCACAAGATCCAGGAACGCCCAATGGTGTTCGGCGGCAAGATCGAGGTGCGCCCGATGATGTATCTGGCGCTGTCCTACGATCACCGCGTCGTCGACGGTAAGGAAGCGGTGACGTTCCTGGTGCGCGTCAAGGAGAGCCTGGAGGATCCGGCGCGGCTGGTGCTGGATCTCTGAGGGGGCGCGCGCGATGCTGCAGCTTCGTCGGCATTGCGCGGACAATCGGTGGCAATGCGTTGAGTTGCGGGGGTAGGTTTGACTGACAAAGTAGTAGTGATCACCGGCGGCAGCCGCGGCATCGGCCGCGCCACCGCGCTTGCCGCCGCCGCGCGCGGCTTCAAGGTCGTCGTCGGATATGCCAGCAACAATTCCGCGGCGGACGAGGTCGTGGCCGCGATCGAAGGCAAGCATGGCAAGGCAGTCGCGGTGAAATGCGACGTCGGCGAGGAGGCCGATATCCTCAAACTGTTCGAGGCTGCCGACAAGCTCGGCACACTCGGCGCGCTCGTCAACAACGGCGGCATTGTCGGCAAAAGCGGCGTGCGCGTCGACGCGATGTCAGCCGAACGCATCCAGCGCGTGCTGGCGGTCAACGTCACCGGCAGCATTTTATGCGCGCGCGAAGCGGTCAAGCGGATGTCGACCAAGCATGGCGGCAAGGGCGGCGTGATCGTCAACATCTCGTCGATCGCGGCCAAGCTCGGCGGCGCCAACACCTATGTCGATTATGCCGCCTCCAAGGGGGCGATCGATTCCTTCACGGTCGGGCTTGGCCTCGAGGTCGCCGGCGAAGGCATCCGCGTCGCCGGCATCAGGCCGGGACTCATTGATACTGAAATCCACGGCTCGGGCGGCGAGCCCGACCGCGCGCATCGGCTGGCGCATACGGTGCCGATGAAGCGCGTTGGCCAAGCGGAAGAGATTGCGAATGCGATCGTCTGGCTGATGTCGGACCAGGCGTCTTATGTGACGAGTGCGATCCTTGACGTATCCGGCGGGCGGTAACACCTGTCACAGGCTTAAGCTACAGGATTAAAATCATGGCCTACGATCTCGTTGTCATTGGTACCGGTCCCGGCGGATATGTCTGCGCGATCCGCGCGGCGCAACTCGGCATGAAGGTCGCCGTGGTCGAGAAGAACTCGCTGGGCGGCACCTGCCTCAACATCGGCTGTATGCCGTCGAAGGCGCTGCTGCACGCGTCCGAGATGTTCGAGGAGGCCGCGCATTCCTTTGCCAAGATGGGCGTCAGCGTCCCTCCGCCAAAGCTCGACCTGCCGTCGATGATGAACTTCAAGCAGCAGGGCATCGACGGCAACGTCAAGGGCGTCGAGTTCCTGATGAAGAAGAACAAGATCGACGTCATCTACGGCAAGGGCAAGATCCTCGGCGCCGGCAAGATCGAGGTCGCCGGCAGCGACGGCAAGACACAGCTTGTCGAGACCAAAAACATTGTGATCGCGACCGGCTCGGATGTTGCGCGGCTGAAGGGCGTCGACATCGACGAGAAGCGCATCGTGTCGTCGACCGGCGCGCTGTCGCTCGACAAGGTGCCGGCAAAACTCCTGATCATCGGCGCCGGCGTGATCGGTCTCGAGCTCGGGTCGGTCTGGCATCGACTTGGTGCCGAAGTGGCCGTCGTCGAATACCTCGATCGCATCCTGCCCGGCATGGATGGTGAGATCGCGCGGCAATTCCAGCGTCTCCTCGAGAAGCAGGGCTTCAAGTTCAAGCTCGGCGCCAAGGTCACCGCGGTCGACGCGTCGGGCAAGATGCTCGCGGCGAAGGTCGAGCCGGCGGCGGGTGGCGCGCAGGAAACGCTTGAGGCCGATGTCGTGCTGGTCTGCATCGGCCGCGTGCCCTACACCGAAGGCCTCGGCCTGAAGGGGGCCGGTGTCGCTCTCGATGATCGCGGCCGCGTGCAGATCGATCCGCACTTCTCCACTAACGTAAAGGGCATCTATGCCATCGGCGACGTGGTCGCCGGTCCCATGCTCGCGCACAAGGCCGAGGATGAGGGCGTGGCGTGCGCCGAGATCATCGCGGGCCAGGCCGGCCATGTGAACTACGATGTCATCCCAGGTGTTGTGTATACCACGCCCGAAGTCTCCTCCGTCGGCAAGACCGAGGAAGAGCTGAAGCAGGCGGGGCATGCCTATACCGTCGGCAAATTCCCGTTTACCGCCAATGGCCGCTCCAAGGTAAATCAGACCACCGAAGGGTTCGTGAAGGTTCTCGCAGATGCGAAGACCGATCGCGTGCTCGGCGTGCACATCATCGGCGTCGAAGCTGGTGAAATGATTCACGAAGCGGCCGTGCTGATGGAATTTGGCGGTGCAGCGGAAGATCTGGCACGCACCTGCCACGCCCATCCGACGCGTTCGGAAGCCATCAAGGAAGCGGCGCTTGCGGTCGGCAAGCGCGCCATCCATATGTGATCGATGCTTGGCTTCGAGTCGGGCCTGGATAACCTATGCTCCGCCGCCTGCTACAGCCGATCTGGGTCCTGCTTGCGATCATCTTCCTGATCGAAGCCTGGCTGTGGGATCACCTCGAGCCGATCGTGGCGTGGATCGTGGCGGTAATTCCGCTGCGCGCCTTCAAGCAATGGCTGGCTGAACGCGTCGACACATTGTCGCCGGCGATGACGCTGATCGTCTTCATCGTGCCGGTGCTGCCGCTGTTTCCGCTGAAGCTGATCGGGCTGTGGCTGCTCGCTCACGAACACTGGGCGAGCGCCGTCTTCACC
>Ga0207661_10000879_pt1 | contig 19757 bp, 17 predicted proteins | sample KBSC713LmetaG_FD_184337 | JGI IMG/M metagenome (GOLD analysis project Ga0207661, IMG submission 184337) | Corn rhizosphere microbial communities from Kellogg Biological Station, Michigan, USA - KBS C7.1-3L metaG (SPAdes) (version 2) | ecosystem: Host-associated > Plants > Roots > Rhizosphere ...
CGGCGTCGGCTCGGTCCAGTTGCTCGGACCGGCCGACGTCGCCCTGGACTACAAGGGGCTTGACGGGGCGGCGCGCATGACCGCGCTGCATTTCGACCCGCGACCGACACGGCTGTCAGCCAACGCCGCGACCTGGCACTGCGAGCTCCCGCCGCAGCAGGTCTCCTCGCTGTTCGTCTCGGTCTCCTGTAACAAGCCCGCCGAGCCCAAGCTGAAGCGGTTCTTTCCGGGATTGCTGGCGCATCGCCGCGAGACACGCCACTGCACCCTTGGCGTGGCCAGCATCGAGACCTCGAACAACATCTTCAACGAGGTGCTGTGCCGCTCGATGGCCGACCTCAACATGCTGATGACGGAAACGCCGCAGGGGAGATACCCCTATGCCGGCATTCCCTGGTACTCGACGACATTCGGCCGCGACGGCATCATCACGGCGATGCAGATGCTGTGGCTCGATCCGCGCATCGCGCGCGGCGTGCTGCGGCGGCTCGCCCATTATCAGGCCACGACCATCGACCCGCTGGCCGACGCGGAGCCCGGAAAAATCCTGCATGAGATGCGCGGGGGCGAGATGGCGGCGCTGCGCGAGGTGCCGTTCGCGCAATATTACGGCAGCGTCGATGCGACGCCGCTGTTCGTGCTGCTCGCCGGCCTCTATGGCGAGCGCACCCGCGACCATCAGACGCTGGAAGAGCTGTGGCCGAGCATCGAGGCGGCGCTGCGCTGGATCGACACCTTCGGCGATCGCGATGGCGACGGCTTTGTCGAATATCAGCGCGCCACCGACGCTGGCCTGCGTAATCAGGGCTGGAAGGATTCCTACGACGCGATCTTCCATGCCGACGGCAGGCTTGCCGAGGGCGATATAGCGCTCGCGGAAGTGCAGGGCTACGTGTTCGCCGGCAAGCGGCTGGCGGCGAGTTGCGCCCAGCGGCTCGGGCGCCGCGAAATCGCCCATCGGCTCGAGATGGAAGCGCATCAGCTCGCCCAGCGCTTTGAGGACGCCTTCTGGTGCGAGGAGCTCGGCACCTATGCGCTCGCGCTCGACGGCAACAAGGCGCCGTGCCGGGTACGCTCGTCCAATGCCGGGCATCTCCTGTTCAGCGGCATGATCCGGGAGGACCGCGCGCGAAGGGTGGCGGACGATCTGCTCAGGCCGCACTTCTTCACCGGCTGGGGCATCCGTACCATTGCGCTCGGGGAAGCGCGCTATAATCCGATGTCCTATCACAACGGCTCGATCTGGCCGCACGACAATGCGCTGATCGCGCTCGGGCTTTCGCGCTACGGGCTGAAGCATTCCGTCGAGCATGTCTTCAAGGGCCTGTTCGATGCCGCTACGTATATGGACCTGCGGCGGTTGCCGGAATTGTTCTGCGGCTTCCGCCGCGAGAAGCATCGTGGACCGACGCTCTATCCGGTCGCCTGCGCGCCGCAGGCCTGGGCGAGTGCCACGCCGTTCACGTTGATCGAGGCGTCGCTCGGCCTCGAATTCGACGCCGAACGTTCGGAAATCCGGCTGCGCAATCCGCGGCTGCCTGCCTTTCTCAATGAAGTCATCCTGCGCGAGCTGCAGCTCGGCACCTCGACCGTCGACCTTCGCATCCACCGCCATGGCGACGATGTGTCGATGGAAGTGCTGCGCCGGCGCGGGCAGATCCAGGTGTCGATCGTGCTTGCGCACTGAAGCGCGACACGCGAACGGTGAGAACAACCATGCGCGCAACGGGCCGGGTGATCCTGCTTAGTCTCTTTCTGCTCGCCCCGGCGACTGTCGCCACGCATGCCGAGAACGAGGCGCAACCGCCCGCGCCGGCCACGGCGCCAAAGAAGGAAGCGGCGCCGCCGCCTTCCGTCACCATCATCCCCTCGCGCGACGCACATGGCGTGCTTGGCCGCGATGTGCGAAGCCCCGCGAACGAGGACATGGGTCATATCGTCGACGTCATCGTCGACCGCACCGGCACGGTGCGGGCCGCCGTGATCGATTTCGGCGGCTTCCTCGGCGTCGGCAGCCGCAAGATCGTGGTCGATTGGAACGCATTGCATTTCGGCCGCCTCAACGACAAGAGCGACAGCATCACGCTTGAGTTGACCAAGGCGCAGGTGGCGGCGGCGCCGGAATACAAGGAGGACAAGCCGATCGTGGTGCTGGGCGCGGCCGGCAACCTGCAGCCGCTGGACGAAGAGCACTAGACTTAAGAGGGAGGGGCGTTCTGGTAGGGCCGCGCTTTCAATTCGACGAGCGAGGGGATGATGATCGCAAGGAGGACGCGATCGGCAAGGATAAACGTGTGCCCCTTCCAGCCCCCGCCTCCGCCGAGAGGCCACACCCCTCGCGCCAGAGTCTGCGCGGTCTCGACTGGTTCATCTTCTTCCTCGCCGATGTCCAGACCGGGTTCGGACCTTTCATCGCAGTCTATCTTACCACCGAAAAATGGACGCAAGCGCAGATCGGCCTGGTGCTGTCGATCGGCAGCATCATCGGACTGGTCGGGCAGATGCCTGGCGGCGCCATCGTCGATGCAGCGCGCTCCGAGCGGATAGTCGCGGGCCTTGCGATTGCGACCATCGGCTGCGCCGCGCTGGCTTACGCCGCCTGGCCGATCTTTCCGGTGGTGGCGACGGCGGCGGCATTTCACGCGGCTGCAAGCTGTGTGCTGGGTCCTGCGATTGCCGCGATCAGCCTCGGTCTCGTCGGCCCGCTCGCGATCGGCGAGCGGCTCGGACGCAATGCGCGTTTTGCCTCGCTCGGCAATGGCGTGGCCGCCGCCGTGATGGGCACAGCCGGTTACTTCATCTCGAGCCGCTCCGTTTTCCTTGTCACCTTTTTCCTCGCCATCCCGACCTTGCTCGCGCTGTCGCGCATCCGCGAGAGCGAAGTCGATATCGCGCGCGCTCATGGCTCGATCTTCCGCGAGACGCCGGATCCGCAGGCGACCAGCGTGGTGCGGCTGGTGCGCAAGCGTCCGCTTCTGATCTTCGCGGCCTGCGTGCTGCTGCTGCAACTTGCCAATGCGGCGATGCTGCCCTTGATGGCGGGCGTGGTGACGGAGCGGTCCAGCCAATGGGCACCGGTGCTGATCGCCTTCTGCATCGTAGTGCCGCAGGCGATCGTGGCGCTGATGTCGCCGTCCGTCGGCGCCAAGGCGCAAAGCTGGGGCCGGCGGCCGCTGCTCCTGATCGGCTTTGCCGCGCTCACAATTCGCGGCTTGCTGTTTGCGACGGTGCACGATCCCTATCTCCTGGTCGCAGTCCAACTGTTCGACGGCATCACGGCGGCGGTGTTCGCCGTCATGATCCCGCTGATCGTCGCCGACGTCGCCTTCGGCAGTGGCCACTTCAACCTGGCGCAGGGCATCGTCGGGACCGCGACCGGGATCGGCGCCTCACTCTCGACCCTGCTCGCCGGGTTCGTCAGCGACAAGCTCGGCAGCAGCGTGGCCTTCCTCGGGCTTGGCGGCGTTGCCGCGCTGGGACTTCTGACGATTTTCCTGATCATGCCGGAGACGCGGCGAACCGACGCGTGAGCATCGGCGGAACAGGCGCCTTACGGCGACGAGCTTTCCGGCGCAGCGCTTCCCAGGGGAAGAGCCCCAGTCGCGGCCGGTTTCGTCGCCATAGGGAGATTGGTGAGGCGGGGCGCTCGCCTCGGCCCGGAAACGCTTCCTTCCGCCGCCTCCGCCATCTAGGCTTCGCCTCCAACCGGAAAAACCGGCGGGCGACGCCGCAGGAGGAGTTTGGATGACAATGCCTCAGCACAATGAGGATGGTTTGACAGGATGCTTCGCTGATCTGCGTGTGCTCGATTTCTCGACGACGATCGCCGGTCCGCACTGCGCACGCATGCTCGCCGACATGGGCGCCGAGGTCATCAAGGTCGAGAGTGCCGAAGGCGAGACGATGCGGACGCGCCCGCCGGTGCGCAACGGCTGCTCGACGCCGTTCGGCCAGCTCAACGTCGGCAAGAAAAGCCTGGTGCTCGACCTGAAATCGAAAGAAGGCCTCGAAGCCGTGCGACGACTGGCCGCGACCTCCGATGTTCTGGTGGAGAATTTCCGCCCCGGCGTGATGCGCCGACTGAAGCTCGATTACGAGACGCTGCGTCCGCTCAACCCGAAACTGATCTATTGCTCGATCTCGGGCTACGGCCAAACCGGTCCGTCGGCGGAATTGCCGGCCTATGCGCCGGTGATCCATGCGGCCTCGGGCTACGACATGGCGCATCTTGCCTATCAGCCGGGCCGCGAGCGGCCGGACTATTGCGGCATCTATCACGCGGACGTGTTCGCCGGCACTTACGCCTTTGGCGCGATCGCCTCTGCGCTCTACCAGCGCGGCCGTACGCAATCAGGCCAGCACATCGACGTGTCGATGCTGGAATCGATGCTGATGCTGACCTTGAACGAGGTGCAATGGTCGCAGTTTACGGTGTCGCCGACCTCGCGCTCGATGTTCGGGCCGATCGCGACCTCGGACGGCTATGTCATGCTGGCGATTGCGAGCGAAAAGACCTTTCAAGGCCTGATGAAGGTGATTGGCCGTCCGGAATGGGTCAGCGATCCGCGTTTTGCGAAATATGGCGATCGCCGCGACAATTGGTCGGAGCTGATGGACGGCGTCGAAGCCTGGTCGCATACGGTGACGACCGAGCAATGTCTCGCCGCGCTCAACAAGGAAGGCGTGCCGTCCTCGGCCTATCGCACGGTCGCCCAGGCGCTCGCCGATCCGCAACTCGCGCATCGCCGGGCGCTGGCGGAAGTGGAGGATGGCGGCGGGAAATTTCGCATGATGAACTTGCCGTTCCGGATGTCGGGGGCAAAGGTTGCCGCCGGCAAGCGGGTATCGACTTTGGGCGAACATACCCGTGCCCTGCTGCGGGAGACCGGCCTTTCCGACGAGCAGATCGCGGCATTTTCAGACAGGCCTCTGGTGGAGGAACGAGGCTGACGACGATGGCCTTGCCGCTGGCTGCGATTTTGGTCAATCTGCGGGTAAGCCGGTAACGATCCGCGAAGACGGACGCGAGCCATCTGGAGGAACATCATAATGAAGGCGCCGACCCGCCCGCGCAAGCTCGCGCCAATTTTCCTTGTAACTGCATTTGCAATCGGAGCGTCAATCGGCACGGCTCATGCGCAAAAGCAGGGCGGCAGCATCACCGTCGGCCAGGAACTGGATATCCCGGGTTTCGATCCCCTGAAGGTCGGCGTCTACGACACATCGGCCAACACGGCGGCAGCCGCGATCTTCGATACGCTCACCGGCATGGATGACAAGGGTGAGCCCGAGCCCAGGCTCGCGCTGTCGTGGTCGCACTCCGACGATTTCAAGACCTGGACCTTCAAGTTGCGCCCCGGAGTCAAATTCCACGACGGCACGCCGTTCAATGCACAGGCGGTGAAGGAGAACTTTGACCGGCAGAAGGATCCCGCCAACAAATGCCGCTGCGCGTTCTACATCGCCTTCATCCACGACGTGCAGGCGCCGGACGAGCTGACCGTCGTCTATAATCTCAATGACCCTTCGGTGAACCTGCCGGCGATCCTGACCATCCAGAGCTCTAATAACGTCATCCATTCGCCGACGGCCTGGAAGACCAAGGGCGACGATTACAGTCGCAATCCGGTGGGCACCGGTCCGTACATCCTGAAATCATGGACCGCGGGCGACCGCATGGTCCTGGAGAAGAATCCGGATTACTGGAACAAGGGTCATCCCTATCTCGACCGCATCATCCTGAAACCGCTGCCGGATACGCAATCGCGCTTCGCCTCGCTGCAGTCGGGTGAGGCCGACGTCATCTGGGATGACGAATACGACGCCGACAGCATTTTGAAAGCGCAGAAGGATCCGAAGCTGGCCGTGAACACCTACAAGGGCTCGGGTGCCGCGGTTTATGCCTTCAACACCAAGACGCCCCCCTTGGACGACGTCCGCGTGCGGCAGGCGCTGGTCATGGCGCTCGACCGCAAGAAGATGTCGCAGGCGATCACCAATGGTCTCGCCCGACCCGCCACCAATCCTTATGGCGATGGCTCCTGGGTCAAGTGCAAGGACGACGGCGCGTTGCCCGAGGATCCCGACAAGGCCAAGGTGCTGCTCAAGGCTTACGGCAAGCCGGTCGATTTCAAGATGCTCGTCACGGCGACCCCGAGGGGCCGCACCGTCGGCCAGGTGTTGCAGCAGCTATGGAAGCGGGTCGGCGCCAACATGGAGATCGAGCAGGTCGACCAGGCGACGATTCCGCCGCGCGCCTTCATGCGGCAATTCCAGGTGACACCCTGGCGCATCGTCGATCTCGCCGATCCCGACCCACAGATGTATGCGAATTTCCACACCGGCAGCCCGGTCGCGCTTGCCAACTATTCCGATCCGGAGCTCGACCGATTGCTCGAGCATGCGCGTAACACGGCCGATATCGCCAAGCGCACCGAGGATTATTGCGCGATCAGCCGCATCATCAATCAGCAGGCGATCTGGTTCTGGACTTTCCAGAACACCTACTACTCACTTTCCAGTGCGCGGGTGAAAGGCCTGCCGAAGATGTATAATGGAGTGATCGACGTTTCCGACGCCTGGCTGGAATGATCTTCCATGCTCGGCTTCGTCGCCCGAAGGTTGCTCTATCTCCTGCCGGTGCTGCTGGCGGTCTCGCTTCTCACCTTCCTGATCGCCTCGCTTCTGCCCGGGGATCTCGCCTATGTGATCCTCGGCGACCAGGCGACGCCGGAGAAGGTCGAGGCGCTGCGCCACGACATGGGGCTCGATCAGCCGATCCTGATCCGCTATCTCGGCTGGCTCGGACACATCCTGCAGGGTGATTTCGGCCGCTCGTTCCGCACCGGGCAGACGGTGCTGCAGGCGGTCGGCGAACGGCTGCCGGTATCGCTCGAGCTGATGATCCTGGCCGAGTTCCTGGGCCTTCTGATCGGCGTTCCGCTGGCGATTGCCTGTGCCGCCAAAGCCGGCGGCGCGTTCGATCGCTTCATGACGTCTACGGCCTTCGGCATGCTCTCGGTGCCGACCTTTCTATCGGCGATTCTCCTGATTTATTTGTTCGCCGTCGAGCTGCACTGGCTGCCGGCAACCGGCTATGTGCCGCTCTCCGAGGACCCGATCGGCAATCTGCGTTTCTTCGTGCTGCCGGCGTTGACACTGGCGCTGGCGGAATGGCCGGGCATCATGCGCGTGCTGCGCTCCGACCTGATCACGACCTTGCAGGAAGACTATATCGCGCTGGCCAGGGCCAAGGGCCTGACGCCCCGGCGCATCCTGTTCGTGCACGCGCTAAAACCGTCATCGCTGACGCTGGTGACGATCACCGGGATCAATATCGGCCGGCTGATCGGCGGTGCCGTGATCGTGGAGACGATCTTTGCCTTGCCGGGGATCGGCCGCCTGCTGGTCAGCGCCATCGGCACCCGCGACCTTATTATCCTGCAGGGCGTGGTGCTCCTGGTCGCCGCGGGCTTTGTGATTATGAATTTCGTCGTCGACATGCTCTATGCCGTCCTCGATCCGCGGATTCGTCATGGCCACGCTTGATCTCACCATCGGGGAAGATGTCGCGGCTGTGCCTGCGCGCCGCAAGCGCCGGCTGGGACGATTGTTCTGGGCTGCGTTCGGCTGGATGATTTTTGTCTTCGCCGTCGCGCTGCTCGCCGATGTGCTGCCGCTGCCGAGCCCGACCGACATGGACATGCTGGAGCGGCGCGCGCCGATCTCGGCGGAGCACTGGCTCGGCACCGACGGTCTCGGCCGCGACGAGCTGGCGCGGCTGGTCCATGGCGCGCGGATTTCGCTGGTCGTCGGCGTCTGCGCGCCGGTGATCGGGCTCACCTTCGGCGGGGCGCTCGGCATGCTCGCCGGTTATTTCCGCGGCCGGTTCGAGACCTTCGTGGTTGGAAGCATGGATGTGCTGCTGGCCTTTCCGCCGCTGATTCTCGCGCTCGCGGTCACCGCCTATCTCGGCCAGTCGATCTTCAATCTCACTTGCATCCTTGGCGTGCTCAGTATTCCCGCCTTCATGCGGGTGTCGCGCGCCGCCACGTTGACGCTGGCACGACGCGAATTCGTGATCGCGGCGCAAGCGATCGGCGCCAGCCATGCGCGCATCCTGCTGCGCGAGCTGTTGCCAAACGTGATGCTGCCGCTGCTCGTATTTTTCCTGCTCGGCGTCGCCGTCATCATCGTGGCGGAAGGCGCGCTGTCGTTCCTGGGGCTTGGCGTGCCGCCGCCGATCTCGAGCTGGGGCAGCATGATCGGGGAGGGGCGCGAGAGCCTCGAGGTGGCGCCGCAGCTGGCCTTCTTTCCCGCGATTGCAATGTTCCTGACCGTGTTGTCCTTCAATCTCGTCGGCGACGCCTTGCGTGCGCTCACCGATCCGCGCCAGGGCGCGCTGTGAGCAACGCTGCGCTGCTTTCGGTGGAGGATGTCGCCGTCGACCTGCCGACGGCGCGGGGCAATTTGCGCGCGGTGGATCGGGTCGACCTGGCGCTCGGAGCGGGGAAGACGCTCGGCATTGTCGGTGAATCCGGCTGCGGCAAGACCATGCTGTCGCGCGCGATCCTGCAACTATTGCCGAAGAAGGCAAAACTCACCGGCCGGGTGATGTTCGACGGTCAGGACCTCGCCCGGTGCAGCGCTGAGACCTTGCGAAAGCTTCGCGCTCGCTCGCTCGCGGTGGTGTTCCAGGACCCGATGACCTCGCTCAATCCGGTGCTGACCGTCGGCACGCAGCTGATCGAGACGCTGCAGGAGCATCTCGAACTCGACGCGCTCTCCGCGAGGAGGCGCAGCGTCGAATTGCTCGCGGCAGTCGGTATCCCGGCACCCGAGCAGCGGCTCACGCAATACCCGCATCAGCTTTCCGGCGGCATGCGTCAGCGCGTGGCGATCGCGATCGCGCTGTCCTGTGAGCCGAAATTGCTGATCGCGGACGAGCCGACGACCGCGCTCGATGTCACGATCCAGGCTCAAATCCTCGATCTGCTCGCGCGCGAGCAGAAGCGCCGGCAGATGGCGATGATCCTCATCACCCATGACCTCGGCGTCGTCGCCGGCCGCACCGACGAGGTCGCGGTGATGTATGCCGGCCGCGTGGTCGAGCGCGCACCGACGCAAATCCTCTTCAAGCAGATGCACATGCCTTACACGGAGGCGCTGCTGGCGGCGATCCCGAAGCTCGACACCGCGCCGCACACGCCGCTGCCCGCGATTTCCGGCCGTCCACCCGATCCGACCCGGCCGCTGAAAGGCTGCTCATTTGCGCCGCGCTGCCGCTATGCGGCTAGCCGCTGCGAGGCTGAAAAGCCGTTACTCGCGTCGGCCGAGACGGCTTCGCATCAATACGCCTGCTTCCATCCGATCAAGCTTGCGGCAGGCGTCGGCGCATGATGCAGCAGGCTGCAACGTCTCCGCTGCTCAAGGTGGAAAACCTCGTCGTCGAGTATGTCGTGGGCAACAAGATCGTGCACGCGGTCTCCGATGTTTCCCTCGGGATCGCGCGTGGCGAGACATTGGGCCTCGTCGGAGAGTCCGGCTGCGGCAAGTCGACGCTTGGCCGCGCGGTGCTGCAGCTGCGAGCGCCGGTATCGGGAAAAGTGCTGTTCGACGGCGAAAATCTCACCGCGATGCAGGGCGAGGCGCTGCGAAAGATGCGCCGGCGCGTGCAGCTGATCTTCCAGGACCCCATCGCCTCCCTGAATCCACGGCGGCGGATCGGCGACATCGTCGCCGAGCCTCTGGTGATTGCGGGTGTCAAGGACGCCGGCGAGCGGCAGGACCGCGTCTGCAAGGTGTTGAACGCGGTCGGCCTCGATCCGGCGCTGGTGATGGGGCGGCTGCCGCATGAATTTTCCGGCGGGCAATGCCAGCGCATCTGCATTGCGCGCGCGCTGGTTCTCAATCCCGAGTTCATCGTCTGCGACGAGCCGGTCTCCGCGCTCGACGTTTCCATCCGCGCACAGATCCTCAATCTGCTCGAGGAGATGAAGACGCGCTTCGGGCTGACGCTCTTGTTCATCGCGCACGATCTGGCGGTGGTCAAAGCCGTCAGCGACCGCGTCGCGGTGATGTATCTTGGTCGGCTGTGCGAGGTCGGCCCCTCGGAACAGCTCTTTGCCCGGCCGGCGCATCCCTATACCGCGCTATTGATCGAGGCGATCCCGGTGCCCGATCCCGACGTGCGGCCGGCCGAGCATGTGGCCGTCGGCGAGCCGCCGTCGCCGATCGCGCCGCCATCGGGCTGCCGTTTCCGCACCCGCTGCCCGCGGGGCGACCAGAAATGCGCAGATGAGGTGCCGGAACTGCGCGCGGTTCGGCCCGGCCAGTACGCCGCTTGCCATCACCCGCTGATCTAAATAAACCGACAAGCAAGAACCTGCCGGGGAGTGACGCCATGAAGAGCTTTCAGGTCACCGATTTCAACGCGCCGCTGAGGGAAGTCGATCATCCGACGCCGCAGCCCACCGGCACACAGGTGCTGATCAAGGTGAAGGCCGCCGGTGTCTGTCACAGCGATCTGCATATCTGGGAGGGCGGTTACGAGCTCGGCCACGGTCGCAAGCCGCTGTCGCTGAGGGACCGCGGCGTGTCGCTGCCGCGCACCATGGGCCACGAGACCGTCGGCGAGATCGTGGCTTTCGGGCCGGATGTGAAGGAAAGCGACAAGGGCGGACTCAAGATCGGCACCGTCGCACTGGCCTATCCCTGGCTCGGCTGCGGCAAATGCCCGACGTGCCTTGCCGACGACGAGAACATGTGCGCGGTGAAGCCGAACGCGCTCGGCGTCTATTGCGACGGCGGCTACGCCGATCACATGACGCTGCCGCACCCGAAATATCTGATCGATCTGAAGGGCCTCGATCCCGTCAGCGCGGCGCCTTATGCCTGCTCCGGCGTCACCACCTATTCGGCGCTGAAGAAGGTCGAGAAGGACCTCGACACGCCGATCGTGATTTTCGGCGCCGGCGGCCTCGGATTGATGGCGCTGTCGCTGTTGAAGGCGATGGGCGGCAAGGGCGCGATCGTGGTCGATATCGATGCCAGGAAGCGCGAAGCCGCGGAAAAGGCCGGTGCGCTCGCGACCGTCGACGGCAAGGCGCCGGATGCATTGCAGCAGCTCGCCCAAAAGGCGGGCGGGCCGATCCGCGCCGTGATCGATCTGGTCGGCAACGCCCAGACCACGCAGCTTGGCTTCGACTGCCTGACCAAGGGCGGCAAGCTCATTATCGTCGGCCTGTTCGGCGGTGGCGCGCCGTGGGCGTTGCCGCTGATCCCGATCAAGGCGGTCACCATCCAGGGCAGCTATGTCGGCAATCTCAGGGAGACGCGGGAATTGCTCGACCTCGTTCGCTCCAAGAAGATTCCGCCGATCCCGGTGACACCGATGCCGCTTTCAAAAGCCAACGACGCGCTGCTCGATCTGCAAAAGGGCAAGCTCGTCGGCCGCGCCGTGCTGACGCCGTAAGGCTTCTTTTCGTCATTGCGAGGAGCGAAGCGACGAAGCAATCCACTTCCCCCCGCGGCGACATGGATTGCTTCGCTTCGCTCGCAATGACGACGTTTACTTCCGTTTACAAGGAACTCCCCCATGTCCGCCAACAACGCATTCCATGTCGCTGTCCTCCCCGGCGACGGCATCGGCCCCGAGGTGATGGCGCCGGCGCTGGAAATCCTGCGCAAGGTCGAGGCCAGGTCGGGCCTCAATTTTCGCTTCACCGAGGCCCCGGCCGGTGCCGTCAATTATAAAGAGACCGGCAAGTCGATGCCGGACTCCACCGTGCGGCTGTGCGAGGAAGCGGACGCGATCCTGCTAGGGGCCTGCGGGCTGCCGTCGGTGCGCTACCCCGATAACACCGAGATCATGCCGCAGGTCGAGCTGCGCTTTCATTTCGATCTCTACGCCGGCGTCCGGCCGGCGCGACTGATCCCGGGCGTGCCGAGCCCAATCGTCGGCGCCGAGGCGAAGGGCATCGATCTCGTGGTGATCCGGGAATCGACCGAGGGCCTGTTCGCCTCGATGGGAAAGGGCGTGGTGACGCATGAGGACGCGCGCGAGACGTTGGTCATCACGCGCAAGACCTCGGAACGGCTGTTCGAGTTTTCCTTCCGCCTCGCCGAGCGGCGTAAGGCGCGGGGTCGCCAGGGCGCTTTAACCTGCGTCGATAAAGCCAATGTCTTCAAGGCCTTCGCGTTCTTTCGCGAGATGTTCGATGAAGCCGCTCAACGTCATCCGGAGGTGAAGGCCGACCGCCTGTATGTCGATGCCTGCTCGGCGATGCTGGTCAGGCGGCCCTGGGATTTCGACGTCATGGTGATGGAGAACATGTTCGGCGACATCCTCTCCGACCTCACCGCCGGCCTGATCGGCGGCATGGGCATGGCGCCGTCGGCCGACATCGGCGACCGCTATGCCGTGTTCCAGCCCTGCCACGGCACCGCGCCCGACATCATGGGGCAGGGCAAGGCCAATCCGACCGGCATGATCCTCTCGGCCGCCATGATGCTGGACTGGCTCGCCGACAAGCATGGCCTGGAGGGGGCGGCCGAGGCCGGCGAGAAGATCGAGCGCGCGGTCGATCAGGCCTATGCCGGCGGCATCAAGCCGATGGAATTCGGCGGCAGCAACGGCACGGCCGACATCGCGAAGGCGGTGCTGGCGGTGCTCTAGCTCACCTGCACCAGCCGCGTCTCGGACAGCAAGCTCTCCGCCCGCCGATAGGGCAGGCCATGCGCGGCGGCGACCGGTTCGCAAGTGATGTGGCCGGCGCAGACGTTGAGCCCCGCGCGCAGATGCGGATCGTCGCTCATTGCCTTGCGCCAGCCCTTGTCCGCCAGCGCCAGCGTGAAGGGCAGCGTCGCGTTATTGAGCGCAAAGGTCGAGGTCCGCGCCACCGCGCCCGGCATGTTCGCGACGCAGTAATGCACGATGCCGTCGACGACATAGGTCGGGTTCGAATGGGTCGTGGGCTTCGATGTCTCTGCGCAGCCGCCCTGGTCGATGGCGACGTCGACCAGCACTGCCCCCTGCTTCATGGTGGCAAGCATCTCGCGGGTGATGAGCTTGGGCGCGGAAGCGCCGGGCACCAGCACGGCGCCGATGAGGAGGTCGGCCTTCTTTACCCATTCGCGGATCGCTGCACGGGTCGAGAAGATGGTCTGCACTCGTCCTTCGAAATGATCCGAGAGTCGGCGCAATGCCTCGAGCGACTGGTCGAGGATCGTGACATGGGCGCCCATTCCCAATGCAATGGTCGCGGCATGGGTGCCTGAAACGCCGCCACCGATGATCAGAACGTCGGCAGCGGGCGCGCCGGGCACGCCGCCGAGCAGGATGCCGCGGCCGCCGGCCGCTTTTTCCAGCGCATGCGCGCCGACCTGCGGGGCGAGACGGCCCGCGACCTCCGACATCGGCGCCAGCAGCGGCAACCCGCCGCTCGCGGAGGTGACGGTCTCATAGGCAATGCAGGTGGCGCCGCTCTTGATCAGGCCCTCGGTCTGCGGCAGGTCGGGCGCGAGATGCAGGTAGGTGAACAGCGTCTGGTCGCTGCGCAGCAACTTGCGCTCGGCTTCCTGCGGCTCCTTGACTTTGACCACCATCTCCGCGCGTGCGAAGATTTCGCCGGCGTTGCCGACGATGGTGGCTCCCGCTTCGCGGTACTCGTCATCGGTCAATCCGGAGCCGAGCCCGGCCGAGCTTTCCACCAGCACGGAATGGCCGTGGTGGACCAGCTCTGCGACCACCGCGGGAGTCATGCCGACGCGAAACTCGTTGTCCTTGATCTCCTTGGGAACGCCGACCAGCATCGCAAGCCTCCTTCAGCCCTATCGTGTCACGATAGCTTGACAGCGTGATGATTATCGGTCGAATTTCATGCCCGGACGCGCGTACGCACAATTTTATTGCGCATTATGTGAGAATCGAAGCAGGAATATGCAAGAAGAGCCTCTGGACCAGCGTGACCGCGCCATCCTCCGCGAGCTCATGCGCAATGCCCGCCTGACCAATGCGGAGCTCGCCGAGCGGGTGAATCTGTCGCCTTCGGCGTGCCTGCGCCGGGTGCGAGCGATGGAGGAGAGCGGCCTGATCGCGGGCTATGTGATGTTGCTGGATACGACGCGCGCGGACATGCCGGGCGTCGCCTTCGTGTCGGTGACCCTGAAGGATCAGGGACGCACCACGCTCGACAAGTTCGAGACCGCTGCACAGCGTTATCCGGAAATCTCGGAATGCTACCTGATCGCCGGCCCCGCCGACTACGTGTTACGCGTGGTCTACCGCGACTCCGCGGACTTCGAGCGCATCCACACCAAGGTGCTGACGCAACTGCCGGGCGTGATGCGCGTGCAATCGGCGCTGACCTTACGCACCGTCAAGCGCACCACGGCGCTGCCGATCTGAGGGCGCCGCTGGCGAGAGGTGCGCCGGACGTTCGAGCCGTCAACGCGCGGCGTTGTAGACATCACGCAGGACGCTCGTCTCAAGCTCCAAATCCTCCAGCCGGTGCTTGACGACGTCGCCGATGCTGACGATACCGGCCAGCTTGCCGCCGCGTACTACCGGCACATGACGCACGCGATGGTGCGTCATCAGGTTCATCACGCGATTGACACTCTCGTCCGGGGACACGGTGAGCGCACCATATTGCATGATTTCCTTTACAGTCATCGACCCGGCTGTCACGCCATAGCGAGAAAACGCATGAACAATTTCACGTTCGGAAATGAGACCAAGAATTGCGTTCTCACTCGTCACCACGAGAGCGCCGATATTCTTGGCGCGGAGCCAGTCTGCCGCCCTCTTGATGCTGGCGTCCGGAGCTATTGTCGCGACGTCGGTGCCCTTCCGCCTTAGAATGCTTTCGATGGTCATCGTCTCCTCCCATCGTGTGGCCTAGCCCCCTATTTCATCTTGCCCCCGGCATGCCATGGAACCCGTCCTCGTCTACGAGGAGCATCAGCATATCATATCGGCAGGAAGCGGTCAGCGAGCATCACGACGGCGCAACCGGTCAGTGGCTGACAACCGGTGCGTGGCCTGTCCCCTCGGCGGTGTTCATCGGCCGGCGTTCTCGGCTGCAGCGAGAGGGCGGAGCCCTAGATCGCCCGCGCCGCCTTCAGCTTCTCGATCTCCTCATCGCTATAGCCGAGCGACCCCAATATTTCATGGTTATGTTCGCCGAGATCGGGCGTGGCCGTCCTGATCTCGCGGTCAAAACCCGTGATCTCGCAGGGCTGCGCGACCAGGTCGAGCTCGCCAAGGCGCGGATGCGTCACAGATCGCTTGATGCGCAGCGCCTCGACCTGCGGGTCAGCGAAGGCCTGCTTGATGTTGTAGACGGGCCCGCAGGGCAGGCCAGCGGCAACAATGAGCTCGAACCATTCGGCGGTGGTTTTGGACTTCAACGCGTCGGCGATCATCCCGTTCATGACTTCCTTGTTTTGCCGTCGCATCGCGGTCGAGGCAAAACGTGGATCGGTCGCCATATTCTCGCGGCCGATCAGCCTACAGAAGATCTGAAAGTTCTTGTTGCTGGTGGCGGCGATGTTGATGTGGCCGTCTGCGGTCGGAAAGCACCCCATCGGGGTGTTGGTGGGATGGTTGTTGCCTTCCTGCGGCGGAACCTTCTTGTCCATGGTCCAGCGCGTCGCCTGGAAATCCAGGAGCGTGAGGCCGGCCTCGATCAGCGAGGTCTGCACCCAGTGGCCCTGGCCCGAAACCTCGCGATCGAGCAGGGCAATCAGAATGCCCTGGGCGAGGAACGCGCCGGCCATGATGTCGGTGACGGCGACGCCGACACGAACCGGTCCCTGGCCGGGAATGCCCGTCACCGACATGATGCCGCTCATGCCCTGCGCGATCTGATCGATCGAAGGCCGTGACGTATAGGGGCCGTACTGGCCGAAGCCGGAAATGCTGCCGTAGACGATGCGCGGGTTGCGCTTCCTGACGGATTCGTAGTCCACGCCAAGCCGCTTGGTGACGCCCGGCCGCATGTTCTCGACGACGACGTCGGCTTGTTCTGCGAGCCGCATCAGGATTTCGCGGGCTTGCTCGTTCTTCAGGTTCAGCGTGATGGCGCGCTTGTTGCGATGCAGGTTCTGGAAGTCCGAGCCGTCGCGGCGGCCCACCAATTCGCCGGCCTCGTCGCCTTCCGGCGGCGGTTCGACCCGGATCACGTCGGCGCCCCAGTCGGCCAGCGTGCGGACACAGGAGGGGCCGGCGCGCGCCAAGGTCAGGTCGATCACCTTGAACCGCGACAACGGCAGCCGCGAAGCCTGGTTCTCCGGTGTCACATGCAAAGAAGTTTCCGCGAGCTTATGCATGCTCGTCCCCCGATAAATGCGCGCCTGAGCGGATGCTATTTTCCCTTGAACTCGGGCTTCCTCTTTTCCATGAAGGCGCGGCGGCCCTCGCGGAAATCTTCCGAGTCCATGCAATCCAGGCCGATCTTCTTGACCGCGGCCATGTCGCGGTCGGCGGGGTCTTTGAGCACTTGCGCGATGGTGATCTTCGCCGCCTTGATCGCGAGCGGCGCGTTGCCGGAAATGGTGGTGGCGATCTCCATGGTCGAGCCCCACAATTCATTGGTCGGAATCACGCGGTCGACCAGACCGATGCGCAAGGCCTCCTTGGAGTCGATCTTCATGCCCGTATACATGATCAGCCGCGCCCAGGACGGGCCGACCAGCGACACCAGGTTGCGCAGGCCGTCGTAGCCATAGGCGATGCCAAGCTTGGCGGCGGGGATGCCGAACTGGCTGTCCTCGGCGGCGATGCGGATGTCGGTCAGCATCGCGATCTGCATGCCGCCGCCGAGGCAGAAGCCGCGGATGCAGCAGATGGTCGGCTTCGGATAATTGCCGAGCAGGGCGCGCTGCGCCTGGCTCTTCTTCGAATATTCCTCAGAGGCCGCCGCGTTGTGGCGCGTCTTCTCGAACTGGCTGATGTCGGCGCCCGACAGGAAGGCCTTGTCGCCGGCGCCGACCAGGATCACCACGCGCACCTCGTCATCGTCGCGCAGCTCGGTCAGCGCCTGGCCAAAACCCTCCCACATCTCGAGCGACATGGCGTTGCGCTTTTCCGGATTGTTGAAGGTGATGATGCCGACACCGTCCTTGATGTTTTTCAGGATCTTGCCGTCTGCAAAGGATTTCTCGGTCTTGGTGACATCAAGCATGGGAGCAGCTTTCGGTTAGGAATCGGTGGTCGCGAATGGGCCGATATTGACGCGCGCAAAGGCCGGCCGCGCCTGTATTCTAGCCCACCAGGCGGCGGCGCGAGGATGCTGCTTTTCGGATACCTGATCCGGCGCAATCTCCTCATCGATCCGCTTGACGAAGGGCACGGCGGCGAGATGTTCCATCCTTGTCATGTCGACGACATGACTTTCGTAGGCGAGGCCCTTTTCCTCCAGGCAGAGCCGCACCCGGCGCGAGGCGCTGGAGCGCCAGCCGTGACGGAGGATCATCATCGCGTTTCCCGTGCTTTTTTATTCTTACGGGGAGGTATCAATCACTGTGCGAGATGCGCCGTCAATGGATGATTGGCGGCCTGGCTGAAGAACGCGGCTTCCTCGGCGGTCGCTTCCAGGAGCTGCTCGTCCTGGGCGTAGACGTCGTTGCGGAACTGCACGGTCTCGTCGCGCGTCATCCACGCCGTGAGATAGATCCAGGCCACCGGCACCTTCCTTGGCAAGGTGACCTCCTGATGCTGCCCGGTCGCGATCGCTGCATCGACCGCGCCGCGATTCCATTTCGGCATTTCCTCCGACAGCAGCCAGGCGGCAAGGTCCCGCACGTTGTCGACCCGCGAGCAGCCATGCGAATCGAAGCGATAGTCGTCGTTGAACAGGCTGCGCTGGTTGGTGTCGTGCATGTAAACCGAATAGGAATTGGGCATGTCGATCTTGACTGCGCCGAGCGCATTGAAGGCGCCGTTGTCCTGCCGCACGGTGAAGTTCGGCGTATGCGTGCCCGACCAGTCGACCGAATGCGGATCGATCGCATGGTCGTGCGCGTCGAGCACTTCCATATGCATGCGTGAGAGATAGGTGGGATCTTTGCGCATATGCGTGGAGATTTCGGTCTTCGCGATCGAGGACGGCACGGTCCAGGTCGGATTGAGCACGACACCGGTGATTTCCGCCGTCAGCGTCGGCGACGGCTTTTCGGTCTTGCCGACGATGACGCGATAGCGCCGCACCACGTGATCGTCCTCGACCGCTTCCGCATAGGTCGCCGGGATATTGACCACGACATAACGGTGGCCGAACGAGAAGTTCATGTTTTCGAGGCGCTCCAGCGAGGCCTCGAGCTGCTTGACGCGCTTCTGCACCGGCACGTTCATCGCGGCGAGCGTGCGCGGCGTGACCGTACCGGTCGCCGCCAGTCCGTGACGCACCTGGAAGCGTTTCACCGCTTCCGCGAGGTCGGCATCGAAGGCGCCGGTGGCCTTATCGGCGGCGAGGTCGCCGGTGATGATCAGCCGCTTGCGCAACAGCTCGTCATTGGGTCCGGCGACGCCAAGCGCGAATTTCGCATCGCTGGAGATGGTCGGCCAGCCGCCGCGCACGGCGATATCGGAATAGCTCAACGCTGCTTCCTTGATCCGCTGCGCGGTGCCTTCATCGAAGGTCGGCTCATGCGAGAGCGCCAGCGCCGCAGCCGAGCGCGATTCCGCAGTGGACGCAGGCGCCACGGCTGCCTTCGGCGGCGCGGTGTGGGCGGGAGCGGCCGCGGGTTTTGCCGTTGGCGGCGCCACTTGGGCCAGCGCGGAACCTCCGGCCAGCGTCAACGCGGCGGCCAAAATCGTCATTCTCTGCATGCGTTTTGTCCTTGGCGGGCGCCGTGGCGGCGGCAGGAGGAAATGATGGCGTGGCGCGGCCGGGGAGGGCCGGAAATAGCCCGAGATAGCCCACGCGAGCTGTGTTCTCATCAATTGCTGAAGTCCCCAATGCGCGCCCGGCGGAGGGCTATGACTTTGGTCGCCTTTTTGTCCCGGACGGCCTTTGATATGTCGCAGCAAGCACGCTGCCGGTTCGCGAAAAACGGAAGCGGAAAACAGCTTTTGGGGAGGTCCCATGGGGTTGACGCGCCGCGAGGCGATGATCGGATTTGGCGGCGGCCTCGCCATGCTGGCAGGCCCTTCGCGAGCGCAGGCGGCCTATCCAAGCCGCAACATCAAGATGATCGTGCCCTATCCGCCCGGCGGCACCACCGACCTGCTGGGGCGCTTGATCGCCGACCAGATCAAGACCGGGCTCAACGCCGTCGTCATTGTCGAGAACAAGCCCGGCGCCGGCACCACGCTTGGCGCCGAGCAGGTCGCCCGCTCCGAGCCCGACGGCTACACGCTGTTGATGGCGACATCGACCACGCTCGCCATCAACAAGACGCTCTACAAGAAGCTGCCCTACGACCCCGTGAAGGATTTTGCGCCGGTTGCGCTGGTTGCCGCCGTGCCGTTCGCGCTGATCGTCAATCCGGCGATCCCGGCGAAGACGCTGACCGAGTTCATCGCCTACGCCAAGGCGAATCCGGGGCTCGCCTATGGCTCCGCCGGCAATGGCAGCCCGCAGCATCTCGGCGCCGAGATGCTGAAATCCGCGGCCAATATCGACATTCGCCACGTGCCCTATCGCGGCAGCCTTCCGGCCATGCTTGACGTGATCGCGGGCCACATTCCCTTCATGATCGTCGACCTGCAGCCGGCGCTGCAGCAGATCAAGGAAGGCAAGGTTAGGGTGCTC